>Ga0207698_10000331_pt1 | contig 28065 bp, 25 predicted proteins | sample KBSCornC22_FD_184298 | JGI IMG/M metagenome (GOLD analysis project Ga0207698, IMG submission 184298) | Corn rhizosphere microbial communities from Kellogg Biological Station, Michigan, USA - KBS Corn C2-2 (SPAdes) (version 2) | ecosystem: Host-associated > Plants > Roots > Rhizosphere > Soil ... | reverse complement strand
CCGGGTTCAGATGCATCACCAGCTCCCCGAGGCGCCGCCGCCGCCGAAGCTGCCGCCACCGCCGCCGGTGAAGCCGCCCCCGGTCCAGCCGCCGCCCCCGCCATCGCCGCTATCGCCGCCTCCGCCGCCCCAGGACGATCCGCCTCCCCAGCTTGAATGACGCCCGCTGTCGCGCATCGCCTCGCTCGCCGCCCACAACCAGATTGGCCAGTCGCTTCCGCCACTGCCGCCACCATAATAGCGCCGGGCGCGCCCGGCGCGGCGGCCGATGTGCGAGACCACGACCACGCCGACGATCACGATCCAGATGATCAACCCGAACGGGATATGGCCGCCGCTGCGGCGCCGTGCATGACTTTGGTCGAATTGCTTCACCGCCTCCGCCAGCCGGGCCTTGGCCTGATCGTCCGGCAGGCTCAGTTGCTCGACGATCGCATCGACTCCGGCCTCGATGCCGCCTGGCATGTCGCCACTTTTGAAGGCCGGCACGATCTTCTGCTGGATGATCACGCTCGACAAAGCGTCGGTCAGCACAGGCTCCAGCCCGTAGCCGACCTCGATCCGCACCTTATGCTCCTTGGGCGCGACGATCAGGATCGCGCCATTATTCACGTCCTTGAGCCCGACGCCCCAGGCGCGGCCGAGCCGATAGCCATAATCGGCAATGTCATAGCCCTGCAGGTCCGGGACCGTCGCGACGACCAATTGGCGGCTGGTCTGCTTCTGGAAGGCCTCCAGCTTAGCCTCGAGCGCCGCCTTGCGGTCGGCCGGCAGGACATTTGCCGCGTCCGTGACGAGGCCGGAGAATTGGGGGAAGGTGGGATCGGCATGTGCCGAAACCGGGAGCAGGACGAGCAGCAGCAACGCCAGCAAGCCCTGCCGCCACATCGTCCAGCCTTGGCGCAGATGCGCCGGCATGGTCATCACCTCAAAAATTGACCGCGGGCGCGCTTTGCGCGTTGGGCGCGGTCGCTTCGAACGTCTGCATCGGCTTGGCGCCGTAGAAGACCTTGGCGCCGATCGAATTGGGGAAGGTGCGGATCAGCGTATTATATTGCTGCACCGACTGGTTGTAGTCGCGGCGCGCGATCGTGATCCGGTTCTCCGTCCCTTCCAGCTGCGATTGCAGCGCGAGGAAATTGGCGTTGGACTTGAGGTCCGGATAATTTTCGGTGACCGACAACAGGCGGCCGAGCGCGGCCGAAAGCTGGCCCTGCGCCGCGCCGAATTGCTGGATCTTGGCGGGATCCTTCAAATCGTCGGCGCTGACCTGGATCGACGTCGCCTTGGCGCGCGCTTCGGTGACGCCGACCAGCACGCTCGATTCCTGCTTGGCATAGCCCTTCACCGTGTTGACCAGATTCGGAATCAGGTCGGCCCGGCGCTGATATTCGTTCTGCACATCGGCCCAGCGCGCCTTGGCATTCTCCTCGGCGGTGGGAACGGAGTTGATGCCGCACCCGCCAAGCGCGAGCGCGGCGACCGGGGCGAGCAGAGCGGGGGCGAGACGGAGGCGGGACATTGGGGGCACCTTCCTTCAGGATCGTCGCGTAGCGTTTTAGTCCGGCAACACACGTTGCGCAATCGGGCTTGATCGCAATCGAAACGAAGTGCCTAACGTTTTCCACGCGAGAAGGGAGACACCCCATGTTCAAGGAGTTCAGGGCATTCATCGCCCGCGGCAACGTGATCGACCTGGCGGTGGCAGTGATCATCGGCGCGGCGTTCGGCAAGATCGTCACCAGCCTGACCGACGACATCATCATGCCGATCATCGGCAAGCTTTCGGGTGGGCTCGATTTTTCGAGCCATTTCGTGCGCCTCGGGCCCGTTCCGGCAGACTATAAGGGGTCGCTCACCTCTTATGCCGACCTCAAGAAAGCGGGAGTGCCTTTGGTCGGCTATGGCCAGTTCCTGACGCAGGTCGTCGATTTCGTCATCATCGCCTTCATCATCTTCCTGGTCGTGCGCGGCGTGAATCGCGCGGCCGGAGCGCTCGCACGCGAAAAGGAGGCCGCAGCCGCGCCGGCCGATTCGGCGGAAGTGGTGCTGCTGCGCGAGATTCGCGACGAACTGCGCTCGGCCGGCACCAGCGCAAAGGCGAAGGACCTGCCGCTCGACGGCGAGTGATCGCATCGGGCCTCGGGCCTGGATTGCTTCCCCCGGCTTTCGCCGGGGTCCAATGACGAGCTGGGCGGCTCAGCGTCATTGCGAGCCGCGGAGCGGCGCGGCAATCCAGTCCCGGAGCGCCAGACACGCCATCGCGCGATGCAGCCCCTTTAACCTGCCCGCGCAAACGCCTATATCCATTGCGCCGGTTTCGGCCGGCTATGGTGATAAAGTGCATAGTGTTTCGCGCAGCGGACCCGGGGGCAGTACCCGGCGGCTCCACCACAACCCGCCTCACTGGGGCGGGCTCTGACGGGGCCGAACCAGGATCGACGTGTGTAGAGGTGCTATGTTTTTGCCCGGCGTGATTGAGCCGTAAAACCGATCAAAACCACAAGTGCCAACGACAACGAGGCGCTCGCGATTGCCGCGTAATCAAGGCCTAACGGCTTAGATTACAAGGCTTGAACGCGGTTCGGGCCGAACCGGGCAACAGAATCGGATTCCGGCGGCCACCAGGGGGGCCGAGCAACAGAACCCCCTGGACTTCTTCGCACGCGCGGGGCGCCGAGCGGAGGACGCCGCCAAAAATCCTATATGATCGATTGCACGCGTCGCCATCGGCATGCACAATCCGCCGCATAACCAAGCGGTGGAGATGATGGATGCGACGGCTGTGGGGAACGATCTCGACGCTGGCCCTCGCCGCGCCGGCTTTTGCGCAGACCCTGCAGGCACCCGACTGGGCTTATCCCGAATCGCCGACGCACCATCAGGTCGCACCGCCGCCCGATTTCCACCGGCCATCCACGACCGAGATGACGCGGATCGGCGCGTTCGACGGCCAGACCGAGGTCGGCAGCGCGATCGCGCCCGGATCGTCGAGCTACGATCCGACGACGCGCACCTATCGCATCACCGCCTCTGGCTATAACGTCTGGTACACGCGCGACGAATTCCGTTACCTGTGGAAGAAGATGTCGGGCGACGTCAGCCTCGCCGCCAGCATCGACTATCCGGACAAGAACGGCTTCTTCGATCGCAAGGCGGTGCTCGTCTTCCGCCAGAGCCTGGACGACGACAGCAAGGAAGCCTTGGTCGCGCTCCATGGCGACGGGCTGATCCACATCGCCTACCGCCCAGGCCCCGGACAGCGCGTGCGCGACATGGAATATCGGGTTGGATCGCGCGGCGACCTGCCCGGCGGCAAGTCGCCCGACAGCCTGGTCGTCGCGCATGCGCGGCGGCTCGGCATCGAGAAACATGGCGACAAATATCAGCTTTACGTGAGCCTGCTCGGCGAGCCCATGCATGCCTGGGGTCCACCCATCACCCTGCCGCTCGACGGCCCTTTCTATGTCGGGATCGGCTTCTGCTCGCACCAGCCGACCACGCTCGACACCGCGTTGCTGTCCGACGTGGTGATCGAGAATCGGGCGAGCGGGGTCCGCTAGCCAGTTGCGGGAGATGGACCCCGGCTTTCGCCGGATGACGAAAGGGTGGAGGTTCGACAGCAGATATAAAGATATAAAGAATTCTTTATATCACACTTGACGTACGCCTCCCACGCAGCGATGCTGCAGGGGTCGAGGTTCTTCGCGCCGGCCTGTCCGACGCGGAGCTAAGACGGGAAGCCGGTGCGGCCTTTCGGGGCCTAGGCCGGCGCTGCCCCCGCAACTGTAAGCGGCGAGCGGCGGCCGATACGCGTCACTGGCGGGCATGCCCGCCGGGAAGGCCAGGCCGGCGTTATGACCCGCGAGCCAGGAGACCTGCCTCGGCGCGATAACGTCCTTCCGGCGGGGAGTCCGGGCAGGCCGCTTGCTTGCGCCCGGCTGCCGATCCGTTGGCCGTGCCTCGCCTGTGCTTGCCTTGCTCTCCGCCCCTCTCGGGTGGAGAATTATGACCGTCACCGTCGCCACTTTGGGCTTTCCGCGCATCGGCCCGCGCCGCGAACTGAAATTCGCGCTCGAAAAATATTGGTCCGGCCGCAGCAATGAGGCTGAGCTTTTGGAGACCGCCGCAGCGCTCCGCACCACCGCCTGGGCGCGGCAGCAGGTGCTTGACGTCGACTGGCTGCCCTCCAACGATTTCTCGCTCTATGACCATGTGCTCGACACCAGCCTGATGCTGGGCGCCGTGCCCGAACGTTATGGCGTCGGCGACGGCGAGGCCGGGCTCGACACCTATTTCGCGATGGCGCGCGGATCGGGCGGGGCGGACGATGGCTGCGGCCATGCGCATGGTTTGACCGCGCTCGAAATGACCAAATGGTTCGACACCAACTATCATTATATGGTGCCCGAACTGGTGGCGGGACAGCGGCTGTCGCTCAACGCGTCGAAATTGGTCGGCGAATATCGCGAGGCGAGAGCACAAGGGTTCGAAACACGCCCGGTTCTGCTCGGGCCGGTGACCTGGCTGATGCTGGCCAAGGGCCACGACGTCGATCCGCTCGATTTCCTCGACCAGGTGCTCGGCCTCTACAGCGTGGTGCTCGGTCAGTTGCGCCATGCCGGGGCGGAATGGGTGCAGATCGACGAGCCGGCTTTGGTGCTCGACCTGACCGAACGCCAGCGCGCTGCCTTCACGCGCGCTTATGCCCGGCTCGCCCGCCTGGGGCCGAAGATCATGCTCGCCACTTATTTCGGCGCGCTCGACGACAATCTGAACCTCGCGCTCTCGCTGCCGGTGAACGGTCTCCATGTCGACCTGGTACGTGCGCCCGAACAGCTCGACCCGTTGCTCGCCAAGGCGCCCAGGGATCTGCTGTTGTCGCTGGGCGTGATCGATGGCCGCAACATCTGGCGGGCTGACATCGAGGCGCTGCTCGACCGGCTCGAGCCCGTCGCCGCCGCGCGCGACCTGATCCTCGCGCCCTCCTGCTCGCTGCTGCACACGCCGGTCGACCTCGGCCTCGAACGCCGGCTCGATCCGGAAATCGCGCAATGGCTCGCCTTCGCGGTGCAGAAGATCGAGGAACTCGATACGCTCAAGCGTGCGCTCAACCAAGGCCGCGCGGCTGTCGCCGACGCGCTTGCGGCATCAGCCGAAGCCGCTTCCGCCCGCCGCGTCTCGCCACGGATCCACGATCCTGCCGTCGCCGCGCGCGTCGCGGGTATCACGCCGGCGATGAGCGAACGCAACCTACCCTACTCGGCACGCGCAAAGGTGCAGGCGACCATGCTCGGCCTGCCCGATTTCCCCACCACCACGATCGGCTCCTTCCCCCAGACGCCGGAGGTGCGCCGTGCGCGTGCCGAACATGGCCGCGGCAAACTCGACGACCCGGCCTATCGGCAATTCCTGCGCGACGAGACCGAACGCACGATCCGCTGGCAGGAGGAAGCCGGGCTCGACATGCTCGTCCACGGCGAGTTCGAGCGCAACGACATGGTCCAATATTTCGGCGAGCGGCTTTCAGGCTTCGCCTTCACCAGCCATGGCTGGGTCCAATCCTATGGCTCGCGCTGTGTGCGCCCGCCGATCCTCTATGGCGACGTGTCGCGGCCCGCGCCGATGACGGTCGACTGGTGGCGCTTCGCGCAGGGCCTGACGGACCGGCCGGTCAAGGGCATGCTGACCGGGCCGGTGACGATCCTCAACTGGTCGTTCGTGCGCGACGACCAGCCTCGCGAGACGAGCTGCCGCCAGATCGCCCTCGCCATCCGCGACGAGGTGCTCGACCTTGAAGCGGCGGGTGCGAAGGCGATCCAGATCGACGAGGCGGCGCTGCGCGAAGGCCTGCCGCTCAGGCGGCGCGACCGGCAATATTATCTCGACTGGGCGGTGGACTGCTTCCGCCTTGCCGCATCGGGCGCGGCCGATCGCACCCAGATCCACACCCATATGTGCTATTCGGAGTTCAACGACATCCTGCCGTCGATCGCGGCGATGGACGCGGACGTGCTCTCGATCGAGACCGCGCGCTCGCGGATGGAGCTGCTCGGGCGCTTCGCCGATTATCGCTACCCGAACGAGATTGGCCCGGGCGTCTACGACATCCACGCGCCGCGCGTGCCGAGCACCGGGGAGATGGTGGCGCTGATGCGGCTGGCGGCGGAGCACCTGCCGGCGCGGCAATTGTGGGTGAACCCCGATTGCGGGCTCAAGACGCGGCGCTGGGAAGAGGTGCGCCCCGCAATCGCGGCGATGGTCGAAGCGGCCCGCCAGCTTCGTGCGGAGCTGCCATTGCCAACTTAAGGGTTGCATATCGCCGCCCCTGGTGGCTCCAGCCTGAGCGGCATGCAGGTTGCCGCCCACGTCCAGCATTATGGCCGCAAGGGTTATGCCTGGGCGCGCTGGTTGCGCCAGCGCGTGCGCAGCAGCGAGATCTTCTTCATCCTGCTCGCGATCCTCGTCGGCATGGGCGCCGGGCTGCTCACCATCCTGCTCGGCATCGCCGCCTGGGTGATGCAGCATATCCTGTTCGGCCTGCCCGCGGACACGCGGCTGAGTGGTGCCCCGCCGCTCAGCCCGTGGCAGCTGGCGATCCTCCCGCTCGGCGGTGCGATCCTCGCTTTCTTCAGCTGGGGCATGCGGGCGCGCAAACGGACCCTGGTCGACGCGGTCGAGGCCAATGCGCTGCATGGGGGCAGGATGTCGGCGATCGACAGCCTGATCGTCGCGGGCCAGACTTTGCTGTCCAATGGCTTCGGTGCTTCGGTCGGGCTCGAGGCGGCTTATGCCCAGATGGGCGGCGTGGTCGCGTCGCGCGCCGCGCTTTGGCTGGAGATGCGGCGCGGCGACATGCGGACATTGGTCGGCGCCGGCGCGGGCGCGGCGATCGCCGCCGCTTTCGGCGCGCCCTTGGCCGGCGCCTTTTATGCGTTCGAGGTGGTGATCGGCGCCTATACGCCCGCCGCGATCGCCCCGGTCGCCGCCGCCAGCCTGGCGGGGGCGCAGGTAGCGCAGAGGCTGGGCGGCGTGCCCTATGTCGTCACCGTCAATCCGGGCCCGGCAATCCATACCGCCGGCTATCTGATCTATGCGGGCTTGGGCGCGGCGTGCGCGATCCTGGGGATCATCATCATGCACGGCGTGGCGCTGGTCGAACGCAGGACGCGGGCCTGGCTACCCCACTGGATCCGCCCGGCGATCGGCGGACTGCTGCTCGTGCCCATCGCCTGGCTCTCGCCGCAGGTCCTGTCGGCGGGGCATAGCGCGCTCCATATCGACATGTTGCCGACGATTCCGATCGCGTTCCTCGCCACGATCCTGGTGGCGAAGAGCCTCGCCTCGATCGTGTCGTTGGGCTTCGGCTTCCGCGGCGGCCTGTTCTTCGCTTCGCTCTTCCTCGGCACTTTGCTCGGCCATCTCTATTCGGCCGCAGGGACCTGGATCATGGGCGCACCCGTACTCGATCCGGGCAATGCCGCGATGGTCGGCATGGCCGCGCTCGCGACGGCGATCGTCGGTGGGCCGATCACGATGGCGATGCTCGTGCTGGGCGCGACCGGCAATTTCAGCCTGACCGGCGCGGTGCTTGCCGCCAGCCTGGTCTCCTCGACGATCGTGCGCGAGGCGTTCGGCTACAGCTTCTCGACCTGGCGGCTGCATCTGCGCGGCCAGCCGATCAAGAGCGCGCGCGACGTCGGCTGGGTGCGCACGCTCACCGCGGGGCGGATGATGCGCGGCGAGGTCAAGAAGGTGGAGCAGGGCGTCACCGCCGCCGAATTCCGGCGCCGCTTTCCGCTGGGCTCGGCCAGCCGCGTCGCGATCGTCGACCAGGCCGATTGTTATGCCGGGATCGTCACCCCCGCCGACGTCTTTGCGGAAGGCGTGGCCGATGAATTTCCGGTCGAGAGATTGGCGCATGCACAGGACATGTGGCTCGAGCCGCAAATGCATATCGGCGAGGTGATGACGCGCTTCGACCGCGCGCAGAGCGACGAACTGGTCGTGCTCGACCCGGGCCGCCACATCCTCGGCATCCTCACCGAGAGTTTCGTCCGCCGCCGCTACGCCGACGAACTGGAGAAAGCACAGAGGGACTTGTTCGGAGAACGTTAAGCGACGACAGCCGCCGGCAGGCGCCGCCTGATAGGCACATAACCCCGCAGATAGAGCTCGGCCACGATAAGGTTCGGGATCCACGAGATGAAGGCGGTCAGCCGATAGGCGAGCAGGAAATTCACCCCCGTCAGCTGCAGCATGGGCAGATAGAGCCGAAGCGTCACCGCAGCGAAGGTGAGCGCGACCGAGCGGATCATCCACGCGCGGTGCTCCGCAAAGCGGCGTGCCCGGGCCGAGCGCCACCCCATGATCGTGCTCCCGACCCAGATCGGCGCGAGCAGCCCGAAGCCCATCGTGACGGGCCACCCCGCCGTCGAACCGAAGGCGACCACGAAGCCGCCCACGCCGCCCGCGGTGCAGCCCGCGACATAAAGGCGCCCGATCCAGCGGTGCAGCCCGGGCCGCCGCGAACGCAGGCGCGGCAGGATCTGGAGCGGCATGACGAGCAATGCCGTCGCCGCGCCGGCGACGTGCAGATAGAGGAAGGGCCGCGCATAGGGATTGGCGACGATGCCGGGCGCCAGCGGCCCCATCCCTACCAGATAGCGATAGGAGAAGAGCGCGATCGCCGCGCTCAGGAAACCGGCCACGCCCCAGCCAAGGCTGCGGATCATTCCGTTCGAACCCAAATTGCTGGCCATCGTCGTCGCGCCTTCCGCAGTGGATGCGGCCGAGATTGCGGGCGCTGCGGCCGGGCGCTAGCGCCGATGCGCGAAGCGTGCACATTGTGCGCGAACCGTGCTCGGAGGGGAGAGCCATGCGATTTGCCGCCGCGCATTGGCGCAGGGTCGTCGCCGAACTGGCCTTGTTGGCGGCGATCGGCGCCTTCATGGGAGCGATCGCTCCCTATGGCACGGATCGGCTGCCCCCGGCGCTGCGGCTGCTCTATTGGCAGATCTGCATCAGCGGCGGCGGGCTGATCGGAATTACGGCCGATGTCGCACTAAGCCGCTTCGTCAGCTCGCCGTGGCAGCGGCTCGGGCCGGTGGCGATCGGCATGGCGCCGCTCGTCACCTTGCTCGTCTTCGCGGTCAATCGGGCATTGCTCGGCAGCCATGGCGGGTTTTCCATCTACCTGCTGCTGCTGTGGCGCGTCTTCGTCATCTGCGTGCCGGTCATGGCGGTGCGGGCGCTCGCCTGGCGGCCGGCGGTGCTGAAAATCGAGACGCGGACGATCGTCGCTCCTCCCCTGCCCGAGGCGGAGGCGCTGTTCCGCCGCCGGCTTTCGGCGCGGCGGCGGACAGCGCGATTGATCGCGGTCGAGGCCGAGGATCATTATCTGCGGGTCCATACCGAAGCGGGTGACGAGCTCGTCACCGCCCGCTTCGCGGATGCGCTCGCCGAACTGGCACCGGCGCATGGTTTGCGCGTCCACCGCTCCTGGTGGGTCGCGGCCGACGCGATCGAAACAGTGCGATGGCGGCGCGGCGGGGGCGAGGCGCGGTTGCGGGGCGGGTTGATCGTGCCCGTCAGCCGCACATATGCACCCGCCTTGAAGGATGCCGGCTGGTTCTGAGAAGGGTCGGAGAGCAGCCCCCTCCCCAAAAAGGGAGCGAGGAGCAAGAAGGGCGCCCCTTTCGGGACGCCCTTCTTGTTTCAGTCGATCGCTTAGGATCAGTCGTCGTCGCGCTTCAGGAAAGCGGGGGCGAATTCGGGCGCGGGGCCGTCATCATTTCCGCCTTCCGAACGCTCGCGGCGAGGACCGCGATCGCCGCGGTCACCGCCTTCACGGCGCGGACCACGATCGCGGCCGCCCTCGCGACGGCGGTCGCCGCCACGGTCGCCACGGTCGCCGCGCGGACCGCGATCGCCACGGCCTTCGCCGCCCTCACGCGGTTCGCGCGGAGGACGCGTGTCCTCCAGCTCGGCGCCGGTTTCCTGGTCGACGACGCGCATCGACAGGCGGACCTTGCCGCGATTGTCGATCTCGAGCACCTTGACCTTCACTTCCTGACCCTCGGTCAGGACGTCGGAAACCTTGGCAACGCGCTCATTCTTGATCTCGGAGATGTGAACCAGGCCGTCCTTGCCGCCCATGAAGTTCACGAACGCGCCGAAATCGACCATGTTCACGACCTTGCCGCTATAGACCTTGCCGACCTCAGGCTCCTGCGTGATGCCTTCGATCCACTTGCGCGCGGCCTCGATCTGCGAGGGGTCGGACGAGGAGATCTTGACGGTGCCGTCATCCTCGATGTCGACCTTGGCGCCGGTGGTGGCGACGATCTCGCGGATCACCTTGCCGCCGGTACCGATCACTTCGCGGATCTTGTCCTTGGGCACCTGCATCGTCTCGATGCGCGGCGCGTGCGCGGACAGTTCGGCGCGGGTTTCGCCCAGCGCCTTGTTCATCTCGCCGAGGATATGCGCACGGCCTTCCTTGGCCTGGGCCAAGGCGACACGCATGATCTCTTCGGTGATGCCGGCGATCTTGATGTCCATCTGCAGCGAGGTGATGCCCTCGCTGGTGCCGGCCACCTTGAAGTCCATGTCGCCGAGATGATCCTCGTCGCCCAGGATGTCGCTGATCACCGCGAAATCCTTGCCTTCCAGGATCAGGCCCATCGCGATGCCCGACACCGGACGCTTGAGCGGAACGCCCGCGTCCATCATCGACAGCGAACCGCCGCAGACCGTCGCCATCGACGAGGAGCCGTTGCTCTCCGTGATGTCGGACAGGACGCGGATCGTGTAGGGGAATTCCTCCAGGCTCGGCAGCACGGGGTGCAAGGCACGCCATGCCAGCTTGCCATGGCCCACTTCACGACGGCCCGGCGCGCCGAAGCGGCCGACCTCGCCCACCGAATAAGGCGGGAAATTATAGTGGAGCAGGAAGCGCTCGTAGGACAGGCCGGTCAGGCCGTCGATCATCTGCTCGGCGTCCTTGGTGCCGAGCGTGGTGGAGCAGATCGCCTGCGTCTCGCCGCGCGTGAACAGGGCCGAACCATGCGTGCGCGGCAGGAAGTGCACCATCGCCTCGATCGGACGGATCTGGGTGGTGGTGCGGCCGTCGATGCGCTGGCCGTCCTTCAGGATCGCGGTGCGCACGATCTCCGCTTCCAGCTTCTTGACGAGCTTGCCGGCGGCCATCTGGTCCTGCGGGGTGGCGTCGGCGAAGGCCTCCTTGGCCTTGGCGCGCGCATCGTTGAGCAGGTTCGAACGCTTGGACTTGTCGGTCACCTTGTAGGCGGCGGCAATGTCCTTGCCGATCAGGTCCTTGAGCTTCTTCTTGGCGGCCGAGAGATCGGCCTGCTCGGCCATTTCCCACGGATCCTTCGCGGCCTTCTCGGCCAGGTCGATGATCGCCTTGACGACCTTCTTCGACGCCTCGTGCGCAAACACGACCGCGCCGAGCATGACCTCTTCCGAAAGCTCCTTGGCTTCGGATTCGACCATCATCACCGCATTGTGGGTGGCGGCGACGACCAGGTCGAGCTGGCCTTCCTTCACCTGATCCAGCGTCGGGTTCAGGATATATTCGCCATCCTGATAGCCGACGCGCGCGGCGCCAATCGGGCCCATGAACGGCACGCCCGAGATGGTGAGCGCGGCGGAAGCCGCGACCATCGCCAGGATGTCGGGCTCATTCTCGCCGTCATAGCTCAGCACCTGGGCGATGACGTTGACTTCGTTGTAGAAGCCTTCCGGGAAAAGCGGGCGGATCGGACGGTCGATGAGACGGCTGGTCAGCGTCTCCTTCTCGGTCGCGCCGCGCTCGCGCTTGAAGAAGCCGCCGGGGATGCGACCCGCGGCCGAATATTTTTCCTGATAATGGACGGTCAGCGGGAAGAAATCCTGCCCCTCCTTGACCGAGCGGGCGGCGGTCACCGCGCACAGCACGACCGTTTCGCCGAGCGTCGCGACAACCGCGCCGTCGGCCTGACGGGCAACGCGGCCCGTTTCGAGAGTCAGCGTCTTGCCGCCCCACTCGATTTCCGTTTTCTTGATGTCGAACATTGGTTTTCCTTCACACCGGCGGCCAGATGCGCGCCGGGGCCTCTGTTTGCGGGCTAGCCGGCCCGCTGTCGGTGTGGGACTTCTGGTCCCCTGGACATCGGCCGAATTGCCTCTGTCCCTTCTCGTCGCCCCGGTGCCGGGTCCCAGCAAAGTATTACTTTGCTGGTGCCCTGGAGGCCAGGGCCGCTGGAGAGAATGTGTCGCCTTGCCGCCTGCGGCCCCGGCCTGCGGGTCCCCACCAGATGTAATCTGGTGGGGTGCCCCACCGCCGGGGCGACGGAAATGCGAAAAGGGCGCCCGGAGGCGCCCTCTTGCTTATTTGCGGAGGCCCAGCTTCGCGATCAGTGCGTTGTAGCGGGCGGCATCCTTTTTCTTGAGATAGTCGAGCAGGCTGCGGCGGTTGTTCACCATCATCAGCAGGCCGCGGCGCGAGTGATTGTCCTTGGCGTGCGTCTTGAAATGCTCGGTCAGGTTGGCGATCCGTTCGGTCAGGATCGCGACCTGGACCTCGGGCGAACCGCTGTCGCCCTCGCTCCGGGCATTGTCCTTGATGATTTCGGCCTTGCGCTCGGCAGTGATCGTCATGTCATTCTTCACTCCGACATCAGGTTGAAGCCGCGCACCACCGAGATTTCGGCTCCTACATCGACCAATGCGATGGGCAAATCCCCAAGCATGGCGAGGTTGAGACCGGGTGGCGCTGCGGACCCGGAAAGGCGGCGGCCCTGTCGGAGCGCCTGTGCCTGATCGGGGGAGACGGAGAGGACCGGGATGTCGACCAGTCCAGCCGTCAGCGGCAGGAGCAGCTCCTGCAGCCGCGCGTCCTTAGCGGCTTCGTCCAATATGTCCAGCGATATCGCGGATTCAAGGGTGAAGGGCCCCGCCTTGGTGCGGCGGAGCATGGTGACATGCCCGACCGTGCCGAGTGCCAGCGCGATATCGCGCGCGAGGCTGCGGATATAGGTGCCCTTCGACACGCGGGCAAAGAGGGTGATTTCCCGCCATCCGTCATGCCGGACTTGTTCCGGCATCCACCCATCCTCCGGCGATTCCCTCTGTGCCCCGGTGGATGCCGGAACAAGTCCGGCATGACGGATCGTGAGTTCATGCACCACCACATCGCGACTCTTGAGGTCCACCTGCTCACCCGCCCGGGCGAGGTCATAGGCGCGTTGCCCATCCACCTTCAGCGCCGAATAAGCCGGCGGTACCTGGCTGATCGGCCCGGTGAAGCGCGGCAGGACCGCCTCCACCTCGGCCAGCGTCGGACGCACCGCGCTCGTGGCGATCACCTGACCTTCGGCGTCGAGCGTGTCGGTCTGTTCGCCAAAGCGGATGGTGAAGTCATAGGCCTTGTCGGCGTCGAGCATCCGCCCGGTGATCTTGGTCGCCTCGCCCAGCGCGATCGGCAGCACGCCGCTCGCAAGCGGATCGAGCGTGCCGCCATGGCCGACCTTGGCCTTGCCATAGCCGCCGGTGCGCAAGGCGCGCTTCACCGCCGACACCGCCTGGGTCGAACCAAGCCCCACCGGCTTGTCGAGGATCAGCCAGCCATGCATCGGGGACTAACGATCGAAACGCGCCAGCCAGCGCACCACCATATCCTGAAGTGCGAGGCGATGATCCGAGAAGCTGTGGTCGGTCGGCATCACGACCAGCAATATATCCTTGCCGCCCGCCGGCCGCGCTGCGGCGGCGAGCGCGCGCATGCCGGGGCCGTTGGCGCGGTCCGCACCAAGGATCAGCACCGGCCGCGGCAAGGCGGCCTTGGTCGCCACCGCCAGATCGAGCGACGGTGACGCTTCTGCCAGCTCGGCCACCATCTGATCGACGCTGGTGCCCGCGAGCGGCGGCAGGTCGCCCGCAAGCTCCTGTGTCTTGAGCGCCTCGACCGCGGCCGCCGACGCGCCCTTGAGCTTTCGTCCGTCGCCGGCAATGTCCCAGGCATCGATCAGGACCAGACCCGCCACCTGTTTGTCGGCCGCTGCGGCGTGCGCCGCCATCATCCCGCCCATCGAGTGGCCGCCGACGACGATCCGGCTCGGATCGATGCGATATTTGGCGGCCGCCTCGGGCGAACGCAGGAAGGCCACCGCCGCGTCCGCATCCTCCGCGCAATGGGCGAAGGTGAAACCGCCGGGACTGCCCCAGCTGCCGCGATAATGAAGCGTGAGCACGTTCCAGCCGGCGCGGCGCACCGCCTGGGCAAGATCCAGATTCTGCTCATTGCCGGGAAAGCCGTGCAACAGCAGCATTGTCGGATGCGGCCCCTTGCCCGCCGCCAGATAGAAGACAGCGTTCAGCAAGGCGCCGTGACTCGGCAGCTGGAAGGCCACCATCTCCGCCGGGACCTGGGGGTCGGGCGCGGGATCGGCGACCACGGCCCGCGCCAGAGGCTGCGCCGAGAGCGGCGCAGCCAGCATGACTGCCATTGAAGCCAGCAGGAAACGCATCTCTGATCCCCCTCGCAGCGAGACCATATTGCTATTGCGCTTCCGGGTGCGCGTCCATCTCCGCCAGCGCGGCGCGGATCTTGGCCGCGGTCTTCTCCAGCTCCGCATCGGGCATGATTCGGTTGGGGATCTCGCGCAGGCGCTTGCTGCCGTAGCGCGGGATGATGTGGACGTGGAGGTGCGGCACGGACTGGCCGAGCCCATTATTCTCGATGATGGTGAAGCCCTTGAGATTGAGCGCCTTCACCTCGGCCAGCGCGATCTTGCGCACCGCGGCCATCACCTCGTCATAGTCGCGCCCGTTCATCTCGAGCAAAGTGCGCGCATGGCTGACCTTGGAGATGACCAGCACATGACCGATGGTCGCGGGCGCGTGATCCATGAAGGCGAGCACGTGATCGGTTTCATAGACCTTGACCGGCTGGAGTTCGCCCCGGATCATCCTGGCGAAGGGGTTGCCGGGATCATAAGCCCCGGTCAGCGGAATCGAATTCAACGGCTTGGATGCACAGGCCGAAAGGGCCAGCAGCAAAGCCAGGCCCGGAAAGATACGCGTCATCGCAACATCCCAAGAGGCCGCAATTCCCGTCCCCCGACGTTTGCGGCAAATATTCCCGCGCCTTAACAGCGGCGCGGAGGCAATGACAGCGTTTAGCTTGCGCAAAGCGCAGCCGGACTCGCCCCCTTCTCACTCGCCGAGTTGGGTGCACGCAGGTTAATGCTGCACTGCACAACAAAAACATGGCTCAGCGAGAGGCAAACCCCTTCAACGGAGATTGCCAAGATGACCAAGCTTATCCTCACCACCCTCGCCGCCGCCGGACTCGCCGTTCCGGCTTTTGCAGCCACCCCGCTCGACTTCACCTTCGAAGGTCACCGGATCGTCGGCACTGTCGACCTGAAGGGCTCAACCGAGGTGATCAAAGGCCGCGATGTCACCGCGGGCCATGATTTCGCACTTTACGTCAAGGACGGCTACGTCACCGGCGACGTCGGCGGCCAGTTCGTTTCCTATCCGGCTCCCAAGCGCAAGCTGAAGGCGTCGACCGCCGGCTGAGGCCGGATCGAAGATCCAAGGGCGGGCGGGGCCGGACCGGCTCCGCCCGTTTTTGTTCAGATCGTGTCCTGCATCATGTCGAGCAGCCGTTCGATGCGCGGACAGACATGGTCAGCAAGGCGCACCATCGTCCGCCGTTGATCGGCCGGATGGCCATGGATCTCGACCAGGCCCAGTTCCGCCAGCCGATAGATATGGCGCAGCGCGGTCGTCTGCGGCACGCCCGAGCCGATGCACAGAGCCGAGATCATCGTCCCGGCACCAAGCTCATGCTGCACGTAAAGGTCGAGCAGCATGTCCCATGCGGGATCGCGGAAGCTGTCCGCACCCAATATCTCGCTGCGCTGCCGACGCACGCGCAGCACCCGCCGCGCGAAGTCGCGCCGATCGCGCGGGCCTTTGTCGGCAGATTGAGCCTCGTGACTCTGCGCCAGCATGGTCAAATGCCGGAGCGCGTCGCTGAAGCTGCAGCCCCTGCGGGCGGCAAGCCCCGAAACCGATGAGAAGAGCTGCGCGACCTCCTCGGGCGAAAGGTGATTCATGGAGATGTCGGCCCCGGTTGCGCACGTCCGGCCGGGCAGACCTTAAAGAGAGCCCCCGACGCGCCTGAGGCCGGAATCTAGCTCTAATTGCATGACAAATAAATGCGACGGCAGCGCTGTCAGACCGGATTTGATCCGGAACGGAGCGAGTTTCGGACCAGAGCGGAACCTTGGATTCCGCCCCGGTCCGAGACCGCCGAAGCCCGCTTTTCTTATTTGCCGAGCTGTCCCCGCATCGCGCCCCTGGGGAATTGGGCGCTATGCACGTTGACATAATAATCGGTCGGATGCGCGACAATGTCCGTCAGCACGTCCGCGGCCAGCGGGGCGCAGCCTTCGGACATGCCGTTGGCGGGCGGCGCCAGCGGCACGACCACGCCACCCGCCGTGCCGGCGGCGCCCTTGTGGATATGCGCCATGGTCGGCGTGTCGCTGCCCATCGCATGGAGCATGTAGCAGACCTGGCCCTTGTCGCTGTCGAAGCTCAAGGTCGCCTCGCCCATGCCCTTCTCCGCGCCCGGGCCGGGCACCTCGGCGGCGCCGGTGAGCGCGGCCTGGAACTTGGTGGTGGCGGCGTTGGCGGAAAAGACCGCAAAAGTCGCCGCGATCAGAATCGGTAAAGCGCGCATCTTCGTCTCCTTGAAGGGTGGACGTGACGAAACCGACGTCGGGGCATGAAGCCTGCGCCGCCTCTCCAACGGCGTCAACGGGGTGAATGACGGTCAGCGCACCCGCCGGGCGGTGAGCGTACCCGCCGGAAGCGGGCGGCATAGCTCTGCAGCGGGCGTTTCCCCGCTCAGCCAGCGCGCATAATCCGGCGGGGTCAGCACCACCACCTGGCGATCATGATAAGGCTCGATGTCAGGCCCGGGTTCGGTGGTCAGCATGGTCCAGGCCTCCCCCATCGCCGGATCGGTCCGCCACAGGCCGGCAATGCCGAACCAGTCGAGACCCGGAATCGAAAGCTCCCATTTCGCCTTGGCCGGTTTCCTGGCCGGCTTTGCGGCAGGCGCACCGAACAGATCCACCGCGCCCGCGGGCTCCGTCGGCGTATCCGTATATTCGTAGAAGCCGTCGGCCGGGATCAGGCAGCGGCCGCTATCCGCCTTGTTCACGAATTCCCGCCCGTCCGAGCGGAAATTATAGACCGGTTTTCCGTTGGGCGCGGGCCAGCTCCAGCGGCGCGTGACCAGCTCGGCCGCGCCCGCCTCGCCCTGCGCCGCGCGGAGGATCACCGCGCGGTCGGTGATGCGGATGCTCTCCAGCGCGGGCATGTTCGACGCGCCTTCGGGAAACAGCAGCGCCATGTCGGTCACACCCCAGCCCGCCTTCAGCTGGTCGAGCGAGATGCGGCGGGCATATTCGTTGCACATAAACCGCAATTGCCACGCCGCCAGGCCGCGCGCCAGCGGATCGCCTTCAATTCATTCGGCGATCGCCCGATGCCATCCATTCCGGGGGGAATCCGGAGTCATCTCCCGGGAGCCATCCTCCGGCTCATGCGTCCCCTTTCCGTCAGGGGGTTTTCCGATGAGCAGAAGAGCCGCAGCAGATGAAGAACCATGGGTCGTCGGCCCGCTCGGCGAGCGCCTGACGCTGGACATGCTGCCCGAGCCCGGCACGCACCGCTGGGTCATCCGCCGCAAGGCCCAGCTCGTCGCGGCGGTCGAGGGCAAGCTGTTGTCCGTGAACGAATTGCTGCGGCGCTATCGCATCACGCCCACCGAATATGAAAATTGGAAGGCGGCGGTCGTCAAGCACGGGCTGGCGGGGCTGAGGCTGACGCGATCGCAGGATTATCGCGAGATCGAGCAACGTTTCCCGGGCCTCGACCGGCACGTCCCAACCAGGCGCCGCTGAACCGGCGCGCCCGGTGCGGAGCCGGCGATGGGTTTCCCGGTGACGTCGGCGACAAAAGATCGACACGGTGCGCAGCCCCTCCCGGCGCCCACACCCTGCGCGCAGCAGGACAACGATGTCAGTCGGACATGAAGTAATTGTCCGGAACTTCCCTGATTTCGTCGGGCACGGAATCCCTGTAGCGGAGTCCATCCTGCTGCCCCGCCTCCGCCACGCCAGTATTTGTACCGGCCGGTATGCAGCGTCTTCTTTAAAGCACCCAATATACGACCTTTGGCGTAATTGACCGATTTGGAGAACAGGCGGAGAATTCCGGAAATAAATAAATCGCCCAGGGGGAGACCATCATGTCCTCACGCCGCTTCTTGCGCGCGTCGATCGCCGTTTTATGCGGCGCGGCATCCTTCCCGACCGGAGCTTGGGCGCAGGCCACGCCTGCTCCGGCCAATCAGGGCGCCACGGCCGACCCGGGCGCGGGCCAGCAGGAGATCACGATCACCGGGTCGCGCGTGATCACCGACAATCTCCGATCGCCGACGCCGATCACATCGGTGAGCGTTGCCGAAATCACCAAGACCACGCCGAGCGATATCGCCGACGCGCTCAACAAGCTGCCCGAGATCATCGGCGGCCGCACCCCCCGCACCCAGGGCAATGGCAGCACCAACAATGGCGGCAACGTGCTCTCGCTGCGCAATTTCGGCCCGTCGCGCACATTGGTGCTGCTCGATGGCCATCGCGTGCCGCCATCCAACCAGGACGGCACGGTCGACATCGACATCCTCCCGCAGATGCTGGTCAGCCGGGTCGACATCGTCACCGGCGGCGCGTCCGCGGTCTACGGCTCTGACGCCGTCGCCGGCGTGGTCAACTTCATCCTCGACAAGCATTTCACCGGGTTCAAGGTCAAGGCCGACGGCGGCATCTCCAAATATGGCGATGGCGAGGAAGGCCAGATCGGCCTCGCCTGGGGCAGCGACCTGTTCGACGGGCGCGGGCATGTCGAAATGGAGGCGCGCTACCGCAACCAGGCGATGATCCCGATCAGCGCGCGGCCCTATGGCAAGAACGGCCAGGCCTGGCTGCTCGCCGGCAACGGCTCGCCCGGCAATCCGTTCGTGAACGTGCCTTATTCGCGCGTGTTCAACAGCGGCATGACCGGCAATGTCCAGTGCGGTTCGGCCTGCCCCTACAACAATTATACATTCGTGCAGCCGGGCGTGCTCGGCCCGATGACGCATGGCACGCCGACCGGCACCGCCAATCTGGAATCGGGTGGCGACGGGGCTTATGTGAAGTTCGGCACTTTCCGGTCGCAGATCGACATGAAGGACTGGTTCGGCCGCTTCAGCTACGACCTGACCGACGACGTCAACGCCTATGTCCAGGGCAGCTGGGCCGAGGCCGGCAACAAGTCCAACTGGATCAACTGGGTGGTGAGCCCGTCGGCGAGCCGCCCCAACACCTTGTTCGCCAACAACCCTTTCCTGAACCCGGTGACGCAAGCGCAGCTGGGCGCGGGAATCGTGTGCGGCACGCCGGCGGCCGTGGGGTGGCGCTGCCTGCCGGCGGTGCCCGCGACCTCGCCCCAGACCAACAGCACACCGCCCGCGCCGCCCACCACGCCGATCTTCTCGGCGCCGTCCTATATCTGGAACAAGGTCGGCGGCGAGGATGTCGACAAGACCAACCGCCTCTACCGGACGATCTCGCGCCAGCGGAACATGAATGTCGAGGCCGGCGCCACCGGCACGCTCGCCGGGCTGCACTGGGACGTCTTCTACAATCATGGCGAAAGCCGGCTGACCGTCACCAACCCCAACAACACCGACAACGCCAAGTATCTGGCGTCGCTCGACGCGGTGATCGCGCCCCCGGGCACCACCGTGAACGGCGTCAACGTCAGCGGCACCGTCGTGTGCTGGGTCACGACCCAGCCCCAATATGCCAGCCTCTATCCGGGCTGCGTGCCGACCAACATCACGGACCCCAACGGACCTTCGGTGGCCTCGTTCAATTACCTCAAGCAATCGACCTCATGGACGCTGACGCAGAAGCTCGACAATCTCGGGGCGTCGATCGGCGGCGGCCTGTGGGGTCTCGGCCTGCCCGCGGGCGAGATCCGCGCCAATTTGTCCGGCGATTATCGCTGGGCGACCTATGTCATGAAGAGCGACTATCGGCCGACCGATTTCGTCAATTGCACGGGCCTGCGCATGTGCCTGGCCAATGGCGGCGCGCCGGTGCGCTGGGTGCAGAACACCAATGCGCCCGTGAACGCGAAGAACAATGTCTATGAGATCGCGCTCGAAGTGAACGTGCCGCTGATCAAGGATTTCCCGTTGGCACAGGAGGTCTCGACCAACTGGGCGGGCCGCTACACACGCTATTCGAACTTCGGCGCGGTCAAGACGTGGAAGGGCGGGCTCGACTGGCACGTCAACGACATGATCCGCTTCCGCGGCACCGCGTCGCTCGACATCCGCGCGCCGAATCTGAACGATCTGTTCCAGCCGGCGGGCGTGTCGTCGACCGGCTTCACCGATCTGCTGACAAACGGCAATAACAGCCTGCGCCTGATCTCCTCAGGCAATCCCAATCTCACGCCGGAAAAGGCGCGAACGATCACGCTCGGCATGGTGCTGACGCCGTCCTTCCTGCGCGGCTTCAACCTGTCGGTCGATTATTATCGGACGAAGATGAAGGACGCGATCACCGGCATCAGCTATCAGAGCACCGCGATCCAGAATATCTGCCTGGCGAGCGCGCCAAGCTATAATTCGCCTTTCTGTTCGCTGGCGGTGCGGCCGATCACCAACCCGTCGGACCCCAATTACAAGAATCCGAACTTCAATTTCCCGACCGAGATCCACAACAGCCCGCTCAATGCGGCGCGCCAGCGGACCGAGGGCGTGGAGGTCCAGGCCAATTATGGCTGGAATCTGGAGGATATGTCCTCGCATCTGTCGGGCCACGTCACGGTGCGGCACCTGCTGAGCTATCAGCCGGTCAATACCACGATCAACATTCCAGGCGCCTTCCCGACCTGGGCGGTCGCGCCCAAGGTGCGCCAGACCAGCTTCCTGTCCTATGACAATCAGAGCTGGAGCCTGTCGCTGCAGAACCAGTGGCTCAGCCACGTCAAGCTGGCCTCGAGCGACAATACGCTCAACGGCAACAGCCAGAATTACGTCCAGCCCTATCTGCGTTCCTACGATTCGCTCGACGTCACGATCGCCAAGCATTTCAAGCTGCTGGGCAAAGGCGGCGAGATCTTCCTGAGCGTGACCAACGTCACCAACGCCAGGGCCCCGCTCTTCCCGTCCAACTCGGGCATTCCGGGCCTCTTCTACCCGACCTTGGGCTTTTACGACGATATGGGCCGCTATTTCACGACCGGCATCAAGGCCAGTTTCTGATGCGGGAGGCGAACGGTCTTCAAGAGGCAAGCCACGTAGGCTCGCAAGTGAGTGTGTTTGATCCTCAACCTTGGCCGCCTCGCAACCCGTGAGGCGGCCATTTTTTGAGGGCGACCTCGATCGAAGCCGGCTGACAAGGCCGCCGGCATATGGCAGCAATCGTCCGTGACTTCCCGTCGAGCAGCGCTGCAAAAGACCTTCGCGTCCGCGTCCGTCAGGCGTTCGATCACCGTGGCGATCCTCGTCGGCACGACGTTGAACGCGATCAACCAGGGCCCGGAATTGCTGCGCGGCATGACCCCGATCTTCTGGAAGATCGCACTGACCTATACCGTGCCCTTCCTGGTCGCGAGTTATGGCAGCTATGCCGCCTTCCGCAGCGCGGAGCGGTAGAGCCGACGCCGAGCGCGCGCACAAGCCGACGAAGCGCCCTGTGGGCGGGACGGATGGCGCGATGCCGGGTAAATAGGGGAACCCATTCAAAAGGCTCGCGTTTTTATTCCACTGACGCAACCCTCCCAAATCGCGTCAGATTGTCGAGGAATGTGCCCCGCCTGCTCTCCACCGCGGGCGGGGCTTCGCTTTTTGTGGGGGCCCAGCCCTCTTCCCCGCCGCGAAGGTGACGACCGATGGCGCGGGGACCTCGACGACTCCACGCCAACGGCCGTCACCCTCGCCAGTGGCGAGGCCGGGTTAACATTCTGATAGTGCGTGAGTTTCATCGCCCAGGAAGGGAACGTGCGGCGCGCCGGCGACAGATCAGGCCCCCGCCTCGTTCAAGGCATCTCGTTCAAGGCATAACGCCGGCAATGTTCGAGATAACCGACCTCATGCGTGCCGGCGAGATCGACGACGCTTTCCCAGAGCCATGACGGCGCATCGATGCCACTCGACCGGCGGCGGGCGAGGATGTCGCGCCATTCGGCGCGCGCCGCCCGGTCCATCTGCCGCGCATGGGCCTTGCCGACCACCGCGGCAAGATAGCGCGCGGCCTTGACGGCCTGGCGTTGCGTAAACTGATCGACCTCGATCTTGAGATCCTGCGGCGCGAGTTCGCGCAGGAATACCGAGCGCCGCAACAGGCGGGCGGCGATCATCCGATCGCCCAGATGAGGTGAAAGGGCGCGCGCGCCGGCGACGACCCGTTCGGCGGGATCCGCCGGCATCTCCGCATCAGGGGCGGCGGGTGCTACCGACGAGACCGCCTGCTTGATGTCGACCAACGCGAAATCGGGGCTCTCCCCGCCATGCTCGATTTCGAGCAGCGCCGCATAGCGCAGCAATCCGAGCGAGCTGCACCCCTTCATCCAATAGGCGGCATCGACCAGACGGACGCGGCGATCCCCCTCGCGCGGATCGAGCGCAAGAATGCGGCGGCGCATCCCGGGCCCTTCGAACAGGCGAGCCAGTGCCTCGCGCTCCGCGGGGTCGATCGGCCAGAATTTCTTGCCGAGCGGGATATTGGGATCGGTGTCGCCGATCCGTTCCCTGGCGAGATGGCGCCATTTGCGCCCGAGCGCGCGGCGCTTGACGGTCCGCACGACCTCCGGCTCGTCGGGAGGATCGTCGCCGGTGCGATCGCGCAGCGCCGCTTCATAGCCCTCGACCATCTGCTCGATCATATGCGCGGTGGTGACGCCGGGCAGGTCGGAGCCGCGCGCGGCGGTTGCGAGCGACAGGCCGAGGCGGATCAGGTCGTGCGCCGGATTGCCGATCACCGTCTGGTCCAGATCGCGGATCTGCACCTCGACATGGCCCTGGCCGTCCGACAGCGGGCCGAGATTCCCGAGATGACAGTCGCCGCAGATCCAGATGGCCGGGCCGACCGGCAGCCGCGCCGCGACCGGCGATCGCCCGAGCCAATCGTAGAACTTGGCGGTGTTGCCACGCACATAGGCATGAGCGGAACGGGCCATCTTGAGCTCACGCGTCGCGCGGAGGATCGGCATCCGGTCTTCGGACGAGGGCGGCTTCATTCCGGGAACGTAAGCGCCCGCGGTCGCGACATGTTCCTCGGCACAGCAGATCAGGCTCCGAGCATAGCTCCGCCTTGCGAGATGTTTCCATTTTGTTCTAACTGCTGGCCGAGCCGCGCGAGCGGCGAGTCGCAATGAATGGAGCAGATCAATGCAGCATGACGTGCCGCTGCCGGAGCCATTCGGGTGATGCCCGACGCCTGCTATCCATTACTGCCGGCCGAGCGAAGGGAGCTGATCTGAGGTGGCGACCGCCGCCTTCACCCCGCCTCCCGCACCGATCGAGGCGCGGCCCCAGCAGCTCTGGCTCGATGTGGCCCGGCCCGTCCAGCCGCGGCCCTCACGCGAGCGCCGGACGCGGATCGCAAGGAGCGCGGTGCAGACCGCCGCTTCGCAGATGGAGCTGCGAATACCCACACCGCTACCCGTTTCGGGTGAGCAATTGCGCGTGCCGGACAGGCCGATCGCGACCGAGCCCGCTCCTGCCGTCCCTCGCCTTCCTTCGGTCGGCGAGGAGCCGGCTGCCACGCAGCGCCCCTGTTTCGCGACCTGGCTGCTCGACCAGAATCGCGCGCCTGGCCTGATCGGCGAGCTGGCGCGCGCGGGACGGGCCGACACACGCTTCCCGCGCAAAGGCAGCGCCGATGATGTGCGCGCATATTTCGGCAAGATGGGTGCGGACGGCGATGCTTATTCCGCGCTCGACGATGCCGAGCGGGCCTATGACCGCATGGCATGATGTGACGGCGAAGGCGGGCCGTTGAGCGCGTGGGGGCCGACTGATCTTCAGGGGGCTGGCAGTATTCGACCAGATTGCAGACCGCTGCCATCGCGGGCCGCAGCACCGCGCATGCGCGCTACGCCGGGCTGGCGCGCGAGCGGCGCGGAAAGGAGTGCCCGATCCGCGGTTGAATCCGCATCGGCGGCTTTCAGCCGCTCTCGTCCGACTCCGCAGGCGGGTCCTCGCGATAGACGATGTCGAGATGCATTTCGGCGAGCGCGACATGCGCCCGCACCGCGCCGGTGGTGGTGGCACGCTCGGCGCGCCGCAATTCCTCCTCCGCACGGGCTTCGTGGTAGGACAAAGTTTCGGTCTTCATATCCATGATGTGGTTGGTGATGGGTCCGGCGCCAGACGCTCGTGAGCCCAACTGGTTCCAACACGCACCGCCGCGTTCGCCCATGCTCCACGCCGGGAACCGTTATGGCCCCTGAAGGCTTTGGGTCGGCGTATCGCAGCTTCGTCTGCACGCCTGGAGAAACCGCATGTCCACGATCGAATCCAGCCGCATGCCCCATGCTTATGCGCCCGTCGAAGATCAGGATCCGTCGCTGCGCGACACCGTGTCCGACGCCACCAAACGCGCGGGCGACGCCATCCAAAGCGTGCCGCCATTGGGGTGGATATTGGGCCTGGTCGGCGCGGGGGCGGTGGGTGCCGGCGTCTATGCCGCCTTCTTCCGGGACCGCCGGACCAGCCGGCCAGCCAGTCGCCGTCGCACCGCGCAGAAGCGCGAGCGGCGCGCGACCGGCGGCACCGCACGCACGCGGCGCGCGGCTGCGGCCAAATAGGATCGAGCACCTGCCCCACAAACATGAAGGGCCGCCCCGGATCGGAGCGGCCCTTCCATTGTCAGCCGAAAGCGGCGTCAAATGTCAGGCGAGAAGAGCCCCCGCACTGGAGGCGATGCCTGCATGCTCAGCCGCGATCCGCGTGTGACAATGAGACATTCGACCACCTCCTTTCCGTTGTTGACGATCCTGCCGATGTAGGAAAAATCGAGGCAAGTTCAATAGCTTCCGGCACTGCCATTTTAGGCGCCAGAAAGGATACGGGCCGACGCGAGCTCGCATCGCGTGGCCGGCCGCTGCGCCCCGTAATAATCCTTACCTGCCCGTTAACCAATCGTTCGTACTTTTCGATCACGCCTACGGCATGGGCATGTCCACCTGGCGTCAGATCTGGGAAAGACGGCTGCGCGACGGGCTTCGCAGCGGCACGGCGCTGCTGACCGCACTCGCCAGTGCGACCTTGCTGACCTGCGGCATCATGATGCTGGTCCTGATCCGGCAGCTCGACGCCCATTCGGCTGCGGCCGAGAGGGCAGCGATCACCGCCGGCGTGGACGAAATGCTCTCGAGCAAGCGTATCGGCGCATATAATACCGCGCGCTGGGACGATGCCGTCGCGCATCTTTACGGCCGGCTCGACCAGGCCTGGGCCTTTTCCAACCTGAGCGGAAACGACATCCTCTATGTGATCGACGCGCGCGGCCGGACCTTGTTCGCGCGGCGCTCCGACAACAGCATCGATCCGCCGATGCGCCTGGCCGCGCCCGCCGGCACGGCGCATTTGCTGCGCCTGCTTCCGCATGATCGTGCCGGTGCCGCGCGCGCGACGACCGGCGTGGCGACGATCGAACTCTATCGGGGCAGGCCCGCGGCATTCGGGGCGATGCCGGTCACGCCGCTGCAGGGCAAGGCGCGCGTGCCCGGCGATGCGCTCCGTTACATCGTCTATGTCACGCCGATCGAGCAGCCGGTGCTGGCGCAATGGAGCGCGCGCTTCGCCATGAACCCGATCGCGCTGGACGCGACACCGGGGCGCCACGGCATCGCCCTGCCCCTGCACGGCGCCGGCGGCCGGCCGATCGCCTGGTTCAACTGGCAGCCGAAACGGCCCGGCCGTACCGCGCTCCTGAATATCGCGCCGACCCTGATCGCGGCGATCGCCGCCTTGGCGGCGCTCTTCGCGCTGCTGGTGCGGCTGCTCAGATCGCAGGAGCAGGCGTTGGTGGCGCGCAACGCGCAGCAGGCGGCGCTCGTCGCCGAATCCGAACGGCTGCGCGCGCAAGCCGAGCAGGCGCTGGCAACCGCCGAACGCTCGCGCCGACTCGCCGACGAAGCGGCCGAGCGGGCGATGCACGAACGCGAGCAGCATGCGCAGGCGCTGCGCCGCGCCGCGCACGAGGCGGGCCAGGCGCTGCGCTCCACCTTGGCCGCGACCCTGCCCGATCTGGTCAAGCTCGCCGACCGGCTCGACCAGGGCACGGATGTGGCCGCGGCATCGACGCGTATCCAGGCGCAGCATGCAGAGGATGTGGTGCGGCGCACGACCGAATCCGTGCGCTCGCTCGAACATATCTCGCTCAATACGGATCGCATGGCGGTGGCGAGCGCGTCGATCGGCGGGGAGACCGCCAAGACGCGCGCGGCGGTGTCGACCGCAACCGAATCCTCCGCCGCCGCGGCCGAGGCGAACGCATCGCTGCTGCATCATGTCACCACGATCGAAGGCGCGACCGCCTTGATCGCGGGCGTCGCCGAACAGACCAACCTGCTCGCGCTCAACGCCACGATCGAGGCCGCGCGCGCGCACGGCCAGAGCGCGGGCTTCGCGGTGATCGCGCGCGAGATCAAGACGCTGCCGCAGGACAGCCAAAGCTCCGCCAAGGTGATCAACCAGCGCGTCATGTCGGTGCAGCAGGCGGTGCAGGACAGCGTCGGCGTCAGCCGCCGGATCGATGCGCAACTGCGCCAGATCCAGGATTATATCGCCACGGCCGCGGATGCGGCGGCCGAGCAGGCAGCGGCGAGCGGCGGCATCAGGTCCAGCGTGGCGGCGGCGCGCGAGCAGGTGGTGGCGGTGGATGCGTCGATCAGCCAGATCAGCGGTGCGATCACCGAGCTCGCCGCCAACGCCGAATCCTCGCGTGAGATCAGCCAGCAGATGCGCGGCCGCGTCCAGCAATTGCGCGCCGACCTGGATGTGGTGATTGAGGATCTGCTGTCGCGCTAGAGACTGACCGTCACTGGAGGAAGCACCGCGCGCCTCGGCATTCGCCAAGACACCGCAAATAACTGCCGAAACGGCAACAGTTCCGCCGGACAATCTGATCCACCACTGCTATTCCCGACCGCATCCTGACGGGAATTTGCCTTGGCGACCATCACCGGCACCGCTGCCGCCGACACGATCCAGACCGACGACAATCCTGATGTCGTCCACGGCGGTGACGGCAATGACAATCTATTCACTTATGGCGGCGACGATCTTCTCTACGGCGATGGCGGCGACGACTATCTGATCCCGGGGGCAGGGCAGGACACAGTCTACGGCGGCGATGGCAACGATCAGGCCTATGGCTCCGACGGCAACGATCAGCTGTTCGGTGAGGCCGGCAATGACGAGCTACAAGGTCAATGGGGCGATGATACGATCGATGGCGACGACGGCAATGACCTGATCGACGGCGACAATGGCAGCAGCGCCCCCCACGTACCAGGCAACGACCTTATCCATGGTGGCGATGGGAATGACCGCATCATCGCTGGCGAGGGTAACGACACTGTTTACGGCGATGCCGGCGCAGACAACATCACCGGCGGGCCGGGCCGGGATCTGATCGACGGCGGCGACGGCGACGATGGCATCGTCGGCCATGGCGAGACCAGCTACGGCATCGACGATGAAGCCGATACGCTGATCGGCGGTAACGGGAATGACCGCATCACAGCCGGTTATGGCGATGCGATCGATGGCGGCGCCGGGATCGACACGATATCGCTGTCGCTCAACGCCGGCGGCGCGGGCATAATTGCCGATCTGCATGGTCTGGCGAATGGCGGTACGATGGTGATCGGCGGCGCGACCGTCACCGGCATCGAATATATCGACCT
>Ga0207698_10000330_pt1 | contig 28131 bp, 30 predicted proteins | sample KBSCornC22_FD_184298 | JGI IMG/M metagenome (GOLD analysis project Ga0207698, IMG submission 184298) | Corn rhizosphere microbial communities from Kellogg Biological Station, Michigan, USA - KBS Corn C2-2 (SPAdes) (version 2) | ecosystem: Host-associated > Plants > Roots > Rhizosphere > Soil ... | reverse complement strand
GTAAACAGCACTCTGGCACGACTGGAGACTCTATGCTCGCAACCATCCTGATTGTGTTCGCGCTCGTGTTCTTCGTTATTGCAGCAGTCTGGAATCCAGAGCCCTACCGCGTACGTTTGATTGCAGCAGGACTCGCGGCGTACATGGGCTCCATCCTTGTCGGCAGGTTCTAAGTGCTGGCACTTCTCATCCTCCGCACCTTGCGGCACATCTCGAATCAGAACGCCCAAATCCTATCCAACCAGGAGAAAACCATGGCGCAACTAGACGATCTAAACGCAGCAATCGACTCTCTCTCCGCAGACCTAACCGATGTAGCAACCAACGTCTCGACTGTGCTCGACGAACTCAAGGCCGCGCAATCAGCGGGCACACCTGTGGATTTGACCTCTGCAATCAGCAAGCTACAGACCGCAGATGCTTCTTTGAAGACCATCGACCAGAACCTGAAGGATGCGGAGCCCCAGACTCCTCCTGCGACGACCTAAACTCCGTGGGCAGACCAAGCATTCCATTCGACCAGGAACTAGCTGACTTCATCTGTGAGCGTATAGCCACGACAGAGCTAGGACTTGAGCAGGTCTTGCAGGAACGCAAAGACGCAAATCGTTCGTCTGTAAGCAGTACGACGATCTACAAATGGCTCAACGAGTTCCCTGAATTTGCGGAGCAATCCGCGCGCGCGAGAAAGATGCAGGCTGAATTACTGCATGACCGGGCGCAGATCATTGCACAGACACCACTTATCGGCAAGATCGAGTCCGTGAAAGAGACCAAGGATGGAACATTTGCTGAGACTCGCATTGCTGACAATGTGGAGCGATCCAAGCTGATTGTGCAGACCCTGCTCAAGCGGGCGGGGCAGTTGGATGCCAAGAAGTACGGCGACAGGGTAGATATGAACCTTGGTGGGCAGAATGGCAACCCAATCCAGGCTGCAATCACGGTCGAATTCGTCAAATCGAAGCCGCAAGGCTGAAATGTTAGAAGTTAGTAAACAGCCAAAGTGTTGATTCCATTCAAAACAGTGCGGGGATTCTCGGGAATATATCCTTGAGCGCGATTGGCGAAAGTTTACCAGTTAGTAACAGGGTCAAGGCGGAGTTCCCAGAGAAGCTGGCCGAGCTGTTCGAGCCGCACCCATTCAAGATTCTTTATGGCGGGCGTGATGGCTGCAAGTCATGGTCGATTGCCAGAGCTTTACTGATCCTGGGCGCCCAGAAGCCTCTCAGAATCCTTTGTGCTCGCGAAACGATGGATTCCATTCGGGAGTCAGTGCACCAGCTCCTAACCGACCAGATTAGCAATTTGGGCTTGGATGACTTCTACAAGCCTCTGCAGTCGGAGATTCGGGGCATCAACGGCACAGAGTTTGTATTTGCCGGCCTAAGAAAGCAGACGGTTGGGTCGCTGAAGTCTTATGAAGCCATTGACATCTGCTGGGTGGAAGAGGCTTCGGTTGTTTCGCGCAGGAGCCTGACAATCCTGCTCCCGACGATCCGCAAAAAGGGCTCGGAGATATGGTTTTCACTGAATCCTGACTTGGAGACCGATGCGGTCTATCAGGACTTTGTCATCAACCCCCCAAAGGGGTCGTTTGTCTGCAAGATTTCCTTCCGCGATAACAACTGGCTAAGTGAGGAGTCTCGCCAGAAGATCGAAACCCTCAAAGAGAGGGACTATGACACGTACCACCATGTTTACGAAGGTGCTACGCGGTCCACAGTCGAAGGGGCGATCTACAAGCAAGAGATTCAGGCTGCAGAGCGTTCAGGACGTATACGGGAAGTGCCTTATCTGGCTACAACCCCAGTAGACACCTATTTCGACCTCGGGTATGGAGACAGGGTCTCCATCTGGGCAGTGCAAAGAACCCCATTTGAAACCAGAGTCATTCGCTACTTTCAGGACGATCACCAACCTATTGGGCATTACCTTAAGGAAATGCAGACGTGGGGATATGTCTTAGGAACCTGCTGGCTGCCGTGGGACGGCGCAACCAAAGAATTAGGGACCGGCAAGTCAATCGAAGATGTTATGCGGGCCAACGGCTTCAAAGTCCGCGTGGTCCGCAGATTGGAAGTACATCAGGGCATTAATGCAGTCAGAACCCTGTTTCCATCGTTGTACTTCGACGAAAAGAACTGCTTTGACGGGCTGCAGTATCTCCGCAGGTACCAGTGGGGTCCGCCAACGAACTTGGGTGTGGCAAGACGAGAACCACTGCACGATGATGCCTCACACCCTGCAGACGCACTAAGAACGCTTGCAGTAGGCATTCAAGAGCCTGAGCGACAGAAGCAAGAGAAACAGCAGCAGAGGCGACCTGTAACCGCATGGGGGTGAGATGAAACTAAACGCAGCAGCACGCAAAGCGATTCCGACCAGCAAGTTTGGCCTGCCTGGATCAAGGAAATACCCCATGCCCGACCCAGCTCATGCGGCAAACGCGAAGGCCCGTGCTTCGCAGCAGGTCAAGAAGGGCAATCTCTCTCCTGCTTCGGCGGCGAAGATCAGAAAGAAGGCCAATGCCGTCTTGGGCAAGTAGTGAAGCTGGAAAGCTCTACCGATTGGCGTGGGAGCGTGCAGACAGAGCAGCTAACCCGGAGAAATACCGTATCCGGGCGAAAAAGAAATATGAGCGCAACCGGGAGAAGATATTGAGTCAGGTGAAGGCCCACCAAGAGCGAAATAGAGAGAATATCGGTAATTATATACTTGGGTAACCAGATAGGTTCGTGTTAGTGGTCTTAACACTTTTGCTCATTGCCAGCCGACCATGATTTGAGTAAGTTGGCCTCACATCATGGCTGACGCCTTCATCACTGTTGAGCTGGAAGGCGACGATGCTTCAGGCGGCGACCTCCAGCTTGGCGAATTCATAGATGAGTTGACTGCGATCCGGAATGCCCTCCGGCAGACCGAGCGTATCGTCTTGCGCCGCGAGGAAAACGCGGTGCGCTATCGCGTCACCGGCTTAAGCCACTCCAGCCCTTCAAAAGTAACAATAGCGATCTCGTCCCGAGAGCCTGCATACACCGCTCTGCCACGACGCATATCGAGACGCTTTGCCTCTTCCCTCCGCGTTGTGCGAAAGAATCATCGGTATGCCGAGAGACTAGACCTTAGGACGCTCGAAACGTTCAAGGCAATCGCATCGCCCACGACGAAACGAGGAATTCGCTTACTGGTGTCCAACGAGCAAAACCAAAGCGTGAAAATCGATAAGGATTTCGATGTTCAAGTGACGCGCCTGATTGCAGGCGACGAACGCGAACGCGATGAACTGGTTGGGCGGGTTGATGCACAACGAGAATTGCCATAAAGGCTCGGGAGATCCGCGACTACTACCAGGCTCGCGGCGTGAAAATCCCTGTACCGGATTCGATTCATCTAGCGACAGCCATTCAATATAAAGCTACCGCTTTGCACACATACGATGGGAGCGGAAAGAGAAAGCGTCCTAACGACCTCATGCAATTGGCGAATCCGATCATCGAGAAGTACGCGCTGAAGGTCACCAGACCGGAGCCTCCGCCTCCGGAAATACCGGAAGTGTCAGAGGTAAAGCAGCCTGCGTTGACAGGTCTTTTCGATCCCGTCGTAGAGGGTACTTAAAAGAGAAAAGCCGAGGAGGTTGTCTACGCCACCCTCGGCCGTTTCCGTTGTGTCGGGTTCACCGAGCACACTCGTCGAATGTTTATACTATGCTCTTTTTTGTATAATCTGTCAAGGTAAAGTGGAGTCCCCGGACGGATTTGAACCGACGACCTCAACTGTTCGACGAGTGCGCTCTATCCACTGAGCTACGGGGGCCCACAGCCTAAGTATAACGCTGAAACGGTAGGATTTATATGAAAAGCAAACCTTCATCACCGGCGCAGCATATCCCCCCGGCATACGCTGCATTCAAGGATCTGCTTCGGCAGGTGGTAAAGCCCGCTGAGAAGAAGCCTTCTTCCGCCCCCGCCCACGGCGGTAAGGGTTAGAAGGCCGCTGAGGCCGTCCTCCCCGTCAGCTCTGCGTATGTGAGTCTGCGGCCCACAATGTCTTTCAGAACGGACTTGAAGCGGCCCATATCGCCCTCTGTATTGTGGCGATTGTTGAACCGAAATACCTGCTCATCTACATAGCGGTCTAAGTGAACCGGCTCCACGCTGATATATGTCCCGTTCAATCCACGCATGACTTTGGAGCAGTACAGCTCCATGTACGAGTCACAGTCTGGTAAGTGCGCGATTTGTGGAGACGCTCAAGAAATGCTCGTTGTGGATCACGACCACACTACGGGAACCGTCCGTGGGCTCTTATGCCACAAGTGCAATCAAGGAATCGGGTTGCTGAGGGAGAGTAAAGAAATTATGCAAAATGCGATTGCTTATCTAGCACGGGTGCTGGGCAAATGATTGATTTTGGCAAGATACAAGGCGATTCAGCCTTTCTCAAGAAGATCATGGCAAAGCTCGGCATCCCTCTGAGTATCAATGAGGCCATTGCTGCGCTGTCTGCGACCATACGCGACCATGCCCATTTCCAGAGGCTTATCACCGAAACAGACCCATCGTTCCGGCAGAGCTTCTATGACTCTGTGCGGCCCCATCTGACGTTCCGGGCTAAGCCTCTGGATGTATACATAGCCGACGCCCAGCAGCAGGCAGAGCGAGAAAAACTCCCAACTCTGATGCCGGATGGGACGTTGCAGGAGTTCAAGCCTGCACAAGACGTTCTGACCGCTCAGAAGGCTATGGCTCAGGCAATCGCCAAGAGAACCCTGACCCTGACTTGCTCGAAATGCACCAAGGAAGAGTCTTTTCCCACAATTGGCGAGGAAACACCTGTCGCGGTGATTATGAAAGCCCGCAGGGCAGGTTGGGTCTACAACCCTGTGACGATGACTGAGCACTGCCCCGCATGCATGGGCGTAAGGGACGATGCCTGACAACGAAGAGCTGCTAAAGCGTATCCGCCAAAGGTACCGCTATGGCATGGATAAGTGGCGGCGCAACCGCGAAGAAGGCCAGAAGAACATCCGCTACGTCTCCGGTGATCCTTGGGACGATGCAGACAAGACTGCCCGTCAAGGAAGACCGACAGTCTGCGCGGATGAGCTGAACCAGTATGTCAATGCGGTAGTTAACACGGCCAGAATGTCCCCAAGGGGGATCAAGATCGACCCCGCAGGCGATCAGGCAACGGTGGAGCTGGCGGAATACCGCGAGAATCGCATCAGGGCGATTGAGTATGCCTGTAATGCGGCCCAAGCCTACCTGAACGGCTTGCAAGCGGCTGTAGAACGCAATATGGGCTACTGGAGAGTATCCAGAACCTACGTTGCGGATGACTCGGACGAGCAGGAGATTGTGATTCTGCCGGTCATGAATCCTGACGCGATTGTGATCGACCCGGACTTCAAAGAGCTGGACGGCTCGGACATTCGCTGGGCGTTTGAGTTGGACCGCATTCCTGTAGATGTCTTTGAGGCCGAATATCCCGACGCGGAGAAGAAAAGCTTTACTGCGGATGACTTTGGCGAAGACGCTGCGTTCTGGTATGACGGCAAGGCATTGCTGATTGCTTCGTATTGGGAGATCAAGCAAACCCCCAGGACTGTTGGCAAAAAGGGCAGAAAGACCTATACCCGCACAGTGACGCAGTACATCACGAACGGCGTAGAGATTCTGAGGAAGGCCGACCCCCAACCAGGACCGTACATTCCGATTGTTCCTGTGTTTGGCAAGGAGTTGTGGGTTGACTATGGAGGCGGAGCGGAAAGATTCCTACTCTCTCTCGTCTCATTGGCGCGTGACCCGCAAAAAGCTCTCGCGTATGTGATGAGTTCCATGCTGGAGAATGTCGGGCAGTTACCCAAAACCTCATTCATTGGCTGGAAAGGCCAGTTTGAGACAGATGAGGAAGCATGGAAGACTATGAATCAGGTCTTTCACCCTTATCTGCAGTTAGACCCGGATGCTGTGCTGGATGGGCAGGGCCAGCCGATGATGCCTTTAGGCTGGGCGAAATCCACGCCTGATTTCTCGGCTTACTCAGTAGGGACGGACATCTGCCGCAGAGCAATCATGTCTGCGATGGGGATCAACGCCCTCCCAACTGCAGCGCAGAGGCAGAATCAGAAGTCTGGAGTCGCGTTAGAGAAGATCCAATCCCAGCAGTCTGTTGGTAGCTATCATCTGGTGGATTCGTATGAGAGAGCTATCAAACTCACCGGAAGAATCGTCAATGGCTGGCTTGCAGAGACGGATTTAGGCGAGACCGAAAGACCGGTCAGGCTTGCAGATGGGAAACATAAGCTCGTCAAGATCAACACTGACTCTCCAGTTGAGGAAGATGGCCATGATTACCACTTCCCAATCGCAGATGACAAAGGCCGTTATCAGGTAACCATCTCTACCGGAGTTTCTACCGAGTCGCAGAGACAGGAAGCCTCTGATTTCGTCGATACTTTCGTGCAAAACATGAAGGGCTTGCCTCTGGCGCCTCCGCAGGCAGCTCAGGTCTTAGCCTTGCTTGTCAGGTTGAAGCAGCTCGGACCTCTGGGCGATCAGCTTGCCGACATTATCAGCCCACAGCAGGGCGGAACTTCTCAGCAGTTGGCTCAAATGCAGCAGCAGGGCGCGCAAATGCAGCAGCAAATGCAGGAGATGCAGGCTGCGCTGCAGAAACTCATGCTGGAGAAGCAGGGCAAGGTCATCGAAATGCAGGGCAAAATGGCCTTACAGCAGCAGGACGCTCAAGTCAGGCTCACCGAAGCGCAGATGGACCGCGAAACCAAAATCGCCGTCGCGGAGATTGGCACGAAGGCGCAAGTGGAGTCCGAACGTACTCAAACCTTCAGCGACATTGTTTCTCAGGGCCACGAGCAGGCGCACGAAGCTGGCTTACAGGCTCAAGAGCAAGCCCACGAACGCGATATGGCGGCGCAACAGCATCAGCAGGCATTGGAGCAGGGCCAGCAACAGGCCGATAACCAAAGCCAGTTAGCCGACCAGAATGCACAGAATCAGGCTGGCTTGCAGGCGCAACAGCAAGAAGCGCAGCCAGCCGAGTAAGTTTTCGCCTGCTCGGCGTAAGAGCACAAAGGAAAACCAATGCCAGAGACGCTAGAAGTCGCGGCCCCGTCTGCCGCGGAGCCCACTTTAGAGATTCCGCGCAGCAACAGCCCTGAGTACGTCGAATGGCGGAAAACCGGTGAGCTGCCCAAGAACGAGCCGAAGCCTGCGGACCCGGCCCCCGCTGACCCGCCGAAAGAGGTGACCTCCGAGGCTGACAAGCCAGAACCCGCACCCGACCCGGAATCGGGAAAGAAGCAGGAGCGTCGCAAGCCTGACGCAGAAGCACGGATTGGCGAACTCACAGCGCGACTCAAGCAGGTTGAACGCGACCTGGAGGAAGCCCGCAAGCCGAAGGAAGCGGCGAAACAGCCAGAACCCAAGGCCCCGCAGAACTACCAGGAGTACCGCAAGAGCTTCAAGGCGCAGGAGTGGGTTTCCAAGTATGCGGAAGCCAACCCCGATGCCAGTTATGAAGAGGCTCAGGCGGCCATGGTGGATCACTTAGCGGATGCGCGGGACTACTTTAGGTCGATTGACCAGCAGCGACAAGCGCAGGCGAGTGCCCTCGAAGCGAAACTGAAGGATGCACGAGCGCGGTATGAGAACTTTGACGATATTCAGTCAGGGCTTCTCAGCAAGATCATTACCCCCAAAGGTGAGGCTCTTGTCCCGCAGAACGTGTTCGACATCCTGAATGACTCGGATGTTTTGCCGGATTTGCTCTACACCATCGGCAGCGATGAGGCGGAAACCTCAAAGTTCCTCGAAATGGCGAAGAGTAGCCCTACCAAAGCAATCCGATACGTCGCCAAGATGGAAGCACTGATCGAAGCTGAGTTGTCCAAACCGCGCAATGACAAAGGCCAGTTTCAGGCCGCAGAGCCTGAAGCGAAAACTCCTCCTGCCAAACGTGGGCCAGAAAGCGCACCAGCACCTCCCTTGGAAGTCGGCTCTCGCGGTACCGGGCCGATGGATGAGGCGGACCGCGCTTTCCAAGCAATCGAGCGTGGCGATCCCAAAGCTGTTCGAGCGTTCCTTGACGCAGAGAACAGAAAAGACCTCGCCCGACGCCGCGGAGCGTAACCAATGGCAAACAATTTTCTAAATACCACATGGGTATCCATGCAGGTACTTCGCCTCCTGCTGAATAAGCTGATTGTGGCGGAGTATTTCAACCGTTCCTGGCAGAAGGACTTCACCAAAGAGTTCGCGCCGGGTTCTCAAGTCACCGTCAAGTTCCCGCAGCGGTTCACCGTCTCTGACGGCATGAGCTACGATCCGCAGGGAATCAACCGTCTGCAGACTCCGGTCAATCTCGACCAGTGGATGCAGGTCGCCTTCGAGTGGGATGACTACGAAGAGGCAGTCAAGCTGGAGCGTTCCGAGTCGGAGCTTCAGGCTCAGTATTTCGAGCCTGCCGCTGCTGCTCTGGCGCAGGAGTGCGACTCCCGTTGCGCTCGCTGGGCTTACCAGAATGCCTCCATGGAAGTTGGAGCTTTGGGCACTGACCCCACCTCGGTCAGCACCTATTTCTCCGCACGGCAGAGGCTTGAGGAGAACGCCGCAGGAGTGCTGGGGAAGCGTTGCATGCTCATCTCTTCGAGCATGATGACCTCTCTGGGAACAAACATCACCACAATCTTCCATCCCGCCGACGAAATTACGAAGTCATGGAAAGAAGGCGTGATCGGTGAGCTGGGCGCGTTCATGTTCTACGAGAGCCAGTCATTGTTCTCGCACACTGCTGGGATTTGGGCTGCAGGCGTGACGGTGAACGGTGCCAACCAAACCGGAACATCCATCACGATCACCGCGACCGCAGGCGACACGTTCAACGTTGGAGACAAGTTCTCCATCGCCAACGTGAACCTCGTCAATCCCATGACCCGCAGAATCCCCGGCAAGGCATACAACAAGGTCTTCACCGTCACGCAGGCTCTTACGGCTGCGGGCGGCGGTGCGGACGTGCTGAACTTCATGCCGCCAATCTACGGCCCAACCAGCCAGTATCAGAACGTCGATGCGCTCCCCGCGAACTCGGCTGCTCTGACGCTCTGGCCCGGTACGACCTCGCCCAATGGCAAGGTTGGCACGGTTGGTTTGGGTCTGACTCGTCAGGCATTCGCAATCGTCGGCGCGAAGCTGTATGTTCCGCAGTCGGTCGAGAAGGCTGGCGTGGCGCAAGACCCCGACACCGGACTGTCGGTGCGCAAGGTCAAGGCGTGGGACCCTGTTCGGTCGGTGCAGGTCAACCGCATGGATTCACTGTTCGGGCTCGGCAATCTCTACCAGGACAACGGTGCCATCACCGTTGCAGGAGCGTAAACCATGGCAAATCTTGCATCCGCCACTCTCGGGCAGACCGCAAATCCCAAGCCCATTCAGGACTACACCCCGGAGAAGCAGTCTCCGAGTTTTTCGGGGCAAATCAACGAAATCGTCACCATCACGAGCTTTGCTGGGACGAATCAAACCCTCACTGCGGCGCAGATTCTCGGTGGCTTCATCATCGGGATTCCCACCGGCGCAGCGAACTACACCACAGACACCGCGACCAACATCCTTCAGGCTATCGAAGGCGCAAAGGTAGGCACGGCAGTCTATTTCACGGTCAGGAACAAGTCTGCCGGGGCCAACACGATTACCCTCGTGGCTGGAACCGGCATCACTCTCAACTCTGGCGATACGGTAACGGTCGCACAGAACAACCAGAAGACCTTCATGGCCGTAGTGACTGCGCTCCCAACCGCAACCGCGTTGGGCACGATCACGATCTACAGCCTTGGAACCGTAGTCTTCTAGGCAGCTTGGGGCGGCTTGTTCAGCGCCCCACTTTTTTATGCCCATACCAGAACCGGCAATTTACCGCCCATCCAATCTTTCAAAAGAGCAGCGGCAAAAGCAGTTAGCTGCTGTCTACGGAGTGAACATGGAACTCTCCCACGCAGAAATCGAGCGCATGCGGCAGATCGTGAAAGATCACGATGTCTCGCGGCAGCCGATGAAAACTATCGATCTCAACAACCCGCCCAAAGAGCCGTACAAGTACCAGAAGTTCCCCAAAATGGTCTACGGCGACGGAAACCTGACCATGCTCGTGCATTCGGAAGAGGAGCTGGCCCAAGCGATTGACGATGGCTGGGACGAACAGGCTCCGGTCGGCGGAATCCAACAGCCGCCGACTCTGTCTCCGCAGTATGAGGCAGAAGCGAATCGCCTCCAAGAGCAGCTTGAGCAGTCGCGCCGTAAGCCCGGACGCCCGCGTAAGGATCAAGTTGCCTAAGAAGGTCTATTACCCGCGCGAAGGTAAGCCGAAGGTCTTGACGGCTAACACACCTCAAGAGCTAGAGGCCTTGCTTCGCATTGGCTGGACAACGGACGACCCAACCAAAAAGGAGAAATGAATGTTTCCCCAGAGAGTGTACAGAACACCCGGTCCTGAGTCCGTAGTGGTCAATTCGCAGGAAGAGCTGGACGCCGCTCTCCACAACGGCTATCACGTCACCGAACCGCAGGAATTCCCAAAGATGGTCTACCTCCATCCTGAGGACAAGACGCACGAGCATGCAACTCTCGTGGTGAACAACCCGGATGAGCAGGCTGTCGCTGAGGGCAAGGGCTATAAGCTCGAACCTCACATCCCTGTGGTTCCGCCTGAGGAGAATTTCGAGGGCGAGAAGACCACGCACGACCAAGTAGCGGCGGAAGCGCAGGGCAGCGGGTCAGAGAAGTACGGCGCAGGCGACTGGACCCAGACGCAGGGCGAAGGCATCACCGACAACACGCAGGCGACTACGGGAGCTAACGCAGTCTAATGCCAACCACCGCCAATTCCATCACCGTCAAGGCTCTCGACCTCATCACTGCAGCCATGCAGGAGATTGGGGCCTTGGCGGGCGGGGAAACCCCGTCCAGCGACGATCAAGCGTGGGTATTACAGAAGCTCCAAAGGCTGATTGACCGCTATAACGCCCGCGAAGCGATGGTCTACAACGTGAACTTCTCTCTGTTCACGCTGCAGGCCAATCATTCACCTCACACCATAGGGCCCGGACAGGACTTCGACGTAAACCAGAGGCCGGTCAAGATCATCTCCGCTGCCGTGGTGCTGACTCAAGACCCGTCCAATGTCGATGTGCCGCTGAATATCCGCGATGAACAATGGTGGGCCGATCAGAGAGTCAAAAACCTTACATCAACGTACCCCACAGACCTCTACTACTCTCCTGATTGGCCGAATGGACAATGCTTGTTCTGGCCTATTCCCACACAAGCGAATGGCATGAGACTGCAGATGGCGACAATTCTGGGCCAGATCACGGATTACGCTCAGACGTTCTCCATGCCTCCGGCGTATTGGGATGCGATTGTCTACCCCTTGGCAGTGAGTCTGTGCCCGTCCTTTGAAAGAACCGCATCGCAAGACCTCCTGCGGTTGGAATCGAAGGCAATCAAGGCAATCCAGACGAACAACATTGCCTCTCCCAGAGGATCGTCGGCAGATGCGGGCATGCCGGGACTCGATAGACGGGGAGACTGGAATTATTACAGCGGAATGCCAAACCAGTGAGTAAATTCGGCCTAATTGGCGCGTCTTACACCGCCAAATTCAACACGATTGCGGACGAAGAATGCATCAACCAGTATGCCGAGACCGCTGAGACCCCAGGAGCACAAGCCAAGCTCTCTTATATCGGCACTCCGGGGCTTGAATTGTTCTGCACCTTCACCGATGGCCCGACAAGAGGCGGAATCGAGGCCAATGGAAGAGTTTTTGAGGCATCTGCGGACACTCTTTATGAAGTCATGGCCGATAAGAGCTTTGTTGCGCGTATGGACGGAGTTCTGGACACGTTTGGCGCTCCGGTTTCTATAGCGGCAAGCAACATTCAACTGCTGATTGTGGCTGGTGGCAGGGCTTACTGCTACACCCTCGCGACAAACACGTATGTAGACGTAACTGCTTCGCTCGCAGGTGTTCCAATAAAGACCAAATACTCGGATGGGTACTTTATTGTTTGCTTCAAGGATTCGAATAAGTTTCAAATCTCTGACATTCTCGATGGAACCGTGTGGCCGGGGATTCAGGTCAATGAAGTCTCGGTGTTTGCGGAGAATATCGTCTCAATTGAGGTCAGTCATAGGGAATTGTGGGTTTTCGGAGCGAGACACGCCCAGCCCTATCAAGACACCGGGACAGATGAGATTTTCGACGTAGCGCCAAGCGGGTTTATCGAAACAGGATGCGCGGCGACATTCAGTGCTTGCCAGCTCGACAACACGGTTCTTTGGGTGAATGAGGATGAGCGCGGAGCGCGGATGTGCTGGAGAGCCAACGGCTATACTCCGCAGAGAATTTCTACGCATGCGGTAGAAGCGTGGCTTTCTTTATGGTCGCAGGATGACTTTGCCAACTTGGTGTCTTATTCCTATCAGGATGGCGGACACCTATTCTGGCTTCTCTATATCCCGAACAGCGATGCATCGTTCGTTTATGACGTGGCTGAAGGACTTTGGCATAAGCGGGCAGAGTGGAATCCAGTAAATGGTAAATTCGGCCCGCATCTGTCGTGGAATCACGTCTATGCGTTCGGCAAGCATTTAGTAGGGGATTACCAGACCGGCAACCTGTACGAAATGAAGTTGGCTTACGACAAGGGCGGGGGAGTGTATGCCTTTGTAACGGACAACGGGGCGACGATCAGGAGACTGCGAAGGGCTCCAACACTGATGAATGAGTTAGAGCGAATCTATTTCCCCGAGTTGAAACTTCAGGTCGCTGCAGGACTCGGACCCCAACCGCCACTTAAGGACGGAGACGGCAACGATAGACCTCCGCAGATCATGCTGCGCTGGAGTGACGATTCGGGAAATACATGGTCGAACGAGCACGTCAGAGGGATTGGGTTTGCCGGGCAGTATCAAACGTTTGTCAGATGGCAGCGGCTAGGCCAAACCAGATATGGGCGAGTCTTTGAGCTGAGTTTTTCCGATCCAGTTCCCTACAGCATTACTGAGGGTTTTGTCAGGGCATCATGAGTTCAGTCGTATCGAATAACACGCCAAATGTTCCCCTGGTAGACAGTGATGGAAAAGCTACCTATGCGCTTATTCGGTGGATGCAGGCAGTGGGTTCAACGGTCAATGGAGCCTTTGACCCTGCAGGGAACTATCAAGGCCCGATTGGCGCTTTAGCAACGATTGTAGGGCGCAAAACCCTAGCAACCATCGTCCAGCATTTGACGGATTTGGGCGTAATGAAGCCCGCTGGTCTGCCCGCAGCGACGACTTCAGAGCAGGGCGCAGTCATCCTCCCGGCAGGGGCATCGAGCAACACTCTAGGAACGGCAGCGATACAGCCAAGTTCGGCGTTTGACCCATCAGGGTCAGCAGCGACAGCGCAGGCAGCGGCGGCAGTAGACGCAACCACCAAGGCGAATGCAGCACAAGCGAATGCACAGGCGTTTGCGACCTCTGCCATAGCAACAGCATTTTCTCCCGGAATCACAGTGACGATTACCACGGCGGCACTCACAGGGCTTGGAAGTCAGGGTTCGATGACATTCCAAAACGGTCTCTTGATTGGGCAGGTGCAAGCAACATGATTCGGCGCGTCAGTTATGCCGACTGGCTTCTCAGCGAAGAGGCCCAGCCGCTGATTCTGGAATACGCCGATGAGTGCTCTATTCCCGGCATTGGGAGAGTCAACCCGCAACCTCAGATTTATGCCGCATTAGAGGCCGCAGGGACGCTCCAGAGCTTCGCGGCATATCACGGTGGCTTAGTGGGGTTTGCGAACGTCCTGACGCCCATTCTGCCCCATTACGGGGTACGTGTGGCGACAGTGGAAACGCTGTTTGTCAGTAAGGATGCGAGACGGTCAGGCATTGGCCGGGAACTGCTATTGGCACTGGAGAAATATGCGCTCGAAGTCGGCTGTAAGGGCATTTTGTACTCATCTCCCGCTGGCGGGCAATTAGAGAGGGTGTTATCAGCCAAGAAATATCAGCAGACCAACTCAGTGTTCTATCGCCCGCTGTCCTAAGCCAGCTTATGCAGGTGCAGGAGCACATGCTTACCCTCCCGCAAGAGGAAGTGCATACCGAGCACTTTTTGCATGCGGGAATGTATGTCAGAACAGTGACGATTGGCCCAGAGATAGTCCTGATGGGTGCCCAGATCAAGGTTCCTACGCTGTTGATTGTCTCGGGGAAATGCCGTGTTTTCACTGGCGACGGCTGGATAGAGCTTGAGGGCTATAACGTCATCCCTGCAAAAGCAGGCAGAAAGCAGATTTTCGTGGGCATGGAGGAGACGCATATCACCATGACCTTTCGCACAGATGCAGAGACTTTGGAGCAGGCAGAAGAGGAATTTACAGGGGAATATGAAGCCTTGGTGACTAGACGATGAGCGGAGCGATTTCAGCAACGACGCTGGGGATTATCGGGGGAATCGGGGCAGCCGGGAGCATCGCAGGATCGGCCATCAGTGCCAATGCTGCCGGAAATGCTGCGTCTACTCAGGCTCAGGCAGCCCAAAGCGCGGCCCAACTTCAGCATCAGGACTCACAAGACGCGCTCGACTTCCAAAAGCAGCAGTACGAGACCTCGCAACAGCAACAGGCTCCATGGTTGCAGGCAGGACAGAGTGGTCTCAACGCTCTGCAGTACGGTCTAGGGATCGGCGGGACAGCAAACGGATCAGGAGTAGGCCAAGGGTCACTGACCACTCCTTATTCCGGAACGTTCACCGCTCCCACTGCACTGACCGAGCAAAACGACCCCGGCTTCCAGGCGAGACTGAAGTTGGGTACGGATGCCTTACAGCATTCAGCAGCCGCCAGGGGCTCAGTGCTCACCGGAGGCACCGCCAAGGCGCTGGACGCGTTTGGGGAGGACTATGCCTCCAACGAATACTCGAACGTCTACAACAGGGCGCTGAACACGTTTGACACGAATTACAACACCTACAACACCAATCAGGCGAACCAGTACAACCGGCTTGCTGCACTTTCAGGAGTCGGACAGACCACGGCAGCTCAATTAGGTCAAGAGGGGCAGGCTGCGTCGAATAACGTGACCAACAATCTCCTGACATCTGGTGCCCAGCAGGGCCAGCAGTTGAATAATGCTGCTGCTGCGACGGCTTCGGGCTATGTCGGCGGAGCGAATGCATGGAATCAGGGCATCAGCGGAATCGGAGGGAATCTGACGAATCTAGCTCTGCTGCGCGGCATGAGCAGCGGGTATGGCAGTGGCGGCGGACTCTTCGGCATCCCGAACGAACTTGGAGGCTAAATGGGCAGTCTGATGGCATTACCGGCGCTCGATCTAAAGACCCCGCAGCAGCCTGACATCCTGCAGAAGTTCGGGCAGCTCGCCGCTTTGCGCAATGCGCAGCAGGAATATCAGCAGCGCGCCGCTATGGCACCCCTGCAGCAGCAGCAGGCCCAGCAGAGCATTCAGTCTGGGCAGTTGGGTATCCAACAGCAGCAACAGGCGCTGAAGGACCAGCAGGCCATGACAGCGGCCATGCACGATTGGGATGGTAAAGACGTAAATTCGCTCATTCCGCTGGTTATCAAGAATGGTGCCTCGGCCCAAGCCGTCATGGGGCTAAAGAGCAAAGTCTTGGAGCAGCAGCAGACCTATTCCAAGATCGCTGCGGATGACGCGACCACCGGTGCGAAGAATCTCGAAACGATGAAGGGCAAAAACGACATGATCGCCGGGGCGTTGGGCAATGTTTCCAATATGCCGGACGATCAACTGGCGCAAGGATTGGTCCAGACGGCTCAGGATTTGGCGCAGAAAGGCTTGCTGGACCCTCCGCATGTTCAGATGGCCCAGCAGATTGCTCAATCCGGCGATCCCGCAGCGATTCGTCAGAAGCTTTCCCTAATGCAAAAGGGTCTGATGTCTGAGTCGCAGCAGATGGATGCGGCTCAAAAGCAGGCGCAGACGGCTTCGGAAACAGCGACCGCAGCCGAAAAGAACATGAACGTGGCTCGCGGCGGGAGTACCGATGTAGACAAGTTCGAGTCGGACTATCTGAAAGCTAATGGGCTGCCTGACACCGCACAGAACCGTTTGGCGGCGTTCAAGGAGTACACGAAAGAGACGAAGATTCAGCCTGCAGAAGTCAGGGCCTCCACTTATCTGCAGATGCCACAGGCAGTAGCCGACCCAAACAATCCAGGAAACACGGTCTTTGTGACCCGCAAGGATGCAATTGGCAAAGAAGCTCCGAACAGCGGCGACGTGAAGACTGTTCAAGCCAATGAGAAGTACTTCACAAGCGGCAAGGGCGGCCAGCAGCTCACTGCGTTCAATACCGCAACACAACACTTGAATTTGCTCGATAAACTGGCGACCGATCTCAATAACTCGAATATTCAGGTATTCAACAAAGCTGCGCAGGCGTGGGCACAGCAGACAGGAAACCCCGCTCCGACTAACTTTGAGGCGGCTAAGAACGCGATGGCTGGCGAAGTAGCGGCGACGCTGAAGGCTTCGGGTGCTACAGATCCGGAAATTGCCAAGGTAGATAGCACTTTCAGCCGCGTACAAAGCCCGATCCAGCTCAAGGGTGCCATCGCCACCTACCGGCTGTTATTGAATTCCAAGGCTGCCAACCTCAAGGCACAGTACAACCAAGGCCAGCAGGGTAAGCCGAACTTCGGGGATCAAAACGGCGGGAATACCGCTGATCCATTCGCGCAGTTTGGGGGAAAGGCTCACTAATGCCGACAGTTCCCATGCTCGCCCCTGACGGCACCTCGGGTGAAGTTCCGCAAGAACAGGTTCAGGCGGCCATAGCCAAAGGTTTCAAGCAGGCCGTAGAGATGACCTCGCCGGATGGCAAGGCGGGGTATATCCCTATGGACCGCCAGCAGGACGCACTGAAAGCAGGCTTCAAGCCTGTGACAGCACAAAGCGAGGCTCCGCCTGAAGGCCTCTGGCACTCGCTAGGCTCTCAATTAGGCATTACTGCTGAAGCCGCCAAGCAAAAGCTAGATGAATTCCGCGCCCATCCCATCCAGCAGCTCCTCGAAGGAATTACGGGGCAGACCGCAATCGACGGCCTCACGCAAGGGCTTATGAGGTCCGGGAGCGAGGTCAAGCAAGCTTATCAGGCAGGCAAGCAGGGCAACACCGCTGGCGTCGTCCAGCACGCAGTGACGGCCATTCCTATAGTCGGGCCTGCGATGGATAAACTGGCAGACCAACAGCCCACCCCTAAACCAGGAGAGTCCTACCTCTCTCAAGTAGGCGACACGCTCACTAATCCCGGTTCGCTCGGCACACTGATCGGCGCTTCCGCACAGGCTGCGCCAGCGGTCTTGGGAGTGGCAGATGCGACCGTTCCGGGGCGGCCTGTAATTCCTAATCCCGCGCCAGTGCAGGCAGGCATAAATGCGATGCGGTCTATTCCTGGCACAGTATCCGATGCGGCTGCCGCTGCAAAATCGCGCTTCTATCCTTCAACGCAGTCGGCAACACAGCAGACCATGGCGGCCCGCAATCTAGCGAAGGCTCTGGTAGTTTCCCCTCAGGCAGCACCTAGTTTCATTCGGGCGGCGACGGATGAAGCGGGAACAATCGTCGATTATGCGCAGAAAAATAACATTCCGATCAACTCTAAAGTTGATTTCGCCAATGCCGCGAAGCAGGCGGCTGATGCGGTACAGGCTCACTTTGACGATGCCTTGCTTGGACCAAACGCCAAGCAGATCACCTCTGTCCCGGCGAACTATAGAGGTGCTACGGTAGGCGAAGGCCCAAACGCCACACTTGGGTCGATCAATGACCGAATCAATACGATCAATCAGGAATTGAACCCCAACTATCGCAAGGGGCTGGCGTCCCAGACCAGTGCAGCTAACGTCAGCGATGCTGATTTGATTGCAGAAAAGCAAGCACTTACAAACATTCTGCACAACAAACTCGCGCAGGCAACAGGGCTACAGCCTTCGGATATTGCTGCTGTGCGCCAGCAGGCCGGAAAGCTCCGCACTATCGCGGATGAGGCTCAGATGTCTGCTAATACGGATACCGCTGCAGCAGGCAAGCAGGCCATGGGCGGAACGACGGTTGGTTCTATCGGAAGCAAGGCCGGTCTAGTAGACCGTCTGATACTGCAACCCGCACAGGGCGGCCCGGAAATCATTGGTAACCGGCAAGTCAATACAGCACTCAGAAGTATCCGGCCTCAGCCTTTGAATCTTCCCCAGCCGACATCTACAGGCGTTCCCCCGCCTTCTATGGCTCGCACTCCTGTGACTGGCAATTCGACGGGGATCAGCGGTCCAGAATATACCCCTGACCCCACTGCAGCGGATGTCCTCAAGGCTAGGATTCAGGCACGCCAGCCAGCGACACAGGTCTGGACCGATAAGGGTGCGACCAATTTAGCGACCGAGGGGCTAAGTTCACAGGATTTATCAGCACTCAAGGCGAAACCAGAAGGTCAGCAGCTCTTGTTGAGGGCTAGCAGCATGAAGCCAGGCTCTGCCGTTATGAAAAGCCTTGCTTTGCAGGCGCGAAGAATTCTCAGTAACTAAAGACAAAACGCGAAGAAGCCAACCAAGAGTAACGCGCAAACGCCCAGACTAGTCAGCCCCACCGCAGCCGAAGTCCTAGCGTCCACGATGAATCCCTGGATGAAGTCTGCCAGAAATAGGACAAAGCCGCACAGCACTAGCACCGCGAATATCGCAAGCATTTGGCCTCCAAGCAGGTCCGTCCCGTTGCACCAGTGAGCTTGGCACCCTTGGGGCGGCTAGATTTCCCAATCCAGCAGCAACGGTACGGGCAAGCAGTGTACACCGCTACACGCGAATGTTCCACGTGGAACAAAAGGCGAAAGGTTACCTGTAAGGCCAGCCGCGAATCTTCCGTCTGAGCCATTGCCCTAGAAACACCAGCGGAATCAGCAGTAACCAGCGCATTTTACCCAGAAAGGTCACTAAATGAAACGTTTGCTGCTCATTGCGGCTGCGATGTGTTGCGCGTTGGGGGCGCAGGTGCCTGTTTCCCCAGTCCAGAACCCGCATGTGACTTTTGTGAATGGTGCAGGCGCCCCATGCGCTCATTGCACATTGCAGACGTTCGTCGCTGGGACAACTACCCCGTTAGCGACCTATACGGATGCCAGCGGCACCAGTATGAACACCAACCCTATCATCCTTGACCCTGCAGGCGGGGCGAATATCTGGGTTGGCAACAATTCCTACAAGTTTGTTCTGAAAGACCAGTCAGGATCGACCATCTGGTCGGTGGATCAGGTCAACGCAGGGAACTTATTCCCATGCTCCCCGGCCTCTGCGGTGCAGATTGCAAACCCTTCCGCAAGTGGACTTACCTGCGACTCCTCGATAACCATCAACACCACCAACCACACGCTGAACATCGGCACTTTGGGTGCGCATTACGTCACGATTGGGGCCTTAGGAACACCGACATCATGGACGTTCGATACTACGACTCCCGCAACGGCTTTGGCCTCCCTAGGGGCTGGGGCGATTGCTGCAGGGACCATCAATCAGCTCGCTATCTACCCCGCAGCGGGAAGCAATATCGCAGGCTCAAGCTCGATTCCTGACGGGATCACGGCGACGACTCAGCCTGCAAGTGACAACTCCGCCAAAGTAGCCACGACCGCTTATGTAGCCCTTCCTGGAGCGATAAACCCTACCTCGGTGCAAGTAGCCTCCGGAACGGCCATCACAGACAACCAGGGCACAGGGCTAAAGGTCCAGCACTCTACTGGCACGACGACCTCGGGAGATATTGCGGTATTCGACGCCTCTGGAAACACCACGGACACCGGCATAGCTCTACCGACTGCAGGCTCAGGACTCTCGACGAATGGCTGGGCCTCTCTTCCAGGGGGAGTCATTGTCGAGTGGGGCGTCATTACCGTCAGTGCATGTGGGGCGAGTCATTGCAGCTCGCCTTCTACTGCTCTCCCTTTGACCTTTCCGAACGCAGTGTTTAGCTGCACAGCGGACGTGCAATCGGAGAACCCCACAAGCGGTTGGAACATGGTCGCTACTCTGATCCCCGCCTTCGATATAGGGCACATCACAGTCTCGCTCGACACTTCCCAGACTTCCGTTCACTTCACCAATTCCATGCCGGTTGGCTGGGTTTGCTTCGGCCACTAAGAGGAAATCAATGAAAAGACTGCTCGCCATTATCGCGTTGCTGGGAGGTTCTGCGCTTGCCCTCGCCCAAGTTCAGCTTGGGAAAGGCGTTCAAGTAGGCACAACCGCGGGATCAGGGGCCACTTTGCCGACAAATGCGGTTGTTTATGGCACCAGCTCCACAACTTCGCGTCCGGGCACCTCTTCCGACATTGGCAATCTCTTACAGAGTGCTCCAAGCTGCACGACGCCGGGATACGTCTATTCGCCGCAGTCGAATTCCTGCGTACCTGCGGGATCGGGAACACTTTCCGGGCAAACTGCAGGCTGCGCACCCAAAGCCGCATCGGGAACGACCTCAACCTCCTCTCTTCCTGTTTGCGATGACGGCACGACTACGACTATCACCCATCCGCTCTCGGTCAACACCGGTACTGGGCAGGGTGGGACGCTCAATGCCTTAGAAGGTACCGCAGCCACAGCGGCAGCAGGGCACGACATTCTCTATGCCGATTCTGTGTCGCATTGCCTGAAGTATTCGGCTAATGGCGCAAGTTTCAATTGCTTGGGGAGCGGGGCTCTCTCGGGTCAGACCCTAAACTTTGTCCCTCTGGCTACTTCCTCTGTGGCGAGCACGATAAGTTCGCACTTCTTTGAGGCCAGCAGTATCAGCGGAGTGCAGAACCCATTCCAAATGACAGTGGCGGCTCCGAACTGCATCCTGACGGGACCAACATTCACTAAATGGGGGTGCTTCGCCGTAGATAGTGCTGATGACGGGTCCATGCACGGGCTACCCGGCGCAACTTCTAATCTGGCGGCGTTCGTCCTTACCCATAATGTCTACGGCGGGAACTCTGGATATGGAGGGTTTGAGAGCCGCAGCTCGCAGCTCTTTGCCGATTCGAATAATGGAGCCTTCGTCACCTCCGGTATCAAGCAACTTTGGTCAAGCAATACCTCCGGGTTTGGGATTGGAGACTTCCAAGGGCAGCAGTCCGACCACAACTGCCAGACGGGCGTGGCTTATCCAAGCGACGAAGGCTGCAAGAATTTCTGGCGTATAGGGGAGGTCATCAACACCTGGACTGGGACGATTACGGGCGGCACCAACACCGCGCCGACGTTCACCAGCGACGGAGGCTGCAGCGCTCTGGAGAATCAGTCCTGCGCCCCGGTTAGCGGTGGATGGATGGTCGATCTCTCGGTGGTGCGAGGGTCCGGCCATGCAACTGGAATGACCCCCGGCGGGGCCGGTGTGAGTTGGGTATCATCGATCTCTACCGACTTTGCGCCACCGGCGGCTACGGCTTGGGGCACGGCTATCAGCGCGAACCTGACGCCGAATACCTCGTGGGATGCTCCCGTGTCGCAGACGTTTACCCTTGGAGCTGGTGCGGGTACGTTTGCGGCTGGAGACCATGCCTGCGTCATCGGGTCGAATTTCACCGAGCAGAACATTATCTCGACGGTGAGCGGCACTTCTCCCACCCAGACCATCACCATTCCCCTGTCTATGCCGAACACGTCGATCCTGATTGCGAAGGGCGACTGCATGGCGCTGTCGATGGATGCGCAACTTGCCCCTATTGCACTGCCGGCAATCTCCATTGATGGCTCGCACGTGCTGGCTACATTCGAAAACTATGGGGCGGACAAAGCATTGGAGTGGCCGAGCCCTGGATATGCCTGGGAGACATTTGATGGTGGGGCCAGCTCGGGCATTCACCTCTATGCCACTGCTCGCATTTTGAAGGTTGATACAACCAACCCATTAGGCTCGGCGTGGACTCCAGGCGAATCGCTGCCCACGCTTTCGCCTAACTCGTACTTCTCGGTTGGCGATGCCCTACAGTCTCCGCACTATGAATCGCAGAACATCATTGGGCTGGATTTGACGGCGCTGCTGGACCAGCCCTCTGTCTCCAATGCGCAACTGCTGGGATTCCGTTCGGCTATTGCAGGGCACGGGGCGAACGGCCTGGCGACTGCGATCATAGGCCAGAATGCCGAGCCGACTTCTTCGTACACGCCGTTTGGTGGGCCGCTCTCTGAGCCATGGTTCCTGCAGCAGGTGGGTGTATTCGACAGCACGTTGCAGGCGAGTTATACGCCCCTGACCAATGGCTTCTACTTCAGCGCGCACCAGCCGGGGCAGACTTCCTACAACATCTGGCGCGACCCGAGCTGGGGCATCTTCTCGATTGCGACCGACGGATTCCACTTCGATCACGACATCTTCGGCAATTCGTTTTGGAGCACCGGGATTCTTAGCGCCCACACCGGCTTGGTATCCGGGACGGGAGATGGAGCTAGTAACCATGCGGGCGTGGAGTTTGATTTTCCTGCCGGTGGAGGACTTACCCCAACTTTCCTCACCCCGTGCAACCTGAATCCGTTCACCGGGGTATCGAGCGACCTGTGTGTGACCAGTCAGGGTAATGCCCGCAGCGCCTTTGTCGTGACGGCGGACCGGGGTCTACAAGTCGGCTCCCTCGTCGCAAACGGAGACGTGACCATCGGCGGCAGCGGAGGCCTGAACCACACTATCAACTTCGGGACGAACTACGGCAACTTTGACCTAACGATGTTTGACGGAGGAGCGGCGCATCGGTATGGCTGGGGACTGACGCCCGGAACCCAGAACTTCGTTGTTCCATCGACTGCGAACTCCGGTGGAAATTTCATATTCAACAACGGCGGCGACCTGGGCAGCGGCACCAATTTCCTCTGGATCAACGATGGAATAGGAGAAATCGCCGCCGCGAACCGAGGATACTGCTGGGCCAATGTCACCAACATCGCCAACCCTTCGCCGACACCTTCGTCTGCGGACACCTGCATGTGGCGGGACTCGGCAGGTACTATCCATTTCGGTAACGGGACCGCCAACGATAATACCGCCGTTCTCAGTGCATTAGAGTTGGACTCCTTCAACCTTTTCCCTAACCACATCACCACGACCACCGCCAATTCCGATCTTGCGGGCACCCTGACTCTCTCTGGCGGCGTGGCCACTTACACCTTCATTACCACCTATGCCCACTCCCCAGTATGCACCGCGTCTGACGTGACCGCAGTAGCCGCCGTTCAGGTGTCTGCCACTGCCGGAGTCCTCACAATCCACGGCACCGGAACTGACCAGGTGAATTACATCTGCATCGCCAGGCTATAGAGACCAATGAAAAGGCTACTCCTTCTATTGCTCCTGTTCTGCCCTCCATGGTTTGCCCAGACTGCCTCCGTGCCTCCTGCCCCGGTAACAGGTACGGCTGCGATCCAAAGTCAGTCAGCGGCCTGCAAGATTCCGAGGAACGGCGGAACGTGCTCGTTTACCTTTCCGGCCTATCAGGCTCCAGTGACCGGCACGACTGCGGCTGCCACAGGGTCAGTCTCCCTCTCTGGTCTTACAGGGAAGTTTACCTGCGCCCTCGCACCCGATTCTACGGTCATTGCGAATCCTGACGGCACCAAGACGATTACCGGCGTGGTCTGCACGGTGGTGACGAAATGAAACTCACCGACTACCAAATCCTGCTCATCAACAACGGCCTGATGTTCTCGCCTTACATGACTCAGCGTGAGGCCCACGCCTACATCCGGTCTCACCCGAAGTTCAAGTACAAGGCGGCAGCACTGTGAAAGCCCTCCTCAAACTCGCCGCGCTCTTCGCCCTCTACGCCTGCAATGGCTGGCTCTATGGGCAGTCGATCTACGTGTATCCATCCACGGTGACAGCGCCTCGCGGGTCCTATCAGACCGTCACTGCGATCGTGAATGGCGTCAATGATAAGACGGTCACCTGGACTGCCCCTGATGGCGGCGCCATCGTCGGCACGAACCCCTGCGTGGTCAACGAGCCGTGCACCGCCGCTCTCTATACGACTACCGCAGGCACATACCACCTCACGGCAACGTCGAACGCGAACGGAGCCGTCGCGGGCACATCGACCATCACGATCACCGGCTCACCGACCCCTGCCACAACTCACCCAAGACTCTACATCCGCGCCTCCGATCTGACAGCGCTGCAGGCCAAGTTTGCAGCGGGCAGCCCGCAAGCTACAGCTCTCAAGAATCAGGCTATCTCGTGGTTCAACACCGATAACGCTCTCTTTGGCTGGGGCACTGGCGGGGCGTGCGGAGGCACCCACACCCCCAGCGGCAGTGGAGATGGGTTCATGCAGCGCCACGTCTTCTACTACGCCCTGATGGCCCTGGTAGACCCTTCCGATCCAACCTACAACTGGAACTGCTACGGCCATGACGGCTGGGTGTGGTTTATGAACCAGTTCAACTCAGGGGCACAGGCTCCGGGTGAGGATGAATGGCGCGGGGATGACGTTTACTATGCCGTCGATACAGATTGGCTGATCGGATCTGGAGCCATTACATCCCCGGCAGACCTCACCGTAGCCAGAAACTATGTCTACAACGCCCTCCGGTATACGGTGACCGGAACGTTTGGCGCAGTGGCTTGGCTGCCGCCGAACGGCAATACAAACGATACGTCAACCTACAACTCTCTCGCAGCTCTCGGAGGAGCTGTGAGCCGCGTCAGAACGATGGGCAATAACTACGCTCTTGCGCGCAACACGCTATTGGCTGGACTGTCCCTAACGTTCGACGATAACAACACCGACGACCCTCCACCTTCGAATACCTGCTCGGCCTCGCGTTCAACCGTCTGCCCAGACTGGACTGCCGGCTCTCGCCACGCTTTCTTCAACTACTTCACTTCGGTCTATCTCTATGGCGATTACGTCCACCTCGAAGACCCGAACGTCTCGTGGCAAGCCCTCAATGCGAAGTATGCCAACCTCCCAACGCAGCCGATGTGCGCGAACTGGCAGGGGGACGCGGAGATAGGGCCAGGGCAGGTTCCGTGCTTTGGCGATGGCCGAGGTGGAGAGTCGAGTGAAGGTTCAGGCTACGGTGCGGAACTTCATTCTCTCCGAGACGCGCTGAATATGGTCTGGACTGCGGGGTATACCGATCCGCTGACTTATGGGCCGCAGATGTCCCTTGCAACGTCGAGTTGGTGGGACTTGCATGGAGTTGCTGACCTTGAATTCCTCTCTGGCATGGCGCCGAAGAACGGCAATCTCGCAGGGACTTCTCCAGCCTTTGCATTCATCAACTCTGGCGACACGAATCAGTACTACCGCTTCCCTGGCTGGTTTGGCACCTCTGCGGCAACCCTGACGTTTGACACCTACACGGGCCGCACCGACCGCAACGCACTACTGGAGTGGCCGATTCTCAATACGGCTTTCGGCGGACCTGACGGAACGGCGATGGGCTGCTCCGACAACTGCGGACTTGTGGCGGAACTCTCGAACGACGTTGCCGGAGGCGTCGCGTTCAATCTCTTCCTCGCCCTGCCTTCAGGCAATCCCGTTACCTCTCCACCTGCAGACCCGAGACCTTCCCTTCCAACGGATCTTTATAACGGCAGCTACAACCAGCACCTCATTCTGAGGAATGGCTGGACAGGCGGGAATGCAAACTCCTACGTAGACTTTGGGTGCGCCATCGCCCTAATCGACCACGAGCACCCAACCTGTGGAAGATTCCAGGTCTACTCAGGCAATGAGTACATCACCAAAGGCCGTACAGAGTTCGACGACTACAACGCGCTGATGAGTTCGGCCACGCAAGCCAACATGCCCTCCATCACGAACACGGGAGGCTCTTGCGGCACTCCTGCCTGCGTTTACTACTGGTCTTACGCTTCAGGTGGCGACTGGTGGCACGGGCTACAGCAGGACTTCTCTCCGCTGCTTCATTCCGAGTTGCCCACCTACGCAGCAGCACAGATCAACACCAAGGGCGGATTCAACGAGTACGTCGGGTATTTGGACATCCTCGGTTCCTCGCGGGACTTCCTCTATCTGCGTGGCTCGAATCACATCCTCACCTACGACCGCGCGACGACTACGACCTCCAACCCAAAGTCAGTGCAGATCAACACCCCTGGAGCCCCGACGATCACCGGCAACCAGGCTGTGTGGCTGACTCGCTCTGGAGCGCAGAAAGCGGCTTACACCACTCTCCTGCCTGCGAGCGGAACACTAACCAACGTCAAACTCCCTCAATACATCTTCCAGACTGGCACGTTTGCGCTTCTGCAAAATGGAACATCAATGCAGCAGACTTGCACGCTACATTACGCCGATGGATCGACGGCAGATGTGAGCGCGAGTGCCGCGTGGACCTCAGACACCCCGAGCGTTGCGACCGTCAACGGCACGGGGCTAGTAACCGGCGTAGCTCTCGGCTCGGCCAACATCCGCTGCTATTGGAACGGAGCCGTTGTCGCGGCGACAAACCCAATGAACTCTGGCGGGAACGTCACCGTCATCAGCGGGGCATCGAGCGGAACTTTCTCTGGCGATCTGGACAACTTCCAACCGAACGATTGGGAGCCTTATACCTCTCTCAAAGTCTCGCCACCATCGAACACAACCTCGGCACAATTCCTGAACGATCTGGAGTGGGGAGCGAGTGGCTTTACTCCCGGCACTCCGACCCTGGTGCAATCGACGGCAGGCCAAGGATACGACTGTGCTTTCACTGCAGGCGAAACCGTGATGGGCTGCTTCATGCGCTCGCTGGCAACGTTTACCGGTGTGACTTACCCGGCTTCCGGGGCGACCACCCACTACGTTGCAGACCTCACCCCGAACACGACCTACAGCATCTCGGCCACAGGCGCTCCGGCCTCTGCGACTACGGATAACGCTGGAACGCTGACCTTCGCCGCAACCGGTACGGGCAATGTGGTGATCTCGCCCGGAGGCACCCCGACTGCGGCAACGCCCACCTTCTTGCCTGTGGCGGGTACGTATACCGGCACTCAGAGCGTTGTCCTATCCTCCACCACCGCAGGGGCAACGCTCTGCTACACCACAGACGGGTCAACCCCTACTGCAAACGGCGCAGGTACTTGCACTCACGGCTCGACTTATTCCACGGCTGTATCTGTCGCATCCTCGCTCACGCTAAAGGCAATCGCATCGGAATCTGGCTTCCTGGATTCTTCGGTTGGCTCTGCGGCGTACACCATCACGACCCCTGCGAGCCTACCTAGCATGACGGGCGGCATGACGATTACAGGAGGGTTCACAATCCAGTGACGACCTCCCCGATTGGCCGCAAGCTCATTGAAGAGTTTGAAGGCTTCTCCCCCTCTGCGTACAAGGACCAAAACGGCATTCCGACGATTGGAGTCGGTCACACCTCAGGCGTGCACATGGGCGATACCTGCAACATCACTCAGGCCGAGCAGTTCTTAGCTGACGACCTGAAGACGGCAGAGGCCGCAATCAATGATCTGGTGCAAGTTCCACTGACACAGAACCAGTTCGATGCGCTTGTGTCTCTGGTCTACAACATCGGGCGTGGGAACTTTGCATGCTCGACAGTTCTGCGGAGCCTGAATGAGAACCAATATCTAGCGGCTTCTGCGGCAATTTTGATATGGAACAAAGTAAACGGGAAAGTCAATCCAGGTCTGCAGAGACGGCGCGAGGCAGAGAGAAAACTATTTTTGACACCCCCAGAGGGGAGCGTGAGCAATGTTTGAGCAGTTTAGAGAGGTGGGAACCGAGGGGGTGGAGTGTTGGAAGAGCGAGTAACGCGCGTGGAGACTGCCTTGCTAAACATTGAACGTATTGTGATTGGGCCTCCTACTCTCGAAGACAAAATGCGCCAATATGCCTATGACCTAGCTACCCATAAGGCCAACAACGCAAAGCAGGACGCCTTGGACGTTCGCCATGAGCTAGAAAAAGCCGAAGCAAGGCGGGATCAGCAGCACGAAGAGAACCAGCGGCAGGCAGAAGAGAATCGTGCCGAGCAGAAGAAACACGCGAAATACATCTACATCGGGGTTGGAATCGTCATCAC
>Ga0207698_10000327_pt1 | contig 28178 bp, 30 predicted proteins | sample KBSCornC22_FD_184298 | JGI IMG/M metagenome (GOLD analysis project Ga0207698, IMG submission 184298) | Corn rhizosphere microbial communities from Kellogg Biological Station, Michigan, USA - KBS Corn C2-2 (SPAdes) (version 2) | ecosystem: Host-associated > Plants > Roots > Rhizosphere > Soil ... | reverse complement strand
CGGCTGGAGCGTCGACGACGTCGACCTTTGGGAGGTCAACGAGGCGTTCGCGTGCGTCGCGATGATCGCCATGCGCGACATCGGAATCCCGCACGAGAAGATCAACGTCAACGGCGGCGCGACCGCGCTCGGTCACCCCATCGGCGCCAGCGGTGCACGGATCGTGACGACCCTGATCGCCGCGCTTCAGGACCGCGGCTTGAAGCGCGGCGTCGCGAGCCTCTGCATCGGCGGCGGTGAAGCGACCGCGATGGCGGTCGAGCTCGTCTAACAGGCGGACTCGCTGGCGCGCCGCTACAGTGGTAAAGGCTCCTCCCCTCAAATGAGGGGAGAAAGCCGATGCGTCTCACCATCTGCGTTGCAGCCGCTCTCATTCTCAGCGCCAGCTCAGCCCAGCTAGCCGCCAAGCCGGCGCCGTTCGACATCAAGCACACCAGCTGGAGCTTCGTCGACAACAAGACAAGGGTCCACGAGTCGATCGATGCTGACGGCAATTACATCGAGAATGCTGTCAGCGGTAAGCACATCGACCATGGCACCGGCGTCATGAAGGACGGCAAGGCCTGCTTCACCAGCGCGATGACCAAGGAAGGCGAGATCTGCTGGACGACGCCGAAGAACGCTCTGAAGATCGGCCATTCGTTCGTCGCGACCAGCGACAAAGGCCGCAAGCTCAAGGTGACCCGGATCGCCTACACGCAGCAGAAGATGCCGAAGTAGGGCTAAGTCGCCCTATCTCTTGCCGGCATATGCCTGGCATTCGATCTCGACCAGGGCGCCGAGCGCGAGGCCGTTCGCGCCAAAGGCGCTGCGCGTCGGAAGCGGTGGTTCATTGAAAATCTCGAGATAGGTTTTGTTGAACGCCGGCCAGAGCTTCATGTCGGCGAGCATAGCGGTGCAGTGGAAAATGTTGCCGTAGCCAACTCCTTCCCGCGTCAGGATCGCGCCGATATTGTTGAGCGCCTGACGAGTCTGCGCTTCGATGCCGGCAGGGAGCTTCCCATCTGGGCCGATGCCAATCTGACCGGAAAGGTAGAGCACATCGCCGACGCGAATGGCGTCGGAGAAGGGTAGCGGCTGGCCGTTCAGCGCGGGCCTTCCGACCTGCTCCGTCGCGGCCGGCGTCTGCGCATCCGCGGCACTTGCCGTCATCAGGATTCCGGTCGCGATTGCGGCAATCAGTTTCATGCGCCCCTCCCCTTCAGATCAGTCGACGGATTCTCCTGCGCTCACGCCCCAGATGTCGGCGATGCTGATGTAGCCGCGGCGGTTGCCGATCTCGATCCGGCACCAGCCGTCGTCGCACTTGCTGATGCGCCCGACGACGCCGGGCTGGGCGAGCGCGCTGGCTTTTGCGTCGTCGTAGGGGCCGACCCGGATCGACCGCGGCCGGCCTGCTTTGACGATGGCCGTGCGGCGATCGCTGAGCATCGTAACCAGCATCCAGCCCTGCGCGCCGTCGGGATCCTGGATCAGCCGCCAGTTCTCATATTTCTTGACGACGCGTACCGGAAGGTCGCGGCGCTGATAGAGCCAGACGTTGGGATAGTTCCGGCCGGGGCCGGTGTGGGTCATCGCCTGCCCGCTGGCGATCGAGGCCCAGTAGGGTGGCTGCTTCTCTTCCTGCGCAGACGCCGAACTCGCCGCGGCGACGATCAGCAAGCCGGTAAGCGCCGCCCTTACAAGCATCACGCGCCGGTCAGGATCCTGTCCACAAGCTGCTTCACCGTCGGGATGAAGCCGTTCGAATAAAAGGGGTCGCTCCTGAAGCGGAACGCCGAATGGCCCGCGAACATGAGGTTGTGCTCGACCGGGCCGCCATGCGCGATGTCCTGGAGCGTCTTCTGAATGCAGAAGCTGCGCGGATCGGCGAGCCGGCCCGTCGAGTTCTTCTCATTGTCCGCCCACGACGAGAAAGCGCATTGGCTGAGGCACCCCATGCACTCGGCCTGATCCTTGCGGATCTGCTTCTCTTCGTCGGGACGAACGAAGATGAGCGTGTCGTCGGGCGTCTTCATCGCGTTGGTGAAGCCGCGCGCGTACCATTCGCGGGCGTGAGTCAGATCGCCCTTGGTCACCCAAAAATTCTTCTTGGTGCCGACGCCGACGTCGAGCTGGAAATGGTGATCGCCGATCGGTTCCTTGGTGTAGGCGATCTGGCGCTCGCTGCGAGCCTCGAGGTTCTTGAGGAACGGGTTGCGCACGGCCGACGAGTAGAAGCCGGTCGGCGAGAAGCGGTGCAGCAGCACGTCGCCTTCCTCCAACGTCAGAAGCCGCGCCTTCCACTCGGGCGGGATCGGGCTTTCCTGAGTCAGAAGGGGCCGCGTTCCGAACTGGAAAACGATCTGGCCGAGCTCGGGATTGTCGATCCAATGATCCCATTCGTCGAGCCGCCACACGCCGCCGGCCATGACGATCGGCACGCTATCGGCAATCCCATTCTCGCGCATCGTGTCGCGCAGCGCCTTGACGCGGGGGTACGGGTCCTGCGGCTTGCGGGGGTCCTCGGCATTGGAAAGGCCGTTGTGTCCACCGGCGAGCCAAGGATCCTCGTAGACAACCGCGGCCAGCCATTCTGCCGCCTTGTGATAGGCGCGCTTCCACAGCGCACTGAATGCGCGCGCCGAGCTGATGATCGGCAAATAATTGACGCCGTAGGACGCCGCGATCTCGCTGAGCTTGTAGGGCATGCCCGCGCCGCAGGTGACCCCCGACACGAGACCCTTGGTACGCTCGAGAACGCCGTGGAGCACGCGCTGCGCGCCGCCCATCTCCCACAGCACGTTGATGTTGATCGCGCCCTTCCCCGACGCCATGTCGTACGCACGCTGGACCTGCGCAACCGCGCCGTCGATCGCATATTTGATCAGCTCTTCGTGGCGGTCGCGGCGAGTGAGCGCCTCATAGACCTGCGGGATGATCCGCCCCTCGGCATCGTAGCTGTCCGCGTTCACCGCGGAGACTGTGCCGATGCCGCCCGCTGCAGCCCAGGCGCCGCTGCTCGCATGGTTGGTCGCGCTGACGCCCTTGCCGCCTTCGATCAGCGGCCAGACTTCGCGTCCCGCGTAGAGGATGGGCTTGAGGCCCTTGAACAAATTCTGTCTCCCCGGCGCCTCATGCGCCGTCGCACTGCTCCCTATAGGGCCGCTTGGTTAGCAATGCGCGAAAAAAGTGACGGCTCCCCGAAGGAGGAGCCGTCACCCCGGCCCTTGAGCCGGGGTCCACCTGACGTGAAAGAAAAGGCGGATCCCGGGTCAAGCCCGGGGATGACGTGCCTTTGGCCTTAGTAGCCGCAGTTGCTGCTGGCGAGTGCCCCGCCAGCGACGGCACCAAGCACGCCGCCGATGATCGCGCCCGCAGCGCCATTGCCGCCGCGGTAATGTCCATAGCGGTAGCTGTAATGGCGATTGTTGCTGACGGCACTGCCGAGCACCGCGCCCGCGACGCCGCCGACAGCCGCGCCAGCCGCGGTGTTGCGGTTGCAATAGCCGTTGTAGCCGTAGCCGTTGTACCCGTAACCGTAGGCGGGATAGCCATAGCCGTAGCTATAGGCCGGATAACCGTAGCCGTATGCCGGAGAGCCGTAACCATAAGCTGGATAGCCGTAGCCGTAGCCGTACGGGCTACCGACGCCGACCGAGATTACCGTTCGAGTGCGCGGGTAAGCGTAGCCATAGCTGTGATAACCATAGCCGTAGTAGCCATGATGATAGTGGCGCGCGTCTGCGGCCGTCGCCGGAAGCGCGACCAGGCTTGCGGCCGACAATGCGAGCATTGCTTTCTTGAACATCGATTACTCCTCGATTCTGGTGGCCGCTGAGGACACGCGACCTGTGATGCAAAAAATACGCTTCAGAAGCTGTCGAGGGTGTGAACGTTGCGGTCAGGAATCGATAAGCGTGCCTACGATTGACGCGAGCGGCGCTTACGCCTGCTCAAGCGAATAATCGAGGCCGATATCGACCGCTGGAGCGGACTGCGTGATCCTGCCGACCGAAATGAAATCGACGCCGGTTTCGGCAAGGAATCGGATGGTCTCCAGAGTCACTCCGCCGGAAGCTTCGAGCGGCACGCGCCCGCCGACAGTTCGCACCGCTTCGCGCAACTGGGCCGGGTCCATATTGTCCAGCAGCAACCGGTCGGCACCGGCTGCAAGTGCGGGGTCAATCTGGTCGATGCGATCGACCTCGACCTGGACCTGAAGCCCAGTGTTCGCGGCCTTGGCGCGGCGCACCGCTTCCGCGACGCAGCCGCATACCGCGACGTGGTTGTCCTTGATCAGCACGCCGTCGTCGAGCCTCATCCGGTGGTTCTGGGCGCCGCCCATGCGCACGGCGAATTTTTCGAGCACGCGCAGGCCAGGGATTGTCTTGCGCGTATCGATCAGGATCGTGCCCGTGCCAGCAATCGCGTCGACATATTGACGGGTCATGGTCGCGATGCCTGACAAATGCTGGAGCGTGTTCAGCGCCGAGCGCTCGGCGGCAAGCATCGCTCGTGCATTGCCGGCAAAGCGCATCAGGGTTGCGCCATGCTCGACGCGATCTCCATCGCCTGCGAGCAGCTCGATCTCGATCTCGGGATCGAGAGCACGGAAGAAGGCTGCCGCAATGTCGATCCCGGCGACGATGATCGACTGGCGCGCATTCATCTCAGCGGTGAAGCGCGCGTCTTCGGAAATGGTCGCATTCGACGTGACGTCCCCGCCTTTGCCGAGATCCTCGGCGAGCACGCTCTGAACGAATTCGGTCACGTCGAAGTTGTCGGGAAGCGCCATGCGCCGCCTCTAGGCGAGCGCGGCCAACAGAAACAAGCTCAGTGCGCGGGTTCGGCCGTTTCGCGCAGCTTCCACTTGCCGTTCTGCCATTGATACCGGTTGGCGTCCTTCGCTTCGAAATCGTCGCCGGTCCAGCCGTGAACGGTGATCGTGACGCTGCCGTCGGCAATGTCGATCACGTTGAAGCTCTGCTCCTGCTCCCGAACCCGGGTCGAGGTGGCGGTGCCCGCCTGGACCACGAGGACGCCGCCCGCTCGGGTCACGAGGTCGCTCACGTCCTGGCTAGACGCATGGTGATTGTGGCCCGCCAGCAGCATGTCGACGCCCGATTCCTCCACCGCGTCGAGCGCCATCTCCTGGCGTCCGATCGCCCGCTCGACCTCGCCGCCCACTTCGAGTGCGAGCAGCGGATGGTGGGTGACGAGGATGCGGACCACTTCGCTCGGCGTTCGAGCGAAAGTCTCGCGGATGAACTCGACCTGGTCCTTGTTTATTCGCCCGTCCTTGAAGGTCAGCGAGCGCGCGGTGTTGATACCGAGCACCGCGAGGCCCGGCAGTTCGATGAACGGGCACAATGTCTCGTCGATGTAGCGCCGGTAGCGCGCGAGCGGAGAGAGGAAGCGGCGCAGCACGTCATAGAGCGGAACGTCGTGGTTGCCAGGAACGCCCAGCACCTCGTGGCCGCACTCGCGCAGATGTCCCAGGAAGGCGCACGCCTCGCGGAACTGCTCGGTACGGGCACGCTGCGTGAAATCGCCGCTGACGACGATCAGGTCGGGCTTCAGCTCATTGGCTTGGCGCTCCACGGCCTCGACCAGGTCGTCGTCGTGGGCGCCGAAGTGGAGGTCGGAGAGATGGACGATGCGGGTCACGCGGATTCAACCGCGCGGCGTTCAACTTGTTTCTAGAAATTCATGAAAAGCAGCAGCTTGACGTCGACGCCGAACCCCTCGGCGCGCTTCTGCTCGACGAAGTTCGCGATCTCGGCGCGGGGCACGAGATGCACGTTGATGTCCTCGTTTTCATCGCCTCCGCCCTCGCCGATCTTGCGGACCCCATGTGCGCGGACGAGCGTGAAGCCCTCGGACAGCATTCCAGGCGATGAGTAGAAATCCCCCAGGCGCTCGACGCGCTCCGCAGTGTATCCCGTCTCTTCCTCGAGCTCCTTCACCGCGGTCGATTCTATCGTCGCGCTCGCGTCCTCATCGCCGACGAGGCCCGCGGGAAGCTCGATGCAGCGGCAATCGGGCGGAACGCGCGGCTGATCGACGAGGATAATCTTGCCATCCACCTCGGCCAGGATGACGACTGCCGCGATGTCGTTCGTGCGGCTCGCATATTCCCATTTGCCGCGCTTGAATGCGCGCACGTATTTCCCCGCCCACATCAGTTCGGGCGGCGGCAAATCGTCGAGGTTCATAGTTCGATCAGCTTGTCCGGTATCTCGTTGCTGTCGTCCGCCGAGCGGGGGAAATGCTCGGCGAGCACAGTTCCAACGCGCTCGATCGCGGCAACGATCCCGTCGCCAGGGCGGCCCTCGCGGACATCGGCGATCAGCGCGTGCATCGCTTCGCCCCAGGTGTGCTCGTCGGTGAGCTTGTGGATCGCTTCGTCGGCGACGATCTCGGCGCGGCGCTCGGCCAGTGACAGATAGATGAGGATTCCGGTCTTGCCCGACGTGCGACCCGCGGCGGCGGCCTGGAAGATCGCGATTGCGCGGCGGCGGACACGGCGGTGCTTGGTCGCGGGCGGCGTCAGCAGCAGCCGAAGCGGCATCCATTTGAGGATCAGCAGCGCGATTGTGAACTTCAGCGCCGCGAAGAACATCAGCAGGGTCAGCAGCTGGCTTTGCGTCGGATCGGGCGACCAGCCGCCGAAGAGGAAATCGTACCACCAGATCAGCGCCGTCGGGCTCCAGGCCGCCCAGGCAAGCACCGCGAACAGCGGAATGAGCGCCCAATGCAGCGCGACGTCGTGATAGGGATCGCTGATCGGCGTCGTGACCGCGACGATTTCGCCGCTCGTCTTCGCTTCCGCCGTGGCGATCGCCGCCGAGATCTTCGCGCGATCTTCGTCGGTGAGCTGCATCACCACGAGCCCGAAGCTCCGCCGCCGCCGAACGAGCCGCCGCCCCCGGAGAATCCGCCGAAGCCGCCACCACCGCCGAAGCCGCCTCCGCCACCCCAGCCCCCGCCGCCCCAGCCGCCGCGGCGCGAGCCGCGGTCGAGCGAGTTCAACGCCCAAAGTGCCACCCACGGGCTGATTCCGCCTCCGCGCGTGCGATAGCGGCGGCCGGCTCCGCGACGGAAGTGCGACAACACGACGAAGCCGATGACCATCAGCCAGAAGAAGAACGGAAGCGGGTTGCCGCCCGAATGCTGCCGCTGCTGCTGCGCCTGCTCGGCCGCGGCGATGTTCTTCTGCGCCTCGCCTGGCGAGAGCGACATCTGGTTGATGATCGCGTCCGCGCCGGCCTCGATCCCGCCGCCATAATCGGGCGGGCTCTGCTTGAAGTGGGGAATGATCGCCTGCCGGATGATCAGCCCGGACATTGCATCGGTCAGATAGGGCGTTGCGCCGTAGCCGACCTCGATGCGGACCTTGTGTTCATTGGGCGCGACCAGCAGGATCACGCCATTGTCCTTGCCCTTCTGGCCGATCCCCCAGGCGCGGCCGAGCCGATAACCAAAGTCCTCGATCGGGTATCCTTGCAGGCTCGGCACGGTCGCGATGACCAGCTGCGCGCCCTTCGACGCCTCCAGCGCCGCCGACTTGCTGGTGAGGTCCTGGACCTGTTCGGCGGTCAGAAGGTGCGCGTCATCGACGACCCTGCCGGTGAGCTTGGGAAATGTCTGCGCTGTTGCCGGGACGGCGAAGAAGATGGCGAGCAGGAGCGCCCAAATCGTCACCCTCGCGAAAGCGGGGGCCCAGATTTCCTTTCGCTGGGTTCGCGCTTTCGCGGGAATGACGAACATGGTCAGCTGCCGTTGCCGAAGTTCACGCTCGGCGCTGTCTGCGCTTGCGTCGACGCCTCGAACGGCACCTTGGGCTTGGCGCCGTAGAAGACCTTCGCGCCGATCGCCGTCGGGAACGTCCGGATCAGCGTATTATACTGCTGGACGGCGGTGTTATAATCCCGGCGCGAAATCTCGATCCGGTTCTCGGTCCCTTCGAGCTGATCCTGCAGTGCGAGGAAGTTCTGGTTCGACTTCAGGTCGGGATAGGCTTCCTGCAGCCGCTGGAGCGGAATGATCGCCTGCGTCAGCCGGCTCTGCGCATCGTTGAACGCCTTGACCTTGGCGGGGTCGTTGAGGTCGGCGGCGCTCAGATGCACTGCCGTGGCATCGGCGCGCGCCTGCGTCACCTGCGTCAGGACCGTCTTCTCCTGGGCCGCATATCCCTTCACGGTTGCGACCAGGTTCGGGATCAGGTCGGCGCGGCGCTGATAGTCGGCCTGCAAATTGCCCCAGGCTGCGTTGACCTGCTCATCGGCGGTGGGGACACTGTTGATTCCGCAACCGGCGAGGCTGATCGCGGCCAGCGGCGCAAGCAATCCGAAACGACGAAGTGCGGTCATTTGAAGTCCCCTACGATTGCGGCGGGATAATTAGAGGCACGGCTGTTGGCTTTCAATAAGCTGTCTTAAATAAATAACACAGCAGCAGCACGGCTGCTGGCAAAACGCCGCGTCTCAGCTACTGTCGGGTTGCCGACTTCGAAAGGGGCAAGCCATGCTGAAGGACTTCCGTGCATTCATCGCCAAGGGCAACGTGCTCGACCTCGCGGTCGCAGTGATCATCGGCGCCGCGTTCGCCAAGATCGTCACCAGCCTCACCGACGACATCATCATGCCGATCGTCGGGAAAATCTTCGGCGGCCTCGATTTCTCGAGCCATTTCCTGCTGATGGGGCCCGTTCCGGCCGACTATCACGGCTCTTTGAAGGATTATGCCGCACTCAAAAAAGCCGGCGCGCCTGTGCTGGGCTGGGGTCAGTTCCTGACCGAGGTCGTCAGCTTCCTCATCCTTGCCTTCATCATCTTCCTGATGGTGCGCTGGGCGACCAAGCTGATGAGGAAGCCTGAAGTCGAGACCGCAACCGGCCCGACCGAAGTCGAGTTGCTGGCCGAGATCCGCGACGAGCTGAGGAAGCGGTAATTTGCCGGCGTCATCCTGAACTCGTTTCAGGATCCATTTTCGTGAAGGGCGGCGTGGGTCTCCAAAATGGATCCTGACCTTCGTCAGGATGACGAGCTGAGGCTCGTCACTTCGGCATGCCGCTAAGGCCGCTCGCCTCGCGCAGCGCGTCTCCCTTCATCCGATAGCCGTCGAGGAACACGGTATCGACGTGGCGCAGGTCGCGGATGTCCTTGGAGACGTCACCCTCGACGAGAATGATGTCGGCTGTCTTGCCCGTGGCGATCGATCCGACGCGATTGTCCATGCCCGTCATACGCGCGGGAACGATCGTCGCGGTCTGCAGCGCTTGCGCATTGGTGAGCCCCGCCTTCTCGTACAGCTCGAGCTCGCGCACCAACTCGAGTCCGTAGCCGTCGGTTCCGGCGACGATCGTGACTCCGGCCTGGTGGAGCTTGGTCACGAGCCCGACCATCTTGTCGAAGCTCTTGCGGAAATCGTCGCGCGTGAGGCCCCCGAATAGCGGATAGCCGCCGATCTTCCAGCCGCGCGCGACCGCCGGCGGAGCGACATCGGCGAAGGGCGCATATTCTGGCGAGATCGCGGTGCCGTCGGAGGTCATCAGCGGCTCCCAGACGACGAGCGTCGGATCGATGATCGTGTGGCGCTTCGACAGCTCGGCGTAGAAGGCCCTCATCGCCGGGGAGTCGAGATCGACGTCTTTGCCGTACTTGGCAGGGCCTTCGAGGCGGGCGGCCGTGTTGGCCTTGTCGACGACGTCCTGCGGCATCGCCTGCATCATGATGAAGTTGATGTGCGTGACCTCGTCATAGCCGGCGCGCACCGCGTCGAGCGGCCGCATTCCGGCAGGAATATGGCCGTGGACGTGAAGCCCGAGCTTGTGCGCTTCGGCCGCTCCGGGCGCGATCCAAGCCGGGTTCATCGAGGTGTAGAACTTGACGCCCCACAGGCCCGCGGCCTTGATCTTGTCGACCGCTGCGATGGTCTCCGCCTCCGAGGTGACGGTGATTGCGCCTTGCGCCGCGAGCGGGTCCTTGCGGTCGATGATGACCGAGATCTTGCCATCCGGGGCGAGCAGGTCGCCCGCCGCTCGGCGCTTGTAGATGCTGAGCGCCTCGTCGATGGTCGTGCCAGGGCTGCGGTAGTTGGTCATGCCCGTGGCGACATTCTGGAGCAGGTTCCAGTCGTCCCCGACGTGCTGGTGTGAATCCCACAGTCCCGGAAGCAGGGTCTTGCCCTTGCCATCGATGACCGTCGCTCCCGGTGGAGCCTTGATCGAGCCGGCGGCTCCGACCTGAGCGACCTTCCCGTCGGCGATCAGCACCGCGCGGTTGGGAAGGTAGCGGCCCGCCGCCGAATCGAACATCAGCACATGGTCGACGAGCGTCGGCGTGCGGTTCGCGGCGCTCAGGAATTGGTGGGCGATGTCACGAACCATCGCGGCCGTCGCCTTGTCCTGGATATCCTTCAGCTTGCGCCCATTGCTCTCGTAGCCCGCCGGCAGAAGCGCGATGATCCCGGCGTTCCCGAAGAAGTGGTTCTCGCTGTCGAGCCACACCGGATAGGGCGCGAAGCCGTAGCCTTTGACGAACGCCAGCTTGAGCGTCTTCGGGCCTTCCGGCCCATCAATCTGAACCGACTGGCCGATGCGGATGCTCGCATGGCCGCTCGGCAGCAGGTCGATGCCCTTGTCGCCCGCCGCGACCAACGCCTCGATGTCCTTTTCGCTGGCGAGCCACGGGCCGCCGTAGGTGTTGTAGCGCTTTGCGCCGTAGGGGCCCGAGCCGGAATCGACGACCGTCTTCCAATGTGCGACGCCGCTCGGATCGACGTTGAAGTCTTCGGTCGCGTCGCCGGAGTCGGTGTAGCCGCGGATGGCGATCGCAGTCGGTCTCCCGTCGGCTCCCGGGGTGATCAGCTCGTCATCTTCCGTGACCCAGCCGCGCAGCGACATCGACATGCGATAGGCGGCTTTCCCGTCCGGAGTGGTCCACGACCAGATGTCGCCGTGCTTCCCTGCCGTCGAGCTGATCGTGTAGTGGCGCGCCCCGGGTGGGGGAACGAGCAGCTTCTCCTTCGGTGTCGGATCGGCAATCGCGACGGACGCGCTGGCGACGAGCAACGCGGCAAGAATCTTCGAGCGCATGGAAACCCCCCGGCTAATTGCCTGCAGCGTGGCTTCGTCGGGTGCCGAACGCAACTCCCACTGCGACGAACCGCCGGGCGGCTAGAGCCGGATCAGCGTCTCGGGAATCTTGTTCGACGCAGGACCGACGTCCCAATGGAGCTGATGGCCAATCGGGTTCGGCGACGGCCCGTCCTCGCTGTTGTTGGTCAGGATCTCGCCGTCGGTGATCACCGTGAAGCGACCCTGCGCATGCGAGACCATGCTCGTCTTGGTGTCGCCCGCGGCGCCCGCCGCAGCCATGCGCTCCATCAACGGGCCGGCGCCGCCGGTGAGCGCCGGCGCGGTAACCAACACACTGCCGTCGGCACGCCGGCGGATCGCGATGAACGGCAGGAGGAGATCGTTGTCCGGGAGCGCCGGGAAGACGAAGTCCTGCCTGTCACTGCCGACGAAATGATAGTCGACGTCGAACACGCCGCTCCCGCGATAGGTGACCGACCGCCAGCCGGCATATTTCATCAGCTTGGCGGCGAAGGCGCGGTTCGAGGCGTCGTCGAGGCCTGGAAGCCCGAACATTTTGGCGGCAGCTTCGGCCTGTTTTCGATTTTCGGCAGCGGACTTTTCGTATGTTGCCTTCTGCTGGGCGATTTCGGCCGCTGTGCATGGCCGTGATTTGGGTGGCGGAGAGCCAGACGGGACCATCACGCCTACATTGCCGAGCGTTTTGCCGCCCTCGAAGCAATGTGCCATGTCCGCATTCCACGGCTTGGTATTCGTATCGTCCGGTACCTGGAGGACGATCTCTCCGCGATAATCGAGGACGAAGCTGCCGTCCTTCCTGAGCGTCAGGTCGGAGGTGAACTTGCCCGGCCCCCACAGGCAGGCGGTGAGCAGCAGCGGCGCGGCAACCGCGAACAGGCGCTTGGTCCAATGGCGCAAGGAACATCCCCCTCCCGCGAATAGGTAACCGAGACGCAATGGCTCGTCATGCTGAACTTGTTTCAGCATCCATTTCGAAGACGTGCGGAGCTTTGTCGAAAATGGACCCTGAAACGAGTTCAGGGTGACGACAAGAGAGTAAGAAAGTGGGGAGCTTCTGTTGCCCGGTGCTCCCCGAACCGCTGGAATCCCCTTCTGTTGCCCGGTGGGGTCCGACCGCGCTTTAGCCTTGTAACTTCAGTCCGTTAGGACGTCAGTTACGCAGCAAGAGCGAGCGCCTCGTTATCGTTGGCACTTGTGTGAATGAGCCGTTGCGGTGGCTCAATCCGATCGGCAATCGGGCCTTTATTGCACTCGTCGATCCTATTTCGCCCCCATCAACAGCCGCGATGGCTTCGCGGTTGATGGTGGAGGCGCCGGGGTACTGCCCCCCGGGTCCGAAGTGCCTATTCCACCTGACAGTCTACCGACATAGCCGGTTGCCCGGCACGGAGGGATATAGGGATTTTCCGCGTGAATCTCAAGGAAGCGGCTGTTATGGCGGCCCAAGCGACGATGCTTCGTGGGGAACCGAACCATATGAAAAAACTGGCTTTTGCGTTTGTCGGAACGGCTGCTCTGGCCGTGGGTGCGTGCAACAATGGCAACCAGGATGCCGTCCAGAATGCCGAGCTCAACCAGCCAGCACCGGACCAGCTCAACGAGCTCGCCAACCAGGCGGCGATGGATGCGGCCAATGCTCAGGCGGCGGCAAATAACGCCGCGAATGCCGCGAACGAAGCCAACGCCGTGGCCGACAACACGATCAACCCCAAGGAAGCCGACGAGCAAAACGTCAGCGGCATGTAAGCGGCGCCGCGGGTGAGCGACGAGGCGATCCCGGCGGCGACCCTGATCCTGGTGCGGGATCGTTCCGGCGGCGCGCCGGAATTGCTGATGGTAGAGCGCGGCGAGCGCATGGCCTTTGCGGCTGGAGCGCTGGTTTTCCCGGGCGGCCGCATCGACCAGGCCGACCGCCAGCTCGGAGCGGCCGCCGGCCTCGACCCTGCCGCCGTCGCCGCGATCCGCGAAACGATCGAGGAAACAGCGGTTCCCGTCGGCGTATCGCCGCTGCCTGATCCGGCAGCGGCAGAGGCATTGCAGAACGCGCTCGTTGCCGAGCGCCCATTCACCGAGCTGCTGCAATCCTCGGGGCTGACTCTTGACGCTGCGGCCCTAACCCCGTTCGCGCGCTGGGTTCCGAAATTCCACGCGGTGCGCCGGTTCGACACTTTGTTCTTTGTCGCCAAATGCCCTGAAGGCGATTGGCAGCTACGGGTGATCGAAGGCGAATGTTCGGGCGCGTATTGGATGACCGCAGAGGAGGTGTTGGAGCGAGACCGACGTGGCAAGGCGCGGCTGATCTTCCCGACCCGCCGCAACCTCGAGCGGCTCGCGCAGCACGGCTCATTCGATGAAATTCGCGCCGATGCGCTCGGTCATCCGATCGAGGCCGTGACGCCCTGGGTCGAAGAGCGCGGAGGTGAGAAGTTCATCACAATCCCGGCCCATCTCGGTTATCCGGTCACGCAGGAACGGCTCGAAGGGCTCTGGCGCGGGTGACGAGCGCCGCCGAGTCGGCGGGCCTCCACATAAAAAAGGGGACCCGCCAGCGGCGGATCCCCTTTCTGTAGATAGAGGCTGGCGCTTACTTCAGATGGTTCGAGAGATGCTTGTTCATCTCGAACATGCTGACTCGATCCTTGCCCCCGAAAACCTTCTTGAGCTTGTCGTCCGCAAGAATTTCCCTCTTGTTTTGAGGGTTTTGCAGGTTGTTCTTGCGGATGTGGTCCCACACTTTCGAGACGACCTGGCTGCGCGGAAGCGGAGCGCTTCCGGTAATCGGCGCGAGATCGGCTGACGGTGTCACCGGGCGGGCCAGTCCGCCCCCTGCTTTACGACTGCCTTGTGCCATCATGGCCCTCCTGTTGTTCCTGTCGCATGGATAGAGCGCAAAGCTCGGCGCTTTGCAATGCTATTGCAGAGGGAAATTCAGTCGTTTCTCCAACGGAACGGAACCACCCTATTCTGGGCGTCGTGACCGATATCCGCGCGGCCGCCGAACAGGATGCCCGAGCGGGCGCACCATTGCTCGACGATTGTGGCTTCATCGCACCCGAAATCGGGATCGTTCGGAAGGACGTCGCTGACCCTGCCAAGACGCAGGCGCCGCACGTTCTGGATCACCGCGCTCGCCGTCACATGGAACATCGATCGGTCGACGGCATAGAGATGTTCGCTGACCTCCTCGATCAGCAGGTCGACGCCCGTGAAATCGGGCTCGAGCGCGGTTCCGAGCAAGTTCGACAGGACCGTTAGATTGAACGCCATCGCTGGTCCGTCGAGCGCGGGTTCGAGCGCAGACGGGTCGCGGCGCACGAGCCAGTCAAGCGCTCGCGTCACCGCCGCCTCGCCGCCTTCGCGCAGCACGTCCTGCGGCATGGGACCCCACGCGACGCTCAGCCCATTGTTGTAGAACCCGGAAAGCAGGAATCCGGCATCGCTGTAGCCCATGTAGGTCTTGGCAGCTGCTGCGGCCGGAAGATCGACGAGCGCCGCCTCCGCGATGCGGTTCGAGCCGTAGCCACCGCGCGCGAACCACACGGCGTCGACGGTCGCATCCGTCATGACTTCGCGAAGGGCAGCGAGGCGCGCCTCATCCGGCCCGGCGAAATGTCCGTCGGTGAGGAAGCACTGCGGGTGAATGACCAGCTCGCAATCGCCGCGCCGGGTCACGATCGCTTGAACGGCGTCCGCCGCCTCGCGCTTCAGGGGACAGCTTGGGGCAACGACGGCAATGCGCATGGCGCCTGCTTATGGCTGCAGACCCGGAGCATCCGCAATGGTGCGCCTCAGCTCGGCAGCGCGTAGGCGATCAGGCTGTCGCCCATAGGCGTTTCCATGAAGTGATGGCCGCCGGCGAAGATCACCAGATATTCGCGCCCGTTCTGCTGGTATATCATCGGCGTCGCCTGTCCGCCCGCCGGAAGGGGGACAGACCACAGCACATTGCCGGTGCGCTCGTCGATCGCGCGCAGGAGATCGTCGGTCGCAGCCGCGATGAAGATCAGTCCGCTCGCGGTCGTCACGGCGCCGCCGTTGTTCGGCGTTCCGATCTTGAACGGCAGCATCGTCGGCAGGTTGAACGGGCCGTTCTTTCGCGCCGTGCCGAACGGACGATCCCAGAGCGTCTTGCCGGTCGCGATGTCGATCGCGCGGATTCCGCCATAGGGCGGGCGCTTGCACATCAGCTTGGTGAACGGCATGCGCCAGCCGGCGTTGACGTTGACCGCGTAGGGCACGCCCCATTGAGGGTCGATCTGGTGCGGCTTGCTCGGCGGCGTGCTGGTCGCGAAACGGGGCACGATGCCGGCCTTGTTCGCTTCCGCGCGCGTGACGAGCTTCACGTAATTCGGCATGTCGTTGTAGTTGGCGATCGCGATGCCGCGCACCGGATCGATCGACAGGCTGCCCCAGTCGCTGCCGCCGTTATAGCCCGGATATTCGACGCTATAGTGATCGACGCTCGGCGGCGTGTAGAAGCCGCGATAGTCCGCCTGGTGGTACTGGATTCGGCAGATCATCTGGTCGATCGGCGACATGCCCCACATGTCCGCTTCTGTCAGGTTCGGCTTGCGGAGCGTATTCCACAGCGACACGATCTGCGTCGGCGAACGGAGGTTCGGTTCGATTCCGCCGCCCGGCGCCTTCATCGTCCCAATCGGCGCGAGCGGCTTACCGGTCGCTCGATCGAGGATGTACAAATCGCCCTGCTTCGACGCGACCAGCAACGCCGGCGTGCCATGATAGTCGATCAGGCTCGGCTGGCTGCCGATGTCATAGTCCCAGACGTCCATCTTGACCGTCTGGAAGCTCCACCGCGGCTTGCCCGTGGTGACGTCGATCGCGACGATCGAGCTGTTGTACGCATTCTCGAGCGGGGTGCGTCCGGCAGAGATATAATCGTCCGCGACGTTACCCGTCGGAACGTAGACCAGGCCGAGCTTCTCGTCGCCGGCGCTGATCGACCAGCTGTTCGGAGTCCCACGCGCCCAGGTCTGCCCCTTGGGCGGATAGCCGTGCCAGTCGGGATGCTGCATGTCCCAGGCCCAGGCGAGCTTGCCGGTCTTTGCGTCAAAGCCCTGGATCACGCCCGAAGGCGCGCAGCGGCACTGGCCGTCGAGCACCTGGTGCCCGACGACGATGATTCCCTTCACGACCGGCGGCGGTGAGTTGATTCCGACCGAGCCGGGCGGCGCCCAGCCCATCCCGATTTTCGTGTCCTGCTGGCCCGTGCCGTTGAAGTCGGTGCACGGCTTGCCGGTCAGCGCGTCGACTTCAATCAGCCGCGAGTCCATCGTCCCTTCGATGATCCGCCCGGCGCAGAGACTGTTCGCCGCCGCTCCGGGCACCTGGTAGTAAGATACCCCGCGGCAGGCAGTCGTGTACGGAATCCACGCGTCCGGCACGTGCGGGTCGACACGCCACACCGGCTTTCCCGTCGCGGCGTCGATCGCCAGGATGATGTTCTTCGCACTGCAGGTGTAGAGCAGGTTGCCGATCTTGAGCGGCGTGTTCTCGGTCCCGTACAGCTTCACGTAATCGGGGTTGTTGGGCATCCCGTCGGTGTGGAGCTCCCACACCTTCCGCAGCTTTCCGACATTGTCCGGCGTAATCTGCGTCAGCGGAGAGAAGCGCCAGGCGGCATTGGTGCCGCCATAGGCCGTCCAGTCGGCGCCGGTCGGCATTATCGACGGGTCGCTCATTCCCGGTGACGCTTGCGCAGGCAGTGCTGCGACGGCCGTTCCGCCGCTCGTGCCGAGAATGGCGAAACTCGCGACCACGAAGACGATCCCGAGCACGATGCCGCCGCCCGCATATCCCCACCGTCTCGGTGCCGCTGTCAGCGTCGGCATCACCAGCAGAACCAGAATGAGGATGACCAGCGGAGCGACCAGCCACGGGACCATGGCCCAGGCATTGCTGCCCGATTCCGCGAACCCCCAGACCGCCGAAAGGATGAACAGGCCGATATAGATCCAGCCGCCGAGCAGCCGGCCGCGGAACAGGAACCAGGCCGAGGCCAGCATCGCGACGCCGGCAATCAAGTAATAAATCGAACCGCCAAGCGCGACGAGCCAGACGCCGCCGATCGTCAGTACGATGCCGATGATCGCCATCGCGATTGCAAGGATGATCGCAGTCCAGCCGCCTCTCATTGGTCGGTCTCCCAATCGCGTCGCGAGCGACTAACGGACCGTCGGAGGGCCGCGTTCCAACAACTGTGCGCAGTCAAAGTGCGCGGCGCTTTAGCGGTGGCGCCTCGCCGCCAGTTGGTGCAGCTTCACCTCGCCGCTGGAGAGGGATCCATGAACAGAGGTTCAGCGCTCGCGTTCGCATTCGCCGCTTTGCTCGTCACGTCCGCCGCGCCGGTGCCCGCGAGCTATTCGGTCCTCATCAGCGGCGGTACGATTTACGACGGCTCCGGCGCGAAGGCTTATGTTGGCGACGTGGCGCTGAAGGGCGACAAGATCGTCTATGTCGGGCCTCATGCGCCCGGCCGTGCAGCGAAAACAATCGACGCCTCCGGCAAAGCCGTCGCGCCGGGCTTCATCAACATGCTGAGTCAGTCGAGCGTCAGTCTGATGGCGGACGGCCGCGGCCTCAGCGATACCTACCAGGGCGTGACTCTCGAAGTCCTCGGAGAAGGCGTGTCGATGGGGCCGCTCAATGCGACCATGAAGCAGCTCAGCCTCAAGCGGCAGGCGGACATCAAATATCCGATTACCTGGACCACACTCGGTCAATATCTCGATTACGTGACTGCGAAGGGTATCACCCCCAATGTCACGTCGTTCGTCGGCGCCGCGACGGTGCGCGAGAACGAGCTTGGCGAGAAGGACGTCGACCCCACACCAGCGCAGCTCAACCGCATGCGCGCGCTGGTCCGTCAGGCGATGAAGGAAGGCGCCGTCGGAGTCAGCACGGCGCTGATCTACTCGCCCGGAAGCTACGCCAAGACTCCCGAGATCATCGCGCTTGCAAGCGAGGCAGCGAAATGCGGGGGCATCTATATCAGCCACATGCGCGACGAGGGCCCGAAGCTGCTCGAGGCGATGGACGAGCTCATCGAGATCAGCGCCAGGTCGGGAGCTCCGGCGGAAATTTACCACTACAAACAGGCTGGCCGCGCCAGCTGGGGCAAGATCGACGCAGCCAATGCCAAGGTCGAAGCCGCACGCGCCGCCGGGCACCGGATCACCGCCAACATGTACACCTATGCGGCGAGCTCGACCGGGTTCGACGCCGCTTTCCCGCTATGGATGCAGGACGGCGGGCTCGAGGCGTGGATCGCGCGCCTCAAGGATCCGGCGCTGAGGGCCAAGGCGATCGCCGAGATGCGCGGGCCCAAGGGAACGGAAAATGCCAAGCTCGTGACCGACGAGCCCGACAAGGTGCTTCTCGTCGGCTTCAAGAATCCCGCGCTGAAGCCGCTGACCGGAAAGACGCTGGGCCAAGTTGCCCGCGAGCGCGGCAAGCCGTCGGACGAGGTCGCCGCGGACCTCATCGTCGAGGACGGGACGCGAATCCAGGTCGTCTATTTCAGCATGAACGAGGACAATGTCCGGCGCGAGATCGCGCTGCCGTGGATGAGCTTCGGCGCCGACGCGGCGAGCCAGGCGCCGGAGGGCGTGTTCCTGAAATCGAGCACCCACCCGCGCGCCTACGGCAATGTCGCGCGGCTGCTCGGTCATTATGTCCGCGACGAGCACGTGACGACGCTTGAGGACGCGATCCACCGCCTCACCTTGCTTCCAGCGACGAACCTGTCGCTACGGCAGCGCGGCGCGCTCAGGGCCGGGTATTACGGCGACGTCGTGGTGTTTGACCCGGCGACGATCCGCGACAATGCGACCTACGAGAAGCCGCAGCAGCTCGCGAGCGGCGTGGAGGACGTGTTCATCAACGGCGTGCAGGTGCTCAAAGGCGGCGTGCACACCGGCGCGAAGCCCGGTCGCTTCGTCCACGGGCCCGGCTGGACAGGCTGGCCCGGCGGAGGCGCGTGCAAGTGAAGCGCTTTGTCCGAAGCTTCGCAATTGTCACTTGCGCATGCCTCGGCGTCATGGCCGTGGCCTCGCCCGCAGCGCCGTGGCGTCCTCCGGCCGGAACGATCGAGATCCCGCTGTGGCCGGCGAATGCTAAGATCGCTCGCCCGGCAGTGACCGGCCCGGAAACCGCGAGCGTAGGCAAACGGCTGTTCGGCGGGCGGCCCGTAACCGGCATCGACAACGTCATTCGGCCGACCATGGTGATCTATCGTGCGCGGGGCCGGAACACCGGGGCGGCCGTCCTGGTCTTCCCCGGCGGCGGCTACCGCGGCCTCGCCATCGATCTCGAGGGAACCGACGTTTGCGACTGGCTGGTCCCGAAGGGCGTCACCTGCGCCGTGCTCAAGTATCGCGTTCCATGGTCCGGGCCTCACTGGGACGAGGGCTGCAAGTGCCAGGCGGTCCCGAAAGTGCCGATGGCCCGGCAGGATGCGCAGCGCGCGATGGCGCTCCTCCGCCAGCGCTCAAGGCAATTCGGCATCGACCCGAACAAGATTGGCGTGATCGGGTTCTCGGCCGGCGGTCATCTCGTTGCCGACGTGAGCAACGCCGACACGCTCAGCTATACGCCGGTTGACGCGGCGGACCGGCAGGACGTGCGGCCAAACTTCGGAATCGCACTTTATCCCGGTCATCTCTGGGCCGACCGGGGAGTCGAGCTCGCGCGCTGGAATCATATCAGTGCAAAGGCGCCGCCGACGCTGATCGTCGCGGCCGAAGACGATCCGGTCGACGACGTCCACAATTCGATCACCTATTTCCTGGCGCTGCGGGAGGCGAAACGGCCGGTCGAGATGCACCTTTACGCGCATGGTGGCCATGCGTTTGGACTGCGCCCGACGAATGAGCCGATCACGCACTGGCCCGTCCTCGCCGAAAAATGGCTGCACACGATCGGCATCCTCAGGAACTGACGCGAAGATGCCGAATGTTCAATGAAAGCAGACATTAAGTTGGAGCTGCCTCGAGCGCTCTAAGCGCCTTTCTTCTTCGACGGCGACTGCCAAGCGATCACCGACCAGTGGAGCCGCCACATGCCGTCAGGATCGCGGCGGAATTCCGCGACGTAATTGCCCGTGTGCGTGTAGGGCACGCCGTCGCGCATGCTGTCTTCGGCATAGGTTCCGCGATAGATCGCCATGTCGCCGGCTTTGGCGACATCGACCGTCTCGTCGATCAGCCTCAAATGCCAGCTTGGCGCATATTTGAACGCCATCGACAGCCCGTCCCGGTCGGCCTTCGCACCGACGGACGGCTCGCGTCCGCTCTCCATCGAAACCAGTTCGGGGGCATCGAACCTCGTCGCCTTCCCGATGTCCTTGGAGTTGATGCCAGCGATGATCTCGCCGACGTCGGCTTTGATCTCCGAGGCAATCGCGGATTGCGATTCTTTCGGCGCGGCCGAACTCTCAATAGAAACGATGGAAAGGCTGGCGGCGATGGCTGCGCCATAAAGCTTGAGCATGCCTGTGCCTCCGTGTGCAGCATTTTCGCAAGCGCTGGCGAAGGATGCGACTGGCCAGATGCCGGGACTTTAGCTTCGGTCGAACTGGTCGCAATGGGTCGAAAGCGGACATTCGCATTTCCGAAAGAAAACACTGTCCTACAGGCCCCCGTTTGTGCTTGCCTGAGTCGCGATGATTGCTTCGGTCCCGACCTTCACGCCACCTGACCTTGAACGCTGAAAGTCACGAAGTGGAGGAAGTAGAAGAACCCCCGTTTTGACCCCCCTATCTTCCACTTTGCAGGCGGCTGGCCAATTCGCGCCGCACCCAATAGGGCCGCTCGAATGATCGATTCGCCAGTATTTTTCAGCGGCATTGGCGGCAGCGGCATGCTTCCGCTCGCCTCGATTTTGCGTGCTTCGGGAGCGAAGGTTGCCGGCTCCGACCGGTCGCTCGACGCGGGGCGCACGCCGCACAAGTTCGATTACCTGCGCTCGCTCGGGATCCAGCTGTTCCCGCAGGACGGATCGGGGTTGCAGCCCGGAATGACGCTCGTCACTTCGGCCGCGGTTGAGGACAATGTTCCCGACGTCGTCCGGGCAAAGGAACTTGGCCTTACGCACCTCACGCGGCCGCAGTTCCTGGCCAAGCTGCTCAATTCGGCGCAGCGCAGCGTCGCCGTCGGAGGCACCAGCGGCAAGTCGACCGTCACCGGAATGATCGGCTGGATCCTGCACGCCTGCCACCGGCAGCCAACGGTGATGAACGGCGCGGTGATGAAGAATTTCGTGACGCCCTCCGCGCCGTTCGCCAGCGCTTTGGTAGGCGATCCCGAGCTGTTCGTCAGCGAGGTCGACGAAAGCGACGGCTCGATCGCCCTCTATCGACCAGAGATCGCGGTGCTGACCAACATCAGCCTCGACCACAAGGAGATGGATGAGCTTAGGTCGCTATTCGCACATTTCCTGAACTCGGCGCGAAAGGCGGTGCTGAACCTCGACGACCCCGAGACGCGCGCGCTCGCGGGCACGATTCCAGCGGAGAAATGCGTTGGCTACGGGTTCGACAGTCCCGGAGCGCAGTTCATGGGCAAGAACCTGCAACTGGAGGCGGACGGGGTGGCGTTCGCGCTCGAGTCCGAGGGTGAGCGGCACGAAGTGCGGCTCGCGGTACCCGGGCGGCACAATGCCTCGAATGCGCTGGCGGCGATCGCGGCGGCGCGGTTGCTCGGTGTCAGGATCGAGGATGCGGTTGCGGCAATCGGCCGGTTCGAGGGGCTCAGGCGGCGGCTCGAGCGCGTCGGCGAAGCGGGCGGCGTGACGGTGATCGACGATTTCGCGCACAATCCGGACAAGATCGGCGCGACTTTGGCGACGATGCGGGCGCAGCCGGGCCGGCTGCTGATCATGTTCCAGCCCCATGGATATGGACCGCTCGCCAAGATGGGCGAACCGCTTGCTCAAAGCTTCGCCGACGGAATGGCGCCAGACGACCGGCTTTACCTACCCGACCCCGTCTACCACGGAGGCACCGTTGAGCGGACGCGGGGCTCCGACTGGCTTGCTGATGAGGTTCGCGGGCGCGGCAAGCATGCCGACCATATCCCGGAGCGGCCCAAGATCGGCGATGCGCTGATTGCGGAGGCGCGGCCCGGCGACCGCATCCTGATCATGGGCGCTCGCGACGACACGCTGATCGAATTCGCGCGCGAGCTGGTGGAACGCCTCGGCGCTCGCGTTTCGACAGGCTCAACGTGAGCGCCTCCTGTTGCGCTCACCCTGAGCTTGCCGAAGGGTGATCTGGCGCAACTCCGAGCCGATTGGACGCGTTCACAAAGCCATGGCCAAACCCGGAACCGTCACCGGCTGGAAGCTCGGACAAGCCGACCGCGAGATGCTGCTGCAGCGCTTTCGGCCGAAATACGAGAATGTCATTGCCGATCATGTAACCCTGCGGACCGGCGCCACGCCGCAGACGCCGCTACCCCGCAGGCCTGAGAGCTCGCGTGTCGTGGGCCGGGCAGACGACGGGAAGAGCCTCGAATGCCTGGTGGTCAAGCTCGACGGCACGACCGAGCGGCCCGACGGATCGACCTATCACATCACCTGGTCGCTGGGACCCGGCCGGAAGGCCCGCGAGAGCAACGATGTGCTTCGGGATCGCGGCTGGAAGCCGATCGATGCGGCGATCCCGATCGAGCTGGAGCCGGCGCGGTTCTGATGTCCCAGCCGCGGCTATTCCTCGATGCCGACGGGGTGCTCGCCGACTTCGACGCGGGCGCTCAGCAGCTGTTGGGCATGAAACCCAAGGCGTTCATCGCGAAATACGGCCGGGGAGCTTTCTGGAGGCGCCTCGCGAATGCGAAGAACTTCTACGGCTCGTTGCCGCAGATGCCCGACGCGCGGCGGCTGTTCGACGCGGTGAAGCACCTCGACCCGACGATCCTTACGGGGCTGCCGCTCGGCAAATGGGCCGCTCCGCAAAAGGTCGAGTGGGCGGCCGAGCATTTTCCGGGCGTTCCGATCATCACCTGCATGGCGGCCGACAAGCACAAGCATATGCACCCCGGCGACGTGCTGGTCGACGACCGCGAGAAGCACCGCGCAGTATATGAAGCCGCAGGCGTCGTCTTCGTGCACCACAAGAATGCCGAGGACAGCCTCAGGCAGCTGGCGAAGATATTTTCTTCCGTGAAGGCATCCGCAGATGCCTAAGGAGTGCTCAGGCCGCGGCCTTGAGATCGACCTTCTCGACCCACTCGGGCCAGAACACCGGCTCGCGGCTCGACCAGCCGGGCGCCGTCGCAGCGCTCTCGCTGATCGACTGGAGAAGGGTGCGCCGGCGATCGGGGTGGAGGTGCGGCAGCGCCGCTGCGGCGCAGAACGCGCTCGGCAGCCATGGCCGCGAGGCGGCGCCGATCAGCCGCTCATAGAGGAAGCGGTAAGCGGCGAAGTTCGGCAGCCGGTCCTGGCCGAGATCGAAGGCCGAAAGCGTGATCAGCATGCCGATGAACGGCTCGATCATGTCGAGCCCGCTGTCGTCCGGCACCTGGAGGCGCAGATGATCGAGCTGCTTGTAAAGGCGGGCTTGGGCGCGGATCGAGGCGGCTTCGCCTTCGTCGCGGGCCCAGCATTCAATGGGATCGCGGCGTCCATAGGCCACATCGAGCGACCGGCGGATGTAGCGCTGCGTAGCTTTCGAGAAGCTCGCAAACTCCTTCATCTCCGAGATCAGCATCGCGCCGCTTGCCGGCTGGCTGGTCCGCGTAATCATGATTCCGACTCCCGTTCCACAGGCGGGATCATGCGGCGGTATTGGTTTCGAGAAACTTAACCACAGTCCCACCCCCCATTCATATTGAATCAGAGGGGAGTCAGTGCGTCTAGGCTAGAAATTGACCCGCGGTCGCAAAACTGTGGATTGTTGATTTATTGCAACTGCCGTCGCCTTTTTGTGACGGTTGCGAAACTTATTCGGGAAAACCGGACGACGGCGCGGGCTCATCATCTCCGCCAGGGTGGGTAACCGACGACGGGTCGGAGGCATCCATCGATTCATCGCTGCCGACGTCCGCCTTGGCGTCGGGGTCCGTCGGGTCGCGCTTGAGCTTGCGTTCGAGGGCTCGCTCGGGAGGCGCCGGGTGGACCGTCGGCGGCGGGGTGTCGTCGGATTCTTTGCCCGCATTCACAGCAGGTTCTCCTTGCCCTAACATTGCACGCCGGAAACGAGTGGAAGCGCTTGGACGTTCCGCGCCGCGGCTCCTTTCGACCGGACGCGGCGGCGCTTCTGCCAACGGGCAAGCGGCGGTATGATCGCCAGGAGTTTTGGGACATGACGGTACCAATGCTCATGATGCCCGCCCCTATCGTCCGGACGCGGTTCGGCGATTGGCCATTTGCCGTCAAATCGATTCTCGGCTTCTGGATCTTCTACGCCCTGACCGTCGTGGTCAGGGCGTTTCTCGGTTCCGATCCCTGGACCACGCTCGAGAACAAGCTGGTGGTGATCGGCATCGGGATCATCCTCACAGCGCTCATCTATCTGGCGATTGCGACCTTTGCGCAGGGCAGCAGCATCCGCAGGAAGACGATCGTTGCGGCAATCGGATCGACGGTCGCGTCGCTCGTCATGGGCACGGCGCTGATCACGCTCGAAGACATGATGCACGAAAGCAAGGAGCAATTCCGGTTCCAGGCTCGCGAAGGCTTCACGGTCGTCGAGCAGGGCAACCAGATCCGCATCGAGCGGACGGCCCAGGAGCCGCTAGTGCTGACCATGCCCAAGGTCGGCGATCTCGATCCGATGAAGCGATTCCGCTACGCCCTCGACGCCTCGATCGTCTGGCTGTTCTTCTTCATCGCGTGGAGCGCTTTCTATCTCGCCAAGCGGGCACAAGCAGAGGTGCTCGGCGCCGAACGGCGGCTCGCGGATGCCGAGAGCGCGGCGCAGGCAGCTCAGGTCCGCGCGCTTCGCTACCAGGTCAACCCGCATTTCCTGTTCAACACGCTGAACTCGCTGTCGTCGCTGGTGATGACCGGCCGGACCGACCGCGCCGAGACGATGCTGCTCGCGCTGTCGACCTTCTTCCGGACCAGCCTGTCGCTCGATCCCAGCGCCGACGTCAGCCTCGCCGAAGAGATCGACCTGCAACGGCTCTATCTCGATATCGAGATGGCGCGGTTCCCCGACCGACTGACCGTGGAAATCGACGTTCCGCAGGACCTCCAGCAGGCACGGATGCCGGCACTGCTGCTCCAGCCGATCGTCGAGAACGCGATCAAATATGGCGTTTCCAAAAGCCGCAAGGCGGTCGTCATCCGAATCGAGGCCCGCCGCCTCGACAGCAGCCGCATGGCGCTCGAGATCAGCAACCGGCCGAAGCACGGCGGCAAGGATGAGCTGCCTGCGGCCACGCACGAAGGAACGGGCCTCGGGCTTGCCAATGTCTGCCAACGCCTCGAAGCGCGCTGGGGCACTCGCGCAAGCTGCCGCTACGGTCCTATGGCGACCGGCGGATTCAAGGTGTCGCTAAGGATCCCGGTGGAAACGAATGGCTGAGGCCGAAACGCTCCGCGTCCTCATTGCCGACGATGAGCCGCTCGCGGCCGAGCGGCTCCAGCTTCTGCTTGCCCGCGCCGAGGGCGCTCAACTCGTTGGCACGGCAAGCGACGGCGACAGCGCGATCAACCTGACGGAGGCGCTGCACCCGGACGTGCTGCTGCTCGACATTGCGATGCCCGGTCTCGACGGGATCGCGGTCGCACGCGCCTTGACTGCGCAGACCCCATCGCCGGCGGTGGTGTTCGTCACCGCCTTCGATCAGTTCGCGGTCGCAGCGTTCGAGGTCGAAGCGGTCGATTATCTGATGAAGCCGGTCGAGCCGAACCGGCTGCAGCGGGCGCTCGACCGCGCTCGTGCCTATCTGCAGCAGCGCAGCGCACAGCCGAGTGCCGGCAAGTCATCCCAGTGGCTCGAGGAATTCTGGGCGTCGGATCTGTCGGGGCTGGTCCGCATCGCGGCACGCGATGTCGACCGAGTCTCGGCGGAACGCGACTATATGCGGCTCCACGTGGGGCGGCGCAGCTGGCTCATCCATCACTCGATGGCAGCGCTCGAGGAAGGCCTCGACCCGGAGCTGTTCGTACGGCTCCATCGGTCGGCAATCGTTCGCAAGGATTTCATTGCCGGCTTCACGCGCAACCCGTCCGGACGGTGGATCGCCCGGCTCGCCGACGCGACTGAGCAGCCGGTCGGCCGGCTGTATTCCGACCGAGTCCGCGCGATCGCTGGGCGATAAGCGGAAAGAAAGGGCCGCCGCGCCGCGGGGAACTTTGCGGGCGGCGGCCCTGCCCTGTCCGTCACTTGCGGGTGACGACCAGGGATGCGCTATCGAGCACGGTGACCGTGCCGCGATGATCTTGAGCAGCCGCAACCGCAGCCTTGAACGCCGGCTGAGCTCCGGCGATTGCGTCGGTGCGGCATGACCGCACAATCGGCATCATGCCGATGTCAGTGTAGCTCCCGGCATCACAGACGCTCTTCGCGGCGAAGGCGATGCGGTTCTGCAACCGGCCCTGACCCGCGATCGAAGCGAGATCCAGGTCGGCGTAGGTGACTCGCTCCGAACGAGTTTCCTGGGCCTGACTGACGGTCGGGACCACTAACGCCGCCGCGGCCGTGACTGCGGCGAGCGCGGGAAGCATCTTCAGCATTGTCGTCTCCCTTTTTGCGACGCGGGCGGCTGGGGAATGCCGCAAACACGTGTTGAGGGACCCGTCGCTCGCGACCTGAGGGGTGCCCGCGCCGCAGGGCTCTAAGTGGACCCATGGATCGGCCAAGTCGTGCGCTGCTCGACGGGTCCGAGCCACGATTGTCGGCGGCCCGACGAAGGCCGTTCGTCAGACGTTCAATCGACGAACGGTGGTCAGCTGGCGTTAATTTGTATGAACGCCAGTCATTTGGCGTTCATTTTTCTGAACGCGATCCGATGCTTCTGTCGACGATTGCGGCGAGCGCAATGTCGTGGGTAACATTCCCGACGGTCCGGAAGATGTCCGGCACCATTTCCACAGCGACGAGCAGCCCAAGCGGGGCAATCGGCACGCCGAGAGCGAGCGCGATCGGAGCGATGGAGCTGATGTAGCTGACCTCGCCGGGAAGGCTGACCGCGCCGTAGCTCATCACTGCGCCGACGGCGGTCGCGGCGATCATCTGCGCGAGGCTCGGCTGCAGTCCGAGCCAGTGGGCGACATAGAAGGCGACCGCGACGTTCATCGCCGGTCCCGTCGCACGATAGAGAGCAACGGCGATCGGCAGAGTCACGTCAGCAACCTCTTCGCGGATGCCCATCGGCCGAGCCGCGGCGAGCATCGCCGGCAGGCAAGCGAGCGATGAGCGCGTCGAGATCGCGACCGCCTGTGGCCCGATCTGCTCCCGGGTGAAGGCGCCGAGGCGCACGTCGCTGAACAGCGCCGCCAACGGATAGGCCGCGAGGGTGACGAGAATGCCGATCCCTGAGATGATCAAGATGTAATGACCGAGCCCGGCAAAGGCCGCCCCACCCGCTTCGGAGCCGACGCCGAATGCGAGCGCGAAAACGCCCAGGGGAGCAATCGCCAGCACCCACCCGATGATCACCAGCAGCGCATCGCCGCTTGCCTCGAAGAAATTCACGACCGTCTGGCGGCCCGAGGCGGCCACGCGCGTCAACGCCAGCGCGAACAACACGGTGAACACGGTCAGCGGCAGGATATCGCCGTTCGTGGCCGCAGCGATCGCATTGGGCGGAATGATCCCCTTGAAGAATTCGGCAGCGCCGGGAAGCGGGCTCGATGTTTTCTGCTCGACACCGCCGAGCGCTGCCTGGAGCAGGCTCGCCGTGCTGCGCGACAGCGGAAAGGCATGCGTGAGAAGCAGCGCCGACACGGCCCCAAACACGGCCGACCCAGTGCAGATGATCACGATCCACAGGACCGCTTTGCCCGCGATGCGTCCCGCCTGCGCGGCCTCCGCGCTCTTGGCGATGCCGACCACCAGCAACGCGACGACGAGCGGGATGACGGTCATCTTCAGTGCATTGAGCCA
>Ga0207698_10000323_pt1 | contig 28504 bp, 27 predicted proteins | sample KBSCornC22_FD_184298 | JGI IMG/M metagenome (GOLD analysis project Ga0207698, IMG submission 184298) | Corn rhizosphere microbial communities from Kellogg Biological Station, Michigan, USA - KBS Corn C2-2 (SPAdes) (version 2) | ecosystem: Host-associated > Plants > Roots > Rhizosphere > Soil ... | reverse complement strand
GCGCCCGAGCTCGGCGTCGGCACTGTCAGGACCCCACTCGGTAGGCTTGCTAGCATTACGCGCCGGTAACGGTGGGCGTGAGACTGTGCCCGCACCAGCAGGCCCGAAGCGAGTGGAGTCAAGCCGTGGCGAATGTCCTCGAGAGAGTGCTGCGTGTCGGCGAGGGTCGCACCCTGCGCCGACTGAAGAACTACGCGGAGGCGGTCAACCACCTCGAAGACGCGTTCGCCGAACTGACGGATGACGAGTTGCGCAACGAGACCGTTCAGCTGCGCGAGCGCTATGCGGCGGGCGAGTCGCTCGACGACCTGCTGCCGGAGGCATTCGCTGCCGTGCGCGAGGCGGCGAAGCGCACGCTCGGCATGCGCCCGTTCGACGTGCAGTTGATGGGCGGTGCCGCGCTGCACCTGGGCAACATCGCCGAGATGAAGACCGGCGAGGGCAAGACCCTGACGGCCACCTCGGCCGCGTACCTCAACGCGCTGACCTCGCGTGGCGTCCACGTGGTGACGGTCAACGACTACCTCGCCAGCTACCAGTCGGAGTTGATGGGTCGCGTGTTCCGAGCGCTCGGGATGACCACCGGCGTCATCCTGAACGGCCAGACCCCCGAGCAGCGCCGCGAGCAGTATGCGGCCGACATCACCTACGGCACGAACAACGAGTTCGGCTTCGACTACCTGCGCGACAACATGGCGTGGACCGCGAGCGACATGGTCCAGCGCGGTCACCATTTCGCGATCGTCGACGAGGTGGACTCCATCCTCATCGACGAGGCGCGCACCCCGCTGATCATCTCGGGGCCGGCATCGGGCGAAGCCAACCGCTGGTTCGCGGAGTTCGCGGGCATCGCCAACCGACTCGTCGAGGGCGAGGACTACGAGGTCGACGAGAAGAAGCGCACCGTCGGCGTGCTCGAACCGGGCATCGAGAAGGTCGAAGACTATCTGGGCATCGACAACCTGTACGAGTCGGCCAACACCCCGCTGATCTCGTTCCTCAACAACTCGATCAAGGCCGTCGCGCTGTTCAAACGCGACAAGGACTACGTCGTCATGAACGGCGAGGTGCTGATCGTCGACGAGCACACCGGCCGCATCCTGGTCGGACGCAGGTACAACGAGGGAATCCACCAGGCGATCGAGGCCAAGGAGGGGGTGCAGGTCAAGGCCGAGAACCAGACGCTGGCGACGGTGACCCTGCAGAACTACTTCCGCCTCTACTCCAAGCTCTCGGGCATGACCGGAACGGCCGAGACCGAGGCCTCGGAGTTCATGAGCACCTACAAGCTCGGCGTGATCGTCATCCCCACCAACAAGCCGATGATCCGCAAAGACCAGTCCGACCTGGTCTACAAGAACGAGACCGGCAAGTTCGACCAGGTCGTCGAAGACATCGTGGAGCGCCACCGGGCGGGCCAGCCCGTGCTGGTCGGCACCACGAGCGTCGAGAAGAGCGAGTACCTCTCGCGGCTGCTTGCCAAGCGCGGGGTGAAGCACGAGGTGCTCAACGCCAAGAACCACGCGCGCGAGGCCGCGATCATCGCGCAGGCCGGCCGCATCGGCGCCGTCACCGTCGCCACGAACATGGCAGGGCGAGGCACCGACATCATGCTCGGCGGCAACGCCGAGTTCCTCGCGGTCGCGCAGATGCACGACAAGGGCCTGAGCCCGGTCGACACCCCCGACGAGTACGAGGCGGCATGGGATGCCGTCTACGAGGCGACCAAGCGCGCCGTCGAGACCGAGGCGGCGAAGGTCGTCGAGGCGGGCGGCCTCTACGTGCTGGGCACGGAACGCCACGAGTCGCGCCGGATCGACAACCAGCTCCGCGGTCGTTCCGGCCGTCAGGGCGACCCGGGCGAGAGCCGCTTCTACCTGTCGCTGCAGGATGACCTCATGCGCCTGTTCAACTCCGGCGCGGCCGAGGCTCTCATGGGTCGTTCGTCGATGCCGGATGACATGGCGATCGAATCCAAGGTCGTGAGCCGTGCGATCCGCTCCGCTCAGGCGCAGGTCGAGGCGCGCAACGCCGAGATCCGCAAGAACGTGCTCAAGTACGACGACGTGCTCAACCGTCAGCGCGAGGCGATCTACAGCGACCGCCGGCACATCCTCGAAGGCGACGACCTGCACGAGCGGGTGCAGAAGTTCCTGGCGGATGTGATTGCCGAGGTGGTCGACCAGCACACCAGCGAAGGCTCGAGCGACGACTGGGACCTCGATGCCCTGTGGACGGAACTGAAGACCCTGTACCCGATCTCCATCACGGTCGACGAGGTGCTTAACGAGGTGGGCAAGGGCCGGCTGACGGCGAAGGTGCTCACCGACGAGATCCTCTCGGATGCCCGCATCGCCTACCAGCGGCGCGAGGAGCAGCTCGGCGAGGAGGCCATGCGCGAGCTCGAGCGGCGCGTCGTGCTCTCGGTGATCGATCGTCGCTGGCGCGACCACCTCTATGAGATGGACTACCTGAAAGACGGCATCGGCCTGCGCGCGATGGCGCAGCGCGACCCGCTGGTCGAGTACCAGCGCGAGGGCTTCTCGCTGTACCAGAACATGATGGGCGCGATCCGCGAAGAGTCCGTCGGCTTCCTCTACAACCTCGAGGTCGAGGTGACCGGCAGCGACGGCGAGGCACGGGTCGCGGCGCGCGGCCTCGGCGAAGCGGGCAACCCCGAGTCGGGCTTCAGCTATTCGGCACCGAGCGCCGACGCGCAGGGCGAGGTCGAGGTGCGCAACCAGCGCGGCCAGCTCGAGCGCGCGGCGACGGCATTGGCCCAGCAGGCGCAGCAGCGCCAAGCGGATGCCACCCTCAATCCGGCCTTCGGCCAGGGCGGCGGCCAGCCGGGCGGTAGGCCGGCGGGAGCGCCGCCTGCTCAGGGCGGTCCGCGGGGCGCCTTCGGTCAGCGCACCGACGGCCAGCCGGCGCCGACCAACCGGGCGGAGCGCCGCGCACAGGAGAAGCGCCGCTAGACCAGCTGGGACCTAGGCGAGCTGCTCGGCGAGGGTGGAGCTCATGCGCTCCACCAGGGCGCGAAGGCGGGTCACGAGCGGCACGTCCGAGTCCGTCGGCTCGTGCATCAGACGGCCGAAGGCGGCCACGACGAGTGTGACGGCGAGATCGGCCTGCTCAGGGCTGCTGGCACGCTCCGACGCGAGCGCGACGTACTGGCTGCGGGTCTCGGTCATCATCGTCATCACGATGCTGAGCAACTCGGGATGCCGCGCCACCAGTGTCTTCAGGCGTGCGCGGTCGGGTCCGGTCTCCGAGTTGCTGGCCACGACGTCGCACAGGGCGAGGACCAAGCCGCCTCGAGCGGACAGGAACCGCTCGCGCGCCTCGGGGGTGATGGTCGCATCCGGGAGCTGCAGAAGCGCGGCCGCCTTCGACGGGAAGTAGTTGAAGAAGGTGCGGCTCGACACGTCGGCGGCGCCGCAGATCTGGTCGATGGTGGTGGCTTCGAGGCCCTGCTCATCGATCAGGTCCAGCGCGGCCTGATGGATGGCGTGCCGGGTCTGCAGCTTCTTCCGCTCGCGGAGCCCGGGCTCGAGCCCGGACTCCGCGTGACGGTCGTCAGCGACGGTGGTCATTCGACTTCCGAGAGCGCGACTTCGGCTTCTTGGAACGCGGTGCGAATGCTGCCAGTCTCGGTCAGCCCCGCCTTGTCGGCCTGCTCCTGCAGGGCCGACGTCTTGCGCAGCGGCGGCACCTTGAAGAACAGACTCACGATGAAGGCCAGCAGGATCACGCCGAGGCCGATCCAGTAGACCAGGACCACCGAGGTGTTGAAGCCCACCAGGAACGGCTTGGCCAGGCGCCTGTCGGCCCCGTTGAGGAACGAGGTGTCGCTCGTTGTGCCGTCGGAGGCCTTCGACGCCGAGCCCTTGCCGTCGGCCAGCGTCTTCTGGATGGACGGCACCAGCTGACCGACCCAGTAATCGCGCTGCCCGGCGTTGCTCCAGTCGACCGACACGGTCGACCCAGTCACCGTCGTGTGCGTCTTGTCGGCGACAGCAGCCAGGGCGGCCTGCTCGGCTCCCGGCTTGGCTGCGGCGACCTGAGCCGCGATGATCCCGGGCGCGGCCGCGGCGGGGATGGCGCCGGACGCGACCTGCGCGTTGACGGCCGCCGTCACCTGGTCGGTGACCGCCTTGTCCACGCCGGCCAGTGCCTGGGCGACCCCGCCGTCGAGCTTCTTCTGGATTCCCGACTCGAGCGGAGTCACGATCGGGGTCCACAGCTGCTTCATGATCGCCTTGTTCTCGGCGGCTCCCGCGACCTTCGGGTCGAGGGCGGCGGAGAGCGCTGAGGTGAGGGTCCCCTTGTCGTTCTGGAGGGTTCCGGTGATGTTGCCCGGCAGGGCCGAGAACAGCACGGACAGCAGGATCGCGACGCCCAGCGTTCCACCGATCTGGCGGAAGAAGGTGGATGCGCTGGTGGCGACCCCCATCTGGTGCGCCTCGACGGCGTTCTGGCTGGCGATGGTCAGGGTCTGCATGAGCTGACCCAGGCCGGCGCCGATCAGGAACATGGCGATCATCAGGAACCACAGCGGCTTGTCGACCGTGAGGAAGGTGAGGACGAGGTAGCCGCCCGCCACGGTGAGCGTGCCGGTGACGGGGAAGATGCGGTAGTGGCCGGTGCGCGACAGGATCTGGCCGGAGCCGATCGACGCGACCATCAGCCCGAGGATCATCGGGATCAGCGCGAAGCCCGACTCGGTCGGGTTCAGGCCGGTGACGATCTGCAGGTAGAGCGGCAGGGTCAGCATCGCGCCGAACATCCCGAAGCCGACGAGAACGCCGAGCACGGTCGACATCGAGAACACCCGAGACCCGAAGAGGCGCAGCGGGATGATCGCGTCGTCGCCCATGGCGCGTTCGATCAGGATGAACGACACCAGGCCGACTGCCCCGATGATGTAGCAGGCGAAGGCGGCGGGTGAGGTCCAGCCCCAGGTGCGGCCCTGTTCCGCGATCAGCAGCAGCGGGACGAGCGCGACGATCACCGAGGTGGCGCCCCACCAGTCGATGCGCGGCTTGGCGGTGCTGTGGAACTTCGGCAGGTGCAGGAACGAGATGACCATGAGGAGGGCACCCACGCCGATCGGCACGTTGACCAGGAACACCCAGCGCCATCCGGAGATGAACAGGATCTGGTCGGCGCCCGCGAACAGGCCGCCGATGAGCGGCCCGACGACCGACGAGATGCCGAACACTGCGAAGAAGTAACCCTGGTACTTGGCGCGCTCGCGCGGGGCCAGGATGTCGCCCATGATCGCCAGCGGGATCGACATCAGGGCGCCGGCCCCGAGGCCCTGAACGGCGCGGAAGCCCGCGAGCATGAACATCGAGGTCGAGAACGTCGCCAGAAGCGATCCGGCGAGGAAGACGACGATGCCGAAGATGAAGAGCGGGCGGCGGCCGAAGATGTCGGAGAGCTTGCCGTAGATCGGCACCGAGATGGTCGAGACGATCAGGTAGGCCGTGGTCACCCAGGCCTGCTGGTCGAGCCCGTGCAGGTCGTCACCGATGGTGCGGATCGCCGTTCCGACGACCGTCTGGTCGAGCGACGAGAGGAACATACCGGCCATCAGGCCGTAGATGACCAGCAGGATCTGCCGGTGGGTCATGATCGGCTTGGAGGCTTGCGGGCTCTCGCTCGCGGGCGCCGAGACCGGCGCAGTGGTGGTGGACACAGAAATCCTTCGTGGTGTGTGATTTTGCAGGCATTGCAATATTACACGAGCGCATCTCTGCGTCAAGTGCAATATCAGCCTGGACGCGGTGTGGTCGCGTGACGCGATATTCGTTGAGAACTCACCGTTTCGCGCCGATTTCGCGGCATTCCGCACAAATCAGCCGCTGATTCCGTTGCAAAACTCTTGTTCGACCACCCCGCCGACTGCTACGTTCGCGCTACCCGAATCGAGCGTCAGGAGATCCCGCTATGACCAAAGTCGCCCCGGCTCGCGAAGAGCACCACGAACTGCGAGCCGACGGGATCACCGCGGCCGGGTCGATCGTGATGGCCGTCGCCGGCAGCGCTCCCGCGTACTCGATCGCGGCGACCACCGCGGTGCTCATCGCCGCCGCCGGGGTCGCGGGGCCCGCCGCCCTGCTCTGGTGCGGCATCCCGATGCTCGGCATCGCGTGGGCGTTCTCGTATCTGGGCCGAGCCGACGTCAACGCCGGCGCCGCGTACTCGTGGGTCGGCCGTGCGCTGCACCCGATCCTCGGCTTCTTCGCGGGGTGGGCTCTCGTCGTCTCGGCCACCATCTTCATGGTCGCCGGAGCGCTTCCGGCGGGCGCCGCGACCGTCGGGCTCTTCGACGAGAAGGCCGCGGGCAACACCCTCCTCGTCACGGTGGTCGGCGCCGTCTGGTTCCTCATCATGGCGGCCGCGGTGCTGGTCGGCGTGCGCGTCACCGCCCGCGCCCAGTGGATCATGTCGACCGTCGAGGTGGCCATCCTCGTGCTATTCGCCGTCCTGGCCATCGTGCACGCGGCCACCGGGCACCACGCGGGCCCCTCGTTCGACTGGAGCTGGCTCGGGTTCAGCCACTTCAACGGTGTCGGCGGCTTCGTCGCCGCCGCCCTGATCGCCGCGTTCTACTACTGGGGATGGGACGTCTCGTCGAACCTCAACGAAGAGACCAAGAACGGCCGCAAGGCGGCGGGTCGCGGCGGCATCATCGGCGTCATCATCGTCTTCCTGCTGTTCGAGGTCTTCACCATCGCGGTCGAGGTCATCCTGCCAGCCAAGACGATCGCCGACAGCAACGGAAACCTGCTGAGCATTCTCGGTAACGAGATCTGGCCAGGCATCGGCGGCAAGATCCTGATCATCGCGGTCGCGCTCTCGACCATCGCCACGCTCGAGACCACGTTGATCCAGGTCACCCGCACGCTGTTCGCCATGGGTCGCGACCACACCATCCCGCTGGCCTTCGGCCGCGCCAACAAGCGCTGGCGCACGCCGGCGTTCGCGACGATCGTTGTGACCTGCGTCTCGCTCATCCTCTTCATCGGGTCGAACTTCCTCGGCAGCATCGGGCAGATCCTGTCGGATGCGGTCTCGTCGATCGGCCTCCAGATCGCGTTCTACTACGCGCTGGCCGCGATCGCGGTCGTCGTGGCCTACCGTCGCATCGTGTTCAAGTCGGTGAAGAACTTCATCTTCATCGCGCTCTGGCCCGGTCTCGGCGCGATCTTCATGGTGTGGATCTTCATCGCCGCGATCCCGGCCTCCACCCCGATCGTGATCGCAATCGGCATCGGGGCGCTCGTCATCGGGGTGATCCCGATCATCGTCTTCTGGCGCAAGGGCAAGGCGTACTACGGTCGCCGTCCGCTCGAACTGCCAGAAGATCTGGTCACCAGCCAGATCTCGATCGTCTCGAACGATCCGCGGGTCGAATAGTCGGGGACCTCTAGCCCCGGCGCTCCGATCCGGACAGACTGTGCCGCATGTCGACACAGAACGCCCCCCTGGTCACCGCTGGCTTCCCCTATGGGGTGGCCAGCGGTGACCTGACATCGAGCTCGGTCGTGCTCTGGACGAAGGTGACGAGTCCTGGCGCGACCGTCGACTGGTGGTGCGAGCCGGTGGCCGACGGAGCGAAGAGCGTCGGAGTGCGTCTCGTCGGCTCGGCGGTCGCCGATCCGACGACCGGCAGCGTGCACGTGCTGGTGAGCGGCGTCGGAGCCGCCGCGCAGTACCGCTACGGGTTCGTGGCGGCGGGGGCGGCATCCCCCGAGGGGCTGTTCAGGCCGTTGCCCACCGACCGGCCCGCGCGCTTCGCCGTGGTGTGCTGCGCCAAGTTCAACTCGGGATTCTTCAACGCCTACCGCGCGCTGGCCCAGATGGACGACATCGACTTCGTGCTGCACCTGGGGGACTACATCTACGAGGCCGCCGAGGTGCCGGTCGGCAAGCAGACGCCGGGTGCCAACATCGGGCGGCCGATGGATCCGTTGGGCACCTGCGTCACCTCCGCCGACTACGACACCCGCTACCGCGAATACCGCGGCGACCAGGATCTGCTGCTGCTGCATGCGCGGCACGCGATGATCGCGACCATCGACGATCACGAGCTCTCAGACAACGCGTGGGAGGGCGGAGCCGACGAACACGATCCGGCGCGAGACGGCAGTTGGAGCGACCGCAAGCAGGCGGCCATGGATGCCTGGCAGGACTGGATGCCGACCATGCGGCATCCGCTCGCTGCCGTCCTCGGCGAGCAAGGTCACGTCTGGCAGGAGATCTCACTGGGGGATGCCGGCCGCATCCTGCTCTGCGAGACCCGACTGGCGCGCAGCGACCCGGCCGCCGCCGACGGGCCGGACAAGACCGAGCTGGGCACCGAACAGCGCGACTGGGTGATGTCGGCGCTCGCGACCCCGACCCCCGGCTGGACCTTTCTGGCGATGCCGTCGATGCTGGCCAGCGTTGAAGGCGCGGCCTCCGATCCCGATGCCCTGTTCGCCCTGCGCAAGCTGAAGCTCACCGACGCGGATGCCGTCGAGACCTTCCACGACCTCTGGGGCGTCTTCGCTCACGAGAAGGCCGAACTGCTGCAGGCCGTGCACGCCGCGGAGCGCACCATCGTCCTGAGCGGCGACGTGCACTTCTCGGCGGAGCACATCACCACGCCCGACGGGTCGGGATTCGTCGAGTGGACATCGACCTCGATCACCTCGCCGAACCTCGACGACAAGATGGGCTGGCCGCGCGGCGCGGAGTCGCGCGACTACGAGGCGGCGCTGTTGAAGATGCTGCCGGACCTGCAGTGGTGCGATCTCGACAGCCACGGGTTCATGGTCGTGGAGGCCGGGCAGCAGTCCGTCTCGTGCCAGTGGTGGTTCGTCGACACGGTGCGCGAGCTGAGCGACGTGTCGGTGATGGGCCACCAGGTGGTGATCCCGGCGCATCCGGTCGGCCGGGATCAGGACGACCCGGTCTGACCCGCCCGAAACGACAGCCCGGGCCGACACCCCTGGGTCGGTTCAGAACAGCTCGGCGACCAGGTCGGCGAGCAGTTCGTCGGCGTAGCGCTCCAGCCCGCGCCGGGTGAACCACTCGCAGATGTTGGTGCAGTCGCGCTCGAGGAAGCCCATGCCGCCCGGGTTGGCCACGACATCCACCAGCTGCGGCAAATCGATCACCACTACCCGCCCGTGATGCACCAACAGGTTGTACGGCGACAGGTCGCCGTGCGCGGCGCCGATGCGCGCGAATCCGTGCATGATCGCGACGACTTGATCGAACTGGTCGCGGAGCTCGTCGCCCGTCGCGCGCGTCTGAGCGAGCCGCGGTGCGGCCTCGCGTCCCTCGCCGATGAACTCCATCAGCAGCTCGGTGTCGTGCACCTGCACGGGGTAGGGCACTGACACGGCCGCGTCGGCCAGTCGGCAGAGCGCGTCGAACTCGGCGCGCGCCCAGCGACCGGCCGCGACACTTCGGCCGTACGACGAACTCCTGGCGATGGCGCGCATGTCGCGGGTGTTCCGCAGGCGGCGTCCCTCCTGGTAGCGCTCCGCGCGATGGAAGTCGCTGGTCTCGGGACCGCGATAGCGCTTGGCCGCGAGAATGCAGCTCTGCGTCGGGTCGTCGGGCACGGCTCGTTCGAGCAGGAAGACGTCCGCCTCCTTTCCCGACTTGACGATGCCGAGCTCGGTGTCGAAGGCGCCGGCGCTCGTCACCAGCCAGTCGGGATGGGGAAGGGGGCCACGCTCGGTCGGGGTGGTGGCCGGCCACGTGGTCCAGCGCTGGCCCTCGCCCGGCTCGAGCCCGGCGAAGGTGGGAATGGCAAAAGAGGTGGGGGTGGAAAAGAAGTCGTCAGACAACACGAGTGGTCGCTCCAAGGATGCGGGGCGACCGCGCCGATCTACCGGCCATCGAGATCAGCTGCGAGCGGCCCCTGTGGGTGTGTGAGGTGCGAAAACGGGCACGACAACCGTCGTCATGGCACGCTCCTCTCGCTCGGCTCTGCTCCCGGCTTCGTGCGGGGCCCCGTCATTCAAGCAGGATGTTCGTCACCGCGGAAGACCGAGGGCGAGAAATCCGCCGAGGGGACCTTGTCCCCTGCCGGGGCTCGCGTGGTCGGTCGAGGATCTCCCCATGACTCCTCGACTGCAGTCCTTGTACGTCGTCGGGACGGTGGCGACTCTCGCCGTGGCCCTGACCGCGTGCGTGAATCCTCCAACGGATCACCCCAGCTCGAGCGGGGCTCCTTCGGCATCCACCTCTCTCACGCCGGGCGCGTCCCCTCCCACGGCACGTCCCTCATCACCCACTGGGATTTCGACCTCCTCGCCGACTTCCCAACCGAATGCTGCACCAGGACAGGTTCACGGGCTGAAAGCGATCACGGGCGGCGGCAGCGGCGAGGTGCTGCTGACCTGGGCGCAGAACCCCGAGAGCGATGTCGTCTCGTACATCGTGCTGCGAGCGTCCACCCCCTCTGGGCCCTTCAATCGGATCGGGACGGCGTCGAGGCACGATGTCGCCCTGTTCCCGGGGCGGCCTTTCGTCGACTCCGAGGCGGCCGTCGACTACTACAAGGTTCGCGCGGTGGATTCCGCCGGACAGCAGGGGCCGGCTTCGGCGGTGGTGTGCGGAACCGGACTCGGGGCCAACGGGTCCAACCCCGGCGACACCTGCTGAAAGTCAGATCGACGAAGAGCGTCGGGTCCGGAGCACCCGAAGCTCCGGACCCGACGCGCCCATCCGAGGGCCGCAATATGGAGTTCGTGCGTCGCGCAGCGTGCAGCGGCGTCGCGCAGAGATTCAGAGAACGTGGATCGCCGTCGCCCGCCAGCGGCGGTCGAGGCCTTCGAGCCGGATCGCAACCGCGCGTGCGCGTGCCCGGCCGCGCACGACGACCACCGCCTCGACGACGCCGTCGCGCGGTTCGCACACCGTCGTGGAGCCGAGGGAGAACGTCGGCCGCACCGGCGTCTGACCCTTTGCCTGCCGAGCGCGCGTGGAGATGACGACCCGCTTGAGCAGGTGCCGGTAGACGTCGTCATCGACCCAGCGTGCGATCTGTTCGAGCTCGCGCGCGCCCGCCAGGATCTCGATCACGCAGCGCGTGAGGTTCTCGAGGAGCGGGGCCGGGTCGGGGAGCGACCGGGTCGAGGTCGGCTGCTGGCCGAAGAAGTCGTCGGAGTCGAAGCGAGGTCGCAGCGCGCGGACGGCCGTGCCGTCGAATGCGGCCTCGTCGGCCGTCGCGGTGTCGAACACGGTGCTCATGGAGCCTCCGAATCGTGCTGAGGATTCGCCCCCCGTCCGGGGGTGGGAACACCCAACCATGCGATCCCAGGCATTGTCGATGGGCAGAACTACCCTGTGGATAACGTCGGAGGCTGCGGCGATCCGTGAATAGCGTCGCCGCATGCGCTGGGACAACCTCTTCGACGATCTGGAGAGCCAGCTCGAACAGGAGCTCGGTGCCGAAGAAGCCGACCTGAGCGCCGAGGAGGAGCGGCTGCGGCTGGGCCGCCTCACGCTGCGCGACCGGTTGGTCGCGATGACGCGACCAAGGGAGGGCGCCCCAGAACAGCTGAGACTCGCCCTGCGCGATGGAACCGTGGCGACCGTCGCCGTGGGTTCGGTCGGTCGCGACTGGCTGGTCGGCGAGTTGATCGGGGCGCGGCGCGGGTCGTGCGTCGTGCCCATGGGCGCCGTCGCCGGGCTGCTGCCGACGGCCGAGCAGCTGGCGCGCAGCGTCACCTCCGACCCGGTCGTCGAACCGACGGTGTCGCTCTCGGCCCGCCTCAGTCTCGCGTTCGTGCTGCGCGATCTGTGCCGGCGCCGAGCGGCCGTCGATGTGAGCACGGCATCCGGCGAGCACCTGCACGGCACCGTCGATCGCGTCGGCCGCGACCACCTCGACCTGGCCGAGCACGAGGCCGGCGTGCCGCGTCGCGCGGGCTCGGTGGGCCGCATCCGGATCCTGCCGTTCAGCGAGCTGGTGCTCGTCCGGTTCTAGCGCGGTGCCGAGCTAGCGATCACGTTCGGCGAACAGCTCAGGGATGTCGGTGAACTCGGCCTGATTCCACAGATTGCGCCGGCGGTTCTCTTCGTACTTGCCCGCGATGTATCCCTCGAGCACATCGCGCTCGACCCGCCACTGCCCGCGCCCGCCCTGCCCGCCGCCCGAGTCGCCATCGGTGTCGCCGCCATGCCCGCCGCCATGTCCGCCGCCATGTCCGCCGCCGATCTTGATCGCGGGCAGCTCGCCCGATCGCACGAGCGCATAGGCCTGACTGGCCGAGATGTTGAGCACCTCGGCCGTGTCGGCGAGCGTGAGGAACCGACCGAGACCCGACGAGTCGGACGGCGGCGCGAGGGGTGCCATGGCTCGATTATGAACCGCGGCATCCCGGTGCAACCGCCGTGTGGATAACTCGCGGCGCCGCCGAGCCCGGCGGGTGACCATGATGCGCATGACTGCTCAGAACGCCGTCTCGCGGCGCCCCTTCTCGAAAGCCGGCCGCCGCGCTCCCGATCTCCGGCTGGTGCTCGGCGTCCTGCTCGTCGTCGGGTCGGTCGCCGGGGTGTACGGCATCGTGGCGGCCGCCGATCGGCGCGTCACGGTGTATGCGGCGGCGTCGGCGCTCACTCCGGGGGAGCGGATCGACGCGGGCGACCTGGTGCAGCGCAGCGTCGCGCTCGACGGGGCGGACCGCCTCTATCTGGCGGCGGGTCGCATCCCGAGCGGGGGACTCGTCGTGACGCAGCCGGTCGCGAAGGGCCAGCTGCTGCCCACCTCGTCGGTGGGCAGCACATCGGGGGTGCGCTCCACCTCGCTCGTGATCCAGCTGGCCACCCGGGTCAGCGGGGCCGTGGTCCCGGGCGCGACGATCGACATCTGGGCGGCAGCCGATCCGGATGCGATGGCGACGGTCACCCCATCGGGCACGCCGAGCACCGAGGCGACCGATTCGACGGATGCCGCGGCGACGGTCGACACGACCGCACCGGCCGTCATCGTGTCGGGGGCCACGGTGGTCAAGGTGCTCGACGACACCGGCGGATTCTCGGTGGCGAGTTCGGGCAGTTCCGTCGAGGTGCTGGTCCCGCGCAGCAAGGTGGCGCGGCTGTTGCAGGCGATCGCGCAGAAGGCCTCCCTCGCCGTGGTCCCCGCGGGCATCCCGATCGCCGAGTCGGCCGGGTCGGGTGACGGCTCGTGACTTCTGTGGCGCTTGCGCTGCCTCTTGCCGACGAGCAGCGATTGGTGGCAGAGGCCGGCCGGCACGGCCACCGGGTCGTCGCGCGATGCTCGGGGGCAGACGACTTGGCGGCGCAGCTCGAGACGGCTCGACCCGAGCTGGCGGTCGCCGCCGCCGCGCCCCAATATCTGAGTTCACGGGTGGTGGCGGCGTGCGACGCCATCGGGGTCCGGCTGCTCGTGGTGGCCGGTTCGGTGCAGGAGCGGCGGTTCGCGGCCACGCTCGGCGTGGTCGACGCAGTGGATGCGCCCTTCGAGTGGGCGGCGCGGCGCGGCCCGGCGGACGCCGCTGTCGACGAAGAGACTCGGGTCCGCCCCGCGCGGGCGATGCCGGTTCCGGTGCGCGCCGACGAGCCGACGCGCCGCGGATCGGTCGTCGCGGTCTGGGGCCCCGCCGGAGCGCCCGGCCGCACCAGCATGGCGATCGCGTTGGCAGCCGAGCTGGCCGATGCGCACGCCTTTCTGGCGGGAGACCGTGCGGCCACCATCGCCCTGGCCGACGCCGATACCCATGCCGCCTCGATCGCGCCCGCGCTCGGCTTGCTCGACGAGGCGCCGGGATTCGCTGCCGGGTGCCGCTTGGCCGGCTCGGGCGCGCTGGACCCGGCTCAGTTCGAGCGGATCGCGCAGCAGCACCGCGCAGGGCGCGGCGACATCCACGTGCTCACCGGCCTCGGTCGCGCCAGCCGCTGGCCCGAGCTCACCGCGGAGCGCGTGAGCGGCGTCTTGACGGCCGCGCGCGACTGGGCCGACGTGACCGTGGTCGACGTGGCGGCCGGCTTCGAGCACGACGAGGAGTTGATGACCGATCTGAACGCCCCGCGCCGCAATGCGGCGACGATCGAGGTGCTGCGTTCGGCCGATCTGGTGGTGGCGGTCGGCGCTGCCGATCCCATCGGCCTGTCGCGCTACCTCCGATCCCACGCCGAGCTGGCCGAACTCGTCGAGCCCGACCGCATGCTCACGGCGATCAACAAGGTGCGCTCGAGTGCGATCGGCTTGAACGCGGCCGCGCAAGTGAGGCAGACGCTCGCGCGTTTCGGGGGGATCGAGGCCGCCGCGCTCGTCCCCTGGGATCCGGCCGCGTTCGACGCCGCGCTGTTGAGCGGCCGCGCGCTGCTCGATGCCGCGCCACGATCCGCGGCCCGAGTCGCGATCCGCGAGCTCAGTGAGCGGGTGCGCGAGACGACCTCATCGAGAATCGGCGTAACGGCGTCGGGCTGAGATCGCTCAGAACAGTTCGTAGTCGTGCACGGACACTCGCATGCCGTGCCCGGAGGTCGCGTCGACGCAGCGGACCTCGTCCGCTGCAATGGCGGTACACGTCACGCTGCTCCAGGTGATCGACGTCCCAGCAGGCAGAGCGGGAGCTGGAGAGTCGCCGCTGAACGTGGCATCGGTGACAGCTGTGGCCCGTGCGGCCTCGTGGCTCCAGCTGAGAAAGGCGTTCGCGGTGCCCATGGGACCTCCTGTGAGCGACGGATACGGGTACCCAACGATCGACACCACGCAGCCGAACTCCGGCGGCTTCGCAAAGGCGCTGTCGGCGGCAAGCGGGTCGAAGATCGCGCACTGGAGGCCGTCGCCTCCCGCGGTGAACATGACGCCCGCGACCCCGTCGCTCAGCTGCTCCGGTGCAACGGGGTACCGTGCGGGATCGACTGGAGTGACGGAAGCTGTCGAAGGACCTGCCGACGTCGGGGGACTTGCGGTAACGCGGGGAGAGCCTGAGATGGCATTCGAGCCAGAGGTCGCCGCGCAGCCCGTGAGAAGAAGCGCGCACGCCAGGCCTGCGATGATCATTGCTCGCGTGCTCATGGTGGGAGGCTAGCCGACCGGGGTTCACCGGTGGCACGTTCCCGAGCGGCAGTTCAGGTCCGACGGTGCACGCTAACGTCGCACCATGAGCGGTGAACGGGTTCTCGTCACAGGTGGGACGGGCTTCATCGGCTCGCACGCCATCGTCCAACTCCTGGCAGCGGGCTATCGGGTGCGGACCACCGTGCGCAACCTGTCGCGCGCCGACGATGTTCGCGCGCTCGCGGCGGCGGGAGCGGCATCCTCGGGCCTGAAGATCCCCACCGAGACGGTCGAGGTCGTCGCCGCCGACCTGCTGAGCGACGAGGGCTGGGCCGACGCGGTCGCCGACTGCCGCTTCGTGCTGCATGTGGCGTCGCCCTTCCCGGTGGACCAGCCCAAAGACGAGAACGAGCTGATCATCCCGGCCCGCGAGGGGGCGCTCCGGGTGCTCCGAGCGGCCCGGGATGCGGGCGTGGCGCGGGTGGTGCTCACGTCGAGTTTTGCGGCCGTCGGCTACAGCCCGAAGACGCACCAGGGCGACTACACCGAAGAGGATTGGACCGACCCGGCGACCCCGGGGATCACGCCCTATGTGAAGTCGAAGACGCTCGCCGAGCGGGCGGCGTGGGATTTCATCCAGAAGGAGGGCGGCTCACTCGAGCTCGCCGTGGTGAACCCGGTCGGTGTATTCGGCCCGGCGTGGGGCACCGACCTGTCGACCTCTGTCGAGCTGATGCGCGCCATGCTCAGCGGGGCGGTGCCGGTGATCCCGCCGATCTCGACCTCGATCGTCGACGTCCGCGATGTCGCGTCGCTCCACCTGCTCGCGATGACCCACCCGGCGGCCGCGGGCGAGCGGTTCCTCGCGGTGGCCGGGCCGCCGATGACCTTCGCGGAGCTCGCCGAGCTGCTGCGCTCGCACCTCGGCGAGCTCGCTGCCAAGCTGCCCCGCCGCGGGATCTCGGCGGGGATGGTGCGGTTTCTCGCGCTGTTCATCCCGCGCATGCGCGTCGTCGCGGCGCAACTCGGCCAGGTCAAGGGCGCGAGCCACGAGAAGGCGAGCACCGTGCTGGGTTGGGCGCCGCGGTCGAATGCCGAGGCGGTCATCTCCGCGGCCGACAGCCTGGTCGCGCTGGGGTTGGTGGGTGGGACCGGCTCCGCGACCCCGTAGCCTAGGCAGGTGTCGACGCTCTCGGACTTGATGGCGGCTCAGGGCCGCGTCACCGATCCGGATACCGCTGCCGCCGACGTCGAGTGGCTGCACCTGCTGGTCGCCGATGGGCAGCTGCTTGCCGACCTGGCCTTCGCCGACATCGTGCTCTGGGTGCCCACCGCATCCGACAGCTTCATCGCGGTCGCCCACTCGCGTCCGAGCTCGGCCGCCACCCTGTTCTACCGCGACTTCGTCGGACAGGAGATCAAGCCCGAGTGGCGGCAGCAGGTCACGCAGGCCTTCGAGACCGGGCAGATCGTCGACACCGCGGCTCCGGATTGGTACGAGGAGACCCCGACCCGGGTGCGCGCGGTGCCCGTGGTGCGCCGGCTCACGGCGAGCGGATCCGCGACCACCGAGCATCCGATCGCGGTGATCACGCGTCACAGCAACCTGAGCGAGGCGCGCACCCCGAGCCGCCAGGAGCTCACTTTCAACCAGTGCGCCAACGACCTGTTCGCGATGATCGCCTCCGGCGACTTTCCCGACCTGGCCGCCCCGAGCGGGCCGCGCCGCGGTGCACCGCGTGCCTCTGACGGACTGATCCGACTGGATGTCGACGGCGTGGTCACCTTCGCCAGCCCGAACGGTCTCTCGGCCTTCACCCGCATGGGCTTCGTCGGCGAACTCGAGGGGGAATCCCTTGCCGAGGTCACCACCGCGCTCCTGAGCGGCAAGCTGATCGTCGACGAGTCGCTGCCGCTCGTGGTCACCGGCCGGGCGCCGTGGCGCACCGACATCGAGGCCAAGGGCGTGACGCTGACCCTGCGCACCATCCCGATCCGTCATCGTGGCGAACGGGTGGGCGCGATCGTGCTGGTGCGCGACACCACCGAGGTGCGGCATCAGGAGCAGGAGCTCATCACCAAAGACGCGACGATCCGCGAGATCCACCATCGCGTCAAGAACAACCTGCAGACGGTGGCCTCGCTGCTCCGGATCCAGGGCCGCCGCACGCACAGCGATGTCGCTCGGGATGCCCTCAACCAGGCGATGCGGCGCGTCACGGCGATCGCGGTGGTCCACGACACCCTGAGCGAGGGTCTCGACCAGAACGTGGACTTCGACGACGTGTTCGATCGGGTGCTGATGCTGATCACCGAGGTGGCATCCGGGCACACCACGACGGTGCGGCCCAAGAAGACGGGGACCTTCGGCGAGCTGCCCAGCGAGTACGCCACGCCGTTGGCCCTCGCGCTGACCGAGCTCGTCACGAACGCCGTCGAGCACGGCCTGGCCGGCCGGACGGATGGCGAGGTCGAGATCTCGGCGAAGCGCAAAGACGATCAGCTGCGGGTGCGCGTCCGCGACAACGGAGTCGGACTCGCCGAAGGCAAGGTCGGCTCAGGCCTCGGCACGCAGATCGTGCGCACGCTGATTCAGGGCGAGCTGGGCGGGACGATCGACTGGCACACGCTCGAGGGCGAAGGCACCGAGGTCACGATCGAGGTGCCGCTGCGATGGGTGACGAAGAAGAACTCGTGAGTTCAGCTGGCGCGCCGAGCACGGGCGGCGCGGCGCTTGAGCGCGCGGCGCTCGTCTTCGCTGAGGCCGCCCCAGACGCCGGAGTCCTGGTTGGTCTCGAGCGCGTACTGCAGGCACATCTCGGTCACGGAGCACCGGGCGCACACCGACTTGGCCTTGTCGATCTGGTCGACGGCCGGCCCCGTGTTGCCCACCGGGAAGAACAGTTCCGGGTCGGCGGTGAGACAGGCGGCTTTGTCACGCCAATCCATGGTGGTACTCCTTCATTGTTGCTGTTGACGCAGTCACGGAGCCGGGGTTTTTCGATTCCGCGCGCGGTCGAAGAGTCTTCGAAAAAAGGGGGGAATAGATTTCGGGACTCACCTACGACCCTGTAGGCGTCACATCAACCGGTTCAAGAGTTTCATACTTGTTACGGCTAATCAATAGTTACGAATGGGATAACACTGTGAGCATTGCCCGCCGTCCCGCCCTGTTGTGGCTGTTGATCGTGCTGCTGACCATCGAATTCCTGGGGCTCGCGGCCCTGGCGATCGTGCTCCTCATCGAGACCTTGACGGCTCCCAGCTCGATCATGGGCGGGGGGATCGCGCTCACCGTCATCGGCTTCATCGCCGCGGCCTGGCTCGGTGCGATCGTCGTGGGGGCCATGCGCGGCCAGTCCTGGATCCGCGCGGCCGCGATCGTGTGGCAGGTGCTCCAGGTCGCCATCGGCGTCGGCGCGCTGCAGGGGCAGCTCGCCCAGCCGGTCTGGGGCTGGCCGCTGATCGTGCTCGCGGCGGTCGTGCTGCTCCTTCTGTTCGTGAATCCCGTCGTGGCCGCGATTCCCGGTCGGCGGGACGCCTCGTGACGCCGACCCCGACGCCGACCCCTGCGCCCACTCCTGCGCCCACTCCGGCGCCAGCTCTCGACCTGCACGGCCTGACCAAGCGCTTCGGCGCGACCACGGCGGTCGACGCGATCGATCTCAGCGTGCCGAGCGGCTCGTTCTACGGGGTGGTCGGACCGAACGGCGCGGGCAAGACCACGCTGCTGTCGATGGCGACCGGTCTGCTGCGACCCGATGCCGGCACGGCGAGCGTGCACGGGGTCGATGTCTGGAGCGATCCGATCGCGGCGAAACGCCAGATCGGCAACCTGGCCGACGGCGTGGACCTGTTCGACCGGCTCACGGGCGAGCAGCTGATCACCTACACGGGCATGCTGTTCTCGCTCGACAGGGCCACCATCGCCGAGCGGACCCGTGATCTGCTGCAGCTGCTCGACCTCGAGGGCAGCGCCGGCACGCTGGTGAGCGACTACTCGGCGGGGATGACCAAGAAGATCGCGCTGGCGTGCGCGCTCATCCACTCGCCCCGCGTCGTCGTGCTCGACGAGCCGTTCGAGTCGGTGGACCCGGTGTCGGCGGCGAACATCCGCGACATCCTGGAAGGCTTCGTCCGCTCCGGTGGCACCGTCGTGGTGTCGAGCCATTCGATGGACCTCGTGCAGCGCATGTGCGACCACGTCGCGATCGTGGCGCGCGGCAAGGTGCTGGTCGCGGGCACCACCGACGCGGTGCGCGGATCCGGCACCCTCGAAGACCGCTTCCTCGAGCTGGTCGGCGGTCGCCGGTTCAGCGAGGGGCCCGAGTGGTTGCGGCGCTCCTGAGGCTGCGGTTCCGCGTGCTCGCCAACACGCTGAACCGCAACACCCTTCAGCTGCTCGCGGTGATCTTCGGAGCGCTCCAGACGGTGATCATCCTCGTGATCGCGATCGCCGGGCTCGCCGTGCTGGTGATCTATCCGCAGCCAGTCGAACAGGCGACCGTGGTGATCGGCGGCGTCGCCGTCACGTTGGGGTGGTTCCTCATCCCGCTGCTGGCCACCGGGATCGAGCCGACCATCGACCCGCTCAAGCTGTCGCCTTTCCCGCTGCCGGTCACCCGGTTGATGGTCGCCATGACCCTGGTCGGCGCCACCTGGATCCCCGGCATCGCCACCCTGATCGTCTCGATCGCGACCGCGCTCACCTGGCGCGCGACGCCGGCTGCGGCATGGGCGGCGGCGGGGTGCGGCGTGGTGGCCACGCTCATCTGCATCATCGGATCCCGGATGACGGCCTCACTGACTGCCAACCTGGTCTCCGGTCGCCGCCGCCGCGATCGGGTGGTGGCGGGGTTCGTCGGGCTGCTGGCGCTGCTCGGCCCCGTCGCGCTGGCGGTGGCTCTCGGGCTCAGGTCGGACGCGCCGTTCCCGGCCACCGCCGAGGTGCTCGCCTTCACGCCGTTCGGTGCGATCTGGAGCGTGCCGGGGCAACTCGCGGCCGGGCATCCCGCAGCCGCCCTCGGATCGCTGGCGATCGCTCTCGCAACCCTCGCGCTCATGGTCGTCATCTGGCGGTCCAGCCTGCTGGCCACCTTCCGGTACCGGGGTGGAGGTGCTGGTCATCGCCAGGTCGCGGCCGGACGACTGGGGCTGCTCGACGCCGTGCCGACGACACCGGTCGGCGCCATCGGGGCGCGGTCGCTGATCTACTGGGCGCGAGATGCGCGCTTCGCCCGGCAACTGGTGCTCGTGCCCGTGATGCCCGCGCTGCTCATCCTTCTGGGTGCCCTGCTGCACGTCGGCTGGACGGCCTATCTCGCGCCGCCCATCGTCGCGGGGTTGTTGCCGCTCACGCTGTTCGCCGTCATCTCGTACGACGGCACCGCCTTCGCCCTGCATCTGTCGACCGGAGTGCGCGGCATCGACGACCGGATCGGCAGGGCCGCGGGGATGCTGGCGTTCGCCCTGCCCGCGCTGGTCATCGTCTCGGTGGTGTCGCTGGGCGTCGTCGGCGGCTGGCGCGACCTGCCGGCGATCATCGGGATCTCACTGGGCGTCCTCCTCTCGGGCCTGGCGACCGTGTCGGTGTCATCGGCGTCGATCGTCGTGCCGGTTGCGCGGTCGGGGCGCAACCCGTTCACCGCGCAGGCGGGCTCGGGCATGACCTCGCTGGCCGCGTCGTACGCGGTCACCGGGATCACCATCGCGCTCGCCGTGCCCGAACTCGCGCTCGGGATCGCGGCGCTGGTCATCCACTCGGCGTCGCTGGGCTGGCTTGCGCTCGCGGTGGGGGCCGTGTGGGGAGCGGCGTCGCTCGTCATCGGCGTGCGCGTGGGCGGCCGCATCCTGGATCGCACCGGCCCGGCCCTGCTGGCCAGGATGCGCCGAACCGGCGGCTAGGCGGGCGTTCTCGGCGGGGGCCGCTCAGGCAGCCAGGCCGAGCTTGCGGCGCAGCATCGCGACGTGGCCCGTGGCCTTGATGTTGTAGAGCGGCAGGGTGATCCGACCATGTTCGTCGATCACGAAGGTCGCCCGGATCACGCCGTGCACCACCCGGCCGTACAGCTTCTTCTCGCCGTAGGTCCCGTACAGCGCGTGCACCTCGCGGCTCGGATCGCTGAGCAGTGGGAAGGTCAGGCCCTTGTCCACCGCCATCTTCTCGATGGCCGGCAGCTCGTCGCGCGAGACGCCGATCACCGAGTAGCCGGCCGTCTCGAGGCTGGCGAGGCTCTCTTCGAAGTCGCAGGCCTGCTGGGTGCACGCGGGGGTGCCCGCCTCGCCGTAGAAGTAGAGGATGACCTTGCGTCCGCGCAGCGCCGACAGGGTCACGCGCCGGCCGTTCTGGTCGGGGAGGGTGAAGTCGGGGGCGAGTTCTCCGGCTTCGAGACGGACGGGGTCGGACATGGATTCCACCCTAGGGCGGCGGGGTGATATCGTGTCCATTCGGTCCGGTTCACATCGGATCGCGCACCTCTAGCTCAATTGGCAGAGCAACTGACTCTTAATCAGTGGGTTCCGGGTTCAAGTCCCGGGGGGTGTACGAAAGCCCAGCCTCCTCTCGCCAGGTCGCTGGGCTTTTTTCCTGTCTCGGGATTGAGACGTCGAGCAAACATCGAGCATCGCGACCGTACGCTGCGAGGGTGCCGTCATCCAACAAGCAGCGCATCGCCGAGCAGCGACGAGAGAAGCTGGAGCGGATCCGACTCGAACAGCGCAGGCGGGAGCGCGGTCGGCGCATCCTGATCGCGTCGGTGATCACCGTCGTGGTCGTGGTCGCCGTGATCGTCGTCGTCCTGGTGACCCGACCCCAGGCCGGCCACCCGGCGGAGGCGGGGGCGGGCGCGGGCGCTCAGATCATCCCCTCCGCTCCGAGCGGTGCGCCGACCACGGAGAAGCAGGCCGACACTGTTCCGGATACGAGCGGCATATCGGGGGTTCTGGCGTGGGATACCACGGGGTGGCCCGGCGACGGCGCCGCTCATCCTGGAGCCCTGCAGCATGACCACGTCGACGGTCCGGTGACCTACGCGATCACTCCTCCGGTGGGCGGACCCCACGATGGGATCTGGATGAACGCGGGCGTCTACACGAAGCCGATCCCGTCGGAGCGGGCCGTGCACAACATGGAGCACGGGGCCGTGTGGATCACCTATGACCCCGATCTGCCCGCCTCCGAGGTTGCGGCACTGACCGCCTTCGTCACCAAGCAGTCCCTCATTCCAGAGACGGGGGAGACGGCCACGGGCGCCCCGACCAGCAACTCGAACCGCTACATCGATCTGAGTCCGTGGTCGAGCAGCGCGCTGCCCGCGCCGATCGTCATGAGCGCATGGGGGCACCAGTTGCGCCTGACCAGCGCGACCGATCCGCGGATGCAGCAGTTCGTCGACACCTTCCGCAACAGCCCGAAGTACTCGCCCGAGTACGGTGCCGCGGTCGACGGCATCCCCATTCAAACCGGTGGTCGGCCGGCATCCGCGGGCAGTTCCCAGCCGAACCCGCCGGGATCTGTGCAGTAGCCGCCGACCTCCTAGCCCTCATCGCTCGCGGGCGCCAGCCCCAAAGCGCGAAGTGACAATCAGGCATACTGTCGGCGCATGCCCGATCGCCCCGAAATTCCCGAGCAGTTCCGCTCGTCCGGGAGCGTGTTCACGGTGCTGCTCGACGATCGTCCGATGCACTGGACGATCTGGGGTCTCGACGGCTGTGTCGGCGAGATCTCACTGAGCGACGGCATCTGGCATTCGCATCCGGAGGCTGACGGAGTCACGGATGCCATGCACGAGCGCTGGCAGGACGCCATCGACGCGGTGACCGCCGGTTGACGTCAGCGGTCTTCGTGCGGGCTGTTGAGCGGGACCAGGGTGCCCTCTTCGGTGATCTGGAGCCCGAGGTTGGAGCTGGCCGAGGCCGCGAGGGTCTCCACCCATTCGCGGTTGATCGAGGGCACTTTGCTGCCATCGAACTCGAACCACAAGGGGATGCCATTGTCGATCCAGATGGAGTTGCGACCACCGCCGGCGGCAGCGCTGTTGCGCCAGCTGATGAAGAAGTTCTCGCTGCGGCGCAGTTTCATCCCAATGACGATCTGCAGGTGCGCGAGAACGCGGTCATCGAGGTGAAGGTCTCGGGTGTTGTAGTGGAGTGTTCCCACGGCCGCCCTTTCGCGAATGTCGCCAACAAAAATGCGGGACCGAGGCGCGAAAATCAATCCCCCTCGCACGTTTCGGAGATGGTGTAAGGCGCTCGCTGAGCAGTCGTAGGCTCGAACCATGGACTTCCGCTACCTCGGCAACTCGGGCCTCAAGATCTCTGAAATCACCTACGGCAACTGGCTGACCCACGGGTCGCAGGTGGAGAACGACGCGGCACTGGCGTGCGTACGAGCCGCCCTCGATGCAGGGATCACCAGCTTCGACACGGCAGACGCCTACGCGAACACGGCCGCCGAGACCGTGCTGGGCGAGGCGCTGAAGGGGGAGCGCCGGGCGTCCCTCGAGATCTTCACGAAGGTCTACTGGCCGACCGGGCCGAAGGGGCCTAATGACTCGGGGCTGAGCCGCAAGCACATCCTCGAGTCGATCGACGGATCGCTGAAGCGGCTTCAGACCGACTACGTTGACCTCTACCAGGCCCATCGTTTCGATACCGAGACGCCGCTCGAAGAGACCATGCAGGCGTTCGCCGACGTGGTGCGGCAGGGCAAGGCGCTGTACATCGGCGTCAGCGAGTGGACGGCCGACCAACTGCGAGCCGGACACGCGCTGGCGACGCAACTCGGCATCCAGCTGATCTCGAACCAGCCGCAGTATTCGGCGCTCTGGCGCGTGATCGAGCCCGAGGTCGTGCCGGCGTCGGTCGAGCTCGGGATCTCGCAGATCGTCTGGTCGCCCGTCGCGCAGGGCGTGCTCGCCGGCAAGTACCAGCCGGGAGCCCCGCTGCCCGAGGGATCGCGAGCAACCGATTCGAAGGGCGGCGAGAACACGATCAAGCCGTTCCTGCGCGAGGAGGTGCTGTTCCGCGTGCAGAAGCTGAAGCCGATCGCGGAGGGGCTCGACCTGACGATGGCGCAGCTCGCGGTCGCGTGGGTGCTGCAGGACCCGAACGTATCGGCGGCGATCATCGGGGCCTCCCGTCCGGAGCAGGTGGCCGAGAACGTGAAGGCATCGGGCGTGGTGCTTCCCGCGGAAGCGATGGCGGCGATCGACGAGGCGCTCGGCGACGTCGTCGTGAGCGACCCGGGCGAGACCGCGGAGCGCGGCCCGAAGTCGCGGCCGAGCTAGTCGTCGTCGACCCCGCGAAAGTACGGACTATCACGTACTCTCGCTGCCGAAAAGCCCCGGATGCCGTACTTTCGCGGCGCGCAGCTAGTCGTCGAGCACGGCGAGCGCGTCGATCTCGACCAGCATCTCGGGCAGCGGCAGCGTGGCCAGCGGGGTCTCGAGTCGCGTCTTCGAGATCATGGGCGCAGCGCTAGCGTGGGGCCATGGTGTCTGCTCCGGTTCCGGATGACGGCCTCGTCCTGGGCGTGCAGCACAAGTCGGTGCCGCCGCGATTCTGGGGCAGGGCGGCCGCGGAGGTCGCCGAGGAGCGGCATCCGCTGAGCGAGTTCTCGACGCCGCTGCTCACCCTTGATCGTTCGGCGTCGGATCACAACGTGGCGATGCTGATGGGCTGGGCCGACGGGCGCGGACTGAAGCTGGCTCCGCACGGCAAGACGACGATGGCGCCGCTCCTGTGGCGCCGGCTGCTCGACGCCGGAGCGTGGGGGTTGACCGTCGCGACCCCGTGGCAGGCGCAGGTGGCGCGCGCCGCAGAGGTGAACCGGCTGTTGATCGCCAACGAGGTGGTCGATCCCGCGGGTATCTCCTGGCTAGCAGGGCAGATGGATGCCGGCGCCGAGGTCGCCTGCTGGGTCGACTCGGTCGAGGGTGTCCGGCTGCTCGCGGAGTCGGCAGGCACGCGCCCCCTGGACGTCCTGGTCGAGCTTGGCGCTTCTGGCGGCCGCACGGGTGCGCGCGGCACGGAGGCCGCGCTCGCGGTGGCGCGTGCCGTGCTGGCCGCGCCGCGCCTCCGCCTGCGCGGAGTCGCCGGCTACGAGGGGTCGTACGGCGCGGATCGCGCGCCGACGACCCTGGCCCGGGTGCGCGCGTACCTGGTCGAGCTGCGCGAGCTGGCCGAGACGCTGCTGTCGTGGGATGCGTTGAGCGATCCGATCGTGACGGCGGGCGGCAGTGCGTTCTTCGAGCTGGTCGCGGAGGAGCTGGCGCCGTTGGCCGCGTCGCGCGGCCGCGATGTCACGGTCGTGCTGCGGTCGGGAGCGTTCCAGGCGCACGACGAGGTCTTCTACGACGGGATCTCGCCGTTCGCCCAGCCCGGTGTGCCGCCGGAGCTCGAGTTCCGGCCGGCGCTCGCTGTCTGGTCGCGGGTGGTGTCGCGCCCGGAACCTCGACTCGCCCTGCTCGATGCCGGCAAGCGCGACCTCCCGGTGGATCTGGACCTGCCGGTGGTGCACGGGCATCCGGGAGCCGTGGTCACGGGGGTCAACGATCAGCACAGCTACGTCTCGATACCGGCCGACTCGACGCTGGCGGTGGGCGACGTGGTGCGGCTCGGGATCTCGCACCCGTGCACAGCATTCGACAAGTGGCGGCTAATTCCAGAGGTCGAGTCGGCGGAGGTCGCCGATCCGGTCGTCGTCGGCTTCGTGGAGACGTACTTCTAGTCGCGCTGTTCTGGTTTTCAAGTGCTGCACTTGAGAACCAGAACAACTCGCACATGCCGATGGCCCCGGCAGCGAAACCGCCGGGGCCATCGAGTCAATGAGACGGGTTACTTCTTCTTCGGCGCGGGCTTCTTGGCCGCCGCAGGAGCGGAACCGTCCGTGCCGAAGACCTCCTTCTCCATCGCGTCGTAGCCCTCCGCCTCGGGGTCGCGGTGCAGGCCGCCACTGAGCGCGTACTCCTCTTCAGGGGAGAGCACGAGGCGCTTGCGTCCGTAGAAGGCGAACACGAGCAACCCGATCACGTAGACGATCGCAATCGCGATGATCGCCGTGATGTAGGGAGGGTTGGCGAACAGGGCGACGAAAATCACGGCCGAGATCACGCCGGCGATGATCGCGCCCACGATGCCGGTCGGGCTCTTGTAAGGCCGCACCGCATTCTTGAACCGCACCCGGAGCACGACGAACGAGATCATCTGCATCAGGTACGACACCACAGCTCCCCAGATCGCGATGTTCAGCACGATGGCACCGGCTGTGCCCCCTGTTCCGCCGAGGAGGTCCACGGCTGCCAGGGCGATGAATCCGATGACGGCGCCCACGATGAGCGCGACGAGAGGCGTCTGCTTCTTGCCCGTGAGCGACAGGACGCTCGGGTAATAGCCGGCCCGCGACAGCGAGTACAGGTTGCGTCCGTATGCGTACATGATGCCCTGCAGCGACGCGAGCAGGCCGATCAGGGCAGCAAGAGCCAGCACGCCGACCAGTCCCTTCGGGACCATGAGGGCGAACCCGTCGAGCAACGGCTGCCCTGACTTCTGGGTGCCCACGGCGCCCAGCACCCCGGTATTGAAGATGAACACCAGGACCGCAGCGACCGTCAGCGTGAGCAGGGCGGCGATGCCGGCACGCGGGATGACGCGGGTCGGGTTGTGCGTCTCTTCCGAGGCGAGCGGCAACTCCTCGATGCCGAGGAAGAACCACATCGCAAACGGGATGACGAGGAGGACCTGCCAGAAGCCGTGCGGTAGGAAGGTGCTTGCTCCGGCGTCCGGCTTCACGTCCCAGAGCTTGGAGGGGTCGAAGCCGCCCGTCGCCAAGGCGACGACGACGAAGAGCCCGAGAATCGCCAGGGAGATGATCGAGACGACGATCGCGAGCCGGAAGCCGATGGAGGCACCGCTCCAGTTGATCACCACGAACACCGCGTAGAGCACCAGCCACAGGACCCAGGTCGGCACCGTGAAATGGAAGAACGCATCGAGTGCGCTGTTGAGGTATGTGGCAGAGAAGTAGACCACGACCGCAGTGGTGATCACGTACTCGATGGACTCGGCGAGACCGGTGATGAAACCGCCCCACGGCCCGAGAGCCGCCCGAGCGAAGGAGTAGGCCCCGCCGGTGTGCGGCATCGCAGCTGCCATCTCGCCGATCGAGAAGTACATCGTGAAGTACATGACGATGACGATGACGACGGCGATCGCCATCCCTCCGAATCCGGCCGACGAGGTGCCGAAGTTCCAGCCGGAGAATTCTCCCGAGATCACGGCGGCGACGCCGAGGCCCCAGATGCCCCAGACGCCTGCGCTGCGCTTGAGGGTTCGCTTTTCGAAGTAGCCGGCCCCGACATCCTTGTACTGGGCGCCGCCGATGCTCTTGGTATTGCTCATGGGGGAAGAGTCCTTTCCGAGGTTGGGACTGAGAATGGCCGTCATTGGTACTCCGTGTCTACCTTTGGATGTAAAAAGTGTGTGACATATTCACGGTGGCGGCGTCGGGTCATAGTGTGTAATGGTCGGGTCGTCCCCGATCGCGCGAGCGTCGTCCCCCGATTTCAGTCCAGGAGAGTGCCATGGCCGTCCGCTCAGGGAACCTCACCAACGACGAACTCGGCGCCCTCATCACGAAGGGCGAGATCGACACCGTGATCGTGGCGTTCTGCGACATGCAGGGCCGACTGGTGGGCAAGCGGGCCAGCGCGCGGCTGTTCCAGGAGGACATCGCGGCGCACGGCGCTGAGGCCTGCAACTACCTGCTCGCGGTCGACGTCGAGATGAACACGGTCGACGGCTACGCGATCAGCAGCTGGGAGACCGGCTACGGCGACATGGTGCTGAAGCCCGACCTCGACACGCTCCGGCTCATCCCGTGGCTGCCGGGCACCGCGCTCGTGATGGCCGATCTGACCAAGATGGACGGCTCTCCCGTGCCGCCGTCGCCCCGCGACATCCTGAAGCGGCAGATCGCCCGGCTGGCCGAACGCGGTCTCGTTCCCTTCGTCGGAACCGAGCTCGAGTTCATCGTCTTCGAGAACACCTTCCGGGATGCCTGGGCCAAGAAATATGAGGGGCTGACCCCGGCCAGCGACTACAACATCGACTACGCGCTGCTGGCCAGCACCCGGATGGAGCCGCTGCTGCGCGACATCCGCAACGGCATGGACGGCGCCGGCATGTACTGCGAGGGCGTCAAGGGGGAGTGCAATCTCGGTCAGCAGGAGATCGCCTTCCGCTACACCGAGGCGCTGGCGACCTGCGACAACCACGCGATCTACAAGAACGGCGCGAAAGAGATCGCCGACCAGCACGGCAAAGCGCTCACCTTCATGGCCAAGTTCAACGAGCGCGAGGGCAACAGCTGCCACATCCACCTCTCGGTGCGCGGCACCGATGGCGAGGCCGTGATGGCCGGTGACGGCCCGTACGGCTTCTCGAAGCTGATGGAGCACTGGATCG
>Ga0207698_10000322_pt1 | contig 28627 bp, 29 predicted proteins | sample KBSCornC22_FD_184298 | JGI IMG/M metagenome (GOLD analysis project Ga0207698, IMG submission 184298) | Corn rhizosphere microbial communities from Kellogg Biological Station, Michigan, USA - KBS Corn C2-2 (SPAdes) (version 2) | ecosystem: Host-associated > Plants > Roots > Rhizosphere > Soil ... | reverse complement strand
GCAGCGATGATGTTGTGCCCCAGTTCGCCCAGGCCCCGCTCGACGAACCGCAGCGTATCCTCCTCATCTTCTGCCACCAGGATGCGCATCCCGACTATTAATCCCTTGCGTTCAAGGCTTCAAATTTGTCCTCGACAATCCGTCCTGTCGCAACGTCGACGCCGATCTCGTGGATTTTCTTGCCCTGGCGGATATCGAATGAATAGCGCAGGCCACCGCCCTCGCGCTCGCGCTCGGCCTTTTCGATCCGGCCAGGGGCCGCCTTAAGGGCAATCGCCCGAGCCTCAGTCATGGTGATCCCGGCAGGCTTTGCTGCTGCCAGTTGCGGCAGGGCCGATACAATTAGGACCGGAACGATCAACATTAACTTCTTCATGGCTTGTCACTCCTTGGCTTGTGCGTCTTGCACTCGCCTTGGGATAGCGCTGCATAGCGCACACCAGGGTTGCGATGGGGATACAAATTCCCAAACTTGCTGGAGCCCATTGGATATCGGCGCCGCTTAATTGGAGACAGCCACATGCATCGAGGAGAGGGTGCTCGGTCGGCTATCAAACACCGGCTTCCATTAGATGGCTGAAGAAAATGGCCTTCGCCTAGAAACATGTGATGCATTTTAATGTCATCGGCGCACAAGCTGCTAATCGACGATCGGTCTCCTCGACATCCTGGCGGCTACCGGTTCAACGGTCTGCGCCCCGGTAATCGTCAGGTTCTGCACTCGCGCGGCGCGGCGGTGCCGATCTTGAGTACGCGCGCTAAAAATGCGGCACCAATCGAGGTGCCATGAACGGGGGCGCGTCATTTTTGGGGCAGTAGATATATGTTCCGTAACATGCTGATCGGGCTAACGGCCCTGTTCATGTCTTCTGCCGCAATCGCTGGTGATCCTTTCGATGATGCACGCTATTATCTCGGAGTGAAGCAAAACACTGAGGCTCTAAGGATTATCGATAGCGGCCAGTTCGATGTGAACATGCAAACCGAAGAGGGCTACAGCCTTCTTCACTACGCAGCAGACGCGGGCAATCTCGAAATGGTAAAAGCGCTGCTCGCTCGCGGCGCCGATCCAAGCCTAAAATCACGATCTGGCAGCACGCCTTATCAGATGGCTATGGGCAATATGGTGCAAGTTGAAATCCGCAAGGCCATGGCAAAAGCCTCTCCCATCGCTGGAACAACTGGCCAGGCGGGAACCGCCGGGGCCTTGCGCTCGCAGCCGGTTCCGCCCGCCGGGAATGGCATGTTCGCTATGGTGCGCTCGGAAAAGGTGAATGACGGGCGCTCTCCTGCCATGCGCCCGTTTTTAAAAGCCAAGGATACGATCTGGTACAATCACCCCGACGAACTGGTCGGATTGATCGAGGACTGCGTAGGTGTTGACGATCAGGATCAATATGGCTGGACGCTACTTCACCATGCAGCCGATCGGGATCGGGTTGCCTTGGCCAAGATCCTTCTAGATCACGGAGCTAAGCGGAATATTCGCAACAAGGATGGCCAAACCGCGCCCAACTCGCTACCTCATCCGAGATGAAGGCGCTGCTGGGTTCTGCGGTTGCTAAGCCTGCCACCACAACGGCGCCCGCAGCCAGCCGCGAGGTGGAATGTCAGCAGAAGTATCAGGCGGAAGCGGCCCTCTCCTCTGACACGACAGGCAAGATGCGCGCCATGTGACGGTGGCAACAGTGTCCGAACATCGGCCGATACTGGTAAGGTTGTATGCTCAATGAAGAAACTGCGGTCTCTTTAAATGCCAATCGGCCGCCACCAATATCAGGCGGGATGGGGAGCTGCGATTTGCTGGGCCGAGCAGATGAAGGTGCGACCCAGAACCACAGCCCGGCCCAGCGCGGTGCAGCCAAGACAGCGCTCCGCTGACCGGCGTCATACAGGAAATGTGACCACGGGCATCTGATTTTTTACATTTGAAAAATAATCGTCTTGCTGATCATAATTCCCCGTGCCTCTTTGCAACGAAAAATGGTATGCAGCTTCCGCGACCCGAGGCTACTGCTTGAGGCAGGACGCTTCTATTGACCCTCACCGCGACATCGGTGGGGGTCATTTTGTCACCGTATGTTAGTCAGGCTATTTCGTGCTGTCTGCTGCGGTTCGCCGACGCATTCCTCCGGCTGTCTTCATCATGCAGCTTCGCCTTGCCAATGCGTGAGGGCATTAGGCCGAGAGGCTTACCGCCGGACCAATTCAACCGTTCCAGTGGCGGTTGTCCCAATTTAGAAGGGAAGGAACAGGATATGTGAATCTGACGCGATGCACATTCCATTCCTGGCCGCCATCACTTCGATTTCTTCGAAAACCAAAGCCTCAATGCGCCAGATGAAGCGCCCACTTCCGCTGGCAATGCACTTGGAAAATTCGGTGTGGAAATCTTGAAGGAATTTCATGTGACTGCCCCGGTTGGGAGGAGAATTATCTAACCGATGTTCGAAGCAACATGCTAGAAACTGGGTTAAAGCTGAGTGAAATTAGCGGTGAGCAGAAGCAAACAATCTCTTCCCTGCGACAAGCCAGCGGTCAAGAAGGCTATCTGGATGCCACCAAGAACAAAAAGGCGCAAACGCCTTCTTCTGCGCTCCGACAAGCGCCGACGCTCACCAAGGCGCGTTTGGCGGTGTGGGTTCGGGCTTGCTTGCTCTCTCAATGGTCGGCGTTGCGATCCCTAATGCCGCCTCTGCTGAGACAATGAAAACGCCTTAGCGCAACGTGTCGTCCTCCCCGATGGCCTATCGATGCCCCGCTGCTTCGCAGTCCAAACGAACAGCAGGTCCCGAGATAATCGATTGGGTCACTCAACGGCAAAAAGTGGCGCGCTGCGGACGCTGGCACCTGTCGGCTGGAACGGCAGCTTATCGCCTTTTGCGTTCGGGAGCAGCCGTTCCGGATCGACCAACAGAGCGGACATAATTCCTGTTCCCAGCGCGGCAATGGGGTGTCCGCTAATGGGGAGGGCAATTCGGTCGCTGAGCGGCAAAGAAGGGTCGTTGCTGGCCGACGGCCATCGTCAAAGTACTTGCGCTCCTATATCGCGCGGGAAACCGACTGCCAGATGATCGATCAGCGCACGGACGGCTGGCGGCAGGCCCCTGCGTGTTGTGAAGACCAGATGCACGATCCCTTGCAGACCGCGCCAGTCGGGCAGGATATGGACGAGCCTGCCGGCAAGTAGGGCCTCGCGACAGACATGGTCGGGCAGGATCGCAATTCCCAGACCGTCCACGGCGGCGTCGCGCACGGCGGCCATGTCCGTGCAGCCCATGCGGGGTTCGATCCGGACGACATGCTTGCGTCCGTCCTGTGCCTCCAGATGCCATTCGAGATCGTCCGCCGCGTCATGGGTTGCCAGCGCGGGGAGGAGGGCCAGTTGCTCGATGCTGCTTACCTGGTTCGCCATCTTGGGGCTGGCGACGAGGATGCGGGTCGATGTCCCCAGTGACCGCATCGTCAGCGCGGCGTCGCTGGTGAGGCTGGCGCGCACGCGCAGGGCTAGGTCGATCCGTTCCTCAATCAGGTCGACGGCGCGATCCGTCGCCACAAGCTGGAGCCTCACCTTGGGATAACGGGCAAGGAAGGAAGAGATCAGGCCGGATATGGCCTCGATCATGCCCGTTGGGCAGCTGAAGCGGATGCGGCCCTGCGGTTCGGCCCGCGCCTGCATGACCAGCGCCTCCGCCTGCTCGACCTCCGCCAGCATGGCGCGGCATCGCTCGTAAAAGGCCTGACCGGTGTCGGTCACGCGAAAGCGCCGGCTGGATCGCTCGATCAGCCGCAGGCCAAGGCGCTCCTCCAGTCCCGCGATGCGTCGGCTGAGTTTCGACTTGGGTTGGCGCAGGGCGCGGCCCGCCGCCGCAAAGCCGCCATGAGCGACCACCTCCGCAAAATAGGCATAGTCGTTGAGATCCGTCCGCATCATCGTTCCTCCTGTAGAACGATAAGTGGCATATCTGCTGTCTACACGCATCATCGTTCTCGCTGCATTTACGAGGGGCACCGGCGCTTCGCCGGAAGTTCAAGGGAGACAGACGATGACGAACAAGTTCGACAACAAGGTCGTGGTAGTGACCGGCGGCACCAGCGGCATTGGCCTCGCCACCGCAATGGCCTTCGCGGCGGAAGGCGCATCGGTGTTCATCACCGGCCGACGCCAGGACGCGCTGGATGCGGCGGTGAAGCAGATCGGCGGCCGGGTGACGGGCGTGCGCGGCGACATGGCGCAGCTGGCCGATATCGACCGGCTTTACGATACCGTCCAGCAGCAGCACAGCCAGATCGACGTGGTCTTTGCCAATGCGGGCGGCGGCGAGATGGCGCCCCTCGGTTCGATCACCGAGGAGCATTATCATGCCACCTTCGACACCAATGTGAAGGGCGTCCTCTTCACTGTGCAGAAGGCGCTGCCGCTTCTGAAGGACGGTGCCTCGGTCATCCTGACGAGTTCGACCACCAGCGTTTCGGGCACGCCCGCCTTCAGCGTCTATTCGGCGACCAAAGCGGCGGTCCGCAACTTCGCGCGCAACTGGATCCTCGACCTCAAGGACAGGCATATTCGCGTGAATGCGGTCAGCCCCGGCGTGACGGATACTGCGGGCCTCGACCATCTGTTCGGCGGCGGCGATCAGGCCGAGGGCACGAAGGATTATCTGGCCAGCCTGATCCCCGCCGGCCGCATCGGCCAGCCAGCAGAAATTGCCAAGGCGGTGCTGTTCCTCGCTTCGGATGACGCCAGCTTCGTCAACGGCGTCGAGCTGTTCGTCGATGGTGGGCAGGTCCAGATCTGAAAGTGGGTATCTCGATGCTGGATGGCATGGCCCCTGCAGCAGACCATCCGGCTCTCGATCAACTTAGCGGCAGATGGGAAACCAGACTGACCGCACCTGGGATCGATAAACCGCCCGCTGGACGTCTGCGATGGGTCGTCAGCCCAAATATGGCGGTTCGGGTTTGGGCTTCTCGATCCCCTCCACAAGCACCAACCCAGTAGCGATCTCATGACCATGGTATCTCAACTCGATGACAATCAAGCCTTCTACCTCGGCGGTGCTAATCGCGCCCTCTCGGTCAAGGAAATCAAGGATTGATCGCAATTCCGCTCTCGATGTGCGGAGTTGGATCATCTCAAAAATTGAAGTCAGTAAGCGCTCATTCGCTCCACCGCGCAGAGGGCCTTCAAGTAACTGGAGGATAGCCAGCGCGCGATGAGCGTTTAGCGCCTGCTGAATTTCATCTGTGTGATTAGCGATCATAGTCCAACCTGTTGCAACGGCTTGGGATGAGGTGATCCTCGCGCCCCTCAGAGAGATGCTGGCATGATGTCCTTGCAGGTCCGAAGCGCGCGATCATCCACGCAATAATCTATCGGGCGTTGCCCGCCGAGTTTGGGGTTCGGCGATTTGCACCAAAGCTCGGCTCTCGTCGGATCGCGCGCCCGTTTGCCGGCGAGGTCCGCCAGCTCCACTCGATTTTTCTCCAATGCGGCTTGCTGACGCACTTTCGCTGCCTCTCGGGCTTCGGCTTCACACCGTTGGTCGTGCAACCGTGTAAGTTCGAACGTGGTACGGCCCAGACCTTCATCGGACTGGGCTGCAAGGTCGAGTGGTGCCTTGCCGTCAAGCTGAGCATTCGCTGCAAGCAGCCAATGCTGCGCTAACTCGCCCAGCACCAGCGACGCCTTGTCCTTGATCGTCGTAATCCGTCGATCCCGCTCCACCTGCGCCAATCGGGCGACACGTTCCCGCTCTTTTTGAACCCGGCGCTCTTCCTGCGCGATCTCCTGACGCTCATACTCCGCAAGCAACGGGAGTCCCCGAAAATCATCGAAAAGCTGTCGACCACTCACCACCATGCCAGAAATGGCTTCGTGGAATGCGCGGGCCTCGTCTTCATCATATGAGGTCACAAACCAGTCGACCCAGTCAGCCCGATCAAAGCCGGAGGTCTCGTTCTCCGGGATATCCGACAATATCATATCAAGCCAATCGGCGACTTCCTCCTTCCGCTCTCGTTCCTGCTGCCAACTTGCTTCCTGCTCCTGGCGAAGGTGCAAGGCACTGGTCGAAGGCAGCCATTGTTTGCCGCCGATCTGCTTCGAAAACATCCAATGCTGGTCTTTCAGCCATTTTAGATAGCTGTGAACGGCATGCCAGGGATCCTGAAATTCAGGGAAATCCCGTTGCATCCTGGCAGATGTCTCCTTGGAGATACGGTTGAGGCCCGGCCATATGAGGTCTCTGACATATGCGAGGGCGTCACTGGTTTCGAACACGCTCGCTGACGCGGTCGCCTTGTCCCAGAGAAAGCGGTTCACCAGCCGAGCTTGCCAGTAGGCGGGCGACACCCGGAAACACGCTGCCCCTTTCACCGCATGACCGATTCTCTGAGAAAAGCCGCGCTTCAACGCCAGGCCATGTTGTTCGGTCAGATGCTCGTCTGGCTCGTCACGGACCATCTCGACCTTGGTCCAGATTCCCGCGGTCTTCTCATATTCGGCATCTAGAACCTGCTGTTTCGCCTTGGCTTCTGATGCTGCCTGTACCTCCATGTCCTGCTGAACCTTGGCCGCTCTGGCATTATGCAGCCATTCGCGAGGCGCCGTTTCCAGGATGGAATCGTCCCATGCGCCGCGATCATCCCAATCGAGCTTCGACAGGTCAATTTCGACCGAGGAAATGCCTCGTCCTCTGAGTTTCTCCAGCTTGACGGGATCGACACGATGACGGACATAAATCTCGATATGCAGAACCTTGCCACCATCCGTGACAAGAAGCAGATCCGGCCGGACATTGCCGTCTGCCTTCTCGACCTTCACCCCCGAGAATCTATATTGCTGGCGGTCCGAAATCGGTTCCGTCCGTCCGGCTGCCTTGGCCTGAACGGCAGGAATCCAGAGCCATAGCTTCTCCGCCAGTAAGGTCTTGGCGAAGAAATGGAGCTCCGATTCCGGGCTCGGCCGACAATTGGTTGGAGCGTGGTGGGCAAAATACCAGCGCACTTTGGAGCCTTGCTTGGCAAGGACCGGCTGCCCGCACTCGTAGCATAGGCAGCGACATCGCAGACCGTTTGCGACATCCTTGATGTCAGCTCGCTCACCGTCAGGCCCGACCGCCTGCGTGGGGTGCCAACCATCGTTCATAGAAATTCAGTCTGATGAAATGTCCGCATAGCCGACCGAGAGTAGCGCAACGGTTGACAGGCGCAATGCGGAGCGCTGCATCCAGTTGAACCGAATCCAGCACGCCATTCCCACTCGCCGAGTGCCGGAGAAGTGGCGGCTATAGTGGATCAATCACGCGGAAACTGCCGGTCCTGTTTTTGCCCGCCTTGGGCATCCGGTAAGGGTAAGCAGACTGACCGCATCTAGGAACGAAAAAATCGGTGCTGAGAGACTGGGAAGGGTCGTCCACACCCCATTCAACGTGCATCCCCTTCCCATCAGAAACTTGCGCCGACCGCTAAGATTACGCAGGCGACGCCTTGGGTTTGGGGCTCGCGTCGAGATCGACTTTCAGTTCACGTGGCCAGTGGCGAAGCGAGCGGCACGCCGCGATGAACGTGCGGGCGTCGTCGCTCTTGCCAAGCGGCAGGCAGGCCTCGTCCAGATCGCCGGCAATGCCCGCCTTAGCAAAGATCGCCTCTGCCTCGGCACTGATCCCAATAAATTTGCAATGGGTAAAGGCGTCAGTGACAAAATCCTTGGCTGCCGCGTCGAGCGACAGCAGCGCTGCCCCCTCAGCGGACACGATGATGGCGACTGCATCGAACAGCACCGATGGCCCGCCGTCAATCTTGTGCTTGGCAGCTGCCCGCGTCCCATCGGACAGGGTTACGCCACCGATCTTCGGGGCGATGATCTCGAACACGGCTCCCTCTGCATCCACTTGATCGATAAGCACCTTGAGCAAGTTCGCATCCGCCCCGTCGCTCAACAGGATGCCCAGCTTTCGACCTCGAAAGCTCTCCGGCCCATTTTTTATGATGCTGAGCTTGTCGGAAGGCGGCAGGTCCATAGGCTTGCGCGCTGCGATTGCCGGATCGGGCAAAGGTAGGTCAAGGCCATCTGCCACCTTGGCCGCCAGTGTCGTATCGATGTTGAGCAAGTGTGACACCGTCCGCGACCGGATGTCCGGGCGTTCGACCTTGGACAGTTCGAATATGAGCGCGTCGACGATATGCTTCTGTTCGATCGGAGTTTGGCTGACGAAGAACTGCCGCGCTTGGCTGTAATGATCGGCGAAACTTTCCGACCGCACGCGCTGTTTGGAGCCGTCCGCGGTCTCAGCAAAGCTGCTGAACCCGCGAACGGGGTCTTCGCGCGGCCCGCCGTGCGTGGGACCCCAGCTGTTGGGCTCGTAGTTCACGCGCCCCTTCGGATTGCGCATGGCCATGTGCCCATCCTGCTGGAAATGGGCCATTGGGCATTTGGGCGCGTTGACCGGGATATGCGTAAAGTTTGGCCCGCCCAGACGCTTAATCTGGGTATCTAGGTAGGAAAAGTTGCGTCCTTGTAGCAGCGGGTCGTTTGAAAAATTGATGCCCGGCGGGACGTTTTGGGTGCAGAAAGCCACCTGCTCCGTTTCGGCAAAGAAATTATCGACGACGCGGTCGAGCACGAGCCGACCGATGACCCGGATGGGCACCAGTTCCTCCGGAATGATTTTAGTGGCGTCGAGAACATCAAAGTCGAAGCTGTCGGCGAAGGCATCGTCGAACAGTTGGACGCCAAGCTCCCATTCGGGGAAATCTCCGCCGTTGATTGCATCCCACAGGTCGCGGCGATGAAAGTCGGGGTCAGCGCCATTGATCTTCACCGCTTCGTTCCAGACCACCGACTGCAGACCCTGCTTGGGCTTCCAGTGAAATTTGACGAAGGTGGACCGGCCCTCCACGTCGAGCAACCGGAAGGTGTGAACGCCAAAGCCCTCCATCGTGCGGAAGGATCGCGGGATCGCGCGGTCGGACATCGCCCACATGATCATGTGAAAGCTCTCGGGCGTCAGGCTGATGAAATCCCAGAAATTGTCGTGAGCGGTCTGTGCCTGAGGGAAGTTGCGATCCGGCTCGGGCTTGGCCGCATGGATCAAGTCGGGGAATTTCATCGCATCCTGAATGAAGAAGACAGGGATGTTGTTGCCCACCAGATCCCAATTGCCCTCCTGCGTGTAGATCTTCACCGCGAAGCCGCGCACGTCGCGCGCGAGATCGAATGATCCCTTCGAACCTGCGACTGTCGAAAAGCGGACGAAGGCGGGCGTACGCTCCCCCACACGCTGGAAAATATCAGCGCGACTGACATCGGCCAGACTGTCGGTCAGTTCGAAGAAGCCGTGCGCACCATAGCCCCGTGCATGCACGACGCGCTCGGGGATGCGCTCATGGTCGAAGTGGAAGATTTTCTCCCGGAAATGAAAATCTTCAAGGAGCGTCGGTCCGCGCGCGCCCTGCTTCAGGCTGTTCTGATCGTCCGCGACCGGGATTCCCTGCTGCGTGGTGAGCGTGGCGACCTCGTCCGCAGCCGCCTGATGCGTTTCGCCACCTTGTTTCTGAGGTTCGGCATAGGAGAAGGAAATGGCCGCATCAGCGGGAACTGGCGAAACCTTCTGTGGCGACTCTCCGCCCATATCGGCGCCGACGAGATCCGGAGGCGTCAGCTTGCGGACTGACTTTGGGGAAGCTTTCGAGGCGGCTTTCGAGGGTGCGGGCTTCTTCGCCATGACGGCTCCTTGTCAGTCGGGAAGGTCGTGAGCCGACGAGCGCTGCCGCCGGCTCAACATTGTCCCGACATGAACCCGAAAGCCCCGCCGGAGTTGCCTGCGGTGAAAATTTTTGGGTCTTTGCGTTTCGTCCGGCGGTACCGACAGCGAATTTTCAGACCCTGGTGGTAAGCTATTCTCCGGTCTGCTCATGCGACGCCGCGACGGCTTTGGATTCTGGCGATTCCTGTTGCCGAAGGAAGATCGAAAGCACAATCAACACAGCTGTGGATAGAAATTCGCTCTGCCAGTTCTGGAAGGATTCAAACCAGAGTTGCGGATCGCCCAGATAATGCAGCGTGCCAAGTGGCGCCTCGCCATGGGACAGCGCTTCCTGCGCCGCGACCCGGGCGCTTTGCGTCCAGTGAATGATGAATGAGACGATGAAGAGAATGCCGAGGGCAAGTCCCAAGGACCGGGCATAGACCGCGCGCCATATCGGCCCCCAGCGCAGTATATGCGGAGACCCAGGCTTGCTCGCCTGGAGGTCGAGATCCTTGTCACGGGGGGGACTGTCGGGATCTTTCGATTCAGCTGAACCGCGTTGAATCAGGAAGGCCGTCAGAACGACATAGGCGGACATTTGGAGAAATTCACTTTCCCAATTCTCAAACACGCTTGAGAGGAATTTGGGGCTTGTCGTATAAGCCGCGAGCGAAAGCATGGTTTCGCCGTGACGTCGAGCGTCTTCCATCTGCACGTGCCAGCCGGCAATCCATTGGCCTGTTATACTTCCGCCGAATAGAAGCAGGAGGACGATCGTCAGCCCATTGTCGCGTAACACCCGCATGCTGCTCTCCCATATCGGCTGCAAAAGAAACGCTGAACCGCGCTTTTAAGGTCCGCGATCGCCTGTTGGCTCGCTGTCACGATACATGGGGAGGAGCCGGGTAAAATTTCTACATGCGTGATCGCCCGAGGCGGAACTCAAGCACCAGACACTCCTTTGATATAACCGAGAAGCAGGCAGGCATAAGGCGACGCATCATGGGCAAGCCGCAAAATCGAGAAACGAAGTCAGCCGAAACGCTATCCCCTATATTGCCCAACGATGTGGAGGACACAGCCGCGGCCGTATTAAAGGCGGCATGTGAGGCAGAACTACGGCTTGCAACGGCGGAAAGTTGTACGGGCGGTTTGCTCGCCTCGCTGCTGACCGATGTCGAGGGGGCAAGCCATGCGTTCGAGCGGGGCTTTGCCGTATATAGCGAGGAGGCGAAGTGCGAGCTGCTGGGTATTCGCCGGGAACAGATTGATGTCTGCGGAGCGGTGAGCCGCGAAGTCGCTATTGCCATGGCGGAGGGCGCGATCGAACAATCCCATGCCGACATTACGCTTGCCATTACCGGCTTTGCCGGTCCGGCGACGGAAGGAGATGAGGCTGGTCTTGTCCATTTCGCTGCCGCCCGCCGCAATGGAGCGACCGTTCACCGCGTCGAGCATTTTGGAGATATCGGACGCGGACCGGTGCGGATCGAATCGCTTCGGGTCGCGCTGGAGATGATGGGGGAAGCCATTGACCATTTCTGAAAATTTCATGTCCATTCATCGCCACGGTCTTGTTCGGCTCGCCGCCGCAACTCCGCATGGGACGGTTGGGGATGTGGCCGCCAATGCCGCAGCAGTGATGGAACTGGGGCAGCAAGCGGGGGCGGACGGTGCGGATCTTGTCCTGTTTCCCGAACTTTGCCTGTCATCCTATGCGATCGATGACCTTCACCTTCAGGATGCTTTGCTGGACGGTGTCGAGGCGGAAGTGGGAAGGCTGATCGAGGCGAGCGTGGACCTGCCGGTGATGCTGGTGGGCGCGCCGCTGCGGCGGTCGGCGCGCGTTTACAATTGCGCTCTCGTCATTGCGAAAGGGGCGCTGATCGGCGTCGTGCCAAAAAGCTACCTGCCCAATTACCGGGAATATTATGAAAAGCGATGGTTTGCGCCAGGGGCCGGTCTGGCGGGCCTGACGATCGAGGTTGCCGGACATAGCGCGCCTTTCGGAGCCGACCTGCTCTTTGCCGCCGAGGGGCAGTCCGACTTTGTCCTCCATGTGGAAATTTGCGAGGATTTCTGGGCGCCGCTGCCCCCGTCCACAATGGGCGCGATGGCCGGGGCGCTGCTGCTCTGCAACCTCTCCGCATCCAACATCACCATCGGCAAAGCGCGGGACCGCCATTTGCTGTCCGCTTCCCAATCGGCGCGGTGCATTGCCGCCTACGCTTATTCCGCGGCGGGTGCGGGCGAGAGCACGACCGACCTTGCCTGGGATGGGCAGGCGATGGTGCATGAACTGGGCGAGTTGCTGGGAGAATCGAGCCGCTTCGGCGATGAACCGGAATTGCTCTATGCCGATGTTGATCTACAGCGGCTGCGGCTGGAGAGGATGCGCAATGGCACTTTCAACGACAGCGTGGAAGCGGCCGGGCATCCGGAAATGCGATTTCGCAAGCTGCGCTTCCCCTTCGAGCCGCGATGCGATGGTATCGGCCTGCGACGGTCGGTGCACCGCTTTCCATTCGTTCCGGCCGATCTGGCCGAACTGGATGCCGATTGCTACGAGGCTTTCAATATCCAGGTGGAGGCGCTTGTCACCCGCTTCCGCTCGACGGCGGGCAAACATTTCGTAATCGGCGTGTCCGGCGGCCTCGATTCCACGCATGCGCTGATCGTGGCCGCCAAGGCGTGCGATCGGCTGGGCCTGCCGCGCTCAACGATCCTTGGCTACACCATGCCGGGCTTTGCGACCGGTGAGCAGACCAAGGGTAACGCCTGGGCGCTGATGAATGCGCTGGGCGTGGCGGGGGAAGAAATCGACATCCGGCCCGCGGCGCGACAGATGTTGGCGGACCTGGACCATCCCTTCGCGCGGGGCGAGCCGGTCTATGACGTGACATTCGAAAATGTGCAGGCGGGCCTGCGTACCGATTATCTGTTCCGGCTCGCCAACCGGCATGGAGGCTTTGTCGTGGGCACCGGGGATCTCAGCGAACTGGCATTGGGTTGGTGCACCTATGGCGTGGGCGACCAGATGAGCCACTATGCCGTGAACAGCGGGGTGCCCAAGACGCTGATACAGTTCCTGATCCGCTGGTGCATCGCCACGGAGCAGTTCGACGAGGCGACCGACGGTATCCTGGATGCGATATTGAACACCGAAATTTCCCCGGAACTCGTTCCAGCCGATGCCAGTGGCGCGATGCAGAGCACGGAGGCGCGGGTCGGGCCCTACGCGCTGAATGATTTTTTCCTGCACCATATCGTACGGCAGGGTTTGCCGCCCTCAAAGGTCGCGTTTCTCGCCTGGCACGCTTGGAGGGACATTGAGCATGGCGTCTGGCCAGCGGGCTATCCGGACAGTGGCAAGGTCGCATATGAGCTGCCCACCATCCGCCATTGGCTGGACAATTTCCTCTATCGCTTTTTCGCCATCAGCCAGTTCAAGCGGTCCGCGCTGCCCAACGGACCGAAAATTTCTTCTGGCGGTGCATTGTCGCCGCGGGGCGACTGGCGGGCGCCTTCGGATGGCACGGCGGGCCTTTGGCTGGATGAGTTGGCCACGGCGTTAGGACCGGCTCCGGACTGATCGGATAGGCGGAATACAGAACAGTTGTGCGTTGGGAGGCTGTAACCCTAATCCTTCGAGGTCTGCGCGCCCTCATTGTCGGCTTGCGTGCCGGTGTCGGGCTGCACCTTGTCCTGCTTCGTCACCCGCGTCGGCTCTGGATCGCCGCCAGTGGCCGTCCGCTCCTCATCGCGCGATCCGATGTCGCGCGCGAGATTGCCACCGCCCGAACCGCTGTCCGCCTCCGGCCGGTCTAGCGTGTCGCTGGGCCGCCGGCCTGAGCCCTTGGGCTGATTTTCAGTGGAGATGTTGGGCTCGCGCGTTTGTTCCGTTGGCACGGTGCGCCGATCAGGGTCTGGAGTGTTCATATGTCATGTCCCGTCTTTCAGGCCAGTTTAAGCCCTTCCTGATTCATCCGCCGCGTGAGGCGGCTGGTTGCGCTGTCGTCGAGCGCCTGACGGAGGCGGGGGAAAAGTTCCTGCTCCTCCTGCTTCATATGCCCTTCGATGTCGGCGCGGAACTTTGCCAGTTTCTGCTGGAAGGCCGGATTATCGTCCAGCAGGTCCGAAAGATCATAGAGATATTGCTTCACATAGCCATGCTCACCGGTAAGTGCGTCAGCCTCCGCCTTCATCCCATGTTCGCGCATGGCGGGATAAATGGCGTTCTCCTCCTCCAGCGCATGTTTGCCCAGAGCATGTTTAAGTTGCATCAGCATCATCCGGCGCCTGCCGCTGGCTGCATCGTCAGTCGCGGCAAGGCCGTCGAACAGGGCAAGAGCTGCCTTATGCTCGGTCGCGAGTGCCTTGTCCCAGTCGCCGGCCAGCATGGTGGGAGCCTGAACCATCAGCTTGCGCCCGGCAAGACCGAGGATGGCAAGGCCAGCGCCGAGTAGCAGGCTTTGGGATCGGGAAGGGTAATGGGTATGAAGCGCCATGGGCTTTCTCCCTTTGACTGATGGCCGGTCAACGATGGCTATTCGCACATGTTCCGCAGCCTGCCTCAGGAACGCTCTATCACTATTATCGAGCAGACGTGTTCAGTCTGTCGTGAATGGAGGGAACGAGCTTCCCCGCCCGCTAGTTGGGGCCTTGATCACTCTTCAGGAGGCTCAGCATGGCCGACAAAAAGGCGCCGCTCCCGAGCGACGACGCACCCCTTACCACGCGCAAGGAAGATCGCATCGAGCAGATGGGTGACCAACTGCCAGAACCCCAGGGCGATGCGCTCGCCAGCAAGACGGTGACCATCAGTCGGCCCAGGGCAGAGCTATATGCCTTTTGGCGCGACTTCACCAATTTGCCCCGTTTCATGGAGAATATAGTGTCGGTCGAGCCGGTGGGAGAGGGGCGCACCCACTGGACGGTTAAGGCTCCCGCCGGGAAGACGGTGGAATGGATTTCTGCCATTACCGAGGACAGGCCCGATGAAACGATCGTCTGGGCTTCGGAGGATGGCGCTGACGTTCCCAATAGCGGCCGGATTGATTTCCGCGACGCGCCGGGCGGGCGCGGGACATGGGTGAGCGCGACGATCCTTTATGACCCGCCAGGCGGGATCATCGGCAAGGTAATTGCCAAAATGTTTCAGCGGGAACCGGGCATTCAGGCGCGGCGCGATCTGCGGCGTTTCAAACAGTTGATGGAGACGGGCGAGATAGCGACTTCGGCGCGTACCCGCCAGGCGCATGAGGAGGAGGAAGTCTGATGCGGGCGCTGACATGGCATGGCAAGCATGATGTTCGGGTGGAGACAGTCGATGACCCGGAGATCATCAACCCTCGGGATGCGATTATCCGGATTACCTCGACCGCGATTTGCGGATCCGACCTTCATCTTTATGACGGCTACATTCCCACGATGAAAGCGGGCGACATATTGGGCCATGAATTCATGGGAGAGGTCGTCGAAACGGGGCCGAGCTCCACGTTAAAAAAGGGGGGCAGCGCGTTGTCGTGCCCTTCACCATTGCATGCGGCGGATGTTTCCATTGCAACAAGCATCAATATTCCGCCTGCGATAATGGCCTGCCCGCCGACAATCAGGACATTGCTCAAACCATCTATGGCCAGCCCATGTCGGGCCTCTTCGGTTACAGCCACATGACCGGCGGCTATGCGGGCGGGCAGGCAGAATATGTCCGCGTTCCCTTTTCCGATATCGGCCCGATCGTCATTCCCGATGGGGTGGAGGACGACAAGGTGCTGTTCCTTTCGGACATCTTGCCCACCGGCTGGATGGCAGCTGAAAATGCCGGGATCGAGCCGGGAGATACCGTCGCTGTCTGGGGTTGCGGGCCGGTTGGGTTGTTCGCCGTCCAGTCGGCGTTCCTGATGGGGGCGGAGCGGGTCATTGCCATCGACCATTTTCCGCGAAGGCTGGAACTGGCGGCGCGCTTCGGGGCGCAGACAATTAATTATGAGCAGACCAAAACCTATGAGGCGCTGATGGAGATGACCGGCGGCATCGGGCCGGACGCCTGCATCGATGCGGTCGGATTGGAGGCGCATGGCTTCTTCGCCGATAATGTGTGGGACCAGATCAAGGTGTCGACCTTCCTGGGCACCGACCGGACGCACTCCATCCGCCAGGCCATCCTCGCCTGCCGCAAGGGCGAGCGGGTGTCCATGCCCGCCGTTTATGGCGGCTTCGTCGACAAATTTCCGCTGGGCGCCTTCATGGAGAAGGGGCTGACGCTTAAGACCGGGCAGACCCATGTGCAGCATTATATGCCCGGCCTGCTCAATGCGATCATGGAGGACAAGATCGACACGACTTTCCTCATCAGCCACCGCTTGCCTCTGGAGGAGGCGGCGGAGGGATATCGCATGTTCCACGATCATCAGAATGAAGTGACCAAGGTCGTGCTGAAGCCCGGCATGACCCCCAGCCCGAAAGAGGAGAGCCGCCATGGCAGCCACTAAATTCGCCATCGTCACCGGCGCTTCCACCGGCATTGGTTTTGAACTGGCCCATCTCGCTGCGCAGAATGGTTATGATCTGCTGGTCGTGGCCGACGAACTGTTGATCGAGGCGTCGGCCACCGATTTCCGCCGGCATGGCGTGAAGGTGGAGGCAGTGGAGGCTGACCTCGCGACGATACAGGGCGTCGAGAGACTGATCGACGCGGCGAAGGGGCGCAAGGTAGATCTACTCTGCGCCAATGCCGGCCGCGGTCTGGGCCACGGCTTTCTGGAGCAGGAGGTCGCAGACTGGCGGCGGGTAGTCGACACGAACATCACTGGCACCCTTTATTTGTTGCAAAAGGTCGTGAAATCGATGGTGGCCCGCAATGAGGGCAAGGTGCTGATTACGGGTTCGATTGCCGGGTTCGTGCCCGGCTCCTTTCAGGCAGTTTATAACGGGACCAAGGCATTCATCGACAGCTTTGCCGACGCGCTGCGTAATGAGATCAAGGATGCCAAGGGCGTCACGATCACCAACTTGATGCCGGGCGCGACGGAAACGGAATTTTTCGACCGCGCCGACATGCTGGATACCAAGGTGGGGGCAGAGGAGAAGGACGATCCTGCCAAGGTCGCCAGGGATGGCTGGGACGCGCTGATGGCCGGCAAGGCGCATATCGTGTCGGGCTGGAAGAACAAGCTTCAGGCCGCGGCCGCGCATGTCACGCCCGCCTCCATCCTGTCGGAGCAGCATCGCAAGATGGCCGAGCCCGGCACAGCAGAGGAGAATGACAATGAGTGAAGGGCAGCATAAGCCGGGCAATGCCGAAATGCCGCGCGGGCCGATGGGCGACACACTGCCGGGACGGGAAAAAGAAGATCCCCGGACGGGCGGCGGCCAGCGGCAGGAGGATGTCGAGGATCGCCCTAATGTCGGCACGGTAAAGCCGGAAGATTATCCGGAAAAGGATCGGCGGGATTCCCGCCCGTGAATGCTACAGCGGAGGTGATCCGTGGGATGGGAGCCGCTCAGTCCAGATCCGGTTAAAGGCTTTCGGGGCGATGACCTCCCAGCCTATGTGGCGAACGGCCTTGTGGGTCTTCGCGTGCGCGAGATTCCGATTTTGCCCGGTTCCGCCATCGTCAGCGGTGTGGTGGGCCTGCATGTCGAAGAGCCGGTCGAGGCCGCCGTCCCCATCCCCTATCCGCTTGCCGCCGACATCGGCATCGGGGAGACTTGGCTGACCGAGCAGCCCTGGCTGATCAGCGATGCGACGCAGCGATATGATTTCGCTGCCGGGGAACTTTTCAGCGGATTTGCTTTTCATGTGGGCGAAATTGCGCTCTACGTAGAGGTTCTGACCTTTGCCAGCCGCAGTGACCCTGCGCTGGTACTGCAACGCATCGAATTGACGGCGGACAGTCCCTGCACGATCAGGCTGCGTGCGGGGGTCGCAACGGCGGGCGCGCGCGGGCGAGCGGACGAGCGGAAGGTGGGCGAGCAAGCGGCTCCGGGCGAAGGCGCGATGCTTTGGGTGCCAGAGGGCGCGTTCAGTTGCTGCGGCATCGCTTTTCACAGCGAATGCCGTGCAGCTAAGGATGAGCCCTGCTTTCGGGAGAAGCACGGCTCGGGATCGCTGACGGCCGAACATTCGGTCGAGTTGAGGCGGGGCAGAGCCGTACGGCTGGAGCAGATCGCCGCTCTCGTTCCTTCCCTCGTCCATCATCGCCCGATGGACGAGGCCGTTCGGCGCCTTGCCAAGGGCACAGAGCTGGGCTTCGATCAGTTGCGTGACCTCAATCGGGAAAGCTGGCGGCAGTTGTGGCAAAGCCGGATAGTGGTCGATGGCGCGAACTCGGATCATCAACGTCTGATCGACGCGGGATTCTTCTATCTGAACAGCTCCGCGCACAGGTCATCGCCCGCCGCGACTTCGATGTTCGGGCTCGCGAGCTGGCCCAATTACAATTATTATTTTGGACATGTGATGTGGGACATCGACGCCTTCTGCGTTCCGCCCCTGTTACTCGTCCAGCCCAAAGCGGCGCGCAGCCTGCTCGGCTTTCGCGCCCAGCATATCGATGCCGCGCACATGTATGCGATGCTCGACAACAAGGATGGAATGCGTTTCCCGTGGGAGGCGGCGCCGCGGTCGGGCGAGGAAGCGACGCCCGGCCCCGGATCTGGCGCGGCACATGCGGCGCATGTGTCGCTGCATGTCGCGCGTGCCTTTGCGCTCCAGGCCGAGGCGGTTCGGGATATGCGTTATCTGCGCCAGACGGGCTGGCCCATATTGTCGGGTGTAGCGGATTGGCTGGCGTCCCGATTGACGCAGACGGGGCGCGGCTTTGAACTATTGCGGGCGACCGGACCGGCCGAGGTGCCTGAGCCGCCCGTCAATGACAGCTTCACGCTGATGACGGCCTATGACCTGCTGCGCCGGACGATCCGGATCGGTCTGTCGATCGGTGAGGAGGTGCCCGCCATCTGGCGCGATATGGCGGACAATCTCCATTTGCCGATCCGCAGTGATGGCGTCATCGCATCGCATGACGAGTTCCGCATCAGCGAGCCCAAGGGGGCGACGCCCTCGCCGCTCGCTGGCCTGTTCCCGATGAACTATCCGGCGACCGTCCGGCAGCATGAGGCGACGCTCGACCTCTTTTTGTCGCACTGGCCGGGCTATGTGGGATCGCCGATGCTGCCGGCTTTCTATCCGGTTTGGGCAGCGATGCGGGGGGATCGGGCGATGGCGCTCAAGCTGTTCGAGGAAGGGTATGCCGCTTATGACAAGGGGCGGTTCCACCAGTGCCTGGAATATCGCGAGGATCATCCGGACTCCAAGGTGCCTGCCGGTCCTTTCATGGCAAATATCGGCGGAATGCTGATGACGATGCTGTTTGGTTTGCCAGGGGTCGAGATTTCGGATGCCGATCCGTCGGATTGGGGACGGCGCCCAGTCATCCTTCCGTCCGGGTGGAAATGCATCATCGTGGATCGGCTGTGGGTCAGAGGGGCGCCAATGCGGATGGAGGCAATGCACGGCGCGGCGCGAGCGCGGCTTTTCCCGGCATAAAGGGCTTTGCCGGGTTTGGACTTCGACGGGCAAAACTGCAGCGCTCAACTGCCCAGCAGATACGTTGGTGGGAAGTTGGCATCGGGAACGGCCACATGATGTCATGGGTTTTTGACGATGTGCCACTTCGGCGCGAGAGAGGATCCTCAAATGGCAAATCAGAATCAAGACAATCAAATGGGCAACCAGCAAGGCGGACAGAGCCAGAATCCTGGTCAGCAGAACCAGCAGGATACCGGCCGCACCCAGCAGGGTGGCGGGCAGCAAGGTGGCCAACAGGAACGCAATCCTGGCCAGCAAAATCAGCAGGACGAACAAAGCCGTCAGCAGGGCGGCGCGGGTCAGCAGGAACGCCGCGACGATGATCGTCCTGGCGGTCAGCAGCGGTGATAGGCTGATTATGGTATCGAGGGCCGCCCATTACTGGCGGCCCTTTTATTGTGGGTGACGATGGGAGCTGCTTGTTCTAGCCGGACAGGGCGGCTGATCGGGTTAGTTGAGTTGTGCAATCTTAAATATGTGACCGTTCGGTTCTAGGATCATAAATTCGCCGCTAACGTCTGGGTTGGGTGGATTCTCGGCCGAATGGCGCAGCAGCGAGGGAGTCAGCCTTTCAACAGCTGGTCGACCTCGGCAGGCCGCAGCTCTGCCTGCAACTGATCGCATGTGCATTGATCAGCCGCCTTGTCCGGACGCCAGCGCATAAAGCGTGTGCCGTGGCGGAAGCGGCCTGCGGTCACCTGATCAAAAATCACTTCCACCACCAGTTCCGGACGCAGCGGTTCCCATGCGCTTTCCTCGCCCCGGTTCCAGCGGCTGGGTTCACCCGGCGCCTTGCCCGTGAAGCCCGGCCCGCCTGCGAACGGCTCGAGCCGTTGCAAAAGAAGCGGACGCTCGCTGACCTTGAAGCTGGAGGTGAAACCGACATGGTTCAGCGCGCCTGTCTCATCATAAAGCCCCAGCAGCAATGAAGCAGCGCCTTGCCCGTCCCCAGTTCGACGAAAGCCGCCGACGACGCAGTCAGCACTCCGGTAGTTCTTCATCTTCATCATTGTGCGGTCGCCGGAGCGATAGGGCAGGTCGAGCTGTTTGGCAATGATCCCGTCCAGCGCACCGCCGCTCCGTTCCAGCCAGCGCATCGCATTCTCTATCCGGTCGCTCGCTGGCGACAGCCGCAGCATCCTTGTCCCATTCCTGGCGTGAAAGCGCACCAAGGCAGCGCGGCGGTCTTGCAAAGGCGCATCCATAAGATCGCTGTTGCCTAGCGCCAGGCAGTCGAAGAGCATGAGCTGCGCCGGGGTCTCTCGTGACAAACGCTGAATCCTGCTTTCCGCTGGATGCAGCCGCTGCTGAAGCGCATCGAAGGAAAGCGCGCCATTCAAAGGGAGGATCAACTCGCCGTCGAGAATATAGCGGCGCTCAGCCGTCGCCAGCAGAGCTTCAACAATTTCCGGAAAGAACCGGGCTAGCGACTTTCCGGACTTGGAGCGTATGTCGGCGCGCGTTCCATCACGGCCGACCACAGCGCGAAAACCATCCCATTTGGGTTCATATTGCCAGCCGGGCGGCAGGGGCAGTTCAGCAACCAGCCGCGCTTCCATCGGCACTGGAAGGAGGATCGGCTGATCTTCGTCCGAGGTAGCAGTTGGCCGAGTCATGTCTCCCCCTGCCCGATATCCAGCGTGATCACGACCGGCGCATGATCGCTTGTTTTTTCCCAGGCGCGGGGCCGGGTATCGACTTCGGCAGCGACCAGCTTGCGAGCGGCTACCGGGTTTAGCAGCGCATGATCGATCCGTAGCCCGGCATTGCGTTCAAATGCGCCACGCCAATATTTCCAGAAGCTGTAGATGACCTCGTCCGCATGCAGTTGCCGGATCGCGTCACTCCATCCCTGATTGAGCAGGCGCTGATAGGCGGCGCGGACTTCGGGCGCGAACAATGCGTCATCGCGCCAGCGATCGGGGGCATAGACGTCGAGATCGGTGGGCATCACATTATAGTCGCCTGCCACGATCACCGGGGCATCGAGTCCGATGAGCGAGTCCAGATGCGTATGTAGCCGATCAAACCATCGAAGTTTGAAGTCGAATTTGGGGCCGGGACGCGGGTTGCCGTTGGGAAGGTATAGGCAGGCTATGAAGACGCCATTGACCGCTGCTTCGATATAGCGGCTTTGCACATCATCGGGATCGCCGGGCAAGCCGCGCCGGGTTTCATGAATGGTCCCGGACCGGCTCAGGATCGCGACACCGTTCCATCGGCTTTGCCCGTGCCATACCGCATCATATCCCGCGTTCCGGATTGCCTGCTCCGGGAAATTCTCTTGGGGCGCCTTTAATTCCTGAAGACACAGGATGTCAGGCGCGGCCTGTTCGAGCCATCGCAACAGCACCGGGAGACGCCCATTGACGCCGTTCACATTATAGGTCGCGATTTTCATGGCTCTGAGCAGTTAGACGTTCGGCGGCTCAATTGGTTCGATGGCGGCTGGAACAAGACTCAGGCGGGTCAGACGAAGTGCGCTCGGGAGGTTGGCAATCACAAGGGACTGAAGGCTTTCAGACGCCGCCAAGGTAAAAGACCGCCCGGTTGTTCCCGGACGGCCTTTCCATTGTCAGCCGATTGGACGCGCTCAGAAGAGGCGGACCCCCGCGGCGGAGGTCAGACTCTTCGTTTCTGCCATGACCGGCATGTGACAATGAGACATCAGACCACCTCCTTTCCGTTGTTGACGATAATAGGGATATGGGCGCGGATTTGGTTGGAACAAGGGTCAGGCGGGAACGTCGGCTGAACCGGCACGTCCAATCAGGATGCCCTTGGCCGAAAGCGAGCGGAAGGTGATCGACCAGCGGCACGTCTCCATGCCCACGATGCTATGCTCCCACTCATGCCGCGCTTCGCCAGACAGATGATACATGGAGCGATTTGCAAGGGGCACGGACAGACGGTCGAAACCCTTTGGCGTGCGCCTGCGGAAACGCAGAGTGGTCGTGCTTCCCAGCGATATGCCCACGACATGTTCAAAGACGGGCCGATCCCTGTGCCAGCCGATCCCCGCGCCGGGATCGTAACGGATAAGCAGTGTCTGGACGAGATCGCCGTCGGCAATGCCCGCGAATCGGGCGGCACGCGCCTTGAATGGCTGCAGCCATGAGGGGATAGGCTCGCTCGGACCAAAGCGGCCATTGTCGAAATCATAAGTCCATCCCAGCGACAGCGTCAGCCGCTTGCCCGTCCAGCCCTGAAAGCGAAAGGGCGACAGGGGCAGCGCGTTGATCTCGGCGATGAGCATTGCTTCCTCATCACGCGTTAGCATGTCCTCCCCATAATCGAGCCCAGGTATGACGGGTACATCGAAGAGGCTGGACTGGGTCATTTTTTACGGGAAAGGCGCCGCCGGTTGCGACCCACGGCCTTTCTATAATGGGCGATGGAATTGCGCATCGCGGAAACGGAGTTCATTCCCAGATCGCCTGTCATCGCTCTCCACTGCAATATGCTGACAGCTTCGATCTTCTCGACGATCATGCGCTGAGCCTCCAACGCAGCGGCCGGGTTCCCAGTCAGGAGCCTCGGTATGCGCAGGCCAATCACGGTCCATGCCTCCAGCCCGAGTTGCCAGCTGTCCATGGCGAGGCTGAACGGATTGCTCTTTTGCACCATGATAGGGAAATGGCGCGCGCCCCGCGCGAGTTCCATCTTGGGGGACACTCAATTTATTGGCCGAAGCAGCTGCTCCTGCTTCTCACGGCCTACGCGATCGCCATGTACATGTCCGTGATTCAAACGCCTTTCCTCGTTGTGGCACACAGACTAGAACCTGACGGTCTGCAGCTGGGACTGAAAAATTAGGCACTGAACAACCGGGAAGGGTCGCTGTCAGAGGTGATTTATAAGGAAGTTGGACGAGTTTATCGAATTCCGCTAATTTTGATGCACATTGCGGTGAACCCTCGATGCCGCATCCCGCTTGGTTGAACGTTCATCCCCTTGGCCATCATGGCCACTGGAGATGTGTCATGGGATTATCAGAATTTGATCCCGCCGCTCGTGAGCGGGTGTCGTGGAACGCTGGACGCAAGGTCGGCGCAAAGCGCGCGCTCAAGCCCCGCCAGATCTGGGCGATTCGCTTCTTTCTTGATCAGCATGGTCGAACCCGGGATCGGGCGCTCTTTGATCTCGCGATCGACAGCAAACTTCGCGGCTGTGACCTGGTGAAGATCAAGATCAGCGATATTGTTTGTGACCGGAAAATCCGGACGCGAGCGATCGTCGTCCAGCAAAAAACCGGGCGGCCCGTTCAGTTCGAGCTGATGGATGACGCTCGCGCCAGCCTGCTAAGATGGCTGGAGCTGAGGGGAGGCTCCCTGGAGGATTATGCCTTCCCGAGCCGCACCGATCACGCGACCCATATGAGCACCCGCCAGTATGCCCGCCTAGTGGATGAGTGGGTCACAGGCATCGGCCTGCCAAGCGAGGATTATGGTACGCACTCGCTGAGGAGGACGAAGGCGTCGATCATCTACAAAGCCACCGGGAATCTGCGCGCGGTCCAGATCCTGCTTGGGCATACGAAGATTGAAAGCACCGTCAGATATCTCGGAGTGGATGTGGAGGACGCCCTGACCCTGGCGGAAGGCACGGAAATCTGAATGCGGCTGGCTCCTTGCACATGCGGGGAGCCAGCTTCCAAATTGCGTCTGCCAAGCGCCATTTTTTGCCGCCCCTGCGGCTCCGCATCTTTCCGAAAGCTGACACTGCTCGGCCCGGCACCTAAGTACCTCGGCCAAGGATCGTCATAAGAGCTTCCATCGAATAGGGCTTGCGAAGCAGCTCGAAGCCGTGGCCGCTCTCTTCGGCAAGAACGTGGCTGTAGCCGCTGGTCAGCACTATCGCGAGCTGAGGCCACCGCCCGGCAATCTCGCGAGCCAGCTCCAGGCCGTTCATTCCTGGCATGATAACGTCACTGAAGATCAGGTCGAACTTTGCCGCCGACGTCTCGAGAACGTCCATTGCGGCTTTGCCATTTTCTACCCACGTCACCACTTGGCCCAATTCCTCGAGCAGTCCCCGTGCGAACTGGCCTACTACTTCATTGTCCTCCACCAACAGGATCCGACGGGTCGTGATTTGCTCGCGAGAGGCAGCCTGACGCGATGCAGATTCGACCTGCTCGGCTTGCGCCAAGGGAAGGTAGAGCGTGAACTTCGTCCCTGTCCCGATTTCGCTGCGGACATCGACCTCACCGCCGGATTGTTTCGCAAAGCCGTGAACCTGGCTAAGGCCAAGACCGGTGCCTTTATTCAGCCCCTTAGTGGTGAAGAAGGGTTCAAAAATATGCTGCAACACGTCTTCGCCGATGCCGCTGCCGCTATCTTCCACCTCGACGGCAACGAAGCTGCCCTTCGCTGCCGCATGTCGGCGAACGGCAGGTACCCCTTCGAGAATGCGGGTCGTGATGGTGATTTGCCCTCCCGCCGGCATGGCATCTCGCGCATTGACGACAAGATTAAGAAGGGCGGTTTCGAACTGATTGACGTCCGCGTTCACGGCGGCAGAGGTGAGTGCCTCAAGGGAGACGAGCACGGGTGATCCCACGCTTGTCTCGATGATCTGGCGCATCCCCTCTATTCGTGATCGAACATCGAAAACCTCTGGCTTCAAAGGCTGTCGCCGGGCAAAGGCGAGCAACTGGGACGTTAGTGATGCCGCCCGATCGGCGGCATCTGCAACCGCATCGATGTAGCGCTGGCGCTTCTCTTCACTCAGGTTCGGTAATTTCAAGAGGTCCGCAGACGCTCTAATGACCGTCAGGAGATTGTTGAAATCGTGCGCAACGCCTCCAGTGAGCCGGCCCATCGCCTCCATCTTCTGGGCCTGCGCCAGCGCCTCCTTGGCGCGTTCTGTTTCCTGCTGCGCCTGCCAGCGCTCTGTGAGGTCTCGCGTCACCTTGGCGAAGCCGATCAAGATGCCCTCATCGTCGATCACAGGATCGATGACGACGCTTGTCCAGAAGCGCGTACCGTCTTTGCGGACGCGCCAACCTTCAGCTTCGAACGTCCCGAATTCGGCCGCTGTGGCTAATGCGCGCTGCGGCAACCCGTCTGCCCGATCTTCCTCGGTATAGAATTTGGAGAAGTGCTGTCCAATGATCTCGTCAGCCTTATAGCCCTTGAACCGCTCAGCGCCCGCATTCCAGCTTGCTATGTAACCTTCGCGGTCGAGCAGATATATGGCGTAATCCTTGACGGCATTAACCAGGAGTTCGAACCGGCGGTCTCCACCTAGTTCATTTGGAATCCGCGTTTCTATTGGATGCATTGCTACCCATCATTTTATTCGAGACTCCGCATACCGACAGGCTCAAGCTGGCAGTGCACAGGAAAATGGCGGCAGCAATATCCTTCCTGCGCTCCGAAGTCCTTGATGCAGGTGAAGGCACTTTCGATCCTGTTCTGCGCGAGTGACGGGCAAGCCTGAGGACCCTCGCTGGCGACCGGTCGCGAAAATTGGTGGCCGACCATCGGCCGGGAACGAACTGCCAGTTTGGCTGTATTGACTGGATGGATGCCGGATGGAACATGACGGGCGAGCACGTCCGCTACTCGCCACCTTTAAACCAGCTCGAAGGCGCGTGCCGCACGGTAGGCTGGTCGAACTTCTTGAACCCGGTCCACCGCCGGTCTTTCGCAACGAACATCCGTGCTGTCGGTCGGCTCAGAGCGGACAAGAAAAAATGCCGATGATCGACGCCCAGCTCGCACAAATGATCGTCGAAAGTTCAACTGACTTCGCGATCATCACCTTTGATCAGTCGGGACTGATCACCAGCTGGAATATCGGAGCTGAGGCACTGCTCGGCTGGTCCCTTGAAGAGGCGATCGGCCAACATGGTCGCCTCATTTTTACACCAGAAGATCAGGCGGCCGGCACCGCGGAGGACGAATTCGCGCGCGCTTCCGTACAGGGGCGGGCATTAAACGAGCGCTTCCATGTTCGAGCTGATGGTAGCCGCTTCTGGGGCTCGGGCCTGCTCATGCAGCTCAAAGGCGGAGAAGGCTTCGTAAAGATGGTGCGGGATCGGACCGCCGAGCGCGACGCCGAGCGGCGACTGGTCACCCTAACTGATGCACTACCAGGCTTTGTCTTCGAGGCTGACAGCGATGGCCATCTGGTCCAGACAAATGCCCGGTTCCAAGATTACACCGGCAGGCCAGACTTTGAACTGCTTGGCGATCGATGGCTGGAAACGGTCCATCCCGACCATCGGATACGAGCTGGAGAAGCTTGGGAGGAGGCGGTTCGCAACGGTACGACCTTCCAAGAAAGTTTCTTGGTCGCCGCTGGAGACGGTTCCTACCGCTGCTTTGCCTGCCGCGGCATTCCCGAGCAGGATGATGATGGCAGCATCATCAGGTGGATCGGGACATGCATCGATATCGAGGAAGAGGCAAAAGCACGAGCCCTGTTGGAGGGGTTGAACCTTTCACTGGAGCATGCGGTGACCGACAAGACGGCTGCACTGGAAGAATCCTACCGCAATCTTCAAGCCGAGGTGGCAGAGAGGCAACGCATTGAGGATGCCCTTCGCCAGAGCCAGAAGATGGAAGCGATCGGCCAGCTGACGGGAGGCGTAGCGCACGACTTCAACAACCTCCTTACCGTCATCCTCGGCAGCGTCGAGCTTCTCCGGCGCCAGAACATTTCAGAAACTAAGCGGGAACGCTATTTGGCCTCGATCGCTCAAACCGCGGATCGCGCAGCGAAGCTTACCAACCAGTTGCTTGCTTTTGCGCGTCGGCAGCCCCTTCAAGCTGAAGTTTTTGATGTCGCCGACCGCTTGGAAGCGGCAGGCGAGGTGCTTCGCTCGGTGTGCGGTTCCGGCATCGCTCTCGAGTTCGACGTCCGCTGTGAGCCTTGCATCGTCGAAGCGGACCCAACCCAGTTCGACACAGCCATTCTCAACATGACCGTGAATGCGCGTGATGCCATGGATGGCGAGGGAAGTCTGAAAATCACCGTGGAAGAACATAAGGGTGTTCCTGCGATGCGGGGTCATGCAGCGGTAGCGGGACAGTTCATCCTGATATCGGTGAGCGACAGCGGACCGGGCATCGCCGCCGCTGACCTGCCCCGCATCTTCGAGCCGTTCTACACCACGAAGGAAGTGGGCCGCGGAACCGGCCTTGGTTTGAGCCAGGTTTTCGGGTTTGCAAAGCAATCTGGAGGGGAGATCGGCATCGAAAGCAAGCCTGGGCAAGGCGCCAAGTTCCTCCTTTACTTGCCGCATGCCGAGGCGGCGGAGGTGCCGGTTGAGCCCAAAGAGTCAGAGTCCAGCGCTGAGCGCGGCACCCCTGTGGGATGCGTCCTCCTGGTTGAGGACAATCAGCTGGTCGGAGAGTTTGCGGCCCAGTTGCTCGTTGATCTCGGTTACGCCAACATGTGGGTATCGAGCGGACAGGAGGCTTTGGCGCGCATAGATGCCAATCCGCGCAAATTCGATGTGGTATTCACCGACGTGGTGATGCCTGGAATGTCGGGCATCGAGCTTGCCGAGGTCATGCGCGCGCGCCATCCCGACGTGCCGGTCGTTCTCACGAGCGGCTATAGCCATGTCCTTGCCGCGGAAGGAACACACGGGTTTCATCTGCTTCAGAAGCCTTATACTGGCGAGCGCCTGGCGCGAGCGATCAAGCGTGCGCGCGCAGGAAACAGAAAAGGATAGTTGAGCGGAAGCCAAGAGGCGCGGCAACAAGGCCACTGCGGTACATTTTGCACGGGGCAGCGGGGGGGGGGGGGCCAGCCGGAGCGGGGGCGGCAGCCGGGGCGGCTGGCTTGGGTGCCTGGGCGAAGGCCGTACCGGCCATCAACAGGGACGCAGCGGCCGTGATCACAAAGACGGGTCGCATCTAGAGCTCCGTAGTTGGTGCAGCCAACCAGCGGGCGCACCTTCCGTTGCACAAAGCCTAGGTCGCGTTCGCGTTGCCGGTATGACGCGAACGCGGTCATTTCTGACGTCAAAGTGACGGTCGAAAGGCTAAGGCGTAGCTCCATCGAAGACGATGACTGAGCGGGCGACCTTGCCCTCCTTCATCTCCTTGAAGGCCTCGTTGACCTGTTCCAGCTTGATGCGGCGGGAGACCATGTCGTCGAGCTTGAGCTTGCCGGCCATGTACATGTCGACAAAGCGCGGCATGTCGATGGGGAAGCGGTTGGAGCCCATTTGCGAGCCCTGGATGCGCTTCTCGCCCAGGAAGTCGACGCCGCGCAGTTCGATCGAGACGCCGACCGGGATCATGCCGATGATGTTGGCGGT
>Ga0207698_10000321_pt1 | contig 28668 bp, 25 predicted proteins | sample KBSCornC22_FD_184298 | JGI IMG/M metagenome (GOLD analysis project Ga0207698, IMG submission 184298) | Corn rhizosphere microbial communities from Kellogg Biological Station, Michigan, USA - KBS Corn C2-2 (SPAdes) (version 2) | ecosystem: Host-associated > Plants > Roots > Rhizosphere > Soil ... | reverse complement strand
GAAGGCCTCTCGGTCGGATGCGAGACCGTGATCTCGCACCTTGGATGGCGGGACAGGCAGCGACGGAAAATCCGGATAATCTTGAAGAGACTTATCAAGAAAATCGGAATGCCGGGGTCAGGACATGATCGGGCAACGGTCAGCGCCGACCGTCAGTAAGCCCCGCCGTCATTAGGCGGATGAATTGCGCAATGCGGATGTTTCATTTGACCCCGCCACCAGCTCATACCTAGCTTCGCCAGCGGATTAGCAGTCAAAACAAACAATATTCCCGGTTCCGGAGAAGCTTTAATGTCGAAGATCGTGAAAGAGTATGTCACCTATTGGGGGCCATCCCTTAACGATTGGGGCGACGGAACTGAACAGCGTTTCGTTATCGATCGCGATGAGCAACTCCTCTTGGATGGATCCATGCGCGGCGGTCGTCGAATGGAAAAGATCCAACTGGACGAGATCTTTACCGAAGACGTCGTGACCGGCGTCGATATGGACAATGGCTTTCTTCCTCTGGTCCTCTACGCAAACGAGGATCTGATCATCGAGGTCGCGAACTGCGATCGAGAGCAAGGCGGCTGGCACCGCAACATGGGCGCGGACGAATTCGTGTTCCAATATCGCGGGTCGCGCACCATCGAGTGCGAGACCGGCCCGATCACGATCAACGAAGGCGAGATGTCGGTCATTCCGCGGGGGATCTCGCACAAGAATGTCGGCCACGGCCCGAACATCGAGATCACCATTTATGCGCGCAAGCCACTCAAGCGCTTCGCGCCCACCAATCCGGACGAGGCGCGTCGGCGCATGAGCATCAAGGACGGGAAGCCCGTGATGGGCGATGTCACGATCGATGACGGGGTCGTCGACTGACCGCTCGCACTGCGCTCGCCGAACAGGAGATATCCATGACCGCCTACATCGTTTCTCAATATGATCTGCTGCCCGAGTATGACGCCTATCGCCGCGAGGCGACCGCGCTCAACCTCAAGCACGACGCGCGGGTGATCACCGTCTCGGGCACGGAAGAGGTCATCGAAGGTGATTGGCCGTTTCAGGGACTCACGATCATCCGCTTCAACTCGGTCGAGCATGCTAGGGAATTCATCGCATGCGACGCCTATCAGGAGGTCAAGAAGCTGCGCGCTGATGCGCCGCCGCTGACCATTGTCCTGGTCGACGGCGACGGGTGAGCGGATTCCATGCATTATGATCCGCGCGTCAACGACCACGGCCTGCCGCACAATCCCTTCCTGGCGACGGTCGTGCCGCGGCCGATCGGATGGATATCGAGCCTAAGTCCGGAGGGTGTCCTCAACCTCGCGCCCTACAGTTGCTTCAACGCGGTCGCGACCGAAATACCGTTCCTGATGTTCGCGAGTGGCGGTCCGAAGGATTCCTTCCGCAATGTCGAGGCGACCGGCGAGTTCGTCGTCAACATGGCCACGTTCGAATTGCGGGAGGCGGTGAACCTGACCTCCTCGGTCGTCCCGCCGGAGGTAGACGAAGCGACGCTGGCCGGACTTGAGATGGTGCCAAGCATCATGGTCAAGCCACCGCGGGTGGCACGGTCGCCGATCGCGCACGAATGTAAATATGTGAAGACGGTGACGCTGGATCGTCTCGACGGCCAGCCTCATCCGACGAGGATCGTCATCGGGCAGGTCGTCAATGTGTACATCGACGACGATGTGCTGCGCGATGGCCTGATCGACATCACCCGGGTGCGGCCGCTCACCCGACTCGGTTACATGGAATATAGCTCCATCGACACGAGCTTCACGATGCCGCGGCCCCGCTAATCAGGAGCAGTCGTCATGAAGACCGCCATCGTCAATCTCAAGACCATCGTCTCGGGCGAGTGGCGCGATCCGCTCGTCGCGGGCGACACCATCCTGACGGAGGATGGCATCATCACCTCGATCGGGACAGTGTCCGCCGCGCAAGTCGAGGCGTGCGACGTCGTGATCGATGCCGCCGGCGCGACCGCGGTGCCGGGCTTCATCGATTCCCAGGTCCATGTGGTGTTCGGCGACTATACGCCGCGCCAGAAGACCGTCGGCTTCCTCGAAAGCTACGTCCACGGCGGTACCACCACGTCGATCAGCGCGTCGGAGGTCCATGTCCCTGGCCGGCCCAAGGATCCTGAAGGCGTCAAGGCGCTCGCTGTGGCGGCAAACCGCTGCTTCGAGCATTTCCGTCCTGGTGGCATGCGGGTCTATGCGGGGTCGGTCATCCTCGAGCCAGGTCTGGTCGAGGAAGATTTCGCCGAACTGGCCGCCAAGGGGGTGTGGCTCGCAAAGGCAGGCTTCGGAGCGGTGCAAACGCCGTTCGATTATGTCCCGATGATCGGCTGGGCGCGCAAGTACGGCATGATCACCACGGTTCATACCGGCGGTTCGTCGATCCCCGGCTCATCCGGCATCTGGGCCGATCATCTGCTCGCGATGAACCCGCACGTGTCGTTCCACGTCAATGGCGGCCCGGTTGCAATGCCGGATACCGATTATCCGCGCATGTTGCACGAGTCCGAAATCGCGCTGCAGGTCTGCACCGCCGGCAATCTGCGCACAACGCTGATGCTCGCGGACATGGTGCGCGCGGCCGACAAGCTCGACCGCTTCCTGATCGCCACCGACACCCCGACCGGAAGCGGCATCATGCCATTGGGGATGATGTACACGATCACTCACCTTGCGAGCCTGACGGACATGCCTGTCGAGCATGCGATCGCCTGCGCAACGGGCAACAATGCGCGCGTTTACGGGCTCGATACCGGCGTATTAGCGCCTGGCAAAGCGGGCGACATCCTCGTTCTCGATGCATGCGTCGGGGGCACCCGAGACAATGCTCTGGACGCCTTACGCAATGGCGACATCGCCGCAGTTGGAGCCGTGGTCACCGACGGCGTACCCCGCTTCGTCGGCCGCAGCCGAAACACGCCCGCGCCGATGAAACCGATCCGCGTCGCCCAGAGCAGGGTGATGCAGGATTTCAGCGGCGCGGCCCACTAAGCTCCCCAACAGAAGAGAAGAACATGCTCGAAAAGAATATCGAAGGTTATTCGATTCGGAAGACCGCGGTCTTCCGCGAGGAGACCCATCTGAACGAGACCGGCGTGGCGGCCGATGGCGAGCCGGTCACCAAGATGCTGTTCGTGGCGCTGATACATAACCCTTATGCAGGCCGGTACAGTCAGGATCTCAGCCAGTTGGTCGACAATTCCGATGCGCTGGGCCGCTATGTCGGCGCGCAATTGCGCGAGCTGGTCGGAAGCCGGGAAGTGGCAAGCTATGGCAAGGCCTGCGTCGTCGGCACGGCGGGCGAATATGAGCATGGCAATGCGCTCCTCACTACCAAATTCGCCGATCCCGTGCGCGACGCGATCGGCGGCGGCGGCGCCTGGATTCCCTCGACGGGCAAGCGTGGCGGTCCGGGCACCACGATCGACATCCCGCTCGCGCACAAGGACGCGCTGTACGTGCGGTCACATTATGACACGCTGACCTTCACGATTGCCGACGGACCCGCGCCTGACGAAATCGCACTGCTCTTTGCCGTTGCAACGCGCGGACGCCTCCACGCGCGGCTTGGCGGTCTCGAAGCCAAGGATGTGACTGCCTACGACGGGCTGCGCTGATCCCAATATCCAGTCAAACCACGCCGGCGTCGTCATTCGCGCGATGCCGGCGGAAAGGATGCTCTTCTGCGCTGTCGACCGTGATCTGCTTGGGCAAGGGGCCCCGGATTTTCAGGCACAGCGCCTTCAGGGCTTCGATCGGTCTGCGCACGACGTTGCTGCGATGGAAGAGTCCAAACGGCACATTGAGATCCTGATGCTCGATCTTGAGAATGTGCAGCCGGCCTGATTTGAGTGAATCGCGGATTGCGAAGACCGGCATGAGGGCGACACCGGCGCCCAGTCCCACGATCCGCTTGATATATTCGGCATCGTTGGATTCGGTCATGATCGGCGGGTAGCCGCCGCTGGCGAGAAAGATGCGGTCCGCGATTTCGCGGCTGCCGCTATGCGGCTGGAACCGGACGAACGGCGTCTGCTTGATGTCCTCGAGCGTTACATTCTCCATGCTCGCAAGCAGATTGGATTTTCCGACCACGAACGCATGCTCGGTCGTCCCCAGCACGACCGCGGTGAGCTGCGCGTGATTTTCCGGTATCGGGCCGAATGCGACATCGGCCGACCCGTCGAGCACGCGGCGCATCGCCTCCTCCGGCGTCTCCGTCGAGCGGAAGATCAACTCGGCCTGGGGATATTCTTCGAGAAAGGCCTCGCACAGATCGCCGTAGAGATAGACGAAGCCGAGATTGGTCGATGCGATGCGGATCGTGCTGACGAACTTATCGCGACCGCTTTGCGGGAAATGTTCGCGGATTGCGTTGACTTCGCGGAGGATCCGGTCGGCCGCCTCAAGCACAAGCTCGCCCGCCGGAGACGCATAGACTTTGGGACGCGCGCGGATCAGCAGCGTCGCGCCAAGCTCGCTTTCCAGGTTGCGGATCTGGTGGCTGAGGGCAGGCTGCGTGAGATGGAGCCGCTCGGCCGCGACCGCAAAGCTGCCTGTGGATGCGATCACCGACAGCGCCTCCAATTGCCTCAGTTCCATCGTTCCTCCGTTACTCGAGGTCATTGGCAGCCTAACACGCACGCCGAAGCGATGCGCGCGCGGTAATAGTCGTCGTTCAACCTATCAGGTGGCGGAAACCGGCAGCAAGAGCGCGACAGAGGTTCACTTCAGGCTCTTGAGGTAGGCGACGATTTTCTTGCGTGCCGCGGCGTCGCTCATGCCGCCGAACGGCATCCGATTGCCCGGCACGAGCTTCTGCGGGCTGACAAGCCACTTGTCGAGATTGGCGTCTGTCCAGCTGATCCCGGACGCGCGAAGCGCCGGCGAATAGTTGAAGCTGCCCGCTCCTGCCCGGGACCCGGCGACCCCCCAAAGATTTGGGCCCATCTTGTTGGGCGCTCCTTTCGTGGCGTTGTGGCAGGCGGCGCACATGACGAATTCGGATGGCGCCGGGTTCTGAGCCCGCACGGCATTGCCCCCGCCCGGGCCTGTCGCCGCCACCGCCCCACCAAGAAGCAATCCCAGCATCAAACGCATATGCAAACCTCCTCTGGTCCTTTTGAACGGCTGGTCGTCACCTGGCGGATGCATCCACGGTAAAGGCGAGCGCGACCTCAGCCGCAACCTGATCGGTCGCCGCCCATTGGCCTTGGCCCACACCATATCGAATACGGTCGATTATCGCCGTCCCGGTGACTTGGGCATGCTTACCATCGATCCTCAGGCTGAAGTCGAGTCCCAGAGGTTTGCTGATCCCGCGCAGTTGAAGTGTGCCATCGGCGTGATAGCGACTGTTGCCCGCGCGCGTGATCTTGCTCGAGATCCACACCGCTTTAGGATGCACGGAAACGTCAAACCAGTCGGAGGTCGGCAGGCTGGAATCGCGCTGGCTGTCGCCGGTTGCCGCTGACGCGAGATCGACCTCGATATGGAGTCTCGAACGCTCCAGCGCATCGGGTGAGAAGAGGATGTCTCCGGTCCATTTTGCAAAGCGCCCGTGGATCGGCTCGCCGGACCAGGAGGCCGTGAAATCAAGCTTCGAGTTGGCGGAGGCGATCACCCATCGCACGGGCTTGGCCAATTTCGGCACCGCCTCGTCGACAGGTGCGGCGGGCATGGGCGGCTCCGCCTCGTTGGCCGCGCCGGCAGTGGCCGGGAGCGACGGTGGCACGCGCCGAACGGGTGTCACTGCCGTGGTTTGGCCTGTGGCGCGCCCCGCGGGCATCGGCTTGAAAGCGGTCGGCGCCGCCGGGACATGGGCCGGATATAGGCGACTGCCCACGACCGCCGCGCCGAACAGGAGCGCGAACGCGCCCCACAGTCGTGGCTCCTGCCAGCCCGGCCGACTGCCCGGCGCCATCTTGTCGAACACCACATCGCGATCGAGCAGCTGATGCTTGATCACGCCGCCGACGTGCAACGCAAGCAAAGCGAGCGTCATGTAGACCAATATCGAGTGAATTAGCTGGGCGTCTTCGAACCAGGGCCGTTTAGCGACGGCCGAGAGGCCATGGAGGATGGGAAGATGCGGCCAGGGAAGAGTGTGAAACAAGAGCGTCGGAATGTCGATCTTGGCCGTCGAAACCATGATCCAGCCGCTCAAGGGCAGGCCGATCATCATGGCATAGAAACCGACGTGCACGAGCCCGGCAGCCCGTTGCATCCAGCGAGGCTGATCGACCGGGGCGGGTTGCTCGTGAGCGAGGCGCCAGCCGACCCGCACGACGCCCAGAACGAGGACCGTGATGCCGATCGACTTATGCAGCTGAAATGCGTCGAAGCTCGCTAATCCTTTGAGCTTGGCCATGCCCCAGCCAAGGCCGATCTGGAACAGGATTGCGGCGGCGATCAGCCAGTGAAGCAGGACCGCAACGCGGCCATAGCGATGGCCCCCCGGTGGCTGGTCGCCAGGCGAGCGCCCGCGCACGTCGCGCCGATCGTAGGCCCCGCTCACGCGCGCCTCCCATGGCGAGCGCCACCTTCGGACGTCACCCGATGGGCGGGAATCCGGCGGGATACCGAAGGAACGGCGAAGAAGTCCCAGATCAGGATCATCGTTCGCGCGCCCCTCGCAGCGTGAAGGGCCAGAAACCGAAGAATTCGGCGACCACGATCATCGTCGGGAAGGTGATGCCGAGCATGGCATTGGCGATCCAGAGATCGAGCGCGAAGTCGGGCGCCGTATTGCTGATTGGCGCACCGGCGAACCAGGAGGATGCGGTCGCATAGAGCCTGTATCCGAGCGCGCCGAACAGCAGCGACAGGACTAGCTTGACGAGGCCGAGCCTGGGCTGCGGCCAGTGGCGCCACAGCTCGTGGCCGGTCATCGTGTCGACGATGAATATGCCGAAGATCGTCGCCACCGCGAAGCGGACGAGGACCTGGATCGGCGCCCATCCCAGAAGATGGGTGAAGACGAAAAAGATCAGCACCGACGCCAAGGTCACGAAACCCATGGCCACGATGCCGAACAACGGCTGGCCCGCCTCGGGCAGGATTGCCGCGATCGGCCAGAAATCGAGCAGCATCAAGGCCAGCACCATGGCCACCATCGTCACCATGACGGCGAGTGCGGCCCAGGTGTCGAACAGGCCGTGGGGATCGAGCGCCGCATCGTAGACTGGCGCATGCTCGAGGAAAGCGAAGCTGAGCAGAAACGTGAACAGCGCGAAGGAGACAAGGTAGCAGAAAGCGAGCGTCCCGAGCCCCAGCGCCAATGGATGCCGTGTGAGCGCCGACACGGGCCAACAGTGGAGCGCCGGAACCACCCATAGCATCACTATGATCGGCAGCATCGTCAGCACGATCAGGAAGGGCGTGGGCGGCCCCATGCCGTTGCCGGAGAAGGCGATCAGCAGCGCTGCCGCCGGTATCGTGAAAAGAAGATTGAGTCCCAGCAACGCCAGGCCCTTTGCCGGTTGCCGAAGAGTCGCGATCGACCGGGGAAAGCCGCACCGCCAGATCATCGCGAGGACGATCTGGGGAGGCGTCGCTGCCATGAAGAGGAAGCCGACGCGGCCGGTCAGCACGTCGGTCGGGCAGATGGCGGCAACAGATGAAGCAATCAGGAGGACCGACAACAGCCCGCCCAAGCTGCGAAGCAGAAGTTGCGCCACGCGACGGGAGGGATCGTGAGGTGCGATTTGGGTTGCCATCGCATCATCCTTCGCTTGAGCAGGAAGGGGGCGAAGCCGCCGAAAACGAATACGCTCGCGCTCCCCGGAAGAGGCGGGGCCTGCCTGATGCAGGCCCCGCCAGGGGAGATTAGAACGTCCGTTTGAAGGAGACCCCGATCGTCCGGGGACGCACGGTGATCAAGGCATGCGGATTGGCCGTCTCGTTGATGACGGAGATTTGCGCCCGCTTGTTTCCAACGTTGCGCAGGAAAGCGGTAGCCGCCCACGGCCCCTTCTTGAACTCGACCTGGGCGTTCACCAGCGCGTAGGCGTCGAGTGGAACGTTGAACGGATCCGAGGCGAAATAGGAGTCGCGCTTGCCCATATAAGCGAGGTCCGCCCCCGGGGTCATCGTCCAGTCGTTCGACAGTTCGATGGCATAGTTTGCGCCGAGGCTGAACTGGAACTTCGGCACCTCGGGGATGCGTTCGCCCGCAAGTCCGATCGTGGGGTTCGCCGCTTTTTCGGCTGGCGTTGCGCCCTTGACCAGCTTGGCATTCTGGTAAGAGCCCGCCACGCTGAGGGTCAAGGCATGCACCGGCCGCGCTGCCAGTTCGAATTCAATACCCTTGATATTGGCGGTGCCGGCGTTGCCGATATAATTGAAGGAACCGTCGGCCGTGGTTTCCTTGATCTGCATGTTGTTCCAGTGGATGAAATAGCCATCCACCTGATAGTCGAACACGCCGTCAAACAGCCGCCCTTTCGCGCCAACCTCGTAATTGATCAGGCTGTCGGGAGCGAACGACGCCGGAATGGGTTCAAAGGGCTGGCTGAGAGCATTCAAGCCGCCGCTCCGGAAGCCGGTCGACACCGTCGCATAGGCCAGAAGGCCGCTGCTGAATTTGTTGCTGACGTTGATCTTGTAGGTGAGCTTGTGGTGGGTTTGCTCCTTGTCCACCACGGGGGCTGCCGGCCCCGTCGCGGGATAGCCGAAGAAGGGATGCGTCTGGAGCTGCACGCCTGTCAGGCTTTCGGTGAAATAGCGCATGCCGCCGACGACCGTCAAAGTGCTCGTCGGCTTCACCGTCACTTCGCCGAACCCGGCATAAGCGAGGACCCGGCGCTGGTCGGTACGACCGAAGATGGCGGCGCCCTTCCCGCCGCTCAAGAAATAGTCACCAGCATTGGTGGTGTTGAAGGGACCCGCCGGCTGGCCGAGGTCGTTACTCGAAAGCACATACACTGAAAGGAGCGACTTCTCGAGCTGACGATAGCCGCCGACCACGAAGTTGACCGGCCCCTCGAACTTGCTCGCGAAGCGCAGTTCCATCGAATTGACCGAGCGATCGGTCGGTTCTTTGGTGGTCGATGGAATAGGGAAATTGAAGCTCGCGAGAATGGCCGTATTGTCATACCAATAGGTCAGATGACGATCGAACTGGTTGTCGGTGAACGTGAGGGTGCCGAAGCCGGTATCGTAATCGACCTTGACCCCGTAAATCCGCAAATTGTCCGACCAGGGGCTGGTCTCGATATCCGTGTTGCAAAGGTCACAGCCGGCAACGGCCGGAATCGCCGGACCATATTTGGGGTTGGCCGGCGCTGCGAACGAGCTGACCCCCGGAGGCGTATAACGCGACGACCCATCGGAGTCGGTGAACTGACGGACGAATGAGCCTTCGATGCTCAGCCGCTCGGTCGGCTTAAAGAGCACGACCGCACGGCCGCCGGTGGTGAGGTTGTTGTTGATATTCTTGCGCGGGCCCGTCGTTCCAACGCGAAGCTGGTCGATATATCCGCTGTCGTCGACCCGCCAGCCGACCAGGCGCACCGCCAACATATCGTTGACGATCGGAAGATTGACCATGGCGTTGCCATTGTAGTTCCAATCGCCGCCCTGCGTGTGCGAGCCTTCAGCCGCGACATAGCCGCTGAACTTCTCCAAGTTGGGCGAATTGGGAATGAAGCGGATCGTGCCGCTCATCGAACTTGCGCCATAAAGCGTGCCCTGCGGGCCGCGCAGGACCTCGACGCGCGCCAGATCGTAAGGACGGATGTCGGCTTGCTGGCCGCCGCCGTCGTTGGCGTTCGAACCGCTGATCACGGCTTCGCCGAAATAAACGCCCGTGGTGGAAGCACCCGAGGAATCGACGCCGCGGATCACATATTTCCGGTCACCGGGGCCTAGATCCTGAACTGCCAGACCCGGAATCTTGGTGGCCACGTCGGTGAATTCCTTCAACCCACCGCTGGTCAGGGCGTTGCCGCCGATCGCCTGGATCGAAATCGGCGCGTCGAGGGTCCTCTGGGCGCCGTTCTTATTGGCAGTCACCACGATGTCCGCGCTGGGCGACTCTGTCGCCGGCGTCGTCTCGCTGGCCGTCTGCGCATAAGCCGCGGTCGCGAAGAGAAGAGCAATCGCCGATGTTGAAACCGTGGATACGATGATCTTGTGCATTTGGCCCCCTTTTTGCAGTGTTTTTATCAGGTCAAAATTTGATTACCGTCCTACCGGGACGCGAATACACGACCCGTCAAGCCGACAAGCAAATGTGTTTTGAAAATAATCGACTCCCAGTTGATCTGGCACGCTGCTTTCAGGGCAGCGTGTTGTTATAATTCAGAGGTCGATTTTGTTATAATCCTTCTGCAATCTTGAGGAGGCTATGACAACTTTATTACCGCTTCCAATGAAATGTTTTTCTCGGATGATTTACGAGAGTAATTCTCAGTGCGTCCGCTCCAGCCTCCTTTCGACGAGGACGATTGCATCGGCGGCGTGACCTTAGCGCCTGACGTGGACTGGGCGGCGGCCGCGAATGGCTATACCCGACACTTCAAACCGGGCGCCGAGGCCCAGTTGAGAGACACCGACCATGACCCGAGCCGGCAGTGGGCCGGAGAAGTTGGCTCGATAAATCGAATTGAACAGGTCATATTGCCCCATGTCCGTGCAATAGACCTGGACCGAGACCAGATCGTCCATCGTCAGGCCCGCTCGGCCGAGCACGGTCTTGATGCGCGTGAAGATCAACTTCACCTCGTCGACGGGATCGGCCGCAATCTTCCCGGTCGCCGGATCCACGCCGAGCTGCCCTGAAATATAGAGTGTCGAACCCGCAAGTACCGCGTCGCTGAACGGGACCGTTGCCGTCGGCTGTGAGTGATTGATCATGATATGGCGCACATCCTGCGCCTGCGCCTGCGTCGCGCCGACGGCCAGCGCGAAGGCGTATCCGACCTTTTTGGTCATCGGTGACACTTCCTTTGTGGTGGCTTGATTGTCCCGGATGCGACCCATGTCATTGGGCAGTCTTTCGCGCCTCGGCGACAGCGGCTGGCTTGACGGGTTCGCGGTACCGATTGCCGAAGCTCGTCCGGATATAGCCCACCACCGCGGCGACCTGCGCGTCGGTCAGGCTTCCCTTGAAGGCAGGCATCGCACCGTGGCCGTTCAGCACCATGAAGATCGGGTAATCGGCTGCCTGAAGTCGGGAATTGTGCGCGAATGCCGGATATTTAGCGGCTCCTTCCGCACCCTGGCCCGCGGGCATGTGGCACGCCTGGCAGACGCGCCGGTAGATTTCTTCGCCGCTATGATACGGAACCGGCCCTGGGATGGCGAAGTCGGCACTGTCGCTCGACTGGCCGGCCGCTGGCGTGCCCGTGGAAAGCACGACCACGCTCAAACAAATCCCTCCCGCAAGTGCGGCAAGTTTCCAATCGCGAGACAGAAAAGACATTAAGCCGTCACCACCTTCTTGTGCAGCCTGCTGATCGCATCGAGCGAGGATAGGATTGCCCCTTCCTGCCAGCCGGGCAGGTGCGAGGCATGTTCGCCCGCCAGAACCAGCCGGCCGTCGAGGTTGCAGAGATTGTCGTAATGCTGGGCACGCAGTTCGTCGGTCCACATCGCGAAACAACCGAGCGTCGTGGGCATCCTGTGCCAAGGCACCGTCATGCCGCTGTCGAATTCCTGCGGATATTGCGGGTGGATCCTGGCACCTTGGCGAACCGCCTCGGCGACGCGTTCGGGCGCGGACCGGCTCGACAGATCATAGGCGTCGAGCCCGTAAGTATAGCCACCGAGGAGAACCCCGGGGCCGGGTCGCCCCATGCCATAAGAGGGGTAGGCGATCTGGCTGATCGGCAGATCCGTATGGGTGATGCCACCGTATATCGCCTCTTCGGTTTCCCAGAAGCGGCGCTTGAACTGTAGCCCGATCTTGATCGCCGCAGCATAAGACACAGCGCTGATCGCCGCCTGTAGCGGACCGCCGGCGGTTACCGGGATCTGGCTCAGCGTCGACAGCGGCAAGGTGCAGAGGCAATAGTCCGCCTTGATCTGCTTGTCGGCGCCGCCCTGAACCTTGTCCTTGTAGCTGATCGTGACGCCCTGATCGTTTTGATCAATCTGGGTCACCTGCGCGTTGTAGCGGACGAGGTTGCCGACCTGCCGTGCAAATCCCTTGGCGACCATGTCCATGCCGCCGACGGGCTGAAAAATGGGTGTCTGAAATTCATAGAAGGACGCGAGCCAGAGCGTCTCCCACAAGCGTGACTTGAGAACGTCGGAAAGGCCGACCGGGTCGCCGGGCAGGGAGGTCGAGGCCAAGCCACCGCCAGGTTCGACCGCCCAGCCACGACGCGCGCCGCTCAGAACATTCTTCTGGTAGCGATAATCCTTATCAAGCGCGCCCCAGGTGCGGAGCGATTCCAGCAGGATCTCGACATCTTCGCGCGAGACTTCGTCGGACAGCTTCTGCTGGCTCGTCGCTTTTGCAAGCAACTCGGCAATATGCCCCTGATAGTCCGCATTGATCGTGCGGTAGCGCTGCGGCTGGCCGTCGAACGCCTTCTGCGAATGGAGATAGGCATTGTAATTGACCTGATTGAAGGGCTCCAGCGCAATGCCCAGCTTCGAGCAATAATCGAGGATGGCGCGATGGTGGTACGGGATGCGCCACGGGCCGGGATCGAAATATTGCCCCGGAGCGAAGGAGCAATGCTGCGTCTCGCCGCCGAGCTCCGTGTAAGTGTCACCGCCGCGGATCGTCCAGCAACGCCCGCCGGGGCGGCTGTTATATTCGAGCACGTCCACCTTGTAGCCGGCCTTGCGCAGCTCCAGTGCGCCGACCAGGCCGGCGAGCCCCGCGCCCAGGATGACGACCGAGGTGCCGCGAACATTGCCGTCGAGCTTGGGTGGGCCCGCATAGTTGCTCTCGCCGTTCAGGCCGAGGCTCGCCATGGCCTGGAACATGGCCATGCTGCCGCCCGCGGCACCGATGCCGGATAACAGGACGCGTCTGGTCAACATCGGTCTGGCCTTCCCCCTTTCGAATCTTCGTCATTCCCCCGCATCGACGTCACAGCGGGTGGTCGGGGAAGATCATCGAGCGCCACATGTGCGCGACCGGGCTGTTGTCGTAGCCCAGACCCTCGGCCGGCTGCCGGAAGTTGCGGCCGATAATATCGACGAACTGGTCGATCTCGATCAGCTTGTTAGTGTCGAACGAATAGGTGTCGTGCACCGTGATCATGCGCGAGAGCATGTACCAAGGGTGGCTCTTCGCATATTCATACGCTTCCTTGATGTAGGGCTCGGGCACATAGTCCTTGCCGAACAGGGTCACGTAGAAGGGGGGATATTTGTAACCGACGGATTCGTCGGGGAAGAAGCGCAGCGCCTGGTGATAGCGGATCGCCCACGACACTTTTTCCGACACGTAGGGCGCGAGCAATTGCCCACCCCACCAGCCATGATCGACCACCGCAAGCTCCTGCGCCACGTCGTGAAGAAGGCAGGCGATGATCAGCTCTTCCGAACCGCCGGCCTGCATCGCGCTGTTGGCGCTTTGCAGGCAATGCTGCGCCTGGGTGAGGAAGCGATGGCGGAAGAAATCGACCAAGGTCGGTTTGACGGGCATCGGCGCCAGTTCGGCGACGGGCTTTTTACCAGTCCCGAACAGGCGCCCGACACCGGGCCGGATCGTGCGCACCCCCGCAGGGTCGGGCAGCGAGGTGCCGGTGACTTTGAGGATCGGCGAGTCATTGGGATTGTTCAGCCCCGCCGCGAGCGCACGCTCGGCGGCATCCGCTTTTTCGCTGGCAGACATGGCAGTGAACGCCGCGATGCCTCCCACCATTTCAATCAAGACGCGCCGGTTGATGTCCATGATACTCAACCTTCGCTAATCAGAACGGGAAGTCGCGCTGGCCAAGCTGGATCGTGATCCACTTGAGCTCGGTCATCTCTTCCATCGAATAGCGCCCGCCTTCGCGGCCGAAGCCGCTGTCCTTGACGCCGCCGAAGGGCACATGCGGTTCGTCATGTACCGTCGTATCGTTGATGTGGACCATGCCACTTTCGAGCTCGAGCGCGAGCGTCATGGCCTTCTGCAGATCGTTCGTGATCACGCCGGCCGAGAGGCCGTAGCTGGTATCGTTGGCGATCGCGAGCGCCTCCTCCGCGCTATCGACCGGGATGATCGAGGTGATCGGGCCGAAGCTCTCCTCGTGGAAGATGCGCATGTCCGGACGAACGTCGGCGAGGATGGTGGGCTGGAAGAAGGCACCGTCATGTGTGCCGCCGAGCAACAGGCGCGCGCCTTTGCCGAGCGCATCCTGGATCTGGCCATCGATAAATCCGCACTGCGACTGGCGGATGAGCGGACCGACCACGGTGTCCGGATCGCGCGGGTCGCCGACCTTGTATTTCTTGGTCTGCTCGGCAAAGCGCGCGCAGAAGGCGTCGAAGACCGGACGCTCGACGATGATGCGCGAATTGGCCATGCAGACCTGGCCCTGGTGAAAGAAAATGCCGAAGCCAGCGGCGCGCGCCGCATAATCGATGTCTGCATCGCGCAGGATGATGAGAGGGTTCTTGCCGCCCATTTCGAGTGCGAAGCGCTTCAGCCGCTTGGCCGCTTCGACCGCCAGCATCTTGCCCACGCGCGTGGAGCCGGTGAAGGTGATCATGCGCACGCGCGGGTCGTCGATCAGCACTTCGCCGATCTCGGCGGGATTGCCCGGCACGACGTTGAACACGCCCGCGGGCAGGCCCGCGGCCTCGAACAATTCGGCGATCTTGATACCCGTGATCGGCGTCTCTTCAGAGGGCTTGAGAACGAAGGTGTTGCCGGCGGCAAGCGCAAGGCAGACCTTCTTCATCGCCAGCAGGAACGGCGCGTTGAATGGCGCGATGCCGCCAATCACGCCGAGCGGTTGGCGGACCGTCATGCCGAGCTGGCCCGGCATCGTCTTAGGCAGCGTCTCCCCGAACAGATAATGTGCGTCCGCGGAGGCGCTGCGCAGCAAATTGACGCAGTAATGGATCTCGAAGGTCGCCTTCGCGATCGCGGAACCCGATTCCACGATGATGAGGTCGCGAAACTCGGCCGCGCGGGCCTCGAGGATGTCGGCCGCGCGCAACAGGATCGCACTCCGTTCGGAGAGGATCATTTGCCCCCAGCTTAGTCGTGCACGATGCGCCGCATCGACCGCGCGGACCGCGTCATCGCGGGTCGCACGTGCCACCCTGGCGAATACTTCACCGGTCGCCGGATTGATATCATCGTCGAAGCTGCCGTCCGAGCCCGGTGTCCACTGGCCGTCTATAAAGAGGAGATACTCTTTGGGAGTCGCCGCCACCGGCCGTTCCTCCACTACAGCCAAGGTCATTTCATGCTCCTTCCGACCACCAGACCTGTTCGAGCGCGTCATGCTACGCCCGGCCAAAGGGGTGTCTAATTATTTGTTGTATTCCCGACATGACGTGAATTTATCGAAGACGCGTGAGACCGCGCGGCCCGCCTCACAATTTCCTGCCGACCCAGTCCGCGACGTAGTGAACCGCCGGCAAATGGTTGTCGAACTGGGTGTGCGCCGAACCCCCATCCTCGCCGGAGAAGATCTTCAGCTCCTTGTCATTGGATGCGATCGCGTTGAACATCGCGGTCGCATCGGACTCGGGGATCTGGCGATCGTCCGATCCGTGGACGATGAGGAAGGGACATTCGAGTTTGTCGGCATACATCCTGATGCTGAAATTCTCGACGCGCCGAACCGCCTCCTCGATCGTGTCGGTGCCCGTGATGAACATAAGCTGGAACGTCGGCGCCGCGCTCGAACCCTTCCCGGCCAAGCGCTGACGCCAGATCGCGCCGTAATCGTAGATCGCCCCCCAGGCGACCGCGGCCTTGATCCGGCGTTCATAAGCGGCGGCGCGAGAAATGTAATAACCGCCGAGGCTGCTACCGACGATGCCGACGCGCGCCGCATCGACGTCCGGGCGCGTGACGAGATAGTCGACCGCAGCACCGACCGGGACCTCATAGTCGAAGCGCGTGTAGAATTTGCGCAGACGCAGCGCCTCGCCGATGCCCGGCGTGTCGATGAACAAGCAGTTGAAACCGCGCAGGGTGAATTGCTGGCGCGCCCGCAGAAACCAAAGCTCCTTGGTCGTATCCAGGCCGCAGATGAAGATCAGCGTTGGCTTCGGACCGGCACCGGCGGCCGGCATGAAATAAGCCGGCAGGCTGCTGCCTTCGAAAGGAACCTCGACCCGCTCGACGGTGAACGGCGCCTTTGCCCGCGCGGCCTCGAAGGTCCGCAGCACCTCATGATAGGATTCCAGCCGGCGCGGATCGGCGGGCGAGACGAAATGCTCGCCGATCGTGTGATAGAGGCTGGCGAGAAACAGATCTTCGCTGGCGGTCTCGTCCGAGCCACCCTCCGCGCGCTCTTCGAGCACATGGGCGAGCCAGGTCCATTGCTGAAACCACAGATCATCGTCGCCGACCTTTGACTGAAGTCGCGGAAGAATGAGCGCGATGTCGCCAAGCTGTCCGCCTGCGGCGAAGGCGAGCAGGGTCGTGTAGGACCAACGATAATGCTGCGGAAAAAATTCGATCATCTATTTTTCCAGTTTCGATTGATGACGATTATTTGCCGGGACGGGGCCGGAAAAACGAATGAAAACCCCTAATTCGGCCATTATGCGTGATAATCGGCGCGGCGCCGGACTCAGCTGTTTACAAGCCCGAGGCAGACGAGTTTCTTCTCGAGATATTCCTCGATACCGTGATGCGAGCCTTCGCGGCCGATGCCGGATTCCTTGATGCCGCCGAACGGCGCGACCTCGGTAGAGATGGCGCCGGTGTTGAGCCCGATCATGCCGACCTCAAGCGCCTCGGTAACGCGGATGCTACGGTCGAGATCGCGCGTGAAGACATAAGCCGCGAGTCCCGAATCGCTCTGATTGGCGAGCGCAATGGCCTCGTCCTCGGTCTCGAACCGGACCAAGCCGGCGACCGGTCCGAAGGTCTCCTCGGAACACAGGACGGCACTGGCCGGCACCTCCTCGATGACAGTCGGTTGAAAGAAATGTCCGGGTCGATCGAGACGCGCGCCGCCCGTGAGCACGCGTCCTCCCTTGGAGACCGCATCCTCGACATGCGCGATAACCTTCGAGACCGCTTGCGCATTGATCAGCGGACCCTGATCGTAAGAGCCGGCAAGTCCTGGCCCGACGGTCAGGCGGGAGACACGCTCGGCAAAAGCCGACGCGAAAGCCGCGTAGATCCCCGACTGAACAAGGAAACGGTTGGCGCACACGCAGGTCTGGCCGCTGTTGCGAAATTTCGACGCGACCGCGCCATCGACGGCAGCGTCGAGATCAGCGTCGTCAAACACGATGAAGGGCGCATTGCCTCCCAGTTCGAGCGACATGCGCTTGACCGTAGCGGCGCACTGCGCGGCAAGCAGCTTCCCGACCGGGGTCGATCCCGTGAAGGTGAACTTGCGAACGCGCTTGTCGCCCGTCAACACCGCGCCGATCGGCTTCGCCGCACCGGTTATGACATTGAACACACCGGGGGGAATGCCTGCTTCCTCGCCCAGCCGTGCGATAGCGAGCGCGGAGAGCGGGGTAAGCTCGGCCGGGCGGATGACCATCGTGCAACCAACGGCAAGCGCAGGGGCGGCCTTGCGCGTGATCATCGCGAGCGGGAAATTCCAGGGCGTGATCGCCGCCACGACGCCGATAGGCTCCTTGCGCACCATCAGCCGACTGTTCGACAGGTGCGGGGTCAAGAGCTCGCCCGTCACGCGCCGGGCCTCCTCACCGAACCATTCCAAAAAGGATGCCGCATAGGCGACTTCGCCCCGCGCTTCCGCCAGCGGTTTGCCTTGTTCCGCCGTCATGATCCTTGCGAGATCCTCGCGATGCTGCAGCATCAGTTCCGCCCAGCGCCGCAACAATTGCCCGCGCTCCTTACCCGTGCGCGCGGCCCATGCCTTTTGAGCACGATCGGCCGCCGAGACGGCATCCGTCGCCTCGGCTTCGCCAAAGTCCGGGACGCGGCCGACGAGGCTGTCGTCCGCCGGATTGGTCACTTGGATGGTTGCGCTGCCGGTTTGCCAGCTGCCATCGATGAAAGAGGCGTCCCGCAGCAGGTCGGGACGTGCGAGACCGAGGTCGAGCGGCAGTAGGGACATGGTTGTCGAGCTCCAAGAGGGGAAGGGCTAAGCGCGGGTGGACGCTCTAGAGTCCCGTGCAGGGGACCGCAGGCAGCGCTTCTCGCGGTCAGACGATCGCGAGATGGCCGGCGCAGCAGGCGTGACGACCGACCTCCACATAAGCTGGATCCTGCCAGAAGAACGGCTCGACCCCGGTCAGCGCGGTGCGGATTGGCGAGGGCGGGATGGCCGAGGATCGTCCCTCGAACGGCGCGATCAAATGGGGGGTGTCATAAAGAAGCCCGTTTGCGATCGTCGCCCTCACGCGGGTGAGGTCCTCGATCCGGGACAGCGGATCGCCCTCGACCAGGATCAGATCGGCGAGCTTGCCGGCGGCCACAACGCCAATGGGCTCCTGGAGGAAGTCGCCGGCGTGACGCGTCGCCGACAGTAACGCGTCGTGCGGGGAGACGCCGAAGCGGGTCATTGCCCTGAGGTTGAGATGCAGACTGATCGCGACCATCTCGATCGGCGCGTCGGTGCCCGAATGGACGTGCCATCCGCGTGCCATCGTATCCTTGATCTGCCGAACGTTGCGCTCGAGCTGCGAAAGGAGCGGCGCTCGGTCAAGCGCCGCCAATTTGGCGTAGCGGGCGGCAAGCCTTGCATATTCCCAAGGTGGGAAAAGAGCCTGGATCCGGCGATCGTCGAGGAAGGACCGATCGTCGGCGAGCAGAACATCCGCGGCGAACATGGCGGGGGTTCGCCCCGCCTTGGCCACGGCAAAAAGCTTGGTGACATCCTCATAGCCGGCGCCCGCCGCGGTGACCGTCCGCGAATAGCCGAACCGGCTCGTCGCCCCGATATGCTCCATGCCGTCGGCAGCATTGCGCAGCGCCGGATAATGATAGTGCGAGGTAACACCCACGCCCATCCGGTGGGCGGCCCGCACGACCTCGGCCTGGGTTCGGTGGTCCAGCCTGACATAGGTCTTGATCAGGTCGTAGGACAACGCCTCGGCACGCGCCAATTCACGCGCCAGCTGCCCTACTTCGGTTACCGGTCGCATGAAATTGTAGAAGATGCGACCACCATCGATCGCTTCGCCGGTCGCGAAATGGCGCGGCGCGGTGCGATGGCCGCTGTCGATCGCCTCACGATCCTCAACCATATGATAAGCCGGACAGCCAGGTGAGCGCGTGGCGGTGATGCCCATGGACAACCACAGGCGACCCATCCGATCACCATAGCCATAGCCCTGCATCTGGCGATGCGTGTGCATGTCGATGAGGCCCGGAAGCAGTGTCAGACCCTGCCCATCGATCGCCGCAGCCGTTCCGCTGGTGATGCTGCCCGGGGGCGCGACCGCGGCAATGCGGTTTCCCTCGATGAGGACGTCGGCCGGCCGGTAATGGGGCCCGGAACCGTCCCACAGACGGGCACCGGTGATGAGCGATCGCTGCGCGGGCTTGGCGAGTGCCCAGGTCATGCCGAAGGGAACCTCGCGGGCCGGGCCACCCTCAAGCGACACGAGCTTCAGCGCGCCATTATTGAGATAAAGCAGCGTTTGGCCGTCACCGCTCCAGCTCGGCGCATCGGTCGTTTCCTCCACGATCCGGCGCGCGCTGCCGACGAACCGTCCGCCGTCATCCACCGGCTGGACCCAGAGCTGGCTGGCAAAGACATAAGCGAGATGCTTGCCATCGGGTGACCAGACCGGGCCATCATCTCCACGCGTCGCGATCGACTTGTTCTCCGCAATGGGGTGATAACGCCCTCTCCCCGTCGCGCGCTCGACCATCAGGACTTCGGATAGCCCCTCCCGGTAGCGGGCCGAGCACGGCTTGAACGCGGCGCAGGTCACCATCCGCGCGTCCGGGCTGAAGCTCGGACGGCCGGGTTCCCAGAGATTGTCGTAGATCTGACGGATCGCGCCAGTCGCGACCTCGAGGATATGCAGCGCTCCGTCCTGATTGAGGAACACGATCCACCGACCGTCCCGGCTCCAATTCCCCGAGAGCGCCGCATGGCAGGGAAGATTTGTCAGCTGCCGCTCTGCCCCGCTCGCGAGATCATGCAGCCATAGATCGAGTGTGCCGCCTTTGTCGGTCGAATAGAGCAGCGCCTTGCCATCAGGCGCCCAAGCCGGATCGCATTTATAGAAGGGGCCGCCGATCGCGAGGCGCGGGTGCGGGTCGCCGATGGTGAGAATGTAGATGCCGTTGAGCGCGCGAAACACGATTTGACGTCCGTCGGGGGACAGCATGGGGGACCCGATCCCCACCACCGGCCGCGGCGACGTGCTCGTGAAATCGCGCTTGCGCCGTGGATAAGCGGGCGTGGCCACGCTCGCCGCAGCGCGGAACGGGATGATCCGGGCACCGTTATTGGTCAGGCGCCTGATCTTGCCCGTGGCCGCGTAGATCAAATCCCCATTCGGCGCCCATGTGATCTTGAAAGGATAGATGTCCTCGCCGGTGATCCGGACCTTCCCGTCGACGACGAGGTTCGCTGCACAATCGTGGATAAGATGGTAGGCAAGCTTGCCGTCGGGCGAGAAGCTCGGCGCATGCAGTTCCGACGGCTGCATGAAATCACCGGAAGGTTCGGTGGAGGCGACCATCGTCGGTCGGTCCGGCGCATCCATTCGCGCGACCATCAGCTTGGTGCCGTTCAAGACATAAGCGATGCTCTGACCATCGCGCGCAAAGCAGGGTTCGGAATGCTCGCCGTCGCCGGGCGTCAGCAGCCGGATCTGCCCCGAGCCGAGATCGAGCAGATGGATGGCGTAATGCCCCGACACATCCGAGGAGAACAGGATCGAACCGCCATCGGGCGAAAAGCTTGGCTCGCGATGGTCGGCAAAACCGTCCGTCAAGCGGCGAAGACCCGAGCCGTCGGCATTGATCATCCAGAGCTGAAAATTGCCGGTCCGATAGGATTGAAACACGATCCTCTTGCCGTCGGGAGACCAGCTCGGCTGGCACAAGTCGGCGAAGGCATCGGTCAGGCAACGTGCGGCGCCACCCTCCGCCGGGACCACCCAAAGCAGTCCCAGCAGGTCGAACGCGAGGCTCGCCCCGTCCGGAGAGAGCGCGACAGCCAGATTTGTCCCTTCCGTGAGCGGCACTGTCACGGGCAAGGGCGCATCCATTGCGGCTGAGGCGGCCGGATCAAAAGCCGGCACCGCCACCGAAGCCGCCAGGCTGCCGAATGTGAGCACCTTCCGCCGATCGAGTGACGGACCATATGCAGAGCCGCCCCAGGTCTCGGACATCAGCATGCATCCTCACTCGGAAAGCGAAATTGGGGCCAGGGCGAACGCCAGGCCGCTAAAGGCGTGCCAACTCCGCCACGGTCAAATGAAGATTCCGCATGGAATGATTATGATGCTTTATGAATCCTGACCCGATCATCAGAAATACTTATCTCGACTTTCCTCATAAGCGCCGGAGACAACACTCTCTCACGGTATATGTGTGCGATACCGCGCTCGGGCAGCGGGAGCGCCCACGCCACGCGAAAACCTTGGCACCACAATTCGTAGATGCCTCCATGGGAGGCCGCCCACCCCCTGAGCCACCTCTTCTGCACAGCGCGCCGGTGTTTCACGCTCCTTGTTCTCTCAATAGAACATAGTAATCGGCAGATAAAATCATTTCATGGGATAATATAGAATACCACTTACTTAGTGGATTGCAGCCCGAGAACCTCAATGATACTCGAAGCCGCCATTAATAGGTCAACATCGCAAGATTTCGGCGAGGCGAAGGGGGCGGGCTTCTTGACGAGTATGAATTCCCAGACCGCCGACCGTGCCTGGAATGGATCGGCCTGGCCGAAAACCTCATGGTGGCACGTGACCTCACGGCTTTTGCACCGCTGCGTCGAAGACCTGGGGATCGGCAACGCTGGCAACCTCGTGATCGTGCCGCCTGCGACCATCAAGCATCACGCGGTCGTGATGCCAGATGCGGTCGCAGCCACGGCTTTCGCGCACTGACACACAGTCGCATCAGCGCTGTCCCGATGTCGACACCCGGCACACCGACTTATGACCAGCTTCGCATTTTCCTGACGGTCGTCGAGGTGGGAAGCTTCGCCGCGGCCGGCCGAAAGCTCCACCGCGCAACCTCCGCGATCACCTACGGTGTCGCCAATCTGGAGGCACAATTGGGTCTGACCCTCTTTGCCCGTGAAGGCACGCGGCGCCCGGAACTGACCCCTTCGGGGCGCTCGGTCCTGGCCGAGGCGCGTGCGATCGCACATAGCATGGACGGATTGCGCGCCAAGGTGAAGGGGCTGCATCAGGGGCTTGAGCCCGAGGTCACGGTCGTGGTCGACGTCATGTGGCCGAGCGCCTGGCTCGGGCCAGTTCTGAACGCCTTTGCCCGGGCCTTTCCCGCGGTAAGCCTGCGCCTCTACGTCGAGTCCTTGGGATCGGTGGCAGCGATGGTGACGGAACGGCGCGCGGCGTTCGGCATCAGCGGGCCGCTCTCCATGACCGTGCCGGGCTTGGAGCATCTCGTCATGGGCTCGATCCCCATGATTCCGGTCGCCGCGCCCTCTCACCCGCTCGCCCAGGAGCAGGTGAAACCGGGCGCGAGCCGTGACCATATCCAGCTTGTGCTGACCGACCGATCGAAGCTGTCCGCAGGTCGTGATTTTGGGGTCGGAAGTGATCGCACATGGCGGCTTGGCGATCTTGGCGCCAAGCACCAATTGCTGCGTGAGGGGATTGGCTGGGGCGGCATGCCGGAGCATTTGGTGGAGGCCGATCTTGCGGCTGGCACCCTCGTACGGCTCGACCTGCCCGATCGCGATGCCGTCTCCTACACGTTCGACGGAATCTATCGCATCGACACCCCGCCCGGACCTACCGCCAGCTGGCTGATCCGCCGTTTCGTGGAATATGTCGCCGGTCTGCCGCGCGAGGAATTGGCATCTGCCTCGCAGCGCGCGGCCGCAGCGCTGTGACCAACTCTTTTCGCGTCAAGCCTTCTCGCGGTCCATCGGCTGCCCCGTCTCGATCTCGTGTGGGGCGTCGCGGCTTTGGGCCGGCTGCTCCGCCGACTTGCATCCACATAGGAACGAAAGGTCTCTTAAATGCACGACACCATTGAAATCGCAGTTCTGATCGGCAGCCTGCGTGCCGACAGTTTCAGCGGTCGTCTCGCAAAAGCTCTTGGTGAGCGTGCACCAGAACATGTCTCGATGCGCGATGTCCCGATCGGCGATTTACCTCTCTACAACCAGGACAAGGATGGCGAACAGGCGCCTTCCGCATACGCGCCTTTCCGGGACGCGATTGGATCAGCCGATGGGGTTCTCTTCGTCACCCCCGAATATAACCGGTCGACCCCTGGCTGCCTGAAGAACGCGATCGACGTGGCTTCCCGGCCGTACGGCAAGGGCGTGATCATCGGGAAGCCGGCCGCGATCCTCAGCCATTCGCCTGGTCCTCTGGGTGGGTTCGGGGCCAACCACGCGATCCGCCAATCCCTGGTGTTTCTGAATTCCCCGATCCTGCAGCAGCCCGAGGCGTATATCGGCAACGTTGCAAACGCCTTCGACAATGACGGCTCGCTCATCGACGAGGGTCTTGGCACTCTCCTCACGACCTTCACTCGCGCATTCGCGGACCTTATCGCGCGCTCGCGGCTGGAGTTGGATTGAACACTGTCGGCGCATGGGAGGACGCGGCTGAGGGCAAAGTCGGCTGCGATCCACAGGCGCGAGTCTTTAGGCTCCGATGCCTGGCCCGCGTGGCCAGGCCCACATTGACAGTCTCCAGATCGCCGGACTGGATCAAATTACAAGTCCGCGAGGGTCAAGACGGTGATCTGGACGGCGGTCGATACCCAACAGGCGTCGGATGGAGGTCCCGCTCGAACACGATCCGGCGCGTACGCATCTGTTCCGGCAAGGCGTTGCGATCAGGACCCGTGTCTTGCCGCTCCGGACGCGGACAATGCCGACTGACGAGCCTGCCGAGAAACTCAGTCGATCTTGTGAGCTAGAATGCCCCCCGCATAGCGTGCATCACCAAGCTCGAGCCCCGACCAGGCGGGGTGGATCTGCTGGGTGAACAACACGCCATCCAGCCCAGCCAGATTGAAGCTGGCGAGCTTCAGCTTCGTCGGTGCCGCGCCGTTCCGCTCAACCACCACCGCGTCGCAATAAAGCCTGTCATTCTTGCGATAGAGGATCTGGGGCGCGGCGCGCATGCGCGTGCGATTGTAAGTCCAGCGTACGCACAGATGATGCTGGATCGCCCGGGTGAGCAGGGCGGTTACATCCGCCTCGTTCTGCTGAGGCGACTTGTTGCCGAGGCGCAGCGTAAGCTTGGGACGCGGTTCCGACATGTTATTGAGGATACTCCGCTCTTACCCTGTGAGCACGGCGCAACTGTTCGAGGCGCCGAGCTTACGATTTCGGTATTACCCACACGTCGACCGGGGTGAGAAATTTGCCCGGCGCCGGCTTGCCCACATCGACACGTTGCGCGGTGACGCGCTCGCCATTCTCCAGATGGAAGGCCGTGCCGACGAACGGCATGCGCCCGAACAGGTGTTTCTGGATCGGCTCACCGGTCGCTGAATTCATGATGGTGGCTCGGATGCTCATGGACGCTTTGATAGCGAAGCGACCGGGCAGGCGTCGATCCGCTTAGCGAGTTGTCCCCAGCTTTTGACGCGCGCGGAGTAGGCTTGGCTCTGCAATCTGTTGCTGCCGGTGACGTTCCCGGACAGCAGGGAAAGTCAGTCGTTTAACATTCCTCGAGAGTCCCCTTCGGGTCCCACGCTACTCTGCGGCGCGAAATCGCCCCGTATCAGGCAGGCTTTGCATGGCGCCCTCGGAGCAGCGTCTCCGCGACAATGAATCCAAGTCCGGCGATCATCGCCCCAATGGCGAGCCAGATCGCCCCGGCGAAGGATCCGCCTGCTATCATCGGCGCAGCCGCGGCGGGCCCAAGCCCCATCCCGAACGTCTGGATCGCCGCCATCGCGCAGACAATACGCCCCCGTGCGTCCGCATCGCTGCACATGCCCGACAGCAAGGGTTGGACGAAGTTCCAGCCGAAGAGGATGAGGATGATCGACACCAAATAGGCGACCGGCCCGACCCGGCCCGCCAACATCTGGAAGCCGACAATGATGCAGAGGCTCCCCAACAACACCGGGGCGAACCGGCTCAGGCGCTTGGGCAATATCCCTGCAAGGCCGGCCCCAACGACCCCGGCCAAGGTGCCGATCGAAAGGCCGCGCGCGATGGCCGCCGACGACAACTGGCTGGCCGCACCGATGCGTTCGGCATAGCTCCACACCGCGCCGACCGCGAAAAACACCAGTGCAACCGCGGCCAACCCTGTGATCGCGACACGCCAGTCGATGCCCCCGCCTCCATGGATGTCATCCTCGTCGCATTGGCCGTTCGGAAACAGCGGCAAGCTCAGCCCGACCGCCACCGTCAGCAAGGCATTGGCGAGAAAGATCGTGCTGGGCGCAAACTCGGTTTGCAGAATTGGCAAGGCGTACAACAGGGCCGCGGACAGCACCGCACCGACGACGAGATAGATGGAGAAAGCCCGATCCGGGTTGCTCGCCCGGCCGAGCGCGGCAAAGGAAAAGCCGACGGCCAGCCCTTGGCCGAGACCGGCAATGCAGGATGCGATCGCGATCATGCGATAATCGTGCGCGGCGGCCGTCGCGACGTTGCCAAGCGCGATCAGGGCCAGCGCCAATATGAGCGCACGCCGCCAGTTCCAACGCACGAGCAGGAAAGTGCTGGCGGTCATGCCCGCCGCCATGGCGTTGATGTCCCAGGCGGCAACATAGCCGAGATGGGCGTCGTCCATGCTGGATTGGGCGGCGATCAGCGCGAGCATCGCCGGCGTGATGAAGATGAACAGGGCGCCGACGAAGCCGATGCAAATGGCGCTGACAAGGCCTGCGGTCGTCAGCCGGCGACCATGCTCGCCCGCTTTGACCAGCCCTTCAATCGGCGAGGCGTGATTCCCCTGGATATGTTCCATCGTCCGTCCCCATGTGCCGAGCCCTTTTGGCCCGGGCAAGGCTCGGCCCCCACCCGTGGACCTTGTCGCACGTTATTCCTGATGCCCGGGACAAACACTCCCAACGAGTGAAACATGCCCTTCCCGCCTTGCGGCAGAGGCAGCCGTTATGTCGGCGGCGCACCGCTCAGACGGCAGCAATGGCTTCCACCTCGACCAGAAGCTTTTCGTCGGCCAGCCGAGGCACGAAGACGAGCGTCGCCGCAGGTCGGATCTCGCCGAGATATTGCAGGCGGAGCCGCCTGAGCGTGTCCGAATTGATCGGCTTCACGACATAGGTCGTGAGTTTTACGATGTTCTGGGGAGAGGCCCCTGCCCCGACCAGGATGTCGCGGATCGTCTTCACCGTCAGCTCATATTGATCCTCGATGCTGTCGGGGATGCTGTCGTCATCCGCCAGACCAACCTGGCCCGACAGGAACAGGATCTCCGCATCCGCCTTCACCCGCGCAACATGGGAGTAGGGACCGAAGGGCTCCCGGACATTTGACGGGCTGAGGAAGGTGGCGGGCACGGTCATCAGGCTGCTCCTATCGAGGACTGAACGCTTTCTACCTGCCTATTAACATTGTTTCCTTTTATCAACTAATATCGACGAAAGCGATTGTGCGTTTCTAAAACGCAATCTAGAAAGCATCGCATCGGGGCCGCGCCAACGTCCTTTGCGCCACTCCTTTTCGGAGTTCGGCCGGAGGATCTGGTTGATGCCGCGCCGTGCGGAATGCCGGAGATGCTATGACCAATTCGCGATACGATATTCTGTTCGAGCCGGTCCGGATCGGCCCGGTCACGGCGAAGAATCGTTTCTATCAAGTCCCCCATTGCAACGGCATGGGGCATCGGGCGCCGTCAGGCATGGCGGGCATGCGCCGGATGAAGGCGGAAGGCGGCTGGGGCGTGATCTGCACCGAGGTGTGCGAAATCCATCCCAGCGCGGACATCTCGCCCCATTCCGAGGCGCGGCTGTGGGACGACCGGGATATTCCGGCGCTCGCTCGCGCCGCCGACGGCATCCACGAATTTGGTGCGCTCGCCGGTGTCGAATTGGGTCATCACGGCTTTCGCGCCCAGAATCGGACCACCCGAGAGGTGCCGATCGGACCTTCCGCGCATGCGGTCGCCTCCTATGATCCGATCCAGTCCCGCGCGATGGACAAGCAGGACATCCGTAACCTGCGCCGTTGGCACAGAGCGGCGGCTCTACGCGCCAGACAGGCCGGGTTCGACCTGATCTACGTCTATGCGGCCCATGGGCTGGTGACGCCGATGCAGTTCCTGTCGCGCAAATATAATCAGCGCACCGACGAATATGGCGGTTCGCTGGAGAACCGTGCGCGGCTGCTGCGCGAACTGATCGAAGACACCAAGGAAGCGGTCGGCGACACCTGCGCGGTCCCCGTCCGTATCTGCGTCGACGAACTGGTCGGTGCCGGCGGCATCTGCGCGTCCGAGGAAGGCAAGGACGTTATCGAGATGCTGTCGGATCATGCCGACCTCTGGGACGTCACCGTCGGCGACTGGTCCGACGATTCGCTGCCGTCACGCTTCGGGCCGGAAGCGGCCTACGAAGATTATGTCGCACATGTGAAGAAGGTCACGGGCAAGCCCGTGGTGGGTGTCGGGCGCTTCACCTCGCCCGATACGATGGTGGCGCAGGTGCGACGCGGCGTGCTCGATTTGGTGGGTGCCGCGCGTCCGTCGATCGCCGACCCGTTTCTCCCCAACAAGATCCGGGACGATCAACTCGACGACATCCGCGAATGTATCGGCTGCAATATCTGCGCGGCCGCTGACAACACCTACACGCCGATCCGCTGCACCCAGAACCCGACCATGGGCGAGGAATGGCGCCGTGGCTGGCATCCCGAGATCATGCCTCCGAAGGAGAGCGGGGATCGCATCCTGATCGTGGGAGCAGGCCCGGCGGGCCTGGAGTGCGCGGTCACTTTGGGCAAGCGTGGCTATGAGGTGGCGCTGGCGGATGCGCGCGAGGAATTGGGAGGCCGGGTCGCGCGTGAATCCCGCCTGCCGGGCCTGTCGGAATGGGGACGTGTCCGGGAATATCGGATGGCGCAGTTGAACAGCTTGCCTGACGTGAATGTCTTCCTCGCGAGCCCGATGACCGCGGAAGACGTCCTGGAAGCGGAATTCGACCGGATCGTGCTGGCGACCGGCTCGACGTGGCGGCGCGACGGCGTCGGGCGCTGGCACCGCAATGCGATGACGCAATTGCAGGCTGACCGGATCTTCACGCCCGACGACGTCATGGACGGAGCCGCGATCGACGGGCCTGTGCTCGTGTTCGACGACGACCATTATTATATGGGCGGCGTAATCGCCGAGAAGTTGCGCGATCAGGGCCTCGACGTGACATTGGCGACCCCGGCGCCGCTGGTCTCGGCGTGGACGGTCAACACGCTCGAGCAGACGCGCATCC
>Ga0207698_10000320_pt1 | contig 28735 bp, 24 predicted proteins | sample KBSCornC22_FD_184298 | JGI IMG/M metagenome (GOLD analysis project Ga0207698, IMG submission 184298) | Corn rhizosphere microbial communities from Kellogg Biological Station, Michigan, USA - KBS Corn C2-2 (SPAdes) (version 2) | ecosystem: Host-associated > Plants > Roots > Rhizosphere > Soil ... | reverse complement strand
CGGTGCTGTCAGTCCAATGCGAACTCGTCTCCACTAGGTAGAGCTCGGCTTAAAATTGGACGTGATCAGGCCGCAAGCATCTGCCACTCCGCCAAGGCGGCGGAGCGGCGCTCCCTGTAAGTAGTCCTGTCGACGAGATGGCGTTCCAGAGCGAAGTGGTTGTGGACGTTGGCATGGACCGAAGCGAACTTCTGCAGGCTCTTCATCCGCCTGAACCGCAGCATCGCCCGCTCGCGTCGTCGGAATGACAGGTGGCTGTTCTCGACCCGGTTGTTCGCCCAGCGGCCGACCTCGCGCTTCTCTTCGCAACCAAGCTGCTTCAGCGCAGCACCGTACGAACGCAGTCCGTCAGTAGTGATCGTCACGGGTGAACCATGCCGCTTCAACGCCTTCTTCATGAACGTCAGAGCCGCCGCCTTGTCGCGGGTCCTGGTCACGAAACTCTCGAGAATCTCGCCTTCCTGGTCGACCGCGCGCCACAGGTACACCATCTCGCCATTGAGCTTCACGTACATCTCGTCGAGGTGCCAGCGCCAGTGGCGAAATGCTCGCATCCGACTTACACGCTGCCGGCGTACGTCGGCCGCAAACAGCGGTCCGAACCGGTTCCACCAGTGCCGCACGGTCTCATGGCAAATGTCGATCCCCCGCTCGAACAGCAGATCCTCGACATTACGCAGCGACAGCGGAAACCGGACGTACATCATGACGACCAGGCGGATCACTTCCGGCGAGGAGTTGAAGTAGCGAAATGGACTGGCTGGTTTTCGAGGACGAGGCATAGCCCCGCCTCTACTCCGCGTCAGACCTTATCGCCAGCAGGTACGTTTGGTCTGACAGCACCGTCTATGTCGCTGTGACCCTGGGTACTGTCCTCGCCGGTTGGGTCGGCGGGGTGACCGCCTTGGCCGTCGGACAGCCTCTTGCCTGGTTTCTCGTCCTCGCGCCGCGCTTCTCATTGAGCATCGAGCCCGGCAGCGCGGGCAGTCTGGTGGCGGCCACAATGTCACAATTGAGCATCATCATCGCAATCGCACTTTACCAAAGAGAAATTCAACGAGCGTGGGCGGCGCGTGACGAGGTCGAACGGACCAAGGACAACGTCGTCCGGGAAATAAATCATCGTGTAAAGAACACACTAGCCGTCGTTCAGGCCATCGCGAGGAGCACATTTGGGGATGAAGGCCGGGAGGCGGTTCGGGCTTTCTCCGGACGCCTCAAGGCACTGGCGGCGGCCCACGACATTCTGATGGAGAGCCATTGGCAAGATGCAAGTTTTGCCAAGGTTGTACACGACGCTTTGCGGCCGTTCCGACGCCCGGGCGACCCGTTTGTGCTGGAAGGCGAAGATTTTCCGCTGCCTCCCAGAGCGGCAATCAATCTCGCGCTTGCTTTGCACGAGTTAGCGACCAACGCCGTAAAATACGGCGCGCTCGGCACGGCAGAAGGGGTCGTTAACCTCCGGTGGTCAGCGACCCCGGAGGGCGCCTTTGACATCGTTTGGGAAGAGCGAGGCGGGCCTCCGGTGAACAGTCCGGCTAACCGCGGGTTTGGCACAAATTTGATAGCTCGAGGCATCGCAGCGGAAATCGGCGGCAATGTGACCCTCGATTTCCGGCTCGCCGGACTGGTATGTACAATTCGGGGTAGGCTGTCGTCCGACCGGCGCGCATCCTAAGCGTTCGGTCGGCCGAATGGTCAGCTTTGATGCGTCAAGCAGAGAGACGGCAAAGGAAAATGTTGTCCCATCAAACTGTTACCGGGAGAGGCGGCTTTGTCTCCCCCGATTGAGGTCTGTCTGGCGCCTCCCGTCGTTCCCCCGGGAGGCGCCAACTCTGCGGATGGCTCAGGGAAAAAGCGATGCTGTGTCGAAAGACACGCCGCCGCTCGCGGCCGCACCTGTCGGCCACTCTGAAAAATCATGTTACCTCAACCTGTTGACTTCATTCGCTCGGAGGAACGAGTTGCACGATCAGACTTTTCTTATCCATCGTGAAACCCAGCGGGACGCGCACAATGGTTAAAACCGGCACAGCAAACCTCTCGGACGCCCATACCCTTCAGCCCGATCTCAAAGGGCGCCGCGCGGTCGTGACCGGGGGCACCACGGGCATCGGCCGTGCCATCGCCGTTCTGCTCGCCAGCTATGGCGCCAAGGTGTTCATTTGCGGCCGCACGCGCGAACATCTCGACGATGCGCTGAACCGCATCCGCGAAGTGGGCGAAGGCGATGGCATCGCTGTCGATCTGGCCCGGGCCGAAGACGTGGATCGGTTCTTCACGGGCGCGGACGCCTATCTAGGCGGCCTCGACATTGCCGTGATCAATGCGGCCGTTCCCGCCAAAGCCGTGAGCGACACGCCCGAGCCGGAAACGCGCTACCAGATCGACGTGGACTTCACCGCCTACCTGATCGCGGCCCAGGAAGCCGCCCGGCGCATGAAGGCGGGCAGCGATATCGTGGTGATCGGTTCCATGTCGGCGGTGTCGCAAAAGGGCGGAAATTCGATCTACGTCGCCGCCAAGCTCGGCATTGAAGGCTTCGCGACCGCGCTGCGCAAGGAGCTTTCCGAGAAGGATATCAAGGTCGGCCTGATCGAGCCGGGCTTCACCGGCGCCGATTTCCAATATCCGGAATTCCCCCCGGAAAAGCAGCGCGCGCTGATCCGCGCCGACAAGATGCTGCGCGCCGAGGACATCGCCGCCGCCACCCACTTCATGCTGACCCAGCCGAGGCGAACTGCCGTTTCGCTGATGCGGGTCGAAACCCGGCTGGAACACCCCTGAGCCAGGAGGCAGCCATGTCGGCCAAGCAGGAAGAACAGGCGCGGCGTCACGGGATTTTCGGCAAATATGCCTATGGCTGGCTCACCCTGGCCTTCTTCGCCGGTTCGCTCATTCTCCATTGGATTTTCGGATGGCGCTCGTTCGTCGCCGAAGCCCGGGAACATGGCCAGGCACCCGTCTTCGCCGAATACCTGGATCTAATGCTGCGCGACACCTTCGAGAACTGGCAATCCGAATTTCTCCAGCTGCTCTGGCAGGTCGTGGGCCTGGCCTATTTCCTGTACATTGGATCGCCCAGTTCCAAGGAAAACGATGACCGGATGGAGGCCAAGATCGACGCCCTGATTCGCCTTCAGGCGAGAGAGAACGCGGACGAACTGATCGGCCGCATCGACCGGCGCTTCCTGCGCGATGGCGGACATGCCCGGCCCCATGCTCGCGACAATGGCGAACATGCCTGAAGAGGCCCATGGGTGCTGTCAGTCCAATGCGAACTCGTCTCCACTAGGTAGAGCTCGGCTTAAAATTGGACGTGATCAGGCCGCAAGCATCTGCCACTCCGCCAAGGCGGCGGAGCGGCGCTCCCTGTAAGTAGTCCTGTCGACGAGATGGCGTTCCAGAGCGAAGTGGTTGTGGACGTTGGCATGGACCGAAGCGAACTTCTGCAGGCTCTTCATCCGCCTGAACCGCAGCATCGCCCGCTCGCGTCGTCGGAATGACAGGTGGCTGTTCTCGACCCGGTTGTTCGCCCAGCGGCCGACCTCGCGCTTCTCTTCGCAACCAAGCTGCTTCAGCGCAGCACCGTACGAACGCAGTCCGTCAGTAGTGATCGTCACGGGTGAACCATGCCGCTTCAACGCCTTCTTCATGAACGTCAGAGCCGCCGCCTTGTCGCGGGTCCTGGTCACGAAACTCTCGAGAATCTCGCCTTCCTGGTCGACCGCGCGCCACAGGTACACCATCTCGCCATTGAGCTTCACGTACATCTCGTCGAGGTGCCAGCGCCAGTGGCGAAATGCTCGCATCCGACTTACACGCTGCCGGCGTACGTCGGCCGCAAACAGCGGTCCGAACCGGTTCCACCAGTGCCGCACGGTCTCATGGCAAATGTCGATCCCCCGCTCGAACAGCAGATCCTCGACATTACGCAGCGACAGCGGAAACCGGACGTACATCATGACGACCAGGCGGATCACTTCCGGCGAGGAGTTGAAGTAGCGAAATGGACTGGCTGGTTTTCGAGGACGAGGCATAGCCCCGCCCCTACTCCGCGTCAGACCTTATCGCCAGCAGGTACGTTTGGTCTGACAGCACCAGTTGAAGCCCTTGAACGGACTGGGAGGCTTTGCGCGGGATTTGCGTGGCATCAGCGCGATCTAGCAGCGTGGCAGCGCGCCTGCCACACAGGTCTGACAGTGCCCCTCATCGCCAACCAGTGCAGTTGCTTTGACAGCACCCTTCGACAGGACCGACAGAACCTGTTGATGCCTGCTGCGCGGAGGAGATGTCCGGGCAGCAGGCCGAGAGGATCCGCGTCAATGAGCGCGACTGTGCTTTTTATGGTGAAGAATTCTTCGTCTAAGTGATTGTTACGCGCTGTCAGCAGGCATCAATGGGGACGAGGATGTTGACCTCGATCGGCTGGGCAAGAAGATCCATGATCGTTGCCCTGTAATCCTTGTAATAGCCCGTTGCCCGGTGTGCCAGGAGGGCATCGTCATCGGCGTAACGCTCCACTAGACAGAGCACGCCGCCGGTGCCTTCCGGGGTGGTCGCCTCAAAGAGGTTGTAAATCTGACAACCCGGTTCGGTGCGGCTGTTCACGACCATATTCTCAAGGATGGCTTTGGCCTGATCGAATGCCCCCTCCTTGGGGAAAAAGCGGACGAAGACGAGATTTTGCATTGCCTGTGCTCCTTGTTGAGAGTCGATTTGGTGCGGGTTCACCGCGCGCGGCCGAGGATCAAATCACTGGCCTTCTCTGCGATCATGTAGACCGGGGCGGCGGTATTGCCGCCGATCACCCGCGGCATGATCGAGGCATCGACCACGCGCAGCCGATCAAGCCCCCGCAGGCGAAGTTCGGGGTCAGTCGCTGAATCGGGATCGGATCCCATCCGGCAGGTGCCAACAGGGTGATGCACGGTTGCACAGCTTTCCCTGATTGCCTGCATGAGCGACACATCGTCCTTCGCATCCGGTCCCGGGAGGATTTCACGCGAGTCAATTTCGGAAAATGCCGAAGACGCAAAGATGCGGCGCGCGAGTCCTATTCCTTCGATCAGCGGCCGGAAATCTTCCGGCTCGCTGAAGAAGCGTGGGTCGATGTGTGGAGCGGCGGCTGGATCAGGCGATGTGACATGAACTTCGCCGCGGCTTTGCGGACGGAGAAGGCCAACCAGAATACCAAACCCCCGCTTGCGCGGTAGCGGGCCTGGCGCACGGTGCATGGGCATGAAGATCAGTTGCAGATCGGGCCTTGCACCGGCATGGGTGCTTCGCACGAAGCCTGTTGCTTCAAAGACGTTGGATGCCAGCGGCCCGCTGCGACTGACAGCATATTGAAGCAGGTTTGACGCCAAGCGGGGCAAAATCCGCCAATCCACGACATAGGGCAAATTGCTGTTCGTCGCCATCTGCACCGGAGCGACGACATGATCCTGAAGGTTTTTGCCAACAGCCGGGAGGTGGTGATCGACAACAATTCCGACTTTGCGCAGGATCATGCCATCCCCGATGCCTGAGCGCTCGAGGATATTCGGAGAACCGAAGCTTCCTGCCGCGAGGATCACCTCCCGTGTGGCCATGACGCGTTGCCGTTGGTTGCCCCGGTGGACGAGCACCCCGATCGCCACACCGCGATCAAGAAGGACGCGATCAACCAGGCGCCCTGAAAGCACGGCGAGATTCTTTCGGCTGCGAGCGGGGTTGAGATAGGCTGTCGCGCTTGAAACACGACGACCATTCCGGACCATCGCCTGCCTGACGCCGAAGCCTTCCGGACAACCGTCATTGAAATCGTCCACCTGTCGATAACCCAGCTCGGTGGCCGCGCGAACGAAGAGACCAGTCAATGGATTGATGCGGCGATAGCTGCTGACGTGGACCGGGCCATCTTTGCCGTGGCTTTTCCCGGTAAAGCTACCATTGTCCTCGGAACGGAGGAAATTGGGCAAGACCTCGGCATAGCTCCATCCCGGACAGCCAAGCTCGGCCCATTCCTCGTAGTCATCGGGATGGCCGCGAAAGTAGACCATGCCGTTGGTTGAAGTGCAGCCGCCCAGCACGCGCCCGCGCGGAAGCGGAATGCTCCGTCCGTCAGCATGGCTTTGCGGTGCGGTGGCATAGCCCCAGTCCAGACTGGAGTGGCCGATCAGTCCGCCAACACCGGCGGGAATATGGATCAGCGGATGGGTGTCCGGACCGCCGGCCTCGATCAGCGCCACCCGATGGCGACCATCCGCGCTGAGACGGTTCGCAAGCACGCACCCAGCCGCGCCCGCACCGACGATCACATAGTCAAATTGCAGGTCCGCTTCGGTCGGCTGGATGGTGTCGTTGTCAACCAAGTTACTGGAGCTCCCCGTGCCTCTTCCGCCGCCTTCCTCGGGCGCGGCCGGGCGCCAAGCACCTATCTCCGCCGATAGGTCGCGGAAGATCGCTGACTGTCTAATTGCCCGGCGATTGGAAACGCGCGTCTATGGCGCAAAGGAGAGTGCAATGTCCGCGACGGCTGAAGAATTCGGAATGTGCAGCAAGCGGCTGGGACGGATACGTCCGGCGATGGAAGCGTTGATTGGGCAGCGCAAGTTCTTTGGCGGAGAAATCCTGATCGCCCGTCACGGCAAGGTGCTGCTGCACGAGGCGGTGGGCTATCGCGACTGGGGCAACAAGGTCCCGCTTGAGAAGGACTCGGTCTATTCGATTTTCTCGATGACCAAGTCGCTGACCGCAGTCATGACCCTCCACGCGATCGAGGCCGGGCAGTTCGCCCTGACCACCAAGGTCAGCGAGGTCATTCCTGAGTTTTCCGGCGGAATGCGCGAGGATATTACTTTCCACCATCTGCTGACCCATACTTCGGGCCTGCCCATGGTATTCACCCCGATTCAGGGCATGTTTATTGACAATTTGGATGAAATGATCGCGGCAATCTGCGCCAAGGTCCATTGTACCGCCGAGCCTGGAACCGAGGCGAGCTATGCTCCGCTGGTTGGTCATGCCCTGATGGGTGAGGCCATCCGGCGTACCGATCCCGGCAAGCGCGGGTTCCGCCAGATCATGCAGGAAACCATTCTCGATCCTCTCGGCATGAAAGACAGTTCGTTCGGTCTGAGGCCAGACCTCAAATCGCGCCACGTCAAGCCGCATTGGCTGTTCGACAAAGGCGCGCTCCAGCACCTGTCCCGCAACGTCGAAGGTTCGGACGCGGCCTTTGAAGATCCTGATGCCGAAATGCCGTGGGTGGGCCTGTGCTCTACTGTGTCGGATATCTTCCGCTTCACTGAGATGCTGCGCCAGGGAGGCCAGGCCAATGGTGCGCGGATCCTTTCGCCTGTCACCGTCGAGCGGACCCGGATCAATGAAACCGGCGGAAAGATCAACCAGCTCTATGGCCGCAATGCCATAGCGCGTGGCTGGGAGCCGGCACCGGCCTATCTTTCGATCGGATTCTCGCTGAGTGGCGATAGGATTTGTCACCAGCAGATGGGGACGCTGACCAGTCCGCAGACCTTCGGCCAACACGGCCAGGGCAGTACGCTCTACTGGGTCGATCCCAAGTGGGACGTGACCTTTGTCTGTCTGTCACATGGCGTGATGATCGAGGGCGAAAACTACGAACGCTTTCAGAAGCTTTCGGATATTGCCATCACCTCGGTCATTTGAACCGGGCAGGGACAGGGACGGAGCCATGATAAAAATTGCGGAATTGTTCTCGGTCGCAGGCCAGAGCGTGGTGGTGACCGGCGGGGCCAGCGGCATCGGCCTTGGCTTTGCCGAAGCGATGGCGGCAAACGGTGCGAAGGTGACCTTGCTCGACCTTGATGCCGGGCGGATCGACACCGAAGTCGCGCGGCTTGCCGCGCAGGGCCATTCAGTGCGCGGAACGGTGGTCGACGTCAGCGATCACGCCGCGCTCGACGCCGCGATTGACGCGGCTGTGGCGGCGCAGGGCGGGCTGGATACGGTATTCGCCAATGCCGGGATCGATTCGGGCACGGGATACCTTGGCGCTTGGGTCGGTGAGACCCGGCCCCGAGTAAGCGAAGGTGCGCTCGAAAACTATGACGATGCGCGCTGGGACCGGGTCATCTCGATCTGCCTCAACGCGGTCTTTGCTACTGCCCGAACTGCGGCCCGGCACATGCGGCCGAACAAGTCGGGGCGGATCATCGTTACGACCTCTGCGGCGGCGGTCCGCTGTGAGCCCGCGATCGGGATGGCCTATATGGCGGCCAAGGCGGGCGCGGCGCATTTCGTGCGGAATGCTGCGCTGGAACTCGCGGCCGACGGGATCACCGTCAACGCCATCGCCCCGGGCATGTTCGCCACCAACATCGGCGGCGGCCATTTGCTCGATTCGGGGCTGCAACGTGAATTCGGCAAGGCGATCCCGATGCACCGGATCGGATTTCCCTCGGACATGTACGGGCTGGCGCTGTTTCTTGCCTCGGGTGCCTCGTCCTATGTTACCGGGCAGCAGATCGTGATCGACGGTGGTTTCAGCCTGGGCCAGGCCGACTGATCCCGCAAGCTCAGTCGCTGCCCGGCAGCCCCAGTTGGTTGACGTAATAGGTGTCCATATATTCACGCAGCGCGACGACCTGCCCGTCCTTCACGTCGATGGACATGACATAGTTGTTGTCATAGGAACGCCCGTCGACGAATTGGCCACCGCCACGGGTCTCCATCACCACGCGGTCCTCGTTTGAAGTCAGCCAGCGAAGCGTGATCTCAGGCGAACCGGGCGCGAACAGTGCTTGGATCGGGGCGATGGTGGCGAAAATCGCGTCAGGTCCGGTGTGGGTGCCTGCACCGGGCACTCCCCGACCCATGACGGTCCATGTCATGTCGGGCGCCATGACCTGCCGTGCCGCGGCGAAATCGCCCGTGTCCAGCGCTACGAAAAAGGCGGCGACGGTTCGCTCGGCATCGTTGCAGGGTTCGAACATCGTTCATCCTCCCAGCACGGCGGAGCCGCGGGGCAGGCGTTCGCCGCGTGCATAGGCGGCCCGGCCGACGAAGAATTCCTCGATTGGACCACCGTAGGGCGTGATGCCCGAAGCGGCGAGCCCGGCGCGCAGCCCCTCCATTTCCCCAACGGAAATGCGGTGGATCGGCTGACGCAGCATCCCCCCGTTCCCGCCAACCAGCCACTGCTGGAACTTGAAACTGAGGAATGGGTAAAGTCCCGAACTGGAAACCCGCCCGTGCAGATTCCAACTGGCGGCGCGCACCGGCTCGACCGCCCAGTAAATCTCCATGGCCTCGTCAAGCTGGCCGGCGCGGAAATGATTGAACATCCGCACCACGCGCTGGTCGTCCTGGGTCTGCCACATGTCGTAGCCCATCGCCCCCGCCCACTGCGCGCCGTGATCGCCAACAATAAAGGCCCAGGCATTGTCGAGCGGATCGTTGATCAGCAACTGCTCGCCCACTGCGGCGAAGACATGGGCGGAATAGTTCGGCGGATTGAGATTGCCGATCTTGAGGCCGACGACATTGTCGATATCGGCCAGTCGCCGGATCAGATCGATGGACAGCGTGCCATGCCCGAAGCGCGACAGGTCGAAGCGGGCGGCAGGATAGAGGTCCATGCACAGGTCCACCGCCTCGCAGACCGATTTCATCGTCTGAAAAACCTCATCCTCGCTGTCGGGATGGTACTGGACCGGCGAGCCTAGAAGCACGTGGTGGCCGCCTACGGATTCGAAATATTTGAGGAATTCGACATCGTTGACGAAAGTGTCGAGCAGCACTGGTGCGGAAACGAGCATCCGGCCCTTTGCTTCGTCGCAGACGATACGGACGAATTCGCAGCGCTCCTCCATGGTCATGGATGTCGATTCGACCGCCGCGAGAACCGAGAACATGCCGTGCTCGATGTAATAGTTCACGTCCTGGCGAATGCCTTCCTCGTCCAGACCGGAAAGATCCGGCTTGAATGAAGGCATCAACGTCCCCTCAAGACCGTTGTAGTTCTGCTTTGCCCAGGCCTTCGCCTCTGAGCGGGTAAAATCCATCTGCCACTCTCCCTGCGTTCCACCGGCCTTCCGGCATGTTGCCGGACATGAGTGCAGTTCGGAGATGAATTGCGTCACCTATCTGTGGAGATAGGTGTTGTCAGTGTGTCATCCCGTTCAGCTAACTCTGTTCGGGAGAAGGTCATGAACGGAACGTCAGCAGCAGCACTGGTGCAGGAAGTCGCGGATCGGCACGAGATCGCCAACTTGCAGGGCCGCTACATGTATTACCTTGAGGCGCATCGATACGCCGATGTGCTCACGCTCTTCGCGCATTGCGATCCTGAAGTCAGTGTCGAAATCGGCGAAAGCGGCGTCTATGTCGGCAGGGCAAAGGTGGAGGCGATGTTCCTTCAGGTCCTGCGGCCGTTCTTCATGCAGCCGGGGATGATGCCCCTCCACATGTTGACCACGCCTGTCATCGAAGTGGACAGCCTTGCCGGGCGCGCCCATGCCATGTGGCAGACGATTGGCTGCAACAGCTTTCCCGACGAGGGCGGGCTTCGCGCCGTCTGGCAGCAGGGCACCTACGACAATCTGTATGTTCGCGAAGATGGCGATTGGCGTATCCGGCGCATGCGCTGGCTGGCGAATTTCCGGACATCCTTCGACCGGGGCTGGGTGCGCGAACCGCTTTACGAGCTTGCACCGCTGGATCGGAGCCGATTCCCTCAGGAACTGCGGCCCGATCTACCGCCGAGCCAGGCATTCGAAAGTTATGATCCGACGGCTGTGCGATTGCTGGCGCCTCAGCCGCCTGAACCGCGCAATCGAGCCAGATAGGCGATCCTATCTTGCGGGATAGGTAACACGTCGTCGGCGATAAGGCACCAGATAACGAGAAGAATGACAAGGGAGATGGAAATGAAGGTGATCAACAAGTTGCGTCTCGGCGCTTCGACCGTGGCGGCAGCGATTCTGCTAGCTAGCGCTCCGGCCTATGCACAATCCGCTAGTGGTGACGGCGCTTCCGGCAGCGAAAGTGCCGACAAGTCTGGCAGCGGCCGCCTCGACGAGATCGTGGTAACCGCCCGCTTCCGCGAAGAGCGCCTTCAGGATACCCCGTTGGCTATCACGGCAGTTTCAGGCGATGAATTGGCCAATCGAAGTATCGCCAATGTCCAGGACATGGGGCGCCTTGTGCCGAATGCATTCATCACGCCCGGTGCGGCTGCGGTAGGCGCCACGCCGACCGTATCACTGCGTGGAGTGTTTCAGGCCGATTTCAATTTCGCCTTCGAGCCCGGTGTCGCGATCTACATTGATGACGTTTATCATGCCACACTGATGGGCTCCGCGATGGACCTGATGGATCTGGAGAGAGTGGAAGTTCTCCGCGGGCCGCAGGGAACACTGTTTGGCAAGAACACACTTGGCGGCGCGATCCGGCTTGAATCAAAGGTGCCCAAGGGCGATAACACCGGCAGCATCGAAGTCGGCTACGGCAGCAATCATCGTCTTGACGTCAAGGGCTCGTTCGATTTTGCGGTAGTTCCTGACAAGCTCTTCATGCGCGTATCCGGAGTTGCCCGCCGCGAAACCGGTTACCAGAAGATTCTCGATTACACCTGCGACATGCTTCGCCGGGGCACACCGGCACAGGCCGGATATGGCGATGGCTATGGCGCCGGTGGTGTGGTGGTTCCGGTTGGAAGCGCGGCAGACAATGCTGCAGCAATTCCGTCGGTTCTGATCCCGACCGCCGATCTTGCCACGATGACTTCGCAGGCCAGGAACCAGAGCTGTTCTCTGGGCAACGCTGGCGGACAAAATCTCAGTGCCGGTCGTGCCCTGCTGCGCTTTGTTCCCGACGACAAGCTTGAGATCAACCTGGCAGTTGATTACGCCAATGATCATCGCGATGTAAATCCTGACACGATGATCAAGGTCATCAACCCGGTTCTTTCCAGCCGAACCGCTCCGCCGGATTTCTTCATGAGTTTCGTGCGCGACCAACTGCTGGCCGATTACGGGCTGGTCTATGATGACCGCTTCGTACCTTCGGATCCCTACACCACTTATGGGTCGAATCGAGATCTGGCAACAGGGCGCTCACAGCCCAATACCGCTTCGGTCGAGAGCTGGGGTGTTCAAGGCAAGATCAACTACAAGTTCAACGACAATCTCAAGGCGAAACTGGTTGTCGCCCATCAAGCCTACAACAGCCAGTTCTCGCATGACTCCGACATCTCGCCACTGGGCTTCGGCCTCAATGGCAACGACATCCAGCACAAGCAGACGACCGCAGAATTCCAGTTGCTCGGTCAGGCATTCGACGGAAAGCTCGACTGGACGCTGGGCGGCTTTTACCTCGACGGCAAGGACCACCTTGGCGGCGCTATCGATTATGTCGTGCTGCATTTCCTGCAAAACGACACGTATCTGGACAGGTCGCGCTCAGCATTTGCGCATGGCGTGCTGCATCTCTCGGACGATTTCAGCATCACCGGTGGCATTCGCTATACCAACAACAAGAAGACCTTTACATTCGACCACATCGGTAGTGGCTTCCCGATACTGACCCAGTCAGCGACGACGAAGCAGGTCGACTGGACCGTTAGCGCGGATTATAAGGTCACGCCCGACGTCCTCGTCTACGGCTCAGTTGCGACCGGCTTTCGCCCGCGCTCCATCAATCCGCGCCCGCTGACACCTACCCAGTTCGCGCCGATTCCCGGCGAGAAACTGATCAGCTACGAAATCGGCATGAAGGGCGACTATTTCGATCATCATCTGCGTTTGAATCTGGCTGCCTTTTACAGCGATTACAAGAGCCACCTGCGGCAGTTAAACGGCTTCGAATGTGTCGGTGCCAATGTTCCCGTGGTATTCGATCCTGCCGCCTGCCCGGCCGGTTCAGCCCCGTTCACCTGGTTCTTCTATGTCGGCGAAAAGGCAAAGATCTACGGTCTCGAGGGTGAAGTCACGTTGGAGCCTGTGGATGGCCTCATGATTAATGGTGCCTTTGGTTACAACGAGTTCAAATCGAGCGGGACCGGTCCGGCCTTCTTCGATCCGAGCAACCGAGTGCAGCCGAAATTCAATGCCAGCGCGGGTATCCAGTATGCAATTCCTGCGCTAGGCGGCACTCTGACGCCGCGGCTCGACTGGCGCTATCAGAGCCTCATGACCTACAATCCGGCACCGACCACCGCGACGATTCCCCTTTTCAACATTCCGGGACGTTCCGTGTTTGATGCTGGCCTGACCTATAAGCGGGACGCTTGGCAGGCGTCGCTGGCCGTCACGAACGTGTTCGACAAGTTCTATTACAACAACAAATTCACGCTGACTGGCTTTAATGTTTCGGGATCTCCCGCACGTCCGCGCCAATTCCTGTTTTCGATCAAGCGAGACTTCTGAGTTAGGCAGTCGTTTCGTAACCCGGGAGCGTCGGTCTTTGAAAGTCGACGTTCCCGTGGTCTTTGGAGGTGGTGTAAATGATGAGCTTCAAAAAGGCACTGGCGGCATCGGCCATCGCTTTGACAGTGGTCACAAGCGTTCCGGCGCAAGCTGGGGTCAAGGGCCGCAATGCAGCCGAACGAACAGTGATCGGCCTGCTGGAAATGGCGTTCAACCAGAAGAACCCAGCCGAAGCCTTCAACCGCTACGGTGGCCCCTACTACCGCCAGCACAACCCGACCGCGCCCGACGGAAAGGACGCCATAATCGCCATGCTGAATGGCTGGCTGCCAACGGTTCCAGGCCTGCATTACGATATCAAGCGCATAGTTTCGCATGGTGACATGGTCTGGGTCCATTCGCATGTCACGATGGGTCCCGATGATCGCGGTCAGGCGGTAGTCGATATCTTCCGTCTTGAGGGGGGCAAGGTGGTAGAACATTGGGATGTCGGTACCGCAGTCGTGGAAAAGCCCGCCAATTCCAACACCATGTTCTGAGCTTGCTGGCAGATGTCCGCTCAAGTTGAATTCGACTATATCATCGTTGGCGGCGGAACGGCGGGTTGTGTGTTGGCAGAACGCCTGACGGCGGATGGCAGCGCGCGTGTCCTCCTGCTCGAGGCCGGATCGCCCGCCGACAGCCTTTGGATCCGGATGCCGGCCGGGATGGGACGGTTGTTCGTAAACCCGCGCTACAACTGGGGCTTTGTCGGTCAGCCGGAGCCAACGCTCGGCGGACGCGAGCTTTATTTGCCTCAAGGCAAGGTTCTCGGCGGCTCAAGCGCAATAAATGGGATGGCCTTTGTGCGTGGCCAGCCAGAGGACTATGATGGCTGGCGCGACGGCGGCGCACCTGGCTGGGGCTGGCAAGATGTCCTGCCATACTTCAGGCGTCTGGAGGATCGTGCCGATGCTCCGGGCCGCGGCCGAGGCGGGCGCCTGAGGGTATCGGATCCCGGATATGTGCATGGCAGCGCCGAGGCGTTCTGCGCGGCAGCGCAACAAGCCGGGGTGCTCGGCAATCCCGACTACAATGGCGAACGCCAAGAGGGCGTCGGCCTTCTTCAATTCACCATACGGAGCGGACAGCGCCATTCAGCCGCATCGGCCTACCTTGCCGTGGCTCGCTCACGCCCCAACCTGCTCGTTCTGACCGGGGCATATGCCAAGCGAATCCTGTTCGAAGGCAATTCAGCGACCGGCGTGGAATTTTGGCACCGTGAGGCAAGTCGCACAGCAAAAGCGCGCGGCGAAGTCATCGTCGCTTCGGGTGCAATCGGATCGCCGCATCTTTTGTTGCGATCGGGCATCGGCGACGCTGCCGAGCTTTCGGCACTCGGCATCGCTCCGGTGACTTCACTATCCGGTGTCGGGCGCAACCTGAAGGATCACCCTTATGTTCACATGACCTTCGGGGTCCGGCCGGGCGCCTCGCTCAATCCGCTTCTTCGCGGTTGGCGGGTCTATTTGCAGGGCGCAAGGTGGCTTTTTACCCGAAGCGGTCCGCTGACGATCGGAGCGTCCCAGGCGGCGGCGTTCCTGCGCAGCACCCCACAGGTGGAGCGCCCGGATCTGCAGATCAATTTCCGGCCGATCAGCCACGCCTTCGACAGCGCCGGACGTCTCGGGCCTGACCCCGCTGACCGGGTTACGGCTGCAATTTGCGGCCTGCGCCCATGCTCGTCCGGCCGGGTCTGGCTAAAATCACCCGATGGGCCGCCCGCACTGCTTGGTGGCTATCTCGGCGATAGGGCTGATGAGGATGTGCTGGTCGCGGGGATTGGTTGGGTGCGCCGGATCTTCGCGAGCGAACCGCTGCGGTCGCTGGTAGTCAGCGAAGACAAGCCGGGGGCGGGCGCAACGGGCGACGAGCAGGTGCGGGAATTCATCCGTGAGACGGTGCAGACCATGTGCCACCCCGTCGGCACCTGCCGGATGGGCACCGGCGAGGGAGCAGTGGTCGATCCAAGCCTGCGGGTGCGCGGCATCGACAAGCTGCGGGTGGCCGATTCCTCGATCATGCCAGAGATTGTTTCGGGCAACACCGTCGCTGCCACCTATATGATTGCCGAGAAGGCATCTGATATCATCCGCGCCAATCGGCGCGCCTAGCAAGAAAGCAAGGCAATGGCCCGTGAACACATCCGCCGTTGGAATGTCGGCAATGTCGAAATCGTCAGGATCGTTGAGATTTTCCGCGAGACGATTGATCCATCGTTCATGTTTCCCGACTGCACCGCTGAAACGGTACTGAAACATCCCTGGCTACGACCGCTGCACGCCACTGATGATGGCCAGATCGTGCTCGCCTTTCAGGCATTCGCCATTCGCGCGGGCGATCGGCACATCATGGTCGATACCTGCATCGGCAACGACAAATACCGCCTCGCCCCGATCTTTCACATGCGGCATGGCGATTTCCTCCATGATCTTGCTCATGCCGGCTTCGCCCCGGACAAGATCGACACGGTGCTGTGCACCCATCTGCATCTTGACCATATCGGCTGGAACACGCGGCTCGTCGATGGCCGCTGGGTGCCCACTTTCCCCAACGCCCGGTATCTGATGAGTGCGGTTGAACTCGATTTCGTCCGCAATCTGGTGGGCACCCCGCATGCCGAGGTCGATCACCTTTCGGATTCGCTTCAACCGGTGTTCGATGCCGGTCTGGTCGATTTCATTGCCGCCGATCATCAGGTCTGCCCGGAAATCAGCCTAGAACCAACGCCGGGGCATACGCCGGGGCACGTCAGTATCCGGGTCAGTTCTGAGGGGGCCAGGGCGGTGATTACCGGCGATGTGATGCACCACCCGCTACAATGCGCCGAACCGGCGCTGAAGAACCGCTTTTGCAACGACCACGACGCCAGCCGCGCAACCCGGCTGGAATTCCTGAAGCGCTATCAGGATAGCGATGTCATGGTAATTGGCAGCCATTTTGCCGAACCAACCGCTGGCTGGATCTGCAGCGATGGCGAAACATGGCGGCTCGATCACGGCTAGAGCGGCGTGCGAGTTTCGATGGGGAGCAAGGCCGAAACCCGCTGGGTGTCGGCCTTGTTTTTGCGTCGTTAGAGCGCGGCAGAAATGGCGATATCGGACAGCTTCTGGAACCGTTCGATATTGTCGGCTTCGGGCAGTAGTTTCGTTGTCAGGCAGACAAACGTCATATCGAGTTCGGGATCGACCCACAGCAGGGTGCTGCCGGCACCATGATTGCCGAAGGCGCGCGGCGTGGCCATTGTTCCGAACTGGTGGTGGCAGATGGCATCCCCGCGGAGCGAAAAGCCCAAGCCGATGTAAGCCGGATAGGGGAGCCATCCACGCGACAGGGCCATGGCCTTGTAGATCACGTTGGGCAGATCGTCAGTGCGATTCTGCGTGGCCAGATCGAGCATCCGGCGGGAGACAATCCGTTCGCCATCGAGCTCTCCGCCGCGTCGCAGGGCCTCCGCCAGTCGCCACAGGTCACCGATCGTCGAGACCATACCGACCCAAGGCATCTCCGCTTCCGGATCCTCGAACGCTCCATTAGGCCCCTCGACCCGACTGGACGGGTGAGTGGCAGGAAAATTCTGCGGGAATTCGGGAACAATGTGACGATCCTTGAGATCCGGTCGTACACCGACCGCGGTGTCATTCATCCCGAGCGGCTGGAGCAGGTCTTGCGTGACTATGTCTCGGTAGCGCCGATTTTGCGGGTCGGTGCGCTGGAGAATCTCGCCCATCAGCGCATGTGCAGCCATTGGTGAATAGGCAACACTCTCGCCCGGCTCTTCTCCGCCATGCATCGAGGCGCAGATTGCCTGAATGATGACGTCCAGCCGGTCGATTGGCATTCCGGGAGCCGGGCTAAACAGTGGCGGCAGGCCGGTCCGGTGGGTCAAAAGATGCTCCACGCGAATATCTTCGCGCGGTTTGCCGGAGAATTCTGGAATGATCGCAGAGACTTTCGTCGTCAGCGCAAAACGCCCGAGTTCGATTGCGCGCAACACCAGCAAGTTGGTGAAGGCCTTGGTCAGGGAGAACAGGCTGAATACCGAATCTGCCCCGACCGGGCGACTGTCGGTGCTGCTGTAGGTGCCAAGCGCTGCTTGCAGGCCCACCTTGCCGTGGCGACTGACAATGATTGCAGCACCCCGATAGGCCCCTGAAGCGATATCGGCTTCGATGACGTCTTTCAGCTGCTTCAGGCGCTCGCCGCACAGGCCGTCAGCTATCGAGTGGTCCATTCCTAACTCCCAATCCGAAGGCGCGCGTCGGCGGCACCCTCTCCATCTCGCATCTGCATGGTCCGGGGGCAGGAGCCAGGAACCTATCTGCAAGATAGGGGACCGGCCGATTGCTAAGGTCCAACAACCCGGACTATGGTCAGGCGTGTCCCGTTGAATGCGTTCACGGGGCGGGTGGAGCCACAATCACGCCCAAACAGGCGGAGAGGATCATGGGAAGGGCCGTTCAAGCTCACAGTGTTGCGGCACAGGAAAATGCATATGCGGGGCGCAGTCGTGTCAGGCTGCGGATTCCGCAGCAAAGCCTTGTCGAGCGACCGCGCCTTATCGACCTGCTCTTGCGACATAATCATGCCAGGCTTGTCCTGCTTCAGGCTCCCGCTGGATACGGCAAGACCAGCCTGCTGCAGCAGTGGGCCAGCGAGTGTCTGGCCAGCGGAGACACCGTCGCGTGGATGAGTCTTGATGCGCGCGACCGTGATCCCATGTCGTTCGCCGGTCACCTCAATGTGGCCCTGGGAGAACAACATGGTGGCATTGCCGGTCTTGTGGAAGCGCAGTCGGGCAGCCGCCAGTACTATGGCTGGCAAGCGATCATCCAGCGGATGTGTGATCGCCTTGCGGACAGTGTTCCGCGCTGCCGGATACTGATCGATGACGCGCAGCAACTGGCTGGTTCCCCGGCGCTCGATTGCCTGCAATCATTGATCGACGAAGCCCCATCGGGAATGCAGATCGTGCTGGCGACGCGCGGAGAAACAGGCCTGCCGCTCGGGCGAATCCGTGCGCACCACGAAGTACTGGAATTGGGGCCGGCTGAACTGCGCTTCATCGAAGGCGAAACCCAAGCTTATCTTAGCAGCAAGGCAGAGACGGAAATCGATCAGGAGCAGGTGCGCCTGTTACAGGATCGATCTGAGGGCTGGATCGTTGGGATCAAGCTGTTCAGCCTGGCGCTGAATCTTGAACCGGAAAACCAGCGGATCCTTGAAAGCTTTACCGGTGAACGGCGCCAGATTGCCGATTTCTTCCTAGAGGACGTTTTTTCGCGCCAGCCGGAAGACTTGCAGGATTTCCTGCTGCGTTCGTCGCTGATGGACCAGTTCTGCCCTGCATTGTGTGATGCAGCGCTTGAACTGCGGAGCAGCCGTGAGCTCATTGCCCGCTGTGAGGCATCGGGCCTGTTTCTGCAGACCATGGATCAGACCCGGAGCTGGTACAGGTATCATCACCTGTTTGCGGGGTTTCTGCGCCGTCAATTGCAGGACCGGATGCCAGGAACCGCCTCGGCCATCTATCGGCGCGCGGCACAATGGCTGACTGCCAGCGGCAATCACGTCGAAGCGTTCGATTGCGCGATCAAGGGTCAGGACCCGCTCCTCGCGGCCGACATTCTTGACGCAAATTGTGACGCGATGTTCGCGGCAGGATTGCAGCCAACTGTGCAGTCGTTGGCTGCTCAGCTCCCGCCGCATATTCTGGCGCTCTATCCGCGTCTTATGCTCAGTCTGGCCTGGCGCCTTTCGGCGCAGTGGCGTCTTTCCGAGGCTCGCAGTCTGGTAGCCGTGGCGGAGCGTCGCCTTGAGGACCTTGATCGTTCCCCGGCATCGGACGACACCGATGTCGAATGGCTGAGGCTTGTTGTCTCGCACCGGGAAACGCAGATTGCCCATGCCTCTTACGAGCTTGAGGCACTTGAAAGCCAGTGCCTGTCAGTGCTGGATGGCGGGCTCGGTTTCGGTAGCAGCCCCTACTTGATGGGCAGCTTTCAGAACTCGCTGCAATATGCCCAGCGCGAACAATACAAACTGGCCAAAATCGACCGCCTCGACGCGCTTGCGCGCGAACAGGTGCAACGAACCGGAGCTGCGCACGGAGAGATATTTATTTCGGCCATTTCGGGCCCATCCCTGTTTCTGATGGGGCAGACCGAGCGGGCCAAAGCAATGCTGCGATCAAGCCTTGAAGTCGCCCAACGCATTGGCGGCCGTGACGACCCGCTCGGCGCGGTTGTCGCGCCCGCGCTCGCTTCACTGCATTACGAATGCAACGAGATCGAAGAGGCTCAGGAGCTGATCGATCACTACGTTCCGCTGATGACATCGGCGGGCTTCGTGGATCAGCTACTCAACGGATGGGTTACCCAGGCGCGCCTGCGGCTCCTCAAGGGCTCTCCGGAGGCTTGTCTTGCCACGCTGGACGTCGCAGCAGAATTTGGAAGCCGCCACGAATTGGATCGCTTGCGGATTGGCGTGAGCGTGGAGCAACTGCGCATATTGCTCAAGCTTGGCCGGCCGGACGATGCAGCGCGGTTCGCCCGGCGCCGCGGCCTGTCGAACCACCGCGCGGCCAATCTCTCGCGCGGTCAGTTCAAATATACCACTCTGGATGGTGCTGTCGCCATGGCGAACTGCCGACTGATGGCAGCAGACGATCATTTTGGCGATGCACTGGCGCTGGCCAGACAATGGCGATCTTTCGTTACGGCGGCCCAGGCGATCCACGCAGCGGTGGAATGGGACATTCTTATTGCCGAGCTGCTGCTCATGTCCGGTGAGCGCCTGTCGGCGCAGCGTGCACTGTCGCAGGCCTTGGCAAAGGCTGCACCCGCCAGGCTGTTTCGCCGTTTCCTGGATGAAGGTGAGCCGATCGCCAGTCTGCTGCACCAGATGGCCCAGGCCGAGGGAATCAATGACGACCGCGTCAATCTGTTCCTGCGGGAGCTGGTCGGCTTCCTTGATCCTGTAAGTGAGGTGGAGGACGATGACGAGGACGAGGACGGCGTTGCCATCTGCGGCCGGATCACCAGCCGTGAAATCGAAATCCTGTCGATGGCCGGGGCCGGCATGCTCAACCGCCAGATCGGCGAGCAGCTTGGACTCACCGAAGGTACCGTGAAATGGTACCTTCAGCAGGTCTATGACAAGGTGGGTATCCGCAACCGCAAGCAGGTGGTTGCCCGTGCCCGGAGGCTTGGGCTGATTCCCTGAGTGCGCTTCCGAGGCCTACCAGGCCTGCATCTGATCCTTGATCTGGCGGATCGATTGCCGGCGACCGTTTTCGAATTCGGCGCGACGCGGGTCCATCGGCAGGTCGCGGCGGATCGCTGCCATCAGTTCGCGATGCTGCTCTTCGAGTTCATCGACAAACTCTGCATGGCCGATGATGTAGGCATCGTTGTTGCGGATCGCGTCCAACACGGCGCCAGCCAGGTCCATCGGATCCATTGCGTGTTCCTGAGCCACGGCAAAACTGGCGCTGACCGAATCGATGTCTTCGGCGCCTGATGCAACCAGTTCCTTGGATTTGTCGAGAATCCGGCTCTTGGTCAGACCCGGAAACAGGCAGGACACCCCGATGCGATCTGGCACCAGGGCGAGACGCAGTGAATCCGTCATGCCCCGAACGGCGAACTTGCTTGCCGAATAGATGCCGCCAGGATCGAGGAGCGGGATGATTCCGGCCATCGACGAGGTGTTAACGATGTGCCCACCTTCCCCATGCTTGCGAAGACGCGGCAGCATGGTGACAACGCCGTTGATCACTCCGCCCAGGTTGATGTCCATCATTTCATCCCAGTCGGCATATCCGGCGCGGCTGATCAGTTCGGACATGCCCACGCCGGCGTTGTTGCAGACGACATGAATCTTGCCAAAGCGCGCCTCGGCTTCGTCGGCGGCCAGCGCGAAACCCTTGCGATCGCGCACGTCGAGTGGAATGGTCATGTATTCGCGGTTGTCGCCCGAGAGCTGCTCGACTGCGTCGTCCAGGTTGGCTTTGCTGTAGTCGGCAATCACCACCTTCATCCCGGCGTTCAGGAACATTCGTGCCATGGCGAAGCCAATGCCGCTGGCTCCGCCCGTAATGAATGCAATCTTGCCCTCGACATCACGCATGATGGATTATCCTCTCGGCTGCTTTAGTTGCTTTGGCTGGTTGCAATGATCTCGGCAAACAGCGGGTTGAAAGTAGGAAACCCATAGGATTCAGTCGCGACCGGTTCTCCCTTGTCGGGACCGAAGGCAGTCATGATTGCGCTGAAACGCTGCTGGATTGCGTGGCGGAACTCCGGATGGGTAAAGAGATAGAGTTGGTCGCGTTCGATGGCCTCCGCAACCTTGCGCCCCGCTTCGAGCGGATCCATGCCGCCGACGATGATCGGTTTGTCTCCGGACTCCACCTCGAAAACCGCCAATCCGCTGTCAGCGTAGTGCTTGGGACGCTGTTTGGCGACCTTGTGAATATTGCTCGCTGTTGGTCCGAGGAGGACTACGGTGACGCCAATACCATCACCACGCACGTCGCACAGCATAGCCTCGGAAAGGCCTAGCACTGCCGCCTTGGCCGTCAGATAGGCGACCCCGCCCGGCCCTGGCAGCACGGCACCTATGGACGAGGTGTTGACGATATGTCCTTCGCCCCGTGCCTGCATGCGGGGCAGAAAGGTCTGAATGCCGTTGATAACGCCACCAAGATTGACCGATGTGACCCAGTCCCAATCGGCATAACCGGTCGTTTGGGTGCTGCCCAGCATGCCAACCCCGGCATTGTTGCACAGGATCGAAACCGGCCCCAACTGCGCTTCGGCCTCATCGGCGGCGCGCGCAAAGCCCTCCCGGTCAGTCACATCGAGCTGGATGAAATGGCACTGCCTGGATTTGCCGAGCTCGGCGCGTGCCGCCTCGAGGTGGTCCGGCATGATATCGGCAATCGCCACGGCAGCGCCGCGGTCGATAAGCGCCTGTGCCATACCCAGGCCAAGTCCGCTCGCACCGCCAGTAACAAAGGCTGTTCGTCCTGCAATGTCTTTCATGGGCAACTCTCCTGCTGCGATCCTGGGGCGAACATTAGCAGCAGCAACCTACCTATCTTTCCGCTGCGTTTGGGGTAGGTGCCCGGGGCAAGGAGGATCGCCAGAACAGAAGGACAACAAGGATGGGGGATCTGGTGCAACTGGCAAAGATGTTCGAAGTGGAGGGCAAATCTGTCATCGTTACCGGTGGTGCGAGCGGCATTGGCCTGGCTATCGCCGAGGTGCTGGCCGAACATGGCGCACGGGTGGCGATTCTCGATATTTCATTTGACCGCGCCGAGCGGCAGGCAGCGCGGCTTGGGGCGCTGGGCCTGGATGTCCGCGCCTGTAAGGTGGATGTGGGCGATCGCGGCAGCGTGGATGCGGTCATCGATCGCTGCGCCAAGGAGTTTGGAGGTATCGATGTCCTGTTTGCCAATGCGGGAATCGACCCGGGCAGCACGGTGCTCGGTTCCGATGGGCAGCGCAGCTTTGACGGTGCGCTGGAAAACTATGATACTGATCGCTGGTCACGCGTCGTCGACATCAGTCTCAATGGCGTTTTCCATTGCACACGCGCTGCGGTACGCCACATGAAACCGCGCCGCGAGGGGCGCATCATCATCACCACTTCGGTGTCTTCGGTCCGCGCCATGCCGATCGGGATTGCCTATTCGGCAGCGAAGGCCGGGGCTGCCCACTTCATGCGCAACGCCGCGCTGGAACTGGCGCGTTACAATATCAGGGTCAATGCCATCGCGCCGGGGCCGTTTGTCACCAACATTGGTGATGGCTTCGTGCAGGATGCGGCGGTGCAAAAGATGATGAGTGGAATGATCCCGCTGGGGCGAATGGGGGATGTGGAAGAGATGAAGGGGCTGGCATTGTTCCTCGCATCACCGGCGTCCAGTTTCATGACTGGCGCGGAAGTTTTCAACGACGGCGGCCTGTCGCTAGGTCCACCAATCGACTGACGCCCTCCCTACGCGCTTGCCTATCTTCCGGGATAGGTCACGCGGCGACCGGCACCCGCGATGCCTGCGAGCCGAGGATGGAGTTAGGCAGAGCGATGCAACACCTTTTGTCGGGCGCGCAGATTGGCGCCCTTGAATTGCCCAACCGCGTCGTCATGGCGCCAATGACCCGAGCGCGCGCTATCGGTGACGGTATCGCGCCGCCATCCACTGCAATCTATTACGCGCAGCGCGCCTCCGCAGGTCTGATTATCAGTGAAGGTTCGCAGATCAGTCATCAGGCGCGCGGTTCGGTCTGGACCCCTGGCATCCATACGTCCGCACAGGTTAGGGCGTGGCAGGCCGTAACTGCTGCCGTGCACGCCGCTGGTGGCCGCATCTTCTTGCAGCTCTGGCATGTCGGTCGCGCATCACATCCCGATTTCCAGGAGGGAGGCTTGCCGATAGCTCCTTCTGCACTGCCTGTGGAGGGCGAGGCCTTTACGGCAGAAGGCATGAAGCCGATTCCGACTCCCCGCGCGCTCGAAATCGCCGAAATGCCGGGCGTGGTCGAGCAATATGCTCATGGCGCCACGCTGGCGAAAGAAGCAGGCTTCGATGGCGTGGAGATACACGGCGCGAACGGCTATCTGCTCGACCAGTTTCTGCGTGACGGTGCGAACCGGCGCGGCGATGCCTATGGCGGCACCATCGAAAATCGCGCACGGCTGCCGCTTGAAGTGGTCGAAGCAGTGACCGCGGTTTGGGGGGTAGGCCGTGTCGGCTATCGCATCTCGCCGTGGTTTCCCATGTACAGTATGTCAGACTCCGATCCTGCGGGGACATTCGGCTATTTCGCCAAGGCCCTCTCTGGAAAAGTGGGCTATCTACACGTGGTCGAGCCGATTGCCGGCCCCGCCGAAGTGGCAGCGACGCAGCGACTCACCCCGGCACTGCGCGCTGCGTTTGGCGGCATGACTATCGCCAACGGCGGCTACGATGCGGCAAGTGCGGAAAATGCCATTGCCAGCGGCCATGCCGATCTGGTTTCGTTTGGCGTACCGTTTATCGCCAACCCCGATCTGCCCGAACGATTTGCCAAAGCCGCACCGCTGGCTGAGCCCAACCAGGCAACAATCTATGGCGGGGCCGAACCAGGCTACATCGACTATCCGGCGGTGGCCTGAGCAACAGGCCCGCATGGCGGGTGGGGAGGACGCGACGATGGCAACGGTGGGAATCCGGCAGCAGGACGGGGAAGTGACAAGCAGGCGCTACGAAATGCGGATGGTGCTGGTTACCAGCCTTGTCATCTCCTTCGTCGCCTTCGATCGACTTGCGACCGGTTACATCGGTCCCTATCTCGTCGCGGCGCTGAAGCTGACCAATACGCAGCTTGGCGCGATCTATTCTATCCAGGCCCTGACGGTGGCGATTGCCGGGTATGGCATCGGCCAACTGTCGGACCGGACGGGCAAACGCAAGCAGTTGCTGGTATCCTTGCTGGTCCTCGCTGCAATCTGCGCTACGGGCTCTCTCCTCGTCCAGGGCTATATCGCGCTACTGGTTGTCCGGCTTCTCTCGGGCGCTGCACTCGGCGGGATTTCGCCGATCACCCAATCGATCCTGACGTCGCAATCCGAACCTAAACGGATCGGTCGCAATATCGGCGTGCAGACCCTGCTGATGTTCCTGATCAGCCAGATGCTTGGCCCGATCGTGCTCAGCCGGATTGCGGACGCGTGGGGCTGGCAGGCAGCTTACGTCGCCTCGGCCGTGCCCTTCCTGCTCCTGGCAGCAGGAGTGGGGGTTGCCATCCGGGACACGAACGGTGCAGCGTCGGCAGGCTCCGCTTCGTCGATCGGCGACATCGCCGCCCTGTCGGGCCAGGCGCGTCGCACCATCGGACTTTGCCTTGCCATTTCAGCCGGCTTCATGTTCTGGCTGGTCGTACATTCGACCTTCCTGTCGGTCTATCTGGTCGAGAAGATGCACTTCACCCCTACGGAAGCAGGCACGATTCTTGGCACCCTCGGCCTTGCCGGCTGTGTTGGCGGTCTGGCGCTGCCGTTGCTTTCCGATCGCATCGGCAGGAAAACCGTGTTGACCTTGGGGATGGCGCTCGCGGCGATCGTCCCGATTGCGATCCTGTTGTGGACTGGGCCAACCTGGGGCTTGCAGGCACTTCTGTTTGTTGGCTGGCTCGCGGTCGGATCGCTTCCGATCTACGCGGTCATTATTCCAGGGGAGACGGTTCCTCCAGCCCGGCTCGCCGCGACAGTAGCGATGACCATCGGCGTGGGAGAAATTGCTGGCGGCGTAGTTGGTCCGATCATGGCGGGCCGGCTGGCTGACAGTTTCGGCATTGCGGCGCCGTTCTGGTGCGCCCTTGGAGCCGTGTTTGCATGTTTCGTGCTTTCCTTGCTGATACCGCACAAAGCTGAATCGCCTCCGGCGTGGCGGAAACAAGATGGCGATTGAGCATTCAAAGCTGTCATCTGTGGATGGCCCCTGCGCTGCAAGAGGGTTTGTGGTTTGATGGTCTGATCTGACACGATGCGGTCATCTTTCCGGCCTGTTGTTGCGGCACAGTATGACCGCTGGCCCCGATGGTGTCCGCTGGCTGGCTCCCATCAGTCTATCGACCCCGAAGCTCCGACAGCTCCACGGGTTGTTCCAGCCCTGCGGCCGCGTTCAGATCGTCATCATCCCAATTGGCACCCTTGCAGTTCGACGCCGGCCGCGTTGCGGACAGCGATTGGTATCAGGCGGCAGCTGACGCGGCCAAGGCGGTTGCGCTGATCACGCCCACGCCGGGGATGGTCGCGAGACGCTGACTGGTCTTGTCCTGCTTGTGCCATGCCAGCAGCCGGCGATTGAGGGCCTGGATCTGACTCTCCAAACTCTCGAGCTGCTCGGCCATCAGCGCCATGGCGGCCTTGGCCAGATCGGGCAAGGTCGCTCCCCCCACCTGGAGCGCCCGCTTGAGCAGGTCACCAACACGCCCCACACCCTGCGCTGCAATTAATCCGAACTCGGCACAATGCGCACGAATGGCGTTGATCAGCATGGTGCGCTGACGAACCAGCAGTTCACCCTGCGCTGGGTCGACTGGTTCAACCACCATCGCCTGTTCGGCCCCATCGGGCACATCCCGCCCGGCCAAAGCCCAGGCCAACTACTATGCAGCCAACGAAGCCCCCGATATGGTGGCATGACTCAAATGAAACTGCCTCCGGAAAACCGGGGCGCTTCAGAACCGTGCTCGGCTACCCATAGCCGGCCAGAGTGCGGATCGGCACGCCTCCCCTTAACCAATTCCTGTCGCTTCAGTTTTAGCGTCCACTGCCATGCGGTTGGCAACCATCACGAATTGGGCCTACGGGGCGACCGTCGCTCTGACGTTGGCATCGGGCGCCGCGATGCTCGTGGCTTCATCATATCAGGACCGGGAGCGCGCGGCCGTTGCTCAGCGGTTCTCGCTCGACCAGGCGACGTCCACGATCGATGAAGACGTCGCGGTGCTCAGCGATCTCGCGCGTAAATTCGCCGTCAATGGAGAACCGGCCGATCTGATCGCGTACCAACGCGAAAGGGCGGAGACGCAGGCGGTCGAGGAGCACACCCGCCGCATCCGCGACGCCGGCGCCAGCCCAGACGAGTTGAGCAACCTTGGCGCGATCCTGCGCTGGGCCAATGCTTTGCAAGGCGAGCAGCTTCAAGCGATCGCCGCGCGGCAAAACAGGGACAAGGAAGCCGCGATCCGCGTTGTGTTTTCGTCCGAATATGAAGGAGAACTCGGCCGCATTCTCGCCGCCGTCCAACGCTTCCAGAACGACATCGACCAGCGGACCGACAATATGCAGCGCAGCGCCACCGAACGCTCGATGCTGTGGCGGACCATGTCCGAGATCATGGTGGGCGCCACTGCCTTGCTCTTCCTGTGCGTGCTGTATTTTGTTTTTCGCAAGCGGGTCTTGCACCCCGTGGTCAAGCTGAGCGACGTCGTCGCGCGCCTGGCGACGCAGGATTTTGCGGTCGAGCCGCCGGTCTATGAACATATCGATGAGATCGGCGATATGGCACAGGCGCTCCGAATCTTTCGGGAGAACGGCATCGAGCGGCAACGGCTGGAGAGCGAGCGCGACGTCGACAGGACAATGCGTGATCTACTGTCCCGCATGACTCAGCGTATGCAGAGCTGCGACACCGTCGCCGACCTTAAGGCGGTGATCCAGCGCTTTGTTCCGGAGGTTGCTCCGCACCTGGCCGGCCGTCTCTACCTGCTCGATCCCGACCGCAACGCCGTGATCGAGGCTTGCTCCTGGCTCGAGCCGAGACATTCTTGTGCCGAGTTCTCGCCCCTGTCGTGCTGGGCCTTGCGGCGGGGCGCCCCGCACCGCGCCACGGGGGATTGCATCGATGTTCCCTGCGACCATGTTGTCAACAACGCCGCCTTGGTGCCGGACAGCATTTGCCTGCCGCTGGTGGGGCAGAACGGCACCCTCGGCCTACTTTACCTCGAACGTCGCGATGCGACCGGTGAGGGTGAGTTCTCCAGCATGTATATGACACTGCTGGCAGAGAACGTCGGTTTGGCTCTCGACAACCTGCGGCTGCGGGATGCACTACGCCTGCTCGCCACCGTCGATCCGCTGACCAGGCTATCGAACCGACGGGAAATGGACCGCCACCTCCAACAACAATTGCGTGAAGCGCAAACATCTGGGACAGTCCTGAGCTGCCTCATGGTCGATATCGACCACTTCAAGCATTTCAATGACAATCATGGCCATGATGCCGGAGACGAGGTTTTGCGCGAGGTGGCGCAGATTCTTGAAAAAATGGTCTGTCCGGCTGGTTCGGTCTTTCGCTATGGCGGCGAGGAGTTCCTGATCCTTTTTCCAGGGATGTCGTGTGAAATCGCGATGACCCGCGCGGAGCACATTCGCGAAGCGGTTTCCGGGCTCTCGGTATGGTTCGCGGGTAAGAATATGGGACCGATCACCGTATCAATTGGGGTCGCCACGACGCCCCAAATGTGTGAATGGCCAACGTTGGTGCAGGTGGCCGACGCGGCTCTTCTCGATGCAAAACGGGGGGGCAGAAACCGCGTCGTTGCCCCTGCGACGGATGCACTGCGACACTCGGCTTGACGAATGCATAGGTCCGAGTCGCCAAATGTGCGTCTCACTAAGTAAGCGTGTTCCGATAGCGCTGACAAAGCCGTCATTCTTCGAGAATGGGACATTACCGAAAAGCAGCCATCTGTTCATGCGCCGGCGTTTTCAGGCACTGCCAACACGTCAGAACCTTCCCATCT
>Ga0207698_10000317_pt1 | contig 28755 bp, 22 predicted proteins | sample KBSCornC22_FD_184298 | JGI IMG/M metagenome (GOLD analysis project Ga0207698, IMG submission 184298) | Corn rhizosphere microbial communities from Kellogg Biological Station, Michigan, USA - KBS Corn C2-2 (SPAdes) (version 2) | ecosystem: Host-associated > Plants > Roots > Rhizosphere > Soil ... | reverse complement strand
CGTCGTCGCTCACGCCTTCCACCCCTCGGTCGCGGCGCGCTCCATCGCCTCGCCGACCAGGGTGATGGATCCCGTGATCAGCACGGCGCGACGCGGCGACTCGCGCGCCCACTCGCGCGCCCGATCGAGGGCGTCGTCGGGCTGACCGATGGTGATCACGGCGTCCTGCCCGGCGAGCTCTGCCACGAGGTCGCCCAGCTCGTCCGCCGGGATCGCGCGCTCGGAGTGCGAGTTCGTCGCGATGAAGTGATCGACAGTGGGCGCGAGCTCGCGGATGATGCCCGCGGCATCCTTGTCGCGGAGCACCGACAGCACGACCGTCCACTCGTCGAAGTCGAAGTACTCGCTGAGCGCGGCGGCCAGGGCTCGGGCGCCGTGCGGATTGTGCGCGGCATCCACGAGCACGGTGGGCTCGATGCCGATCAGCTGCAGCCGACCCGGCGAGGTCACGGTGCCGAGCCCCTCGCTCACCACGTCGTCGGCCAGCGGAACAGTGCCGTCGCCGAGGAAGGTCTCGACCGCCGCCAGTGCCACCGCCGCGTTCTGCGCCTGGTGATCGCCGTAGAGCGGCAGGTACACGCCCTCGTAGCGGCCGGCACGCCCACGCACATCGATGACCTGCCCCCCGACGGCGACGGTCGTCGATTCCAGCGCGAAGTCAACCGCCTCGATCGAGATCGTCGCCTCGTCGAGCCTGGCCGCTTCGCGCAGTTCGTCGAGCGCCTCGATCGTCTGCATTGCCGTGACGACCGACGCGGCGGGCTTGATGATCCCGGCCTTGGTGCGCGCGATCTCGGCCACCGTGTTTCCGAGCCGCGCCTGATGATCGAGGGCGATCGGCGTGAACACGGCGACCTGGCCATCGGCGACATTCGTCGAGTCCCACTCGCCGCCCATGCCGACCTCGAGCACGACGACGTCGACCGGGGCATCCGCGAAGATCGCGAAGGCCAGCACGGTGAGCGCCTCGAAGAAGGTCAGCGGCTCGTCGTCGTTGGCAATCAACTCGGCGTCGGTCATCAGCAGGTAGGGCGTGATGTCGTCCCAGTTGCGGGCGAACGCCTCGTTGGTGACCGGTCGTCCGTCGATGACGATCCGCTCGTTGACCCGCACCAGATGGGGGCTGGTCAGCAGACCGGTCTTCAGGCCGGTGGCCCGCAGGAGCGACTCGACCATTCGGCTGGTGCTGGTCTTGCCGTTGGTTCCGGTGATGTGCACGATCGGCGCGGCGCGCTGCGGGTCGCCGAGCAGCTCGACCGCGCGGCGCGTCGGCTCGAGGCGCGGCTGCGGGCTGCCCTCGCCGATCCTTTGGAGCAGTTCGCGGTAGGCCTCGTCCGCCGCTTCTTGGTACTCCGCCTCATAGGCAGCGGCTTCGACCTCGTCGAACTCCGAGTCATCAGAGCCGGGGATGTCGGGCAGCCCCAGGAAGTCGCCCTCCAGCGCAGCCAGCTCGTCGTCGTCCGACTCGCCATCGTTCGGCCCGCCCACGATGTCGCTCACGCGCGCTCCCCTTCCGCCTTCGACACCGCGATCGTCACAGAGGAATCAGCGCCCACGACCGTGCGGCTCGCGTCCGTGCCGACCGCGCCCGTCTCAGCCTCGTGGGCCTCGAGCGACACCGCAAGGGTCTCGCCCGCGATCAGCTCCCGATGCGCCTCCACGGCGGCGATCGCCGCCGGATCGCCGGCGATGGTCAGCGCGATCCGGTCGCCGACGTCCAGTCCGGCGTCCTTGCGCGCCTGCTGCACGGCACGGACGACATCGCGGGCCAGCCCCTCCGCCTCGAGCTCGGCCGTCAGATGGGTGTCGAGCACGACGAAGCCACCGCCCGAGAGGAACGCGATCGCACTGTCGGGATCCGCGGCTTGCAGTTCGAGCTCGAACTCGCCCGGCTCGAGCAGCGTTCCTCCTGCCGTCACCGCATCGCCGTCCGCGGTCCAGTCGCCGGCCTTCGCCGCCTGGATGATCCGCTGCACGTCCTTGCCGACACGCGGGCCGAGCGCACGGGCGTTGACCGACAGCCGCCGCGCGATCCCGAACTCGCCGAGGCTCGATTCGCGGAGCTCCGCGAGGTCGACGGACTTCACGTTGAGCTCGTCGCGCAGGATGTCGCCGAACGCGTCGAGCGACGCGGCATCCGCTGCCACCACGGTCAGTCCCGCCAGAGGCAGCCGCACGCGCAGTCCCCTGGCCTTTCGCAGCGCGTTGCCCGACGACGCGATCTCGCGCACCCGGTCCATCGCGCTCACCAGCTCGGGATCGCTGGGGAACGCCGCCGCGTCCGGCCAATCGGTCAGGTGCACGCTGCGCTCCCCCGTCAGCCCGCGGTAGATCTCGTCGCTGACCAGGGGCAGGAGCGGCGCCGCGAGCTGCGTCAGGGTGACCAGCACGGTGTAGAGGGTGTCGAAAGCCTCGTGGTCGTCTCCGCCCCAGAAGCGGTCGCGGCTGCGCCGCACGTACCAGTTGGTGAGCACGTCGCCGAAGTCGCGCAGCGCGTTCGCCGCGAAGGGGGTGTCGAAGTCGTCGAGGTGGGCCGTGACCGTCTCGAGCACCTCGCGTGTCTTGGCCAACAGATAGCGGTCGAGCACGTTGGTGGAGTCGGTGCGGACGGTACCGGTGTAGCCCGCGGGCCCCGCGGCGTTCGCGTACAGGGTGAAGAAGTAATACGTGCTCCACATCGGCAGCAGCAGTTCTCGCACGCCCGAGCGGATGCCCTCCTCGGTGACCACGAGGTTGCCGCCGCGGATCACCGAGCTCGACAGCAGGAACCAGCGCATCGCATCCGAGCCGTCGCGGTCGAAGACCTCGTTCACGTCGGGGTAGTTGCGCAGGCTCTTCGACATCTTCTGCCCGTCGTTGCCGAGCACGATGCCGTGGCTGAGCACGTTCGTGAAGGCCGGGCGATCGAAGAGCGCCGTCGACAGCACGTGCAGCAGGTAGAACCAGCCGCGGGTCTGACCGATGTACTCGACGATGAAGTCCGCGGGTGCGTGAGTGTCGAACCAGTCGCGGTTCTCGAAGGGATAGTGCACCTGGGCGAACGGCATCGAGCCGGAATCGAACCAGACATCCATGACATCCGGGATGCGGCGCATCGTCGACGCGCCCGTCGGGTCGTCGGGGTTCGGCCGCGTGAGCTCGTCGATGACCGGCCGGTGCAGGTCTTCGAGCCGAACGCCGAAGTCGCGCTCCAGCTCGTCGAGCGAGCCGTACACATCAACGCGCGGGTAATTCGGGTCGTCGCTCTTCCACACCGGGATCGGCGAGCCCCAGTAGCGATTACGGCTGATCGACCAGTCGCGCGCGTTCGCCAACCACTTGCCGAACTGACCGTCTTTGACGTTCTCGGGCACCCAGTTGATCTCCTGGTTGAGCTGCACCATGCGATCGCGGATCTCGGGCACCCGGATGAACCAGCTCGAGACCGCCTTGTAGATCAGCGGATTGCGGCAGCGCCAGCAGTGCGGGTAGCTGTGCTCGTAGCTCTTGACATGCAGCAGGCGACCGGCCTCGCGCAGCAGCTGCGTGAGCGGCTTGTTCGCCTCGAACCAGCGCTGGCCGGCGACCTCGGTGACGGCGTCGACGAAGCGGCCGCCGTCATCCAGGGACAAGACGACCGGGATGCCGGCCGCCGCGCAGACCACCTGGTCGTCTTCACCGTAGGCGGGCGCCTGGTGCACGATTCCGGTGCCCTCGCCGGTAGCGACGTAGTCGGCCACCAGGATCTGGAACGCCTGGTCGCCGTATTCGTCGCGGTAGTAGTCGAACAGCGGGTCGTAGCGCACCCCCGCCAGTTCGGCGCCGGTGAAGGTCGCCGTGACCTCGGCCTCGGTCGCCGAGGCGAACCCGAACTCCTTGGCGTACGCGCCGACCGTGTCAGCGGCGAGCAGGTATTGATGGACCCCATCGGCGCTGCGCACGACGGAATAGGCGATCTCGGGGCCGACGGCGAGCGCGGCATTGGTCGGAAGCGTCCAGGGGGTCGTCGTCCAGGCCAGTGCCTCGACTCCGGTCAGTCCGAGCGACTCGGCCTTCTCGCCCACGAGCGGGAAGGTCACCGTGACCGACTGGTCCTGGCGCAGCTGGTAGACGTCGTCATCCATCCGCAGCTCGTGGTTGCTCAGCGGCGTCTGGTCATTCCAGCAGTAGGGCAGCACGCGGAAACCCTCGTAGGCGAGCCCCTTGTCGTACAGCTGCTTGAACGCCCAGATGACGCTCTCCATGTACTCCACGTTGAGCGTCTTGTAGTCGTGCTCGAAGTCGACCCATCGGGCCTGGCGGGTGACGTACTCCTCCCACTCCTTCGTGTAGCGCAGCACTGACTCGCGAGCCTTGGCGTTGAACGCGCCGATGCCCATCTCTTCGATCTCGTGCTTCTGCGTGATGCCGAGTTGGCGCATCGCCTCGAGCTCGGCGGGCAGGCCGTGCGTGTCCCAGCCGAAGCGGCGCTGCACCTGCTTGCCGCGCATGGTCTGGTAACGCGGGAAGAGGTCCTTGGCGTAGCCGGTCAGCAGGTGCCCGTAGTGCGGGAGGCCGTTGGCGAACGGCGGGCCGTCGTAAAAGACCCATTCTGGGCATCCGTCACGGTTGTCGATGGACGCCTGGAAGGTGTCGTCGCGCTTCCAGAACGCCAGGATGCCGCGCTCGATCTCCGGAAAGTCCGGCGACGCGGGGACGGCGGGCTCGCCGTTCAACGGGTAGGTCATCTCGCGCTCCGTGCTCGTGGTGTGCTCCTCCACGAGGACGACGGATGCCGCGGTACCACCTCGCTTGCCGCCCGATGTGCCCGAAATGGGGACGCTCTGACGACCGCTCTCTTGTCTTGCCGCTGTGACGGGCTGACCCGCTCGGTTCTAGTTGGCTCATCGCCTGGTCTGGCGCGAGACGTTCTTCCGAGGACTCCCCGGTGATGGCCGGATCGATGTCTGTGCCCCGATCTTATCGCCTGAACGGGCCCGCCGCCGCGCCTCGAAACCTCGCCTCCCCCTCAGGGGTAGACAACTCGTTCGGCACCGGTCACGCCGCCGTCACGGCGCGGTCATGGCATGCGGCGCACTGTGTCTTCAACATCCTTGGGGGGATTCATGAGCACCACAGCGGGCAAACAGAACACCACGGGCCGGGCACGAATGGCGGTGGTCATCGTCATCGGAGCCGCCGCCGTGCTTCTGGCCATCCTCACCGGGCCGGCCTCGCCGGCCTCCGCGGCGACCGTCGCGCAGTGCAGCAGCGTGGATGACACACCCGGCTTGGGCATCGAGTGCGACGTCACCGTGGTGAACACCGTCGACGTGGCGACGGGCGCAACGAGCTCGTCGGTGACGGTGAAGGAGTGCCACGGCGCGGCCAACACCGATCTCACGGCGAGCTGCACGCAGAGCACGACCCTGTCGACCGAACTCGTCACCGCCGTGTCGCAGTGCAACTTCTCGATCACGAGCGGTGGCTCGATGCATTGCTCCGTGACCATCGAGAACGACATCACCGGTGTGGCGACGCCGGTGGCGGCGACCGTGAACCAGTGCAACGGTTCGCTGGGCGGCGGGACGGTGGTGCTGCGTGCGTGCAGTCCGGACGGCTTGAGCACCACGAACGCCGACATCACTCAGTGCAACGACTCCGACAACGGAGGCGGAAGCTCACTCACCTGCACCGTGGGCGGTGGGTCGACGTCGGACTCCGAGCTGCTCGTCACCATCAACCAGTGCAACAACTCGGCAAACGGCGGTGGCTCGCTGATCGTCTGCTCGGCGAGCATCCTGAACAACGTGACGGCACCAGCACCTCCCGTCGATACCGGGACGGGCGCCGGCACCGGAACCGGCACGGGCACCGGGACCGGCTCTGGAACGGTGGGCGGCAGCACCTCCGTTGCCGGTCGATCTGGCGCCTCCAGCGGCCCGGACTCGCTGGCCCAGACCGGGACGACGCCCCCGTTCCTCCCGGCCATCGCGGTCGTGGTCGTGGGTTCGATTCTGGTGGCACGCGCGTGGCGGGTGCGGCGAGCCTGAGGCCGTACGCGAGTGGTCTTTCCGCTTCGACCGGATCGGGGCCGGCGGCGGGAACAAGGGGGAAGTGGGCGCGATCGCCGGGGGGCGGTCGCGCCCGTGGCGTACAGTCTCACCAACCCCGGATGCTGCGGCACCCTCGGCCCGCCGAGCGGGAGGTGCCCCATGATGCAGTTCGAGCGGTGGAGTCTGCTGATCGTCGCCGAAGCCATGCTTCGGGACACGACCAAGTTCTCGGACTTCCAATTGCATCTGGGCCTCGCCGCCGCGACCCTGGAGGCGCGATTCACCGCGCTGGTCGCCGCCGGAATCATGGAACGACTCCCCGCATCCAGCGACGGAGCCGGATATGCCCTGACAGCCAAGGGTCAAGATCTGAGGGTGGGCATCCACGCGCTCGATGAATGGAGCAGGCGCTGGGACCCGCTGGCCGCGCCGGAGTCCGGCCTGGCGGCCTCCCTCGAAGCGGCACAGACTGAGATCATCGCGGGCGATGCGGTGTCCAGCACGTCTCGAGTAGAGCTCTCCCTGCTCGGGACCTTCCAGCTGCGGGTCGACTCGGTGCAGATCGACGAGCTGGCCATCGGCTCGCAGCGATTGCTCATCTTCCTCGCCCTGCACGACCGGGCGATCGCCCGCATCTCGCTCGCCGGCACGATGTGGCCTGACGTCTCGGACGAGCGAGCCGGGCTGAGCCTGCGCTCGGCACTCACCCGATTGGACGGCCTCTTGAGCAACACCGTCGTGGCGACCAAGGCGGGCGGGCTCAGTCTTCGCGCCGGGGTCGTCGTCGATCTGCGGGAGGCTCAAGCCCTGGCACACCGGCTGCTGCACCGCTCCAGCCCCGTCGAGGTCGCGGATCTGAGCGCGGACTCCGTCGCCCTGCTCTCGAGCGAATTGCTGCCCGACTGGTACGACGACTGGATCATCGCCGACGCCGAGGACTGGCGCCAACTGCGGATGGATGCCCTCGAGGCGCTGGGGCAACGCCTTCTCACCGAGGCCCGGACCGCTGAGGCGATTCGTGCTGCCCGCGCCGCCATGCGTGTCGACCCGCTTCGGGAGAGCCCGCATGCGCTGCTCATCCGCATCCATCTGGCAGACGGCAACCAATCGGAGGCGCTCGCGGTCTTCGATCGCTATCGCGGAATCCTCTTCAGCGCCCTCGGCCTGGAACCCACGGCGCAGTTGTCGGGTCTGGTCGCAGAGCTTCAGCGCTGACCAGGGAATGAATCGACGCGCGCTTCGGCTGGGGTAGTCGTGACCATCACAGACAGTGGCAAAGCGCCAACCACAACGTCTTCCTCGGTCCAGTCGGCTCGTCGCGTCGCCTGGGCATCGCTCGTCGGGACCTCGCTGGAATCCTTCGACTTCTACGTCTTCGCCTACTTCTCGGCCTACTTCGCCGGCCCGCTGTTCTTCGAACCGCTCGGTGCCCTGGGCGGCACCCTGGCCGCATTCGCGACCATCGGGGTGGGGTTCGTCATCCGCCCGGTGGGCGCGATCATCTTCGGGCATCTGGGCGACCGGATCGGGCGGCGATCGACCCTGCTGGTCACCATCGCGATCATGGGCATCGCCACCGGCCTGATCGGAGCCTTACCCACGTACGCCGTCGCGGGCTGGGTCGGGGCTGTGCTGCTGGTGCTGCTGCGGCTGATCCAAGGTCTGTCGCTGGGCGGCGAGTGGGGTGGATCGATCCTGATCGCCACCGAGCACGCCAGCCAGAAGAAGCACGCCTTCTACGCCTCGATGCCGCAGCTCGGCTCACCGATCGGCTCGATCCTGTCCGCGGTGCTGTTCATCGTCATGACGGCGGCGATCCCGGCTGCGCAACTCGCGGCGTGGGGCTGGCGGATCCCGTTCCTGGTCGCGATCCCTCTGCTGCTGGTCTCGCTCTACCTGCGCTGGTCGATCGACGAGACGCCGGTATTCCGACAGCTCGCCGAGGCGGGTGCACGGGTGCGGGTGCCGCTCGTCGAGGCGTTCCGAGCCCGTCCGATCGCGCTGCTCATCGCGACGGGAGCGGCCCTGCTGGGCATCGGCTCCTACTCGTTGATGAACACGTACACCGTGAACTACGGGGTCAGCCAGCTGCACTTCTCGTTCCAGGATCTGCTGGTCGCAACCACGATCGGCGGCCTCCTTCAGCTGGTCACGATCCCGCTGTTCGGCGCACTGGCGACACGGATCGGCTCGGCCCGCGTCGTGCTGTGGGGCGCCGTGGGCACGCTGCTCATCGCGTTCCCGATGTACTACCTGCTGCAGTTCGCCACCTTCCCGATCCTGGTCGGCACGATGATCGTCGGCGGCATCCTGCCGACCGCGGCCTGGGCCGCCCTCGGCGGGTTGATGAGCGATCTCTTCGTCGGGAGGTTCCGCTTCACCGCGCTCTCGTTCGCGTACAGCATCGCGGCGGTCATCTCGGGCTTCGTTCCGCTGCTGACAGCGGCGCTCGGCGGTGCCACGGGCTTCGCGTGGTGGCATCCGGGGATCGTGCTTGCGGCACTCTCGCTGCTCACCGCCGCCGCGGCTTTCGCCGCACGACGACGGGTCGAGCCGGTCGACGCCCTGTAGCACGGCCGAGCTCTCAGGTTGCCGCTGGCACAATGGGCGGCGAGATGAGCGACGAGAACGACCTGGACGCGTTCGCCCGACTGTTCGGTGCGCACCCGGAGACGCCCCCCGAGGGCCTGCTGCCTCCCGTGGAGGCGCGCCCGACGGCACCCGCCGGGGCTCCTGGCGTCGCCGATGCCGGAGCCCCCGCTGATCCATTCGGATGGCTGCTGAGCGACGCTCCGGCCGCTGCGAACACCGCGCTCCCCTCGCAGGATCCGCCGACCGTTGCCTACGGTGCCGGCCAGCTCTATCCGCCCACGACGTCCTATCCGACCAGCGCGTATACGACGCCGGCCGCCGAGCAGTCGCATCCGACGGCGGTCTTCCCGACCCCCGCGGCAGCGTTCCCGAGCCCGGCGGCTGCAGAGTTCCCGAGCCCGGCGGCTGCAGCTTTCCCGAGTCCCGGGGCTGCAGCGTTCCCGGGACCGGCCGCGTTTCCGACCGCGTTCCCGGCCCCGACGGCGTCCGCGCCGGCCGATCCGACCCACGTGCTCCCGACCCGTCGAAGCGTCGCGGCCGAGGCTGCTCGCGCGTCGCGCGAGACGGGTCGCCGCGACCTGATCATCCTGGGCGGCATCGGCACGCTCGTGCTCATCCTGATCGTCGTGCTCATCGTGGTGCTCGTGTCGAAGAACGCCAGCTCAGGATCGCCGGAGGCGCTCCTCAAGGAACCTCTGTCGCCGGCCGGATCCTCGAGCGCGACGGCCAGCACGACTCCGACCCCGACGCCGACGCCCACTGCGACGCAGACACCGACGCCGACTCCCTCCCCCACGCAGGTGCGCGCCGCTGCGCCGCCGCCTCCCAGTCCGCCAACCGTGACCGCCAATGTCACCGCTCAGCCGACGTGCACGTCGGGGGCGACGACGACGATCTCGATCGCGTACACCTCGTCGAATGCCGAGACCTTGAACCTCACCTCGTCAGACGGCGCCGTCAACACCAACATCACGCCGGCCGCGAGCGGCACCATCTCGTCGGTTCAATACCACTGCGATGCCCATCCGTCCTACACGCTGACCGTCTACAGCTCGGGCGAAGGAGTGACGCCTGGCACCGCCACGGTCACCCCGGTTCCGACTTCCTAGCGACCGGTCGGATCGGCGTCCCCAGCGGCAAGGATGCCGTTGAGCCGAACTCCGCGCAGCCCTATGCTGTGAGCCACCCGGGGGCATCCCCCGGCAGGACGCTGAGGAGTCCCCCTGGTGAGCGACGACACCCCAACGCAAGGCATTCACACCTCCGCCAACACCGACGTCAACGTCGCAATCGAGGAGGAGGGCAAGAAGTCGCGTGGCCTGATGATCGCCCTGATCGCGATCGGAGCGCTTCTCCTGATCGGACTGATCATCGTTCTGATCATCCTGCTGGGTCGAAACGACACCCCGATCGCGGTGGGGACGACGACGCCCACCCCCAGCGCCTCCCCGACGCCGAGCCAGACGCCGAGCGCGACGCCGACCCCGACCGTCGCGCCCACGCCGACGGCCACCAGCGCTCCGCCTCCGCCGCCGTCGACCAAGCCCTCGATCACGGGCTATTCCATCTCACCGAGCCAGATCGACTGCAGCTCGGGTACTCCGAACCTGTCGATCCACTGGTCGAGCGTCAACGGGAAGAACGCGTACTTCGGCGTGAATACGAACGACGCGATGGCCGCGGGGATGGGCTGGGTGCTCCCTCCGACCGGGTCCGACGCCAACTTCCCCGACGGTTACCACCCGTTCCAAGCCCTGTGCGGCAATGATTCGACCGAATACACGATCACCATCCTGGGCAAAGACGGCAGCAAGGTCAGCAAGCACTTCACCGTGACCAAGAAGTAGTGAGGAACGGAGTACCCGTGTCCACGGCTCCCGCATCGACCGGACTTGATCGGCGCCTGCTGATCGCTCTCCTCGCCGTCGGCGCGGTCCTCGTGGTCGGCATCATCGTGCTGATCGTGGTGCTGCTCACCCGCGGATCGGGCGGCACGGCTCTCGCCGACGCCACCAGCACCCCTTCGACTAGAGCCAATGCGTCTGCCACCCCCACGCCGACGCCGACGGGCGCTGCGCAGCCGACCTCGGCTCCCGTCGACCAGAGCACGCACTTCACGAGCTTCAACGTCGTCACGACGGTGCACTGCGACACGACCGGCAACTCTCCCAAGCCGGTTGTCACGCTCAGTTGGGCCAGCCAGAACGCCGTCGAAGCCTGGTTCTCGCCGGCCAACGTGGACGCCAAGGATCAGGGCTACATGCAGGTCCCCACCACGGGCAATCAGAACGACCTCACCGACGAGCACCTCTTCGACTGCAACCACCGGCAGACCGAGGACGTCACGATCACGCTCGTCGGGCCGAACGGCGAGCACGTGAGCAAGCACGCCACGATCACCGACGCCAACTGGCAGGGCTGATCGTCGACACCGAATCGAGACTCGGTCGACAGACGAGGGTTGCGGTGCGCCGATAAACTGGGCGCACCACAATCAGGCACCTCAGCATCGACACGGTGCCGCGCATATCGAACCGGAGATCACGCGATGACGTCTGCCACGGGCCATTCCGACACGGGCATTCCCGACAAGCCTGCCCTTGAAGGCCTCGAAGCACGCTGGGGCGCCGCCTGGGAACGTGAAGGCACCCACCGGTTCGATCGCGTTGCGGCTCTCGCCGCCAGCACGGCATCCGTGTTCAGCGTCGACACTCCCCCGCCGACCGCGTCGGGCAGCCTGCACATCGGCCACGTCTTCAGCTACACGCACATGGACCTCGCGGCTCGGTTCCAGCGCATGCGCGGCAAGCATCTCTTCTACCCGATGGGGTGGGACGACAACGGGTTGCCGACCGAACGGCGCGTGCAGAACTACTACGGCGTGCGCTGCGACCCGACGCTGCCGTATGTGGAGGGTTACGTTCCCCCTCTGGAGGGCGGCGAGGGCGCCAGCTCGAAGGCCGCCGACCAGGTCCCGATCTCGCGCCGCAACTTCATCGAGCTGTGCGAGAAGCTCACGGCCGAAGACGAGAAGCAGTTCGAGGCGCTCTGGCGCGACCTCGGCCTGAGCGTGGACTGGTCGCTCACCTACCGCACCATCGGCCACGAGGCGCAGCTGGCGGCGCAGCGAGCGTTTCTGCGCAACCTGGCGCGTGGCGAGGCCTATCAGGCGGATGCGCCGACGCTCTGGGACGTGACCTTCCGCACCGCGGTGGCCCAGGCCGAACTCGAAGACAAGGACCAGCCGGCCGCCTACCACCGGGTGTCCTTCCACCGGCCCGATGGCGGAACCATCGAGATCGAGACGACCCGCCCCGAACTGCTCCCGGCCTGCGTCGCCCTGGTGGCGCATCCCGACGACGAGCGCTACCGGGCCTTGTTCGGAACGACCGTGACCACTCCGCTGTTCGGCGTCGAGGTGCCGGTGCTCGCCCACCATCTGGCGCAGAAGGACAAGGGATCCGGCATCGCCATGGTCTGCACCTTCGGCGACGTGACCGACGTCGTGTGGTGGCGCGAGCTGGACCTGCCGACGCGCGCGATCATCGGCAAGGACGGCCGGATCCTGGATGAGGCGCCCGCTGCCGGGATCTTCAGCGACACCGGGCGCGCCGCATACGCCGAGCTGGTGGGCAAGACCGTCTTCAGCGCGAAGGCGAAGGTGGTCGAACTGCTGAAGGAGTCCGGTGAACTGATCGGCGATCCGAGGCCGATCATGCATCCCGTGAAGTTCTACGAGAAGGGCGACAAGCCGCTCGAGATCGTCTCGACCCGCCAGTGGTACATCGCCAACGGCGCGCGCGACGAGGCTCTGCGCGACCGGCTGCTCGACGCCGGCAAGCGCATCGATTTCCACCCCGATTTCATGCGGGTGCGCTACGACAACTGGGTGGGGGGCCTCACCGGCGACTGGCTGATCTCTCGCCAGCGGTTCTTCGGCGTGCCGCTGCCCATCTGGTATCCGCTGGATGCCGACGGCGAGGTGCTGCGCGACCAGCCGATCGTGCCGGGCGAGCACCAGCTGCCGGTGGATCCCGCGTCGACCCCGGCCCCTGGATACGAGGAGGCGCAGCGCGGCCTGCCGAACGGCTTCGTGGGCGAGCTCGACATCATGGACACCTGGGCCACCTCGTCGCTGACGCCGCAGATCGCGGGCGGGTGGGAGACCGATCCCGAGCTGTTCGACCTGGTCTTCCCGTACTCGCTGCGCTCGCAGGGTCAGGACATCATCCGCACCTGGCTGTTCTCGACGGTGCTGCGCGCGGAGCTGGAGCACCACAGCATCCCGTGGACCGATGCCGGCATCTCGGGCTTCATCGTCGACCCCGACCGGAAGAAGATGTCGAAATCGAAGGGCAACGTGGTGACCCCGGCCGCAATGCTCGAGGAGCACGGCTCGGATGCGGCGCGCTACTGGGCCGCGAGCAGCAGGCTCGGCACCGACGCGGCCTTCGACCCGCAGAATCCGAAGCAGATCAAGATCGGTCGTCGGCTGGCTATCAAGGTGCTCAACGCGGCGAAGTTCGTGTATTCGTTCCCGGAACCTTCTGCCGACGCCAAGGTGACCGTCCCGCTCGACCTCGATATGCTCGCGGAACTCGCAGCGGTGGTCGGCATGGCGACCACCGCCTACGAGGAGTATGACCACGCGCGCGCCCTCGAAGTCACCGAGCAGTTCTTCTGGACCTTCTGCGACGACTACCTCGAGCTGGTGAAGGAGCGGGCGTATGCGGGAGACGGCAGCGCCACCCGCGCTTTGCGCGAGGCGATCGACGTGCTGCTGCGCCTGCTCGCACCCGTGCTGCCCTTCGCGACAGAAGAGGTCTGGCGTTGGACCCATGAGGGATCGATCCATCTCGCATCCTGGCCCGAGCGACTCGAGACCGCGGCGCCGTCCGGCCTGCTGCCCGCGGTCAGCGCCGCGCTGATCGGCATCCGTCGAGCCAAGACGGACGCCAAGGCCTCCCAGAAGACCGAGGTGCTGTCGGCGACGCTCGCCGGCCCCGCGATCCTGGCGCAGGCCGCAGACGATCTCAAGGCGGTCGGACGCATCGCCGAGCTCGAGGTGGTCGTGGCCGACGAGATCTCGGTGACCGAGATCGTGCTCGCGGAGGCACCCGTCGAATGACATCCGCGACGCGACGGCCGGCGATACGTCGCCGGTCGTCCGTCGCTGTCGTCGCTCTGGTGGCCGCGGCGCTCGCCGGCCTGGCCGGCTGCGTGCCCGCACAGCTCACGCCGCAACCGGCGCCGACCGGGCTCACGAAGCCGCAGAGTGTCGTCCCGCTCGTTCCGCTGGTCACGCCGCAGGTGCTCGCGTACTGTCCGAAGGAGGACGCGATCCACGTTCGCGGCTATCTGCTGACGGTCGATGAGGTCTACATCTGCCGCGGCGGCGGCTCCCGCTCCACGGACGGGGTATCGACATACGGACCCTGGGAGGCGGCCTACCGTGTCGAGCATCCCGCCCGGCTCCTGAGGGCGTACGCCGCACCGGATGCCCGCGTCGCTCCGAAGGTCTGCCACCAGTTCCCCAGCGATCCGTTGATCATCTGGGTTCACCACGACGGGGTGACCACGGCCTACTACGCTCCCGTCGACGCCTGCGGCAGCCCCATCGCATCGGCGGCCGCCGCCTACCAGCAGGCTCAGAGAACGCTCCTGGTCGAGGTCGACCGAGGCGCCCCGACCTCGCAGAAGGATGTCACCGGATGACCCGCGATGCTTCGACCAGCAACGTCACGATCCGTCCCGCGGTCGCCGGCGACCGGACGGCGTGGGAGTCGTTGTTCGCCGCCTACGGCGTGTTCTACGAGACCCGCTTTCCACCCGCCGTATTCGATGGTGTCTGGACATGGTTGATGGATGCCGCTCATCCGGTCTCGGCGTTGGTGGCAGAACGCGACACCGCAGAGGGGCAGCGCCTCGTGGGATTCGCCCACCTGCGCGCGCTCCACGACACCTTCACCGCCGGACCGGGGTGGTTCCTCGACGACCTGTACGTGGCGCCCGAGCACCGGGGCGAGGGCATCGCGCGGGCTCTCATCGCCGCCTGCGAGGCGACCGCCCGCGAGGGCGGCGGGGGCACGCTGCGGTGGATCACCGCGTCCGACAACCTCACGGCACAGGTGCTCTACGACCAGGTGGCGACGCGCGCCTCCTGGGTGACCTACGAGAAGGAGACCTGATGCAACTCGGGACGCGCTGGAACTTCGGCGACGAGCCGCCCGCCCGACTGGCGCCTGTGATGCTGGGGGCGATCGCCGATGTCGAGCGAGAGCTCGCGAACGGCGCCACCGAAGGGGTGGACCCTCACGGTTGGCGCTGGACGCTGACGTGGCTGGAGGGGCGCGCTGTCGCGGAACTCGATGACGGGACCGTCTTGCACCACGATCCCGCCACCGACACGGTGACCCGCGACGACCCCTGGCGCGACGGCCTCGAGCGGTCGGCGGGCGACGCGGACTAGCCGCGTCGGACGCGACCGGGACTAGCCGAGCCGGCAGCGACCGGGACTAGCCGAGCCGGCTCAGCCGCGACAGGTCGATCGCGTTCGCCGAGTCTTTCTGCACCTGGCGGAGCAGCATCATCTCTTCGTGCGTGACCCGGCGCCGCGCTGTGCGGTGCTGCGACCAGCGCAGCATGCCCACGGCGACACGTGAGACGAGCAGCTCGAAGCCCTGCTGCTGGGCACCGCGACGGACGTTGCTCGTCGGAAAAGCAGTGGTTGTCATGATCGTTCTCACCTCGTTCGTGATGGACAAATTACGGTCACCCACCGACATTTCCGGCTGGACCAAGTGGCGGATTCGTAGGCTGTTCATGGGGTGTCTCCCGACTGTTGAGCGGTCGCGTCAACGACCGGGAATGCGTTGAATTCGATGTGCACCGCGCGGGCGCCCGGGGCCTGCTGGCCCTTGTAGGGGATGACATATTCGTCGATGGCCTTGCTCACCGCATCGACGAAAATCTTGAGCTGCTCGGCGGTCAGATTCGAGTTCACCGTCGACAGGTCACTCGCCTCCGCCCACTCCCGGGGGAGCTCATCATGACCGTGATCGACGAAGTCGTTCAGCAGGCGATCCTGCGATCGGCGGAACTCGCGGTAGATCAGCTGAGCGGCGGAGCGGCCGGCCGGGGTCTCGTCGGACGCCGGCGAACCGATGTTGATCCCCCCGGGCACACGCTCCCACCAGCGCTCCCGCGTCGTTCCGTGCCCTTCGAGCTCCCGGACGAAGCCGTGCTTCTCGAGTTGGCGCAGGTGGTAGCTGGTGGCGCCGCTGGATTCCCCCAGTCGCTCGGCCAAGCCGCTCGCAGTCGCCGGGCCGTAGACCGACAACGCGTCGAAAAGCTGCACCCGCAGCGGGTGCGACAGGGCCTTGAGGCTCTCCATGTCGAGGTCGCGCGGTGGGCGCGGCTCGTGCATCGGGATCCCCTCGTTCGTCATGTTGCAAAGATACCTCTGCAACAACTATTTTGCAAGATATTCTTTGCAAGTATTTCTTTGCACCCTGGTCGGGGACGCATAGGCTGGACGAATGGTTGATGCGAACCCCTTCTTCGAGCCCAGCACCCTGGAATACGGCCTCCCGCCCTTCGGCGAGATCCGCGACGAGCACTACGAGCCCGCGTTTGAGAAGGGGATGACCGACCACCTGGCAGAAGTCCGCTCGATCGTCGTGAAGCGCGACATGCCGACGTTCGACAACACCCTGGTCCCGCTCGAGCAGAGCGGGCAGTTGCTCGAGCGCGTCGCCAACGTCTTCTTCAACAAAAGCTCCGCCGACTCCAGCGACTTCACCAACGAACTCGAAGAGAAGATCGCGCCGAAACTGGCCGCGCACGGCGACTCGATCCTGCTCGACTCGCAACTCTACTGGCGCATCAAGACGATCCACGACCAGCTCGATGGCGACCTTGCAGGTCACCTCACGCCGGAGCAGACGTACCTCGTGCACCGCTGGTACACCGAGATGACGCTCGCCGGAGCCGGCCTCGATGACGCCCAGAAGGAGAAGCTGAAGGAGTTCAATCAGAAGCTCTCAGTGCTCACCACCAAGTTCGAGAAGAACCTGCTCAACGACACCAACGAGCTCGCCGTGGTGATCGATGACGTCGCTGATCTCGACGGGCTCGAGCCCGGCGAGATCAGCGCGGCGGCGCAGGCGGCATCCGACCGCGGTCTTGACGAGGGGAAATACCTCGTCACCCTGGTACTGCCGACCGGCCACCCGTTCCTGGCGTCGCTGACGGATCGCAGCATCCGTCAACGGATCATGGATGCCTCCCAGGCGCGCGGCACCCACGGCGGGGAGTTCGACAACAAGGACGTGCTGCTCGAGATCGTGCGTCTGCGGGCGGAGCGCGCCGCCCTCCTCGGATTCCCGAGCCACGCCGCGTTCGTGCTGGCCGACTCGACGGCGAAGACCCCGGAGGCCGTTGCGGCCATGCTCGGGCGGCTCGCTCCCCCGGCGGCTCGCAACGCCCAGGCGGAACAAGCCGATCTGAATGTGCTGACCGAGGACGAGCTCGACGATGACGACTCGACCGGCACGGCCGGGGCCGAGAGCGTGAAGTCGTGGGACTGGTCGTTCTGGACCGAGAAGGTGCGACAGCAGAAGTACGACGTCGACACCGCGGCCCTGCGACCATGGTTCGAGGCTGAGCGCGTGCTGCACGACGGGGTCTTCTTCGCCGCGACGCAGCTCTACGGCATCACCTTCACCGAACGGAAGGATCTGGTCGGGTACCACCCGGACGTGCGCGTCTTCGAGGTCCGCAACGAAGACGGCTCCCCTCTGGGCCTGTACCTGCTCGACCTGTACACGCGCGATTCGAAGCGCGGCGGCGCCTGGATGAACCCGCTGATCTCGCAGGCCGAGCTGCTGGGCCATGCGACCTCGGTCGTGGTGAACAACCTCAACGTGCCCAAGCCCGCGGCCGGCGAGCCGACGCTGCTGACCTTCGACGAGACGTCGACGTTCTTCCACGAGTTCGGGCATGCCCTCCACGGCTTGTTCGCCCACGTGACCTACCCGAAGCTGGCCGGAACGAACGTGTTCCGCGACTTCGTCGAGTTCCCGAGCCAGGTCAATGAGATGTGGATGCTGTGGCCCGAGGTCCTCGCCAACTACGCGAAGCACTACCAGACGGGCGCTCCGCTCGATCAGGCCATCGTGGACCGCCTGCGCGCGTCGGAGCAGTTCAACGAAGGCTTCAAGACCAGCGAGTACCTCGGCGCCGCCCTGCTCGACCAGGCGTGGCACTCGCTGTCGGCGGATGCGGCGAAGAAGGTGAAGGACGTTCCGACGTTCGAGGCCGAGGCCCTCACCGCGGTCGGACTCGACAACCCGGCCCTGCCGCCGCGCTACCGCAGCACCTACTTCGCGCACGTGTTCTCGGGCGGCTACGACGCCGGGTACTACTCCTACATCTGGAGCGAAGTGCTCGACGCCGACACGGTCGACTGGTTCAAGGAGAACGGCGGACTCACTCGCGAGAATGGCGACCGCTTCCGATCGCGGCTGCTCGGGGTGGGCGGCTCGAAGGATCCGATCGAGGCGTACGTCGACTTCCGCGGCCGCGAGGCCGAGATCGGACCGCTGCTCAAGCGCCGCGGACTGGAGTAGCCGGCCGCGCACTCCGCCGCCCGAGCGTCAGCGCCAGCATCACGATGGCGCCGACGACGAGACCCCAGAACGCCGATCCGATATTCACCAACTGGATGCCGGACGCAACCACCAGGAACGTCACGATCGCCACGATGCGGTGCTCGGCGTCGTCGAGCGCCGCCGTCACCGAACTGATCAGGGCGCCGAGCAGAGCCAGTCCAGCCACTGCTTCGATCAGGATGGGCGGGCTGGCGGACACGAGCGCGGTCGCCGCCCCCGCGCCGAGTCCGATCACCAGGTAGGCGCCGCCCGAGCTGACGGTCGCGACCCAGCGACGGTCAGGGTCGGGATCCGCATCCGGGCCCGCCATCATGGCCGCCACGATCGCCGAGAGATTGAGGGTGTATGCGCCGAAAACCGAGCCGACGCTCGTGGCGACACCCGTCGCGGTCAACATCGCCCGCGCGGGCGGATGCTCGTAGCCGAAGGTGCGCAGCACCGCGAACCCCGGCACGTTCTGACCGGCCATCGTGACGATGTAGAGCGGAATGCCGAGGCCGACGAGCACGAACGGCTCGAAGGACGGCGCCACGAGCCGGATCGTAGGCAGCAGGTGCACCGGCGCGATGTGCGGACCGGACAGGACGACCGCGACCGCTGTGACCACCACCGCTGCCGCTACCGCCCAACGCGGCGCCAGGCGGGTCAGCACGAGCCAGACGACGATCGGAGGCAGCGCCAGCAGGGGCAGCTGCACGGCAGCCTGCACGGGGGCCAGACAGATCGGGAACAGGATGCCCGCGAGCATCGCGCTCGCGATCGGCCGCGGAATCCGGGTCATGATGCGCGCCAGCCACGGCCAGAGGCCGGTTGCGAGCAGCAGCGCCCCGCAGAGGAGGAACGCGCCGACGGCCGCGTGGAAGTCGCCGGTCGTCTTGTGCGCCGCGACCAGCAGGGCGGCGCCCGGCGTCGACCACGCGAACGACAGCGGCAGCCGGTAGCGCAGACTCAGGACGATCGCGAGCAGTCCTTGGAAGACGCAGAGCACGAGCAGTCCGGATGCCGCCTCGGCCTCCGTGGCTCCCACCGCGCGCAGTCCGGCGATCAGCAGCGCGAACGAGCTCGCGAATCCGGTGATCGATGCGACGATGCCCGCCGTGATCGGGTGAGCTATCGAGACCGGCTTCATGGTGGATTCAGCCTAGGGGCGGCCCGTCTGTGTGACGCCGTCCCTCACGACGCGGCGAACACGCTCCGTAGCCGCTCCCAGTCGTCCGCGCGCACCCACACCGGCAGCTCGTCGATCGGCGTCGGGCGGATGACGACGCGGTCGCCGTCCACCTGCTCCCCGGTGAATGCGTCGATCCACGTGCCAGGTGGCACCCAGGCCTCAACCCGATCGGCACCTTCTTCGGTGACGGGCGCGACGAGCAGAGCGTCGCCCAGCATCCACTGCAACGGATGCCGCCACACCTCCTCCCTCCCGGGTGCGTCGAAGAAGAGCGGCCGCATCAGCGGCTCCCCCGCGGCGAGAGCACGCGTCGCCTCTGCTGCGAGGTAGGGAACGAGCCGCTCGCGCAGCTCGACGAAACGCCGGAACACCGCGAGCACGCGGTCGTCGCCGCTGCGCTCCGCGATATTCCACGGTGTCCGATCGCGCGATGGCGTCCGGTGATGATTGAACTCGGAGTGGTACTGCATGATCGGCACGAAGGCGGCGGCGGCGGCGGAGCGCAGGTACAACTCGGGCCCGGGCACCTCACCACTGAACCCGGCGAGGTCCCACCCCCAGTAGACGATGCCGCTCGCGGCCGCATTCAGGCCGGCGAAAAGGGACCAGCGGAACGCCTCCCAGGTTGAGTTCTCGTCGCCGGCCCAGAAGGCGCCATGCGCTTGGCTGCCGGTGAACCCGGCCCGACTGAAGGTGACGGGCGCCTTGCCGCAGCTGCGGAGCAGCTCTCCATATGCGGCCGCGTAAGCCACAGGGAAGGTGTTGTTCTTCTCCTCGCCCGTACGGCCGTCGAGGTAAACCAGCTCTCGACCCCACGCGTGTTCGCCGCCGTCGGTCTTGAACCCGTCGACACCCACCTCCTCGACGAGGTAGCGCCGCTTGTCTGTCCACCAGCGGGCGGCGCGCTCGTCGGTGAGGTCGGGCATCAGACCAAGCGGGAACCACCAGCCGCGATTGCGGTACGGCCTCAGCCGACCGTCGGGTGCCGGCTCGCGGATCAGCACCCCGTCACGCACCGCTGCCTCGACATCCTCGCGCAGCTGGCCGCTCGGATGCGGACGCATCTTGAGCAAGGGAATCTGCCACAGGTGTAGGCGGATACCGCGATCGTGGAGCTCGTCGGTCATCCCCTTGGGATCGGGCCACGCCCCTTCGGGCGGGAAGGTGTAGTCGCCGAGGTGGGCTGGGTGAGCTCCGTCGCGCAGTTCGGAGCGAGCATCCCGCCAGGTCGTGAAGGTACTCTCGTCGCTCCAGGCCTCGATCACCACCGAACCGACCGGGATGCGGTGAGCGCGGTGGGCGTCCATCTGGCGCATCACTTCGGCTTGCGTGTTCCATTCGTTGCCGCTCGCCCACAGGCGGAACACCCATGCCGGCAGTTCCTGTGCACGTCCGGCGGTGTCGAGAAAGCGGCGCAGCACCTCGCGCGGCTCGCCGTCGAAGAAGTCGACCTCGAGTTCGCCGTCGGCGCCGGTCTCGGCCTCGATCCACAGGCGGTCGTCACTGGAGGCGCCGACGTCGAACCACACGCGGCGCGAACTTCGCACGTGGAACCCCCAGCCGGGGCGTCCGTCTGCAGCACCGACGACGTGCGCGAACGGCATGGGCAGGTAGGTCTTCCGTTCGGCACCCTGGCTCTTGTACTGCTCGAAGACCACCGAGTCGAGTTCCGTACCGCGCTGATCGAGCGCGTCGTAACGCTCCCCGAAACCCGCCACCCGTTCGCCGACGGCCAGCGGAAGCGCGAAGCGGATGCGGCGCGTGACGATCCCGTCGCCGAACGCACTCGTGCTGTCAGATACGATTCGCGACGAGCCGGTTGCGATGAGTCCAGCCGCGCCATCGGTCCACCCGCCGACGGTCACCTCGAACCACCGGGTGCGCTGCACGGGGTCGGATCCTCGTGTGCCCACGAAGCGATAGCTCAGCACCTCGCCTCGCCGCAGCCCCGTCAGTTCCACGGTCCATCCGCCGGCGGAACGCGCGAGGCGAGCCTGTGCGGAGGCCAGGTGGCCACCGTCGATCAGCTGCCCGCGCGAGCGCCGCGCCGAGGGTTGCAGGGCGAGGTCCGGCTGGGGAAGGTTGTCGCGGGTCCACTCGAGCGAAACGTCGGTGATCTCCGACGAGGCGCGCACACCGAGTCGCAGCGGCTGTGCGGCATCCGGATCCACCGGATACCGTTGCTCGGTGTCGACCGAGTAGGGATGCCCCGAGCCGTTCGGCCGATGCCGGATCACGCGGAGCCTCCGACGACGCCGAGCTCGACGGCGAGGCGCAGGTACATCGCCGACGACCAGAGAAGCGGATCGGCGGACGCCCCCCAGCGATCCACCCACATCTGCATCGACCCGGCATTCAGCAGATGCCGGTCGACCTGTTCGGGAATGGATCCTTCGGCCGAGGTGTCCGCACTCCAGCGGAGCAGCTCGAGCGCGCGCTCCGGGTCGCCGGCAGCGGACCAGGCGAGCCCGAGGAAGCAGCTGAGCAGCGGCCACTGACCGCCGCCGTAGTAGGTGTCGGCCAGGAATCGGTGCATCCCGCCGCCGACCACCAGTTGACGGTCGAGCGCGGTCAGCGTCGCGAGTCCGAGCGGGCTGGTGGGGTCGACTGCGCTGAGTGGGGCGAGGAGCGCGCTCAGACTCGCGTCGAGAGCATCGGTGCCGATCCATTTGACCAGGTGACCGTCGACCGCGCCGCGAGTATGCAGCAGCCTGAGTGCGGCGCTCGCCGTGTCGACGGCGGATGCCGCCCGCACGGGTGAGACGGCGTCGGAGTCCGCGACTGCGCGCAGCCCGCTCGCAATGCAGCCGAGAGTGGAGACATGGACGTGCTCGGAGTGCTCCTCCCACCAGTCGTAGCATGGGCGCTCCCACGAGCTGGCCAGGTAGTCGATGGTCAGACCGATCGCCGCCGACCACCGGGACAAGGCGATCCCGTGCCGCCGAGCGTGCGCCGCAGCCGCCCACAGCCAGGTGCCGTATCCGTCGAGTTGAAAGTCCCACCACTCGTCGTCGCCGTCGGTGCCGTCGAGCCGGAACCGGGTGGGCAGCATCCGGTCGTCGGGCACCGGGGTGCCGCCTGCAGCGGCGTTCACGATCTCGGCAACGCGGTCGGAGCGCTCCAGCAGTACGCCCGCGACCCAGTCGAAGAACGCGGTGGCCGAGTCCGCCTCTCCCGCCGCCGACATGGCGTCGGCGATGAACGAGCCGTCGCGGAGCCAAGCGAAGCCGCGGTAGACCGAGAACGTGGGGCTGGCGGGGTACGCGCCGCCGGCATCCTGCCAATGCAGGATGAGGGCGCGGGACTCCTCGGCGATCGCCGCGAGCGCCGCTCGCTCGGCGATGGTCGGGGGGTTGGGCATGACGGATCCTCCGGGATCGGATGGCAATGGACAGCAGGGAGGGTGACGGGCCCCGGGATCACGCGACCCCGGGACCCGTCGGGCGATCAGCCGCCGGCGATCGCCGAGTTGATCTGCGACGCGGCCGCCTTGAGCGCGTCCTCGACCGTCGAGCGCCCGGCTTGGGCCTCGATCAGCTCTTTCGTCATGATGTCCTGCATCTGGCTCTGGCCATTGGCCACCACCGGAGGCAGTGCGATGTGGTCGAGCGAGTCGAACACCGCCTGACGGTTCTCGGGCTTGCCCTTGGTGAGGTAGGTCGAGAGCTTCTGGTCATCCGAGATGACCGGCAGCTCCCACCCCGCGTTGAGCCTGACATCCACCGTGGTGTCGGAGTCGCTCAGGAACTCGGCGAACTTCGATGCCGCCTCCGGATGCTTCGAGTTCGCGCTCACCCCCAGGGCGTTGGAGAAGACCGCGCTGGCTTTCTGCGTGTTCCCCGGCTCGACCGCGATGTCCCAGTTGAACGGCACATCGGCGAAGGTGCCGAAGAGCCAGATGCCGGTGTGCAGCATCGCGAGTTTGCCGCTCTTGAACAGGTTGGTGTCGAAATCGGCCGTGCCCTGACCCTGCTCGATGGTCGGCATCGTGCTGCCGCTCTTCTCGGTCAGCCACTTCGCCGCCTCGATGCCCGCAGGGGTGTCGAAGGCGACCTTGGTTCCTGCCTTATTGAGGAACGAGGCGCCGTTCTGTTCGAGCGCCTTGTAGTACTCGTAGAACGTCACCGGCTGGTGATCGCCCCAGACGCCTGCCGACTGGTCGGTGAGCTTGAGGGCGGCGGCCTTCTCGTCCTTCCAGGTCCAGTCCTTGGTCGGGTACGAGACGCCGGCCTTGTCGAACAGGTCCTTGTTGTAGAACAGCACGACGTCAGAGAACGAACTCGGCAGGGCGTACTGCTTGCCGTCTGTCTGGTAGGCGTCGAGCAGCGACTGCTTATACGACTTCGGGTTCGCGACGGTGATCGGCGCGAGCACGCCGTTCGCCTGGTACTGCTTGTAGTTCGCGTACTCGACGTCGAACACGTCGCTCTCAGTGCCGGCCGCGAGGTCGGTCTGCAGGGCGGTGCCGTACTGGTCATATGGCAACGTCGTGACCTTGACCGTGATGTCGGGATTCTTCTTCTCGAACGCGGTGACGATCTTCTTGAGGTTGCCCTCGTTGCCGCCTGCCGAGATGAAGTCGGTGTAGGTGATCGTGACAGGGCCCGAGTCGGCCGAGCCGGACGACGAGCATCCGGCCAGGCCGAGTGCCGCGACGGCGAGGACACCGATCGAGGCCACCAGCTTGATGCGCTTCATGTGTTCGCTATCTCCTTCGATATGGGACGGGTTGGTGCACTGCGGTGTGGGCAGCCGGGATCACTTGATCCCGGAGTTCGCGACGCCCTGAATGACGTACTTCTGGGCGAAGAGGTAGATCGCCAGCATCGGGAGCACGCTCACGACCGATCCGGCCATGACGATGTCCCACTGCGTCGTGTACTGACCTTGGAGGCCGGCCAGCGCGATCGGGAGGGTCTGCAGCTCCGGCAGGCGGAGCACGACGAGCGGCCAGAGGAAGCTGTTCCAGCTGCTCATGAACGAGAAGATCGTGAGGGTCGCCAGCGCCGGGCGGATGTTCGGCAGAACGATCTGCAAGAAGATCCGGAAATGGCCGGCGCCATCGAGGGTGGCCGCCTCGTCGAGCTCGCGCGGCACCTGATTGACGGCCTGCCTCAGCAAGAAGATGCCGAAGGCGCTCGCGAAGGTCGGCAGCAGCGCGCCAAGGTAGGTGTTGAGCAGCCCGAAATTCTTGAGCTCGACGAAGAGCGGGACGATCAGCAGCTGCAGCGGGATCATCATCGTGGCCAGGTAGACGGCGAAGACGACACCGCGTCCCCGGAAGGCGAGCCGGCTGAACGCGTAGGCCGCGGTCGCGCTGGTGAACAGTTGCACGACGGTGGTCGCCACAGCGAGCCCGAGGCTGTTGAGGATCTGCCGCCCGAAGGGCCGCTTGGCGAAGAGCCGGAGGTAGGCATCGAGCGAAGGGTGATCGGGGATCAGCGCCGGCGTCGACGTGAGTCCGGCACCGGGGGTGATCGACGTGATGATCGTCCAGAGGAACGGGAAGAACATCGCGATCGCCCCGAGTGCGATCACCACGTTGAGCACCACCATCGCCACGGTGCCGCGCGAGATCGGCGGTCGCTCAATCGTGGGATCCCGACGCAGCCGCACCGGCGAGCTCACTGTCGCGTCAGCCATAGGTCACCCACCGGCGCTGTCCGATGATCTGCACAACGGTCACCGCCAGCACGACCACGAACAACATCCAGCTGAGCGCCGACGCGTTACCCGCTTGGCCGTAACGGAAGGTGAGATCGTAGATCTGCTGGACCACCACCTCGCTCGCCCCGCCCGGGCCACCCCCGGTCATCGCGTAGACCTGATCGAATACCTGGAAGCCGTTGATGAGCGAGATGACGATCACGAAGAAGGTGCTCGGGCTCAGCAGCGGGAGCACGACGTTGAACAGGCGACGCCACCAGCCGGCGCCGTCCACGCGAGCGGCGTCGAGCAGGTCGGGATCGATGTTCTGCAGCCCCGCCAGCAGGATGACCATGACGAAGCCGAGGTCCTTCCATGCGGAGGCGATGATGATCGACGGCATCGCCCAGTTCGGGTCGGTCCACCAGCCGGGCCCGTGGATGCCGAACCACGCCAGCACCGTGTTCACCACGCCCGTGCTGGGGTTGAGCAGCCAACGCCAGACCAGTGCGACGACGATCCAGCTGGTCACAACGGGCAGAAAGTAGACACCGCGGAGCAGGTTTCTGCCCTTGAGGCGCGTGTTCAGCGCAAGAGCCAGCGCGAGGCCGCCCACGTAGACGAGCGGCAGATAGCCGACGACGTAGTACAGCGTGTGCAGGAAGACCTGGCCGGTCGACGGATCGTGCAGCAGCTTGACGTAGTTCGCCAGGCCGACGAACTGCGGTGGAGCCAGCAGGTTCCACTTGAGCAGGCTGACCCAGGCGGCTCCGATCATGGGCGCGAGCACGAACAGAGCGAGGGGGATGGCGCTGGGCAGCAGGAAGGCGAGCACTGTGAGCGCATACCGTGCGCGCGTGCGCCGCACCGGCCCGGTCGAACGCGGTGGGACCGCTCGGGCGACCGCGGGAGTAGAGGGTCCCGCAATAGAGGTCGTCATCGTCCGCGCGCCGACTGCTCGACGAGGCGTTCGCGCACGAGGCGCCCCTGCTCGCCAGATACCCCCTCGGCGTCGAACGGGGTCGCCAGGACGAGCGAGGCGGCACCCTGGGCCCAGCTCTCGTCCTGCCAGCCCTCGACCACGACGCCGATGCCGCGTCGGCTCGGCAGCAGCGCTCCGCGGAAGGCTGGTTCGAAACCGAACTGCCAATGCCGCCAGGATGCCGTGCCCTCGCCTGCGAGGATCAGGATCTCGGGGTCGAGAGTGTGCACGATGCCGGCCAGAGCCCGTCCCAGCAGGTGCCCAGCCTCGCTGAAGACAGCAGAAGCTCCGGGATCACCGGCATCGGCGGCCGCACGCAGTGCGGGCATTCCGGCGCCGTCACTGATCACGGCGCGCTCGCGCGCCGTGCGCACCAGGGCAGCCTCGCCGATGATCGCCTCCAGGCAACCGTGGTTGCCGCAGGTGCAGAGTGGGCCGTTCTCGATCGTCGGCGCATGACCGATCTCGCCCGCTCCCCCTGCGGCCCCCCGAAGTACGACCCCGTCGACCACGATTCCGGCGCCCACACCGGTACCGATCGTGACGACGAGGAAGTTCTCATGACGACGCCCGGCCCCGTACAGTCGCTCGGCCATCGCAAGCGCGTTCACGTTGTTCTCCACGAGCACGGGATGCCCCAGTTCGCGTCGCAGCGTCGCGCCGAGCGGCACCTGGCTCCAGCCGAGCTGGGGCGAGTCGACGACCCCACTCCCCTGCCGATCCACCGACCCGGGCACCCCGACCCCCACACCCAACAGCCGGGCATCGCTGCCGCCCGAGATGAAGCGCTCGAGAAGCACCACCAGGTCGGCGAGGAGAGTGCTCGCCGACGCATCGAACGGTTCGCTTGCCGAACGGACGACCGAGCCGTCGATCCCGACCTCGACGAATGCGACGTGGTCGGCGACGACCTTCACGCCGATCGCGCGGCCCGCGCTCGCGGCCAGGCCGAGCATTCTCGCAGGACGGCCGCCCTGCGAGGGAGCCTGCTCGAGCTCGACCAGCAAGCCATCAGCGAGGAGGTCCTTGATGAGTTGGGTCATCAAGGCGGGCGACACGCCGAGCACGCGGGCCAGGTCGGCGCGCGAAGCCGGACCGGAGGCACCGAGGTGCGCCAGAATCGCCGAGCGATTGACGTCGGTGCGTGCTTCGGGGCGGATCGCCATCGATGTTCCCTCGGGTGATGAAGCGTCCTTTGTTCAGGACTAAATAAACCCTAGAACGAAGTTCGCGACGGCGTCAAGTCCCGCGACTCAAGAACGTTGCAGAATCGCCTGACGTGCGATCGGCGCTCACTGGCGCGAAGAACGCTACGGCGTCAGCCGACCCGCGCGGATCGGAGTTCGGCGCGGACCTTGCGCTACGCCGACTTCTCGGTGCGGCGGGGCGCGCGCGGCACGATCGTCGGGGCCGCGTTCTCGAGCACGGCGCCCTTGGTCACGACGACCCGAGCGACCTCCTCGCTCGAGGGCACCTCGAACATGATGGGCCCGAGCACCTCTTCGAGGATCGCGCGCAGGCCGCGGGCGCCCGTCTGACGAAGTACGGCGAGATCGGCGATCGCCTCGAGCGCGTCTTCGTCGAACTCCAGCTCGACACCGTCGATCTGGAACATGCGCTGGTACTGACGCACCAGCGCGTTCTTCGGCACGGTCAGGATCTCCATGAGGGCGTGCTGGTCGAGCGGGGCGACCGTGGTCACGACGGGGAGCCGGCCGATGAACTCGGGGATGAGTCCGAACTTGTGCAGGTCTTCCGGAAGCACCTCGCTGAACAGCGTGGCTTCGTCTCGCTTGGAGTGCAGCGGAGCCCCGAATCCGATCCCGCGGCGGCCGACGCGCGCCGAGATGATGTCTTCGAGACCGGAGAATGCGCCCGCCACGATGAACAGCACGTTGGTGGTGTCGATCTGGATGAACTCCTGGTGCGGATGCTTGCGACCGCCCTGCGGCGGCACCGAGGCAACCGTGCCCTCCAGGATCTTGAGCAGCGCCTGCTGCACACCCTCGCCCGAGACGTCGCGGGTGATCGACGGGTTCTCGGCCTTGCGGGCGATCTTGTCGACCTCGTCGATGTAGATGATGCCGTTCTCGGCGCGCTTGACGTCGTAGTCGGCGGCCTGGATGAGCTTGAGCAGGATGTTCTCGACATCCTCACCGACGTAACCGGCCTCGGTCAGCGCCGTCGCATCGGCGACCGCGAACGGAACGTTGAGCCGCTTGGCCAGCGTCTGCGCCAGGTAGGTCTTGCCGCATCCGGTCGGACCGATCAGCAGGATGTTGCTCTTGGCGATCTCGATGTCGTCGATGACCGCATCGGCCGCGCTGAGGGTCGAACGGGCTCGAACGCGCTTGTAGTGGTTGTAGACGGCGACCGAGAGGGCGCGCTTGGCCGGCTCCTGGCCGATGACGTACTCCTCGAGGAACGAGAAGATCTCTTTGGGCTTCGGCAGGTCGAACTCGCTCGAGACCTCTTCGCCGGCCTCGGCGAGGCGCTCCTCGATGATCTCGTTGCAGAGCTCGACGCACTCGTCGCAGATATAGACGCCCGGGCCGGCGATCAGCTGCTGGACCTGCTTCTGAGACTTGCCACAAAAGGAGCACTTGAGCAGGTCAGCGCTCTCCCCGATGCGTGCCATGCATGCGAGCCTAACCCGAACGGCCAGCACCGACCGGCAGT
>Ga0207698_10000315_pt1 | contig 28890 bp, 25 predicted proteins | sample KBSCornC22_FD_184298 | JGI IMG/M metagenome (GOLD analysis project Ga0207698, IMG submission 184298) | Corn rhizosphere microbial communities from Kellogg Biological Station, Michigan, USA - KBS Corn C2-2 (SPAdes) (version 2) | ecosystem: Host-associated > Plants > Roots > Rhizosphere > Soil ... | reverse complement strand
TGCCGCAATCCGTAACAGGGGAGCGCTGCGTGTGCCGGTCTTCGCGCCCCCGGGACGGGTTTGGCGCGGCCCGTCTCCGCGCGGATCGACATCGGTTCGGTTTCCCTGCTTTGCGGACATAACAGGGAAAATTGCAAAAACGCGTGCCAAAAACAGGGAGGTCAAGGCCGATTAGCGCCTGTGGTTGCCTCGCAAGTGGCGCATTTCTGCGGGTTTAAACCCCTGTTCGACCGCTTTCCTGTTATTCGCCGGAACAGGGTATTTATTCGGCCATAACAGGGCATTCAATCGACCATAACAGGCACTTTGTTCGGCGTAACAGGCAATTGTCTGCTTGTATCAGGAGGGCTGCAGATCCGGCCATCCGAGCGCGGCGCGCTGGGCGGGCCAGGACAGCGGGACAGCGCTGCGCAGGAAGGTCTCGAGCCGGAATCCGCGCGGCTGGCGCCCGGCGAGGATATCGGCCTGAAGCGCAGGGTCGAGCAGGGCGAGACGCAGCAGCCGGCGCTCGTAGGCACTGGCCGGAGCTGCGGCGAGCACTGGCCGGCCAGCATCATCGCGCTCGAGCATGGCGTGGGCACGGCGCAGCGCAGCGATGAGGACCGGATCGGGTGCGACCGTGTCAGGCGTTCCCGGAGACACGCTGCGACGGCCCCCACGCAGCGGCAGCACGACGGGCACGGTCACCGTGCAGGTGCCATCCTCGCAATGGATCAGTTCATCCGGGGCGAGCTGGTCCTGGACCGACCGGCGCAGTCTTGCAGGAAGTGTGAGGTCGATCCGCGCCGGGTGCAGATGAACAGCGCCGAGATGAGCGAGCGGCTCGGCTTCGCGCGGCAGCAGGCGGGTAAGGACGCCGGTGATCAGGTGCTCGATCGCTGGGGCAGGCACGCGCCTCAGCGTTGGGGGCTCGCTGCACACTTGCCCGCGTTGGAGCGAGGACGACACATAATATCGATAGGTGCCGCCTCGCGCTCCGCGCGAGAACGCGGGACTCATCGGTTCGCCGGCCGCATCAAACAGCCGGCCCGCAAGCGGTGCGCGCATGACCGTGCGCTCGGTCCGGCCGGCATGGCGCCGGCGCTGGGCATCGAGCCGGGCCTGAACCTCCTCGAACAGCGCTGGCGGGACGATCCCGGGATGCGCCCCTGGATGGACAGCACCCTTGTGAACGATGCGGCCGATGTAGACCGGGTTGCGCAGGAGGTGGAACAGGGCGCCGCGGCTGAACGGCCCACCACCACTGGTCCGCCCTGAGATGAAGGTGTGGCGCTTCGAGGCAAGGCCCTCCCGCGCGAGCTCGGCGGCCAGCCGGTGGACCGAACCGAGCTCCAGATAGCGCGCAAAGATCGCCCGGACTGTCTCGGCTTCGGCCGGGTTGACCCGGAGCACGCGGTCGCTCCCAGCCGGCCGATCGTAGCCCAGCGGGACAATGCCGCCCATCCACATCCCCTTGGCCTTGGAGGCAGCGATCTTGTCGCGGATCCGCTCACCGGTCACCTCGCGCTCGAACTGGGCGAACGAGAGGAGGACGTTGAGGGTCAGCCGGCCCATCGAGGAGGTGGTGTTGAATGCCTGGGTTACCGAGACGAAGCTGATCCCGCGCGCATCGAAGCGTTCGACGATCCGGGCAAAGTCAGCGAGGCTGCGGGTCAGCCGGTCGATCTTGTAGACCACCACCACGTCGATCAGCCCGGCATCGACGTCGGCCAGGAGGCGCCTCAGCGCAGGGCGCTCCATGGTTCCCCCCGAGTACCCGCCGTCGTCGTAGCGCGTGGGCAGACTGCGCCATCCTTCTCCGGCCTGGCTCTTCACATAGGCAAGGCCGGCCTCGCGCTGGGCATCGAGGCTGTTGAACGCCTGATCGAGGCCCTCATCGGAACTCTTGCGGGTGTAGACCGCGCAGCGCACCGAACCGGCCTTGCTCATCGCGCATCCCTCAGCCCGAAGAACCGCGGACCGTTCCAGCGTGAGCCGGCGATGGCGGTGGCGACGGCAGAGAGGCTCCTGTAATGCCGGCCCTCCCAGCAGAACCCGCCGGGCTCGACCAGCACCTCGTGAGTGTGGCCCTGCCACTGGCGGGTCAGCCGTGCGCCGATCCCGAGTTCCAGGCCTTCCGCCCGGGCCCGACCCTTGCGGGCGAGCGCGCGGCGGGTCTCTCCGCCGATCCCGCCGCGCGCATCCGCCTGGATGCGCCAGGCAAGGGTGAGCGCAAGAAGCGCGACCGAGCGCAGCGGCGGGGGAACGCCATAGCGGCGCCCCCACTCGCTTCTGAGTCCGGCAAGATCGAGCCCGGCAATCCGGTCGAGGGCGGCAGCAAGCTCGGCCTCGCTCATGCCGGCCGCTCGGCGCGATAGCGGCGCACGCCCTCGTCCTTGTCGGAGGTTATGACGAGCCCGCGCTTCTTGAGCGCACCGGCGAGCGCGCCTCGCACGGAGTGCTGCTGCCAACCGGTCGCTGCGATCAGTTCAGCAACGCTGGCCCCGCCGGGCGCCAGCAGCAGCGCCTCGATCCGGTCGAGCTTCGAGGGCGACGATGCGGTAGGCTCGGCACGGGGCGGTGAGGTCATCGCTTGGCCTGCTTGCGGCTCGCGCGCCATGCGGCGGACTCTCGCTGTGCGAGCAGGCTTGGTAACGGTCTGACTGGTCATCGTGGTTCTCCGATAGCAGCGAGACAATCCCGGGCCGCTACCGCCACGAGCCCGGCACTGCGGGCGCGATCACCAATGCTCGGCTTGGCGCCGCAGTCCAGCGGGTTCTGCGCACCGCTGCGTTATCCCCAACCAGCAACAAGGCCGGGCTGGACATAGCAGGAACGTTCCCTCATTGTTCACGGCCATGGACACCGCTTCTCCACCGGCAGGTCCTGCTGCCAGTCGTCCGCTCACCATCGCCTACCGCGCGATCGGTGAGCTGGTCCCCGATCCGCGCAACGCCCGGACTCATCCACGACGACAGATCGCCCAGATCGCCGCCTCGATCCGCGCGTTCGGGTTCACCAACCCGATCCTGGCCGATGAGGACGGCCGGCTGATCGCCGGACACGGGCGGCTGCTGGCAGCGCGCGAACTCGGGCTCGGCGAGGTCCCGGTTATCGAGCTCGCCGGGCTGAACGATACCCAGAAGCGTGCCCTGAGGCTCGCCGACAACAAGATCGCGCTCAATGCCGGCTGGGACCTCGAGATCCTGAAGCTCGAACTGGCCGAGCTGTCTGTGCCGGAGATCGATCTCGACCTGTCACTGACCGGGTTCGCCTCGGGCGAGATCGATGTGATCCTCGCCGGCAGCCCCGATCCCGACGATGAGGTCATTCCCCCGGTGCCCGTTGCGCCGCGCACGCGCCCAGGGGATATCTGGCGGTTGGGCGAACACCGCATAGGCTGCGGCGATGGCCGTGACCTCGCGTTCCTGCGGGCGGTGGTTGGCGAGGGTGCGACGATCGACGCAGCGTTCCTCGATCCGCCGTACAATGTGAAGATCAACGGCCATGCCAATGCCAAAGGTCGCCATCGCGAGTTCGCAATGGCCTCCGGCGAGATGACAACCGCAGCGTTCCGCACGTTCCTGACCGAGACCCTCTCGGCCTGCGAGCAGGTCTCGCGGGGCGGGGCGGTGCACTTCGTCTGCATGGACTGGCGTCACCTGGAGGACCTGCTCGAGGTCGGAGGTGCCGTGTACACCGCGCTGCTCAACATGTGCGTGTGGAACAAGAGCAATGCCGGGATGGGATCGCTCTACCGCTCGAAGCACGAGATGGTCTGCGTCTACCGGGTTGGCGACCTCCCCCACACGAACACGGTCGAGCTTGGCAGGCATGGCCGCAACCGGACCAATGTGTGGGACTATCCTTCGGTCAACTCGCTGAAGGGAAGCCGCCGCGAGGACCTCGACCTGCACCCGACGGTCAAGCCTGTGGCGCTGGTCGCCGACGCGATCTGCGACGTCACTCGCCAAGGCGAACTGGTGCTCGACATCTTCCTCGGCTCGGGCACCAGCCTGATCGCAGCCGAGCGGGTCGGCCGCGCGTTCCGCGGGCTGGACATCGATCCTGCCTATGTCGATGTGGCGATCACTCGCTGGGAGCAGCTGACCGGGCGCAGTGCGGAACTGATCCGGCGGGCTGACGAGGAGACGGCTGCGTGAGCCGGTTCGAGAAAGGCCGCTCGGGCAACCCTGCCGGCCGCCCGAAACAGCGGCGCCCGCATGTCTCGGCGTTCGATATCGTGTTCGACCAGGTGCTGACGGTGACGCAAGGCGGGACAGAGCGCGAGCTTACGGTCGACGAGGCTCTTCAGCTGCAGACCTACCAGGCCGCGCTCAAGGGGAGTAAGATGGCGGTGCGGACCGTCCTGAAGATGATCGAGAAGCGTGAAGCTGCCCTTGCGAAACGTAATCCCCCGGCCCGGCACGGTGTCCGCATGGAGGTCGAGCATGACAGCCCCAATGCCGAGGCTGCGCTGCGCATCCTTGGCATTGCGGTCGACGGTCACGTCCCACCAGGCGGCGGCGAGGGCGCGCGCACGCTCAAGCTGGCCAACTGGGCAGCCCAGGTGGCCATCAGCCGGCCTGGCAGGAACCGGTTCAGCGACAAGGACCGGGAGGACATCGCGCGTTATACGCTCGACCCCGAGGAGCTGCGCTGGCCACGGACAGCGCGGGCGAAGCTGCGGTGAGTACAGCCGACGAGGCCCCCGCGCCATCCGGGTACAAGCGGCCGCCGGCAGCGACACGGTTCGCCAAGGGACGCAGCGGCAACCCGCGCGGCCGGCCAAAGAACCGCCATCGCGAGATCCCTTACGACACCGTGCTCGGCCAGATGGTGACGATCCGCGAGGACGGCCGCGAGCGCCGGGTGACCGCGGCCGAGGCGTTCATCCTGCAGCTGACCCGCAAGGGGCTGCAGGGCGACAGCGCATCGGCCCGGGCCTCACTGGCTGCGATCGAGACCGCACGCGCCAGCCGAACCTCGCTCCACGAGAATGAGGTCCTGCGGGTGATCATGATCTCGTACGGGGTCGGGGTCGTGCTCAGGAGACTTGGCATGGGCATCAAGCGCGATCGGCTCAGCCAGGAGCGCGTTCGCTGGGAGCTGCAGCCGTGGATCGTTCAGGCGGCTCTGGATCGGCTCGGTGCCCGCGTGCTCAGCCCTGACGAACAGCGCGAGGTGTGGAACGTCACCCGCCAGCGCGACAGGATCCGGTGGCCGGAGTGGTGGACCGAGCGCGGATAGGTCGGGATGGGTCCTGAACGTCGGTGTGCGGAATGCAGAACTATGTCGGTTTTGTCGGACGATCCGGAATGTCTCCTCCGGATCGCAAAAGGCGGTAAGCTGCCGTTCAGACCGAGGGGCGCCGCCGCACGCCGCCTGCGCGGTAGTAGAGCGCCGCGTTGGTGAGCGGCGCCGGATCGCGGGCAGTGCTACGTACTCGGGGACAGGGGCGTCACGGGCGAGACAGGACCGGGACAGTGATGTCAGGCCGCACCCGCTTCGTCGGACACCTCAGAGGTGTCATCCCCCAAGGTGATGTTGGTTCGCGAAATATAAGGTTGGAAGTCTGGCAGTAGCGACATGATGCTTCCATCCGGTTGAAGGAACTCGTGGCCCGCGCCAGGAATGAGGTCAGGATCGAGCGGGACCCGCGCATGGGGATTGTGCAGAACTACGGCGCCCTCCACCCAGCTTTCGGCATATGCCGGGTCGCAAACGTCCTGATGGAAGATCGTCGGGCGCGGGTCATTCTCGTTCCCTTCGCCGCGTGCGATGCCGCTTCGGATCATCCTGACGTCGCGGTTGCCAAAACCCGCAACGTAGCCAAGCCGGTTGAACTTGGTGATCGTGCCTTGCGGGTTCAGGAATACGGCGCTGACATTCTCGGATTCGGGCAGCTCGAAGAAGTTCGATGGCTCACGAGCATTGCCATAAACGTGCTCGGTCAGCCGCTCGATCTGGCGCTTCCCCTCGACCACCGAATGACGCACGCCGAAAACATATTCGATGGCCAGGGGGTAATCCGGGTCATCGCTGCGGGCGCGTGAAAATCCTGCAGGGCGATCACGAACGGCGCACCATCGACCCCAGGCGCATTCCAGTAGCGCTGCTTGTGATAGAGTTTGCGCGTAAGAGCCCGGGCAAGTTTAATCTGCACATAATTTTCGAGATAGGCGCGGATCTCGTCGTCAGACTTCGGCTGCGGCACGGCTCCTACCTGCGGTGGGTTGGCGGTTGTGGCCTCAATCGCGATGCGACCGCGCGGTCCTGCGAGGAGAAGGTCCGGGACTGCCACACCCTCTTCATGTGCATAGCCGAGCTCAGTGCACGTCGCGAAGAGATAGAGCTCCCATAGCCGCGGATCGAAGCCGGTGGTTTGGAACTGTTCGACGAAGTTGCCGTCAGCATCCTCGAAAAAAGGCATCATTGCCGTGATCAGCTCGCGCGCAGGGGAGAAACGTTTCTGCTCGATCAGTACCTTGAAGATCGGATGAAATTTCGCCTCGGCCACGATCGGCGTGAAGAAATCAATCTGCGCTCCTTCCTCATCGCCCTGGTAATAGCTCTCGTCCGGCAAGGCCGCGTGCTTCTCAATTGCTGCAGCGAGATGATCCTTCGCCTCGGCGAAGGTCGGGTACGAGACATTCTGATCAATGGCGCGGAAGCGCCCACATCGGTCCCGACCCAGAACGATCCATCCGTAATCACGGTCGAACCGGTCCCACGTGAGGAGGCCCAGCAGCCGTTCGTCGGCAGTTGCGAACCATGCCGCTTCCTGGATGATCAGCACAATCGCCGGCAAACGGGTATACCCGGCCAATGCGTCGAACCGTTGTCGGCTAATCGGGGTCATCGCGTCCGCCCGTGGCAGCCGATGCCGCGTGCCACCGATTCAGGGGCTGCAAAGTCCCGCGCTTCCATCAGCAGACGATCTCGATCTCATCCGCGTCGAACCAGTTGCGTGCGATAAGACCATTGCGAATGGCTACGGGATCACTCGAGTAATAGACGATCGCGAGGCTCTGTTCGGCACGGCTGCAGGTCACGTAGAACAGCCGCCGGGTGCGATCGATGGAGGTTTCCTTGCCCGCCACTTCATTGTCATGGTCAGCCTTGGTCTTCTCCCTGATGCCCATCAGCTTACCATAGTTGAACATGAACCCGCGGGCTTCCTCGTCGCTAATCACCACCATCACCCGCGGGAATTCTAGACCCTTCACACCCTGATGGGTATCGAACCGCGACACACCCCGAACATAGCGATCATACTTCGAGATCTGCTCGAACGGGGCATCAAGCGCGAGGCGCCAGGCGCCCGTTTCGCTCTTTGCATCTTCAATATCTTCAGCAGCTTGCGCGTCGGCCTCTTCCGGTGTCTGTTCTTCGGCGACAGGCTCGACCGGATCGTCGGGCTTTGCGAACGGTGCCAGAATGTCCGGGATTGTGAACAGCCCGGTTTCGGCAACGAGGCGCAAAACGTCCCGGAGGGTGGGGGAGCCGCCGCTGTGCAGCAGTTGATGCAGCCGATCGCAGGCCGATTTGGCTTCGATAAGCAGGTCTCGCTGGTTCAATCCCGCTTCGGCGAGCCGATCACGGTCGAGCAGCGGCGATGTCTTGCGGAGTGTCGTAGTGATCGCGAACTTATCGTTTCCGACCAGCGCCTGCGCCAGCGGAAGCAGTTCGCGAGTGAAGAAACCGATACCACGCGCGGAGCCATCTAGTAGGCCCGTTCGCATCCGTTCGTGATTGTAGAGTGGCTCGAAAAACGTCTCAAACCCGAAACGGCGCGCTGACATCAGATGCTCGAGCGCTAGCGTCTTGATCTCGGCATCGCCCGCCGACCAGAGCGCGTCGCCGGTGACGTCGGCCATGCGGGCCGCGGCGGCCGCCTCGATTTGCGACGGGTTGATGCTTGTCTCTGGCGCAAGGAAGATGCGAACGACGCCATCCGCCGCATCTTGGCGGGGACGCTGTTCCTGCCTATCGTCCTCGGCACGTATCTGATTGATCAGCCGAATCACGCGCTTCGGGCAGCGATGGTTCATGATCTTGCGAGGCCGCGCCCATTCCGGCGGGATAGCATCCGCCAGCTTCTCCATGCCTTCGGCATAAATGCGCTGCATCGTGTCGCCGAACAGCCCGAGACTGAAGCTGTGCTTGTGGGCGGTTTGTACGTCGAGCAGTGCCTCCATCAGGCGGCGGCTGGTATCCTGGCTCTCGTCGATCAGCAGGACCGGAAACCGCGCGATCAGCAGGCGTCGCAAGCCTGATTTGGTGCGAAGGAATTGTGCGGTCATGGCGATGACCTCGGCATGGTTCAGCGCGTCACGTGTGCGGTTGTCGCCGGTGGGGCTGTAGACGAAGCGGATGATCTCGTTGAGGCTCGCATGTCGCCGACGCTTGGACTCGATCGATCGTGCGCGATCCGATGCGGCCTTGGAGCCGGCCCGGCCCTTCGCCTGAGCGGCTTCCAGTTCGGCGATCTCCTCGAGCAGGTTGGCGGCGAGCCATTCGCGAATATCGGCATCGTATCCGCCGATCAGCGCCCAGGCGAACGCATGGATCGTTGAGACCTCGACGCGCGGATCGAATTCGAGACGTTGCCTGATTTCGTCGCAAGCGGCGTTGGTATAGGTGATAACGCCGATCTGCCGACCACTCAGCGACAGCTGGCGACCCTGCTTCTCGCATACCGTGCGGATGGCCTCTACCAGCGAACGCGTCTTGCCCGAACCTGCGCCGGCATAGAGGAAGAAGCTCTTCGGCGCGGCGAGATCCAGGCAGGCGAGGATGGTCGCGTCGGCCTCGGCATCGACCAGATCGTCGGATACCGCGCTGGTCATATGGTTGGCTCAGGTGCTGGGAGGATATCCACCTGCTTCTTCTTGAGCCGATCCTGAAGCCAGTCGAGCCCTTCCGCGATGTAGCGTGGCACGGTCAACGACTCAAAGCCATCGGCGAGGATGACATCCAGCGCGAACTCGGCTTTCTTACCGTTGCGCAGCGCGTCGTACATCGCCGCGCCGATCGTAGAAACACCGCCGCCGGCGTTGATCGCGTCACGGAACTTGCGGACCAGCCCGTGTCCGGAGAGTCCTGCGAAAAATTCCAAGTTCTCGAAAGCGAGCGCGTCCTCGAACGTATATGGGTAGGCAGTCTCCACCGCAGTCGCCCCTGGTACCGTCACCGGGAACGGCGTCTGATAGGCAACGCGCACAGCGAACAGAGCGTCGTCAGGCGGTTCGAGTGTCTTGGCCGCTGCGGTGGCCGCCATTAGCGCATCGACCTGGGCGAGGGACGGCACCCATGACTTGAGCGTGTCATTGTCGGTGATTTGGCCCGCGCCGAGCGCTGGCTGCGCGGATTTGTCGGTGGTCGCGTCGAGTGTGTCGATGTCCGTGACGATCAGAGTCAACAGGCCGAGATGATCGATTAACGAGCGTAGCCGATGCGCGTGGCTGCCGCCGATTTCCAGCAGCGAGATGTAGCTCTGGTTGAGCTTCTCATAGTTGGTGCGAATGAAATTCGGGAGCATCATCCGCTCGGCCGGACCCTCGACGAGGATGGCCGCATCGGCGAAGAACAGATCGGCATGCTGCGCGCGCAGATAGCGGGTCACGAACCGCTGAGTTGCGTCGCCACTGCCGAACACGTCGTGAAGATTGATGACGGTGGAAACCGGCACCCGGGCAACCATTCCTGCTGGCAAGCGGCGGAAATATCTCAGGCAGTCGAACGGCGTCTCGTGCGCGACGTGGCTGGAATGCGTGCTGACCACAAGTTGGGTCCGCAGCCGAGGTTTTTCACCCAGATCCTCATGCGCTCGCAGGACGTCATAGGCCTTCTTGATGAAAACCTGCTGGACCTGGGCGTGGAGATGCGCCTCCGGCTCTTCGATCAATACCAGATGGAGCGGTTCTGTATGGGTGGCGGCTATGCTCTTCGATGCCTTGCCGACGCGCATCCAGGCATCGCGAAAGCTCATCAACTTGAAAATCATCGAAATGAGGTTCTAGCCGAGGCCATTGTTGTTCTCGGGCAAGCGCAGCAGCGGCGTGACCTCGCCACTCTCGCTCGTCACATCGACCACGAACGTGACGGCCGCTGAATGATTGAGGCCGTCGATCGCCTTCAGGCGCGTCGATACCTTTGGCCGAGGATCGGTAACGCCCGGGTATCCCATTTCCTCGACTTCAAGGAACGCGGCCATGAAACTCTCGGTCAGCCGCTGATCGAACGCATCCTGTGCTGCCTCGATCGCCTGCAATGCGCCAAGGTCCTTCGGATCCGGACCCTTGGTCGGGTCGAGATGCTTGGAATAGTAACTCCGCAGCTGGTCCGAGAGTCGGCTGCCCGGCGATCCCGCGGGCGTGTCCTCGTCTTCCTCCATCGCCGCCTCTTCGCCAAATCCTCGCTGCGCCGGGATGTCATGCACGCGCACGAGGCCTTTCAGGGGGTCTCCGTCAATGGGCAACGACGCTGCGGGCAGGATTTGAGGGTGAGCCCACGACTTGACCGGTGACGCAAGCTGGTCGGGATCGAGCGTGAATGCCCTGATCGTGAAATGGGTCTTGAGCCGACGGCTGAGGAAGTCACACAGGCTGGACGGCCACAGCGTGAGCTTGGGCTGCGGCGCCGGAGGATCGACATTCTCATTGCGCTTTGCGTGGTCGGCCGTAGCTGCGGCCTGCAACTCCGCCGCCTCGGCGACAGTCCGCATGAAATCCTTGTACAGCTCCGACAGGTCGCCCGGCTCGTAGCGCAGCCGCACGCCCAGCCTGCCGCCCTCCCAGTCGAGCGTGGGGATCAGGTCGCGGACGTGATGCATCTCGCCTGATTCGACATGCAGCCACAGATCGAGCGTCGGGAGCACCCCAAGCCACGGCCCGAGATTTAGCTCGACCAATTCGTCGGCGGCGCGCGCGGCGATCCAGCTCTGCCCGATGGCGTCGATTACGGGCCAGTGGCATAGCGTGAAATCGTGGAGCTCGAACGGACAGCGGCGAGGTGACAGGAAACGCCGCAGGGCCAGCATCGCCGAGGTCTTGCCGCTGTTGTTCGCTCCGACGAACAGAGTCTTGCTTGGAGAAAAATCTATACGCGTCGCCAGCAACTTGCGGAAATTCGCAACCTCAACGAACTCGATATGCACTGTCATCCCCCTATATTCTCACGACGCATTAGCCTAACGCATCTGCGTCTTTCACGTCGGTAAGCACAGCTCCGCCGTTACCTGCCTATTCTGCATGCTGCTCGTCGCCGAGGCGAGCACATTCGCAGCCGACGAAGCAGCTATATACGCCATGACTTCGGCATGAATGCATCTCCTGATTCCAGACCTGATCTTCGCTGCTTCTTCTTCGTCGCGAGCGGGCTGGTTCACGCAAAGTCGCCGGCGACCACGCCGGCATCGGGCTGGCGCATCGCTTGGATCCAAGCTTGGACCTGAGCGCTGTTGGCAGCGGTGATCGGATAGGCGCGCGCGCTGACATCGCTTGCCGCGCCGGGACTGATATCGCTCGTCGTCACAATCATTCCTGTCGCGGCCTGCTCATGCAGCATGTCGGCGTATAAAGCTTTGACGACGACACGCTCGACTTTCCGCTCCTGGCGCTTGCACTGGACGATAATGGCCGGCGGGGCACCGGGATCTGCATTCGGGTTCCACATGCGGACATCGACGCTGCCGTCATTGCGACCGGGGCCAAGGTCCACAGTATAACCCGCACGCTGAAACCATTCTGCGGTCAGGCCCTCGAACTGCCGCCAGTGAATGTCCTGCAGGCGGTTCGGCTGGCTTCCCAGATAGTTGATGAAACGCTGGTCGAAAAAGGCATCCGCTCTGGTGGGGAGCCGTTCGCTGGCGAAAAGGTCATCGAGCGCGATCTGGCTGGTGGCATCGACAGTGCGGGTGAAGAAAGGCGACAATGCGAGGTGGAAGGTCATGGCTTCCTGAAGCGCGTCCCAGACCCCGGGTCTTCCGGCCACCATCGCCCGGAGTTCTTCAAGAAGTGCGGCTTGCCTGTGGTCGGTTTGGTTTCGCAGGCGCAGATAATGGTTGGCGACAGCCTCCAGCTCTAGCATCGTGTCGAGCGCGAACAGGTCACGCCAGTCGCGATCCAGCAACTGCATCAACCGCATCCCAAGTGTGGGCATTCCCGGCTGTTCGACCGCACCGACGGCATGAAGGAGGTCGCCTACGGTTTCGGCATAGTCTTCGGACGCCACGCGCATGACCGTGTCCGTTTCGAGACCCTCGCGAAGATGGTTCTCGGCGGGCAGATGGGCGAGCATGTTGGCTTCGGTGAGCGCGAAGCCGGAACGGACCCCAGCATCTTCGCTGAGCGCGGTGCGGAATGCGAAGGCGGGCATGATGATGTGGCCCATCGGGCAAAAAGTCCCTTATTGTCGGTGGAAGCCCAGCTTTCTCCGTCGCGAGAGCCTGACGCTCTCCGAGGCAGATCAGGCCGAAGGCGGCGTCTGATCAATGGCGGTCTTCGCCGCGCCTCGGGGTCACTTGTCGCCGTAAACGCAGGCGCGCAGCGCGAACTTCTCGGTGGAGCCATCGACGCGGTTCACCCAGAAGCATTTGGTCCCGAAATCGGCGGTTCGCACGCTGAAGGACTTGATCCCGCTGTCAATCTTGGTGGTGGATTCAGGGTGCAGGGCGAGTGCGTCACGCAGAATGGCGCTGTCCGCTGCGTTCACCCTGTCGCCGACGTCATAGCGGGCCAGGATGCCTTTAAGAAACGCATAGGCATCGCCTCGGCTGGGAAATTCGAGCGCGCCGATCATGAGGGGTTTGGAGGGCATGCAGTCACCTTTCTCGATCAGGAGTCACTTGGCGCGGTCTGGCCGTCAGCGTCGGGGTGGAGTCGTTCGAGAATCTCGCGGAGAATGATTGCTGGGATGTCCATGCCCGCAAACTGATCGATGCGGTCGGCCACCCACGCCAGACACTGGTCCTTGTCGAGGTCGTCCCTGGCGATCTTCTCGTATAGGGCGACGGCGCTCATGCGCGACAGGCCAAGCTCCATCAGCGACAGGAGAGTGCGCGAGGACACGCCAAACTCCAGCTGCGTCCCGATATCGAGCCCGTCTTCGACGAGATCGTCACGGCCGATCGCGCGCAGGTGGATATGGAGCACGTCCATATAAGCGGAGAAATATTTGGGCGCCTTGAACCGGGCGATCTGCTCGACATATTCCATCGTCTGCCGGATAAGCGTCGGAAGCTTGTAAGCCCTGTTGTTCCGGACATGATATTCGATGTTCCGCCGGATCATCATAGCAAGGGAAAAGCCCTTGAGCCACTGGACGACGATGCGGGCGTAGAGCGGTATCAGGCCCTCGGGCAAAAACGCTGGGAACATGTTCTGGTCGATGCGCCGCATGATCGTGACGAACCGATCATAGCTGTCTTCGCTGTCCACCGGCGCGGGTAGCAGGTTTTCAGGATCGCCCTCATAGCGGCGGAACGCGTCGAGCAGCCGCTGAAGCCCTAGCGCGCTGATGCCGGGATGGCGATTGGCGATCTCGGGACTGATCTCGACCTGCGCGGCAATGGCCGCAAGACTCGTGTCGAGCCGCTCGATTAGATCCTTGTCGTGGCGTTTCGCCAGACCGGCCTCGGCGATGGATCCGAGACGCAGGAAGGTCGTCAGCAGATAGGAGCCGACCTGCTCATACTGATCGGCTTCTTGCAGCTCCGAGAGGTCGGCCGAGACCCTGCGGTCGAGATAGTCGGCCAGGCCCGCGCCGGTCTCGATGACAGCGTCGCTTTCGCGCTTGATTGGATAGCGGGCCCGGGCGGGCACGCCGTGCGGCCAGGCCTGGGAGTTGCCGGGGTCGATGCAGATGATGTTGCCCTGGAACTCGTGGCCCCAGCGGCCGGCGCGGCCGGCCAAGTTCCAGAAGTCGTGCGGCTCCATCGGATTCCCGAGACCCTTGCGCGGCCCGCGCAGGACGATGGTCCGGCAGGACAAGTTCACCCCTTCGATCAGGGTCGAGGTGCAGACGAGAAAACGGATCTTGCCGGCCCGGAAGAGGCGTTCGATTTCGAGCCGGATCAGAGAGGGCATGTTGCCATAGTGGAAGGCGACGCCGCGCTCCACGAGCGGCGCCAGTCTGTATTGCGGGTGCACGCCCTTGCGCGTCAGATCGGCCAGCTCCAGCAGTTCCTTGTCCACAGCGGCGCTGGCGGGAATGAGCTGGCTGATGAGGTCGGCAATCTCTTCGGAGTCCGAGGCCCGGTTTGCATAGACAAGGGTTCCGCCCTGCTCGCCGGCGGCGGCGGCAATGAAAGCGAGCTTCTTGGTCGGGCCGGTCGGCGAACTCGCAAGCGTGAGCGTCCCGATCGACTGTTTGCCGCCGGCTTTCACGACGGAGAGGTCCCAGAGCTTGGGTTTGCGGGGCACCTGCTCGGCGACGATGACGTTCTGGAGGACGGTGGGCACGTCGCTGTCGACCGGCGACGTTGCCGTTCCCTCAGGGGCATCGGCCAGAAGCTCGTCGGGATTCTGCGTGGCCGGGCTGATGAAGACGAGCTTGAGGGCCGGATTGGCGCGGCTGACGCGCTCGATCGCATCCTGGAGAATGACGCCACGCTGGTTGTCGCCGATCTTGTGTGCTTCATCGACGATCAGAAGATCGATCGCGATGTCGTCGCCGACGAGATTGGCGAGCAGATGCAGACGCTCCTGCGTGAAGACGAGGATCAGGGGCGAGCCACCGGCGCGCGCGGTGTCGTATTTCTCGGTCAGCGGCAGCGAGGAGACCTGGATCGCCCCCGGCTTTCCGAGCAGCAATTCCAGATTGGTCTCGATCTCCGCGACCAGGGCCCGCGTCGGCGCGAGGTAGATGGCGACACGCTTACCGCCGTCGTGCATCTGATCGATCAGCCACTGCAGGACGAGGAAGGTCTTGCCGGAAGCTGTCGGCGCCGAGGCCGATATCCAGCCGTTGGTGGTAGCCTTCTCCCAAAAGCGCTGCTGGAAATCGTTGACCTGCAGCCAGCGCCCGCTCGATTCGACTAGGATCGCTTGGTCCATCTGCCGGCGTTGGGCTTCAATGCGCAGGCTCATCCCGAGTCGCCCATCCAGATCGTCGGCCAGAAGCGCGCGCTTGCCAGCCAAGGCGACCGCGCGAAAGTTTGAGAGCTTGCTGAGAAGGACCGCGCCTGCGTCGATGACGGCGGCGCTCCTGGACATCGTGACGGCGCTGGTCGCGATCCGCAGCGCAGCCTCCTGATGGAAGCGTGTGTCGGACCGGGCGAGGACGCTGGCGGCGAGGAGTAGCCGCTGCCAGTCGACGCGCGGGGCGACAGTGTCCGGCTCCGGCAACAGATTCCCGATTTCACCGCGCACGGTGTGGCGGGTCAGCTGGTCCAGCTCCTCCTCGATACCCTGTTCGACCAGCCAGCTCTGAAGATCGACGATGCTCATGCCGCCACCCCCATCGCCTTGAGAAAGGCCCTCCGAAAATCGTCCGCGGATGGAAGGGGGAGGCAGAAAAACTCGATTTCGAACTGATCGAGCTTTTCGGCCTGAAGGCGCTCGCCGATCGTCTTGCGCCACGTCTCCAGCGCCAGCCGGGCGGCCTCGGCCAGCTGATTGACGATAGCCTTGGCGCCGCCTCCGGGGTAGAATTCAGCGTCAAAGCCGACCAAAGCGACACCGCAATATTGAACGCGCCGGGACTGGATTGAATTCTTGTCGAAATAGCGTTTCAGGGCTTCGGTGAGCGCGGGATCACTCAGATCGGCCTTGTCGCTGAGCAGGATGAGGTCGCGTTCGCGTTCGGCGTCTTCATGTTCGGGCTCGACGAGGAACGGTGCGAGGGAGGAAAGGCAATCCTTGATGGCGGACGCCACGTTCTTGTAGACTTTGGACTCGCCCCAATAGAGCTTTAGTATCCCGTCGGGCGTGACACCCGCATAGACGCCGTCGGAACCGTGGTAATGCATCCGGGTATCTGTCTTCAGATCCATTTTGCACAAGATCTGCGGGAGTTTGAGAAAGCGCTCCGCCAGCAGGAAGAGGAGCATTTCGCCGCCTTCGCCCGTTTTGGCTAGATCCGTGAACGAGCGTTTCGCCTGTTCCACCAGGGCGGTGACCGCCTCCGTGCTCTTGTATTTCTGGTCGCGCGCCTTGGCTTTCGCGAGTTGGGACCTCGGAATCGCGTAGTCAGCGACGGCATTGCGCATGAACTCAGCAAGTCGGTGCAGCTGGACGCGACCATTGCCGTCAACGGCCAGACAATGGCAGTGTATTTTGACCGCATGACCGTCGATCAGCACGTCTCGCTCGATCAGCGAGAGATGAACGTCAAGTGCCTCCGGATCTCCAGTCAGCGCAGCCGCAAGATCGACGTCAGTTATATTCGACAGAACGACCCTCCTGTCCGCCCAACTACCTCATTACGATGAGCTGTTAACTCCTAGCGCCGAGCTGAGGGTTCGTCCATCCGGGAGCCGCGATCAGAAGATGGGATGCGCACTGTTGGCGGCATGACTTCTGACCGATGAGTGCGCCGTACAATGTCGTCGATTTGATTTTCGGCAAGCGCCTTGAACATCGGTGACGCCTCGCCTCTCGACGCATTGAACGACTGGGATGGGGCGCGAAGCTGTCGTCTTTGAGGAACATGAATGGAAGGCAGGTATCGGGGATCGCAAACGAGACAGCGAACGGCGGCTCTGTTGGCGACAGCGGTCCCATTCATCTTCGCCAAGAGATCGGTCCGTGCATGTACCTCCGGTCTGAGCTGCAAATCTCGGAGGGTATAAGTGCGAGGATCACCGTGCTTTTCAGTTGCAGTATATCTATTTTTTCAGCTTACCGCTCATAATGAACTTGCCGTGTTCGATTCCCAAACTCAAATCGAAGGCCCGCGCCACTGCACGCGCGAACCCTTCGGGATCGCGTGCCGAGAAAACTCCGGTAACCTGAATCCCGCGGATCTGTGGATCTCGCAACTCGATGGTCGGCCCACCATACCGGGCAAAGTCTCTCACCGCGCGGTCGAGGGAAGTCTCGGCAAATGCGATCTTCCCTTGCCGCCAGAACAGTTCACGATCGATGTCAGCGTCCGACATGCGTTCAAGGGTCACATAGCCTCCTGGTGCCACGATTGCCCGCTGGTTCGGCCCCAGCGCGACGGAGGTAGCAGCCGTCGGGGTCAGCTCCAGCACTCCAGCGCGGACCACCAGTTGCGGCAGAGTTTGGGAAAAGCTTTCCACCGCGAAGCTCGACCGGCTGGTGCGAGCGGTGAAGCCCAAGGCGTGGAGGACGAGCGAACGAGCCGGGTCAAAGGCCACGTCGAAGATGGCCTTTCCGGCAATCAGAACAATGTTGCGCGTGTTTCCTTCGAGTGAAACGCGCAGTTCAGTGGCGGTGTCGAGAACTATGGCGGTCCCATCCTCCAGAAGCACGTTCCGCACTTCGCCCACCGCGGTGCGCAGCACCCGGACGTCGGCGGGCGTCGGCGCGGGATTGCGCAGCCAGGCAAATCCGGCGAGACCGGCTGCCGCCACGCATCCCAGCGCCAAGGCCGCGCGGCGTTGCATGGGGCGGCTCCACGCGGATTGTCGCGTGTCCGGCCATTCCTCCTCGTCGTCAGCCCCGTGTTCCGTCGGAGCCGACCCGGAGGCTGCACTGACCAGCGGTAATGCTTGCGCGCGGCTGGCGAAGGCGAAGGTTGCCCGCGCTTGATGGTAGGCACCGACGTGTCGCTCGTCCTGGGCAAGCCATGCCTCGAGTTCGGCGCGCTCAGCCTCGGCAAGCCCCCGGTCGACCATGGTCGCCCAATTGAATGCAGCAGTGGTGATCGGATTGGCCATAGGTGAGTTTGTCAAAGCGGCCCATGATTGCGCCGGGTGTCCCTCGCGATAGATGCACGAGTGGGCAATGATCCGCCGCGGCTGATCTTGCGCGCAAGTGCCTGCATGGTCCGGGCAAGGAGTTTTTGCACGGCATTATCGGACAGGCCGACGAGAGCTCCGATCTCCTTGTGCGATTTTCCCTCGCGTACGCGGGCCAGGAATACGGTTCGGCCGGGTTCCCCCAACTGATCGATCGCCTGGGCAAGCAGCCGCAGCTGTTCGCGGTCGGAAATTTCCGTCTCGGGCGAGGGACTGTCATCAGCCAGTTCCAGCCCTGAGAGATCGGCGAAGATCTCGATCGGGACAAGCCGCGCCCGGCGGATGTGCATCAAGACGAGGGTCCGCGCAGTCTGAAGGAAATAGGACCGCGGCGAACGGATGTGATCGACCGACGGCAGCGAGGCGAGGCGCGCGTAGGCCTGCTGGACTATGTCGTCGAGATCGAGACCCTCGGGCAGCCGCCACTTGCGGATCGTGGTGCGCAGGAACTGTTCATAGGGCAGGATCTGGGACGCAAGCCATTCGTTGCGCTGGCACGGGTCGGCCACGTTCCTCCCTCCCCCTCATGAGCACCGCCACGGCGGGGCGGCGACCGCCTGCTCAGACCGCAAGACTATGCTGCGCTGATGCCGTTGGGAACCCCGATTTTTGCCGCAGCAAAAAAGTTGCCGGGCGGCCGAACCGCGCGGCGGATTTCGTGGCGCCGAACATCCATTCGGTAATGCCTCGGAAAACTGAGGCAAACGGGAGGGAACACAATGGGCATTAGCAAGATCGCACTGTCCGCCCGGATCGCAGCCGTCGCAATGGTGGTGGCCGCGCCGGCCCATGCCGAGCAGCGGAGCTTCGACGTACCGGCCATGCCCGCGCAGATGGCAATCTACGCCTTCGCGCGCCAGGCCAATGTCGACGTGCTGGCGCCATCGTCCATCCTGCGCGGCGCTCGCACAAATCCCGTGCGCGGCACCATTGAGGTTGGCGAAGCGCTCAAGCGCTTGCTTGTCGGCACGGGCCTCCAGGCCGAACAGTCGGCGCCGGGCAAGTACCTTGTTCGCCCGGTTGCCCGCCCGGCTCGCGCGCCGCGGGAGACGCATGTGGCTGCCCCGCCGGCGCCCCCTGCTCCAAGCGAGGCAGCGCCCGGCCGCGGACAGCTCGATGAGATCATCGTCACCGCGAACAAGCGGGAGGAAAGCATCCAGACCGTGCCGACCTCGATCACGGCCTTCGATCGCAAGGCCCTTTCGCGTTATGGCATCGAAAGCGGCGAGAAGCTGGCCCAGATGACGCCCAATTTCGTCAATAACACCCTGTTCGGTCCGGGCAGCCCGCCGTTCATGTCGATCCGCGGGGTCAACTACCTCGACTTCAACTTCGTCAACGAGATGCCGGTCGGCACCTATATGGACGAAGTCTACATGGGTTCGCAGGATGCCATCGTCGGCCAGGTCTTCGACCAGGAGCGGGTGGAGGTGCTGAAGGGGCCGCAGGGCACTCTATTCGGGCGCAACACCACCGCCGGTGCGGTCCACTTCATCGCGCAGAAGCCGACGAAGGTTCTGGGGGGCTATGCTCGGCTGCAATACGGTTCCTACAACCAGGTCATCGCCGAAGGCGCGCTGAATCTGCCCGTGGGCGACCGCTTCCGCGTCCGCCTTGCCGGCAAGTACAACCGCGACGACGGCGTGCGCGTCAACCGACTCATTCCGGAGTCGCGGTTCGGCAAGACCGACATCGTTGCGTTGCGGGGCATTGCCCAGCTGGACCTGACCGACAATCTCGAGCTTGAGGCCAGCATCCACTACACCGACAACAACTCGACCTTCTCCGGCCTGTGGGGCCTCGGCAAGATCGATCCTGCAACGGGCCTCATCTGCCAGCGCGAAGCGATCATCGCCGGTACCTGCGCGACCTTCAATGGCTATCGCCATGGCACGCCCGATCCTCGCCGGATCGATTCAGACGTGCGCGAATATCCGAACACGATCACCTCGGTCGGCGGCTACGGCAAGCTGACCTGGCACATGGGCGACATCACGGTCACCTCGATCACCGGGGTCGAGCACTCGAAAGGGTACATCGCCGAGGACGTCGACGGCCGCAATGCGCCGTTCAACATTGCCTTTGCCGCAAGCCGCCGGCACCGGCAATTCAGCGAGGAGTTGCGCGTCAGCGGAGATACCGGCCCGGTCAAATGGGTGGTAGGCGGCTATTACTACGATGACGAGAAGGCGTCCGTCTCCGACATCCTCATCAATGGGTTCGCCGTTCCGACACAGCACTCGGACAAGACGGTGAAGACGCGTTCCTCGGCCGTGTTCGGGCAGCTCGACTGGGCGCTCAACGACAAGGTCACGCTGGTCGGCGGCCTGCGCTATACCGACGAGCGTCGCCGCCTCACCCGGTTCGTCAACGGCCTGATCGGGTCCGACATCAGCGGGCTCATCCCGAACTCGCGGGCCAAGGCGGTGACCGGCACGGCGGCGATCGAATACCATCCGAATAGCGACGTCATGCTCTTTGCCAAGTACTCGTCCGGCTACAAGAGCGGCGGGTTCAACACGGCAAATACCATCACCATGTCTACCCTTTCGCTTGTCGGTCCGGATCGCCCGGAGAAGGTTTCGAGCTATGAGGCCGGCATTCGCAGCGAGTGGCTGGACCGCCGCCTGCGCGCCAATGTCACCGGGTTCTACATGGACTACAAGGGCATCCAGGCCTTCTCGACTAGCCTCGATCCGAACAATCCCACGGTTTTCAACCAGAGCTTCATCAACCTCGACAAGTCGCGCATCTACGGTGCGGAAATCGAGCTGCAGTTTTCGCCGAACAAGTCGTGGGATTTCCTGTGGTCGACGGGCCTGCTCAACACCCGGATCACCGACAGCACCGGTGCCTTCAAGCGCAGCCAGGCACCCGGGACCAGCGCTTCAGGCCCGCTCAACGTCACTTATTTCGCCAACGGATCGCACCTGCCCAACGCCCCGGCGTTCAACACCTTCGGCTCGATCCAGTACCATTACGATGCGGGGAGCGCGGGGGTCTTCACCCTCCAGGCCGAGGGCCACTACCAGTCCAGCATCTTCTTCTACGTGGAGAATGATCCGCTCGAGTACCAGGGCGGCTACGCCGTGTTCAACCTGCGCGGCCGCTGGCAATCGGCCAACAGCCGCTACTCGGCCGAGGTCTTCGTCGAGAATGTGGCCAACAAGGCCTACGCGACCCACGCTTTTGACAGCGCCTCTGACTTCTCGTTCCGCACGCCCGGCCTGCCGCGGTTGTTCGGCGTGAAACTTGGCGTCAATTTCTGAACTTTGCCCCGCCAGGAGGACCACAGCCGATGAATTCGATCGAGGCCAAATACCGGGCGCGCACTCCGCGGTCGGAGGCGCTGCAACGCCGCGCGGAGCTGGTGATGCCAGGGGGAGAGACTCGCAGCGGATCCTTTCACGCGCCCTATTCGGTCACGATGGACCATGCCGCGGGCTGCCGTTCGTGGGACGTGGACGGCAACGAATACATCGACGTGGTGAACAATTTCACCTGCCTGGTCCACGGGCACGCCTACCCGCCGATCATCGAGGCTGCGCAGGAGGCGGTGCGCAAGGGCACCACCTGGACGGCCAAGGCGGTGGACCAGATCAATCTGGCTGAGTTGATCGTTGACCGGGTGAAATCGATCGACATGGTCCGTTATGCCAATTCGGGCAGCGAGGGGGTCTTTGCCGCCCTGGCCGTGGCGCGGGCCTATAACCAGCGGACCAAGCTGCTGGTGGCGCGGTATTCCTACCATGGCCATTTCCTGGAAACGAGCGTGGTCAGCCAGTTCCCCGCCGGGGCCGGGCAGGCCGGGATATCGAACGGCTGGGTCGGCACCTACGTCGCGGACTTCGGCGATGCCGCGGCCTTCGAGCAGATCCTGGCAGAGCATGGCGACGAGATCGCGGCGGTCATGCTGGAACCCTACATGGCCTTTGCCGGCATGGTCAGCGCGCCACCCGAGTTCTTCCAGCGGGTGCACGCCGCGGCGCGCAAGGCAGGCGCGCTGTTCATCCTCGACGAGGCGACCGTGTTCCGTCTTGACATCGGCGGCGCGCAGGCCCGGCTTGGCATCGAGCCCGACGTGACCGTGCTGGGCAAGATCGTGGCAGGCGGCTTCCCCGGCGGCGGGATCGGCGGGAAGAGGGAGTTCATGGAACTGCTCGACCCGCGCGGCACGCGCCTCCACCTCTCGGGCACCTTCACCGGCAATCCGGTGACCATGGCCGCCGGCCTTGCCTGCATGCGCCATCTGACCGCAGAGAAGATCGCCCGGCAGGAACAGATGATGGAGACGATCGAGACCCGGCTTCACGCGATGGCGGCGAAGCATGGCCTGCCGTTCAGCACGCGGCGGGTCGGCTCCATGATGCAGATGTACTTTTCGCCCACCGCCCCGTCCGCAAGTCCGCTGCGCCAGGACGAGGAAACGGCGACCCTGTTCCAGCTGGCCTGCATGGCCAACGGGATATTCATGGTCGTGCGGGCGACGATGAACGTGTCCACCGTGATGACAGATGCGGACGTGGACGAGGTGTGCGAACGGTTTGACCGCGCCGTTGCCGACGTTGCGGGCGAAATCTAGCGCGCTCGTAGGGGTAGCCGGGGATCGGTCCGGGCTAGTCGGCGCAGCAGTGCTGTGCGTTGCCAGGACCGCCCTGCATGCTTGCGTTCTCCAGAGGTGGCCTAAGTTCCACTTGAGAGACCGATTCGGACGAAAATCTTTATGCAGGACCTGGAAGGGAAAACGGCCGTCGTCATAGGGGCGAGTTCGGGGATCGGACTGGCGCTGGCGCAGGCCCTGGGGCGGCAAGGCATGAATTTGGTCATGGCCGCCAGCCGTGCGGGCCGGTTGGAAGCGGCGGCCGCAGCAGTACAGGACACCACCAGCACAGAGGTTATGGCGGTCACTTGCGATGTGGCCGACGACAGTTCGGTTCAATCGCTTGCTGAACGGGCATATGCGGAGTTCGGCGAGGTAAACCTGCTGTGCAACAATGCCGCAGTGACCACGCTAGGGCCTTTGGCGCAGCATCAGCCCGAGGACTGGGAATGGGTTTACCGTGTCAACGTGATGGGAGTGGTCAATGCCATTCACACATTCCTCCCAAGCTTCATTGCGCAGGGCGGCGGGCACATAATGAACACTGGGTCCGTGATGGGCATCATCCCCGATGCAATCCCGGATTACGGCCCATACACCTCGGCCAAGGCGGCCGTCGCTTCGCTGACCCTGATGCTGAGGGAGGAGGTGGCGCTGGCGGGAGTGGAAGTTTCCCTGTTTGTGCCGGGCGGGGTGAAATCCGGTTTGACGAGCCGTGCAAATGATCGCGGACCCGTTAAGCCTGGCGACTGGACCCTACGTTTCAATTCGGCCGCAGACCTGGCGATACGCACTGCTCGCGAGGCGGCCGACCTGACCGGTGGAGGCGGGTACATGTCCGCCGAGGCGAACGCGGAACTCGCCATAGCCGGCATCAAGGCCAACGATCCCATCATCATGGCGCCCAAATGGTTGAAACCGGCGGCACGGGGGTACTTCGAACGAGTGCTGGCATCGTTTGACGAAGGGAGTGTCTGCTAGGCACCCCCATAGGTTGGTAACCAATGGCTCGCGCCGCCCGCGCGGTAGGCCATCCACGTAATGAGGCCGTCACGCGCGGATTTTTCTGACCTTACCTGTTCGAACGGGAGGAAAGTCCCAAATCGGTCCGTCACTACGCGATAAACGGAGGGCAGCTTTCAGGGACCTTCAATGATGCCCCGAACGTCGCCTTTGTCAGCGGTGCCGGTCCCCGCACGGGGCGGGGGCCAGCAGGCATTCAGATTTCCGTGCGCTCCGATAAGGTCAGTGCATCATCAATGTCGACGCCGAGGTATCTGACTGTGTTCTCGATGTTCGTGTGCCCCAACAAGATTTGGACGGCTCGCAGATTGCCTGTTGCTTTGTAGATCAACGACACCTTTGTGCGGCGGAGCGAGTGAGTTCCGAAGGCCTTGGGATCAAGGCCGATGGCGGACACCCATTCGTCAACCAGTCGGGCGTACTGTCGAGTGCTGAGGTGGCCCATGTAGTCAACACGACTTGGGAACGCGAAATCCCGAAAGGACCCTTCCCTCCTGACCAGCCAGGCATCGAGACTTTTTCTCGCCTCGGCCATGATCTCGAACTGGACCGGACGTCCGGTCTTCTGCTGAATTACCGTCGCCCGTTCACGCACACTGCCGTGGCTGACGAGGTCGCCCACGCGAAGTTTGACGAGGTCACATCCCCGCAACTTGCTGTCGATGGCAATATCAAAGAGGGCGCGGTCTCGAAGGCGTCGATGCTCATCCAAAAAGAATCGAATGGCCCAAATGTCTCGTGGGCGAAGGGGGCGCTTCGGGCCGACATTCTTCCCGGCGTTCCATGGCCGTCGCTCATGGACGGCAGGATCTAGATCTGAGTGTCCCATGGTCATTCTCCTGCGACCGAGAATGGTCGCGTGGAGGGAAGGCGATGGATGCGTTCGGGTTGCTGACCGGAATGGCCGCTGCGACGGCAAGCGGACGTGCCGCTAACGACAACATAGCGGACATCGCCTGTCACATTCGCGCCGATAGGGGTGGCGCGTGAATGCGACGAGGCTTCAAACGGTGGAAGCGATAATCTCTGCGAGCTCCGATTCCGAGAATGGCTTCGAAAGCCGAGGCACGTCGAGCACCTCATCGTCGGGGAGTTCGACGTAGCCAGAGATGACGATGGCTCGCTGATCCGATTTGAGTGCACGAGCTTTCTTGATCAGTGCGCTTCCGCTCAATCCTGGCATGGAGTAATCGGTAATCAGCAGATCGAACTGATTTGTCTCCAACAGCGCGAGCGCCTCCGTCGGAGAGGTGGTCTGATGCACGGTATGACCAAGGTCTTCCAGCATCATCACCGTGTTGAGCAGTACCAGCACATCATCGTCCACGGCGAGCACGTCCAGGCCGGTAGGAGCGCCTTCACGGTATGGCGCCGATGAACACGGCTCCGACGCTTCCACGACCACGCCCTCTGCGATAGGGATGATGATCTCCGCTGTGGTGCCCTCACCCGGGCGGCTGCTGATTTCGAGGCGGCCGCCGATTTGCTCAGCCATCCCTTTGACCATCGAGAGACCAAGGCCCGTGCCCCTGCCGACGCCCTTGGTGGTGAAGAAGGGTTCGACGGCCCGGCTGAGGGTTTCCGCATCCATGCCGTGCCCCTCGTCCCGGACGAACAGTCCTACGCTCGGCTCCGAAGCCTTCGCGTGCGGATGAGCGCCGATCACCACGCATCCGCCTTCCGGCATTGCGTCCCGCGCGTTCACTACCAGATTGAGGAGCCCAAGCTCGAGTTGCGCCTTGTCCGCACAGACCGGTGGCAAATAGTCTGGCAGATCAATCTGGATGGCGATGTCCTGACCGATGGTCCGCTTTAGCATGTCGGACATGTCTTCAACCACCGCGGCAATGTCGGTCGGTTCAAGAGTAAGCTCCTGTTTGCGCGCGAACGCCAGCATCCGCTGAGTCAATGTCGCGCCGCGCTCTGCGGCCTTCCGGGCGTTGGCAAGGAAGTCGCCGATGTTCTCTCCTCGCTCGAGCCGCCGTTCGGCAAGCGTCAAGCTGCCAAGAATGGCGGCGAGGATATTGTTGAAATCGTGCGCTACGCCCCCAGTCAGCTTGCCGATCGCTTCCAGCTTTTGGGACTGGAAGAACGCTTCCTGCGATCGCTCAAGTGCAAGTTGCGCTTCGCGCCGCTCGGTAAGATCTCGCGTGATCTTGGCGAACCCTAAAAGGCTGCCATTAGGGGCGTGGATCGAGTTAAGCACGGCGCTGGCCCAGAAGCGCTGGCCGTCCTTGCGCACACGCCAACCTTCGGCCGAATAGTGGCCGTCATCCAGTGCTCTTTGCAGGGCCGTGGTGGGTAAGCCAGCAGCGACGTCGTCTGGTGTATAGAATCGCGAGAAGTGCTGACCGACGATCTCGCTGGCGGTGTAGCCCTTCAGCCGCTCTGCTCCCGCATTCCAGCTGATGATCTGGCCGTGGGGGGCCAGCATATAGACCGCATAATCGGTGACCCCCTCCACCAACAGGCGGAAGCGCTCTTCGCTTCTGCGCAGTTCTTCCTCCGCGCGTCGCCGTTCGGTGGCATCTCGGGTGACTTTGGCGAAACCCACGACCGCTGCCGCATCGTCCCGAATGGCGTCGATTACAACGTGCGCCCAGAAATGGGTGCCGTCCTTGCGAACCCGCCAGCCCTCACCTTCGAACCGCCCCTCGCGTGCAGCAATGTCGAGCACGGTTCCGGGCAGGCCGACCGCCCGGTCCTCTTCCGTGTAAAACTGGGAAAAATGATGTCCGATGATCTCTTGGGCAGTGTAGCCCTTGAACCGCTCGGCGCCCGTGTTCCAGGTGGCAACGTAGCCCGCCGGGTCAAGCATGTAGATGGCGTAGTCGGAAATGCTCTGAACCAGAAGCTCGGCGCAGCTGCCCGGTCCAGAGGGAATGGGCAACGGCATACGATCGTGGTCCTCGAGGAAAGGTTGTGAACGAGCCCCGGCCGGACCTGTTCCCTGGCCAGCTGAATATTATGCGCGGCGGGTGTCTCTGCATTACGACGCAGAAGTGTATCGGTGGCCGAAAGGCCGTCCGTTCACCCCAGTGAAGCAGCCAAATCTGGCAATCCTGAGGCCAGCAAAACGGGCGCTGGAGGAACGAGTTGCGGTGAATTGAGTTGTTGCCGCGGGCTGTTGGTGCCAGACAGGGGCCATGAACACAGACGACCTCTACCGCATTTTGCGCACCGGCCATGCGCAGGCGCAGGGCGTCGTCGATACCATTGCCGATCCGCTGCTGATTCTCGATCAGGCGCTCTGCGTGCAAGCTGCCAGCCGCTCATTCTTTGAGACGTTCGGCGTTGACCGTTACGAAACCATCGGCAAGTCGATCTTTGAGCTTGGCAATGGGCAGTGGGATATTCCGGAACTGCGGCGCCTGCTCCTTGAGGTGGTCCCCAAGGCGGCCGCGATTGTCGATTTCGAGGTCACGCACGACTTTCCCGGGCTCGGCCCCCGAACCATGCTGCTGACGGCGCGGACATTGTACCAGCCAGATGGGGGTAGCCATTCGGTCCTGCTGGTCATCGCCGATGTAACCGAACAGCAGCTGCGAGACGCCGCCAAGGACCTCCTGTTCGGCGAACTGCGCCATCGCATGAAGAACCTGCTGGGGGTGATACAAGCCCTCGCGCAGCAGACCACAACCGAGGGCCGAAGCGCAGAACAGTACCGGGATGACTTCATTGGGCGACTGGGCGCGCTGATCGAGGCGGAAAACCATGCCTTCGATGAGCACCAGAGTACCGATCTGAAGCACTTGTGCGAACATCTCCTTGCGCCCTATTGCAGCGATCGACGGGCCGTGGTGGCTGAGGGATGCGCTGTCGAACTTACCCCGCGCCAGGTCATGTCGCTGTCGATGGTCTTGCACGAGATGGCCACGAATGCTGCCAAATACGGGGCCTTGTCCATTCGGGATGGCCGGGTGCGGATCGGCTGGCGTACCGATGAGGCAGGGACCAATTTGACCCTAACGTGGGCGGAGAGTGGTGGCCCGCCTGTTGCCGAGGCCACGGCAAAGGGTTTCGGAACCACGCTGATCCAGGCCACCGTGGAATACAGCCTGCGCGGACGGCTGGAACTGGACTACGGCGCAGATGGTTTGCACGCTGAGATCGTCATTCCGCTTGGGAGTGTCGCTCCGCGAGACTGAGATGTGCCTGCAAAGACGGTCCTGATTGTCGAGGACGAATTTCTCCTGGCAATGGGCTTGCAGATAGTGCTTGAGCAGGACGGATGGCGAGTGATCGGTCCGGCGGGGACGGTCGGTGACGCCTTGGTCCTGCTGCGGATGGAATTGCCTTCGGTGGCCCTCCTCGATGTCAATCTCGGAACGGAATATGTCACCCCGGTCGCCGTATTCCTCAAGGAACATGGCGTGCCGTTTGCCCTTGCCACTGCTTACCACAAGCCGGAGCAATACGCCGGAGAGATCCTTGCCGGGATTCCAAATGTCGGCAAACCTACGGATGATCGTCGCCTGTTGACCACGCTGCGCCAGCTCACTGCAGACGGCTAGAACGTCGGCTCAGGTGCTGTCAAAGCAACTGCACTGGTTGGTAATGAGGGGCTGGGTGGGGTAGTGCAGGCGCCATGCCTCGCCCTCGAAAGCCAGCCAATCCGTTCCGTTATTTCCACTCCTCACCCGAGGTTATCCGGCTGGTGGTGATGATGTATGTGCGGTTTCCGCTGAGCCTGCGGAACGTCGAGGACCTGCTGTTCGAACGCGGCATTGACCTGTGCCATGAGACGGTCCGGCTGTGGTGGAACAGGTTCGGGCCGGTGTTCGCCGCCGACATTCGGCGGCAGCGGGTGAGCCGGATGCGGGGTTTGCGCCATTGGCGGTGGCATCTCGACGAGATGTACGTCAAGCTCAACGGCGAGATGGTCTACCTGTGGCGCGCGGTCGATCACGAGGGCGAGATCCTCGAGAGCTTCATCACGAGGAAACGTGACAAATCTGCGGCTTTGGCCTTCATGAAGAAGGCGCTGAAGCGGCATGGGCAGCCGGGGCACTGTCAGACCTGTGTGGCAGGCGCGCTGCCACGCTGCTAGATCGCGCTGATGCCACGCAAATCCCGCGCAAAGCCGCCCAGTCCGTTCAAGGGCTTCAACTCGTCGCCGGAGGTGATCCGGCTGGTAGTCCTGATGTACGTGCGCTTCCCGCTGTCATTGCGGAATGTCGAAGATCTCCTGTTCGAGCGCGGGATCGACATCTGCCACGAGACGGTGCGGTTTTGGTGGAACCGGTTCGGCCCGCTGTTCGCCGCTGACATTCGTCGCCAGCGGGTCAGCCGCATGCGTGGGTTCCGGCACTGGAAGTGGCATCTTGACGAGATGTACGTCCGGCTGAACGGGGAGATG
>Ga0207698_10000307_pt1 | contig 29443 bp, 30 predicted proteins | sample KBSCornC22_FD_184298 | JGI IMG/M metagenome (GOLD analysis project Ga0207698, IMG submission 184298) | Corn rhizosphere microbial communities from Kellogg Biological Station, Michigan, USA - KBS Corn C2-2 (SPAdes) (version 2) | ecosystem: Host-associated > Plants > Roots > Rhizosphere > Soil ... | reverse complement strand
CAGGAGCAAAGCGTGCCGCTCGCGCCGCCGGCGACGGATGGCCTGGATCCCGCTGCCGGGTGCGGCGAGGTCGAGCGCGCCCTCGTCGACCATTACGAGCGGCAATTGCGCCTCTATGAGGGTGTCGCCTCCACGACGCCCGATTTCCACTACGCCTTCGATCGCGACGGGCGCTTCCTCTACGCGAACCGCCGCCTGCTCGAGGTGTGGGGGATGAAGCTGGACGACGTCGTCGGCAGGACCTGCCGCGACCTCGGATACGAGCAGTGGCACCACGACATGCACATGCGAGAGATCGCGCAGATCCTGCATACGCGCCAGCCGGTGAAGGGCGAGGTGCCCTTCCGTGCGCCGCGCACCGGCGTCTTCGGCGTGTACGAATACATCCTGGCGCCGGTGCCGGGTGGCGATGGCGAGGTCGAGTTCATCGCCGGAACGACGCGCGACGTGACGGACCGCAAGCGTGCCGAGGACGAGCTGCGCTATCGCGGGCAGCAGGTGAAGGCGCTGCTCGACAACGCTCCGCTCGGCGTGTGCCTCGTCGATGCGGACCTGCGCATCGTCGAGGCCAATCCCGTGGCGCGCGGCGCTCTCGCCGAATGGGCCGACCTGGTCGGCCGCAAGCTGGACCAGGTGATGGAGGCGGTGTTCGGCGCCGTGCGCGCGGCGGAGCTCGTGCGCACCTTCCGCAACACGCGCGAGACGGGCGAGCCGTACGTGCTGCCGGAGCGTGCCGAGGTGCGCCGCGGCAGCGACGCGCGGGAGTACTACGAGTGGCGCGTCTACCGCATCCCGCTGCCCGACGGGCGGCATGGCCTCGTCTGCTACTTCCGTGACATCTCGGTCTACGTGCACGCGCGCGAGGCGCTGCACGAGGCGGACCGGCGCAAGGACGAGTTCCTCGCCACCCTCGCGCACGAGCTGCGCAACCCGCTCGCCCCGGTGCGCAACGCGGTCGAGGTGCTCAACAGGCTCGGCCCGCCGGACCCGCGCCTGAAATCCGCGCGCGACATCATCGACCGGCAGGTGAAGCAGATGGTGCACCTCATCGACGACCTGCTCGACGTGAGCCGCATCACGCATGGCAAGCTGCAGCTGCGGCGCGCGCGGGTCGCGATCGAGCGCATCGTCGACGCGGCCCTCGAGACCGCGGCCCCGCACATCCACCACCAGTTCAGCGTGGCGCTCCCGGGCGAGACGCTCGAGCTCGACGGGGACGCGACGCGGCTCGCGCAGGTGTTCTCGAACCTGCTCAGCAACGCGGCGAAGTACACGCCGCGCGGCGGCCACATCACGCTCGCGGTGCGTCGCGAGGGCGGCTACGCGGTCGTGGTCGTCGAGGACGACGGTTTCGGCATTCCGGCGGAGAAGCTGGGAAGCATCTTCGAGATGTTCCGCCAGGTCTCCGAGAACATGGAGCGCTCCCACGGCGGGCTCGGCATCGGGCTCGCGCTCGCGCGCCGCCTCGTGGAGTTGCACGCGGGCACCATCGAGGCGCACAGCGACGGGGTGGGGAAAGGCTGCCGCTTCGTCGTGCGCCTGCCGCTGGCGGCGAGCGCGGGCTGAGGCGGCGCCGCGCCGGGGGATACCCCTACGCGGCGAGCATCATCGCGATCGCGATCGCCATCGCGAGGTACGCCAGGACCGGTCCTTCCACGTCGTGCTCGTGCACCATGTGATCGCCTCCTTTGCACCTACAGGATGCATCGCGCTTTCTACAAGACGCGGTAACGCATCGTGGCGCGGACAGCGCATCCCCGATTCCGACCCGCGTGTAGCTCGGCCGCTACACGCTGCCGTTGCCGCGGCGCAGGTGGCGGAAGATGCCCATCTCCCACGGGCGCATCGCGAGAACGAGCGTGGTCCCGGCGAGCATGCGATGGTCCAGGCGGCTGTCCTCCTCGGCCAGGGCGGCGAACTCCTCGGCGAGCCGGGCCATGCGCCGGCGCAGGAGCGCGTTCGAGCGCTCCGAAAGTCCCGCATGCACCACGAAGCGCGATTCGCCCCGGCCGTGGAAGGAAGACTGGAAGAACTCGGCCTGCACGCGCGCCTCGAAGAAGCGCTCGAGCGGGCCGCCCTTGCGCCAGGCGAAGTTGCTCGCGAGCCGCAGCTTGATGCGGTTGCCCGGCATGAGGTCGATGATGCCCATGCGGTCGAGGCGCGCCAGCAGCCGCACCACTTCCGGCTCCTCGATGCGGTAGTTGGCGACCATCTCTTCCGCGCTCCAGTGGCTGAGCGCGAGGAGCCCGGTGAGCAGCAGGCGCTGGTCCGCCACGAGCTGCCGCTCCTGCGCTTCGGTGAGCTCGGCGATGCGCGGCTGGGCGTCGCGTGCGTCCTCGAGGAGGTCCGCGATGTCCATGCCGAGCTCGCGGCAGACCTGCTCCAGCCGCTCGAGGCTGAGCCGCCGGCGCGAGAAAAGGCGCTTCACCGACGATTCGGACAGGCCCAGCCGCAGGGCCAGCACGGCGTAGGTCATGCCACGGTCGCGCAGCCTGCGCTTCAGGAGGTCGACCAGCTGTGCGGCCTGCGACATGGGCGCAAAGTAGCAGAAAATGCTACCGCCGTGGCCATCGCGGGACACTTCGCCGATGGAAGTTGCCGCTCCTGCACCCGGGGCCGATCTTTGCTGCGCGGCCGCGTGGCCGCGCCCCACGGAGCTGCCGCGAATGGCGCTGCGCTCGCTCGAAGCCCGCGCGCTCGAAATCCCCTATCGCGTCGCGTTCCGTCCCTCGCCGTCCGAGCGCCGCTCGACGCGATCGCTGTGGGTCACGGCGCGCGACGGCGACGGCCTGCGCGGCGACGGCGAGGGCTGTCCCCGCGAGCCGGTCACCGGCGAGAGCATCGCCACGGCGCTCGCGTTCGTCATGGACCATCGGGCGGCATGGAAGGCGCAGGTCACCGGCATCGAGTCGCTGCGTGAATGGCTGCACGTGCACCGCCCGCAGGTCGACCGCAACCCCGCCGCGTGGTGTGCGGTGGAGCTCGCGCTGCTGGATCTTTTCGGCAAGCGCGCGGGCGTTCCGGTCGAGACGCTGGTGGGGTCGCCGCCGCCCCAGGGGCGTTTCCGCTATTCGGCCGTCATCGGCGAGACGAGCGAGGGCGCCTTCGACGCGCAGCTGCGCCAATACCTGCAGGCCGGCTTTCGCGCCATCAAGATCCGGCTCTCGGGCGACTTCGGGCGCGACGCCGTCAAGGTGGCGGCGCTCGAGCGGGCGGGCGTGGCCTCCCGGCTGGTGCGTGCCGATGCCCACAACCTGTGGCGGGATCCGCGCGAGGCGATCGGCTACCTGCGCAAGCTCGAGTTCCCGTTCGCCGCGATCGAGGAGCCGCTCGCCCTGCGCGACTTCGCGGGCATGCGCGAAGTGTCGAGGGCGCTGGAGGCGCGCGTCATCCTCGACGAGAGCCTGGTGAAATGCGTGGACTTCGAGCCGATCCGGGAAGACCCGAACCGCTGGGTGGCGAACGTCCGCGTCTCCAAGATGGGTGGACTGCTGCGCGCTCTCGAATGCGTCGAGGCGGCGCGCGCGGCGGGTGTCGCGGTCATCGTGGGGGCGCACGTGGGGGAGACCAGCCTGCTCACGCGGGCGGGCCTGGCACTGGGCGCCTTTGCGCGCGACGTGCTCCTCGCGCAGGAAGGGGCGCTCGGCACGCACCTCCTCGAGCGCGACATCACCGAGCCCTCCCTCGCGTATGGCACGGGCGGCGAGCTCGATGCCGGAGCCCTTGCCCGGCAGCCGGGGCTGGGCCTCGCGATCTCGGGCGCGAGCCATGCCACCCGGGGGGAGTAGCCACGCGCACGCCGCAGGAGCACCATGTTCCGCGCCAACGTCCACGGAGGAGGACCCATGGAAACCGCTGCATCATGGCTCGCACGCTGGTTCGGGCCGAAGCGTGCGCTGCAAGTCGCCGCGCACATCGATCCCGCCAGCTCCACGATCGCCCTCGAGGGCGGCGAGGCGGCGCACCCGCCGCTCACCATCGCGGCGCACATCGTTCCCGGCCGCGTCGAGCTTCTCGTGAGGAAGGAGGCCGTCCATGAGTAAGGTCAGCAACCTGCGCGAGCTGGTGGAGCTCACCGGCGCGCAGCTCGAGAGCGGGCTCAAGTCGCTGCCGCGGGACAAGGGCGCCCCGAAGCTCACCACTGCCGTGTGCACGCTCGCCGCCGAGGAGATCAACAAGTCGCTCGCGCAGGTGGACGTGGCCGGCATGCTCGCGCATGGCTGGGCACGGGCGCGCGCACTGCGTGACGCCGCCACGGCAAGCCTCGCGTCGCCGGGCAAGCCCGCGCTCGCCACGCTGGGCGAGCACGACCTGCGCTATACGTGCACGCCGGTGCTGCAGATGCTGTCGGGCGAGGCGGCGTTGCCCGAGATCCGCTTCACGGTCGAGCTCGTCGCGCATTTCAAGGCGGCGGAGATGTCGGTCGTGGACGGCCGGCTCGCGAGCGTGGCGCCGGGAAGCGCCTCGGTGGTGGCCCGCGTGAAGTGCGGCAACACGACGCTCGCGGAGAAGGCGACGCCGAACGCGCGCCTCTCGTCCACCATCCGGCTCGATCCCGCGCTCGAGATCGGGTAGCTGCTCAGTCCTGGCTTGCCTCGAGGGACGCCGAGTCGAAGAAGATGCGGCGGATGCGCGGGTATTTGTCCTGGACCGCTTCCTTCACGCGAGTGACGGCGCCGCGCACGTCGATCGTGTCGCCGGAGCGGAAGCGCGCCTCGACCACGAGCATCACCTCGTCCGGCCCGAGGTACATCGTGAGCAGCTCGCCCACGTGGACGATGGAGGGGTCGGCGGCGACGATGTCGCGAATCGCGTGCAGCGTGCGCGACTCGACGCCTTCGCCCACGATGAGCTTGCGGCTTTCGTTCACCATCACGCCCGCCACGCCGCAGAGCAGCACGCCGATCAGGATGGAAGCCGCGCCGTCGGCCCACTCGATGCCGAGCGAGGCCGAGGCCCACACGCCCGCGAACGCGAGCACGATGCCCGCGAGCGCCGCCGAATCCTCGAGCAGCACGGCGAAGGTCGTCGGGTCCTTGCTCACGATGACGGTCTCGACCACGCCCCGGCCGCGCCGCTCGCGGCGAAACGCCCTCCAGCCGAAGAACCAGGACACGCCCTCGAAGAACGCGGACGCGGCGAGCACGATGTAGCTCCATTTCGGCTCGTCCAGGTCCGCGGGATCGACGACATGGCGCCACCCGCTCACGATCGACATGCCCCCGCCGAGGCCGAAGATGAGCACGCCCACGATGACGGACCAGAAGTACAGCTCGTGCCCGTGGCCGAACGGATGCGTCTCGTCCGGCGGCAGCTTGCTGCGGTGCATGCCGTAGAGCATGAGGCCGCCGTTGCCCGTGTCCACGAGCGAGTGGATCGCCTCCGAAAGCATGGCAGCGCTTCCGGTGATGGCGGCGGCGGCGAGCTTCGAGACGGCGATCGCGATGTTGCCCGCGATCGCCGCGATCACCGAGGACCTGGTTTCCTCCGCCATGGGCTTAAGGCAGGCCCCCTTCGCACCGGTTCGCGGCGATCAGATGTGCAGGTATCCCAGGAGGAAGAGCACGATGAGGATCACCAGCACCAGGCCCAGGCCGCCGCTCGGCCCGTAGCCCCAGCCGCGGCTATGCGGCCACGCGGGCACGGCGCCCAGCAGCAGCAGCACGATGACGATCAGCAGTATCAGTCCGAGAGACATGCGGTTTCTCCTTTTTGCGTTGTGGTAGGGCTTGGACAGCCCCGTACGCGGGGCGCGTTGCCGACGAAAACCGCATTGCGGTGTAGGAGCACGCCGTGATCCGCAGCGCGCGCGAGGCTCAGATCCGGTGGATGAAACAGAGGTACCCGACCAGCAGCATCATCACGGAAAGCGCGGCCGAAGGCGCATAGCCCCACTCCCGGCTATGCGGCCAGAAAGGCAATGCACCGACGACCATGCCGGCTACGACGGCAAGGAGAATCAATCCGGGTGACAACGTCTCTTCTCAGCGAAATTTAATTTATTTTGTGATTTCTTGGACAACGGCGTCCGGCTGCGCGCAGTCTCACCGGTGCGCATTCGACTGTAGGAGCGGCTCACTCCGGATTGATTCCGCGCTCCTTCATCAACCGGGTCCATTTGTCCATCTCCGAATGGACGAAGCGGCCGAACTGCTCCGGCGTGCCGCCCGAAGGCTCCGCACCCGCGGCGAGCATCCTGCGTTTCACCCCGGGATCGGCCAGCACCTTGTTGGCATCGGCGGAAATGCGCTCGACCAGCTCCTTCGGCGTGGCGGCCGGCGCGAAGAGCCCGAACCATCCGACCGCCTCATAGCCCGGCACGCCGGCTTCCGCCACCGTGGGCAGGTTCGGCAGCGCGGCGAAGCGCTTCGCGCTCGTGACGGCGAGCGCCTTGAGGCGCCCCGCCTGCACGTGCTGCATCACCGTTTCCGCGGGCGAGAACATCACGTCGATCTGCCCGCCCAGGAGATCCGTCACGGCCTGGCCGGTGCCCTTGTACGGCACGTGCAGCATGTCGACGTGGGCCATCGACTTGAAGAGCTCGGCCGCGAGATGCGAGGCGGCGCCCGTGCCCGAGGAACCGAACGTGAGCTTGCCGGGGTTGCTGCGCGCATATTCGACCAGCTCGCGGATGCTCGCGACCGGCAGCCTCGCGTTCACCACCACGACGTATGGCGATGCCGAGACGAGCGTCACCGGTGCGAAGCGGTCGACGTTCTTCGCCGTGATGCCCGCGGTGGAGCTCATGAGCAGCGTGTGGCCGTCGGGCTTCGACTGCGCGACATAGTCGCCGCCGATGGCGCCGGCTGCGCCCGCCTTGTTCTCCACCACGATGGGCTGCTGCCACAGCGTGCCGAGCTCGGGCTGCATGATGCGTGCGAGGGTATCGGTGCCGCCGCCGGGCGGGAATGGCACGACGACCGTCACGGGACGGCTCGGGAACGACTGTGCGGGGCACGTGACCGCGGTGCCCAGTGCGGCGAGCGCCAATGCGGCGCCGGCGAAGCGGTGGATCCTCATGCAACTCCGTGGGGGGCGACGATGGTCGTCCTCAACGTGGTGATGCCTTCTATCGAGCAATCGACCACGTCGCCCGGCTTCAGGTACAGGTCGCTGGCGTTGGGTTTCCCGGCGGCCACTCCGCCGGGCGCGCCGGTCGCGAACATGTCGCCCGGCTCGAGCGGGATGGTACGCGAGAAATGCGCGAGGATGTCGTTCATCTTCCAGATCTGTTCGCGGGTGTTAACGCGCATGCGCTGCTCGCCGTTCACGCTGCACGCCATCCACAGGTCGTAGGGGTCGCCCACCTCGTCGAGCGTCACGATCTCGGGGCCGACGGGACCGAAGCCCGGCGCGTTCTTCGAGGTCCAGAAGCGCGAGCCCGACGCCACCTCGCGCTTCTGCATGTCGCGGTCGGTGAGGTCGTTCAGGACCGTGACGCCGGCGACATAGGGGCGCCAGTCGTCGCCCCTGCCCACGCCCAGCGCGCGCCGGCCGATCACGAAGACGAGCTCGGGCTCGTAGTCGAGGTGCTCCACGACGGCGGGCTTCACCACCTTCTCGCGATGGCCGGTGAGGCACGAGTGGATCTTCACGAAGCCGGTGACCTCCTCCGGCATCTCGCGGATGAGGTCGTGCTTCTTCAGCTCCTCGAGATGCGCGCGGTAGTTCTTCCCCACGCAGAGGAACTTGTCGAGATCGGGCACCGGCGGCAGGTAGCGGATGGTGCGCTCGTCGACGAACGCGGCGGCGAAGCGCTTCGCGTCGCTCTCGGCGGCGCGCATCACCTCGCGCAGCGCGCCCATGCCGAGGTCGCCCGCGGCGAGCAGGCCCTTCATGGTGCCGGACACATGCCGGCCCGCGGTGGTGGCGGCGGCCTGCACGTCGAGCACGCGTTCGCCCAGGCGCACGCCAATGCGCGCGGCGGCCGACGCCGTGGGGGCGTAGGTGAGCAGTCTCACGGTGGATTCCTTCGAGGGTGGCGCGGAAGCGGAATTCTAGGACACGCGTAGGCGCGCGCCGTTCGCCGTCAACGGCTCGCGCGGTCGAGCTCCGCGAGCGCTTCCGCATCGAGGTCCAACCGCACCGCAGCGGCGATCTCGTCCAACTGCGCGAGCGAAGTCGCGCTCACGATCGGCGCCGCAATCGAGGGCTGGGCCATCAGCCACGCGAGCGACACCTGTGCCTGCGTGGCTCCCACGCGTTGCGACACGTTGTCGAGCGCCGCGAGGATGCGCAGTCCACGCTCGCCCTCGAAATACTTCTTCAGCCCCGCCGCGCGCGGACGCCCTTCGATGTCCGCAGCCTTGCGGTACTTGCCCGAGAGGAAACCCTTCGCGAGCCCGAAGAACGGAATCACGGCGAGGCCGTATTCGAGCGCCATCGGCTGGTACGTGCGCTCGAAATGCTCGCGGTCGTAGAGGTTGAACTCGGGCTGCAGCGTGTCGTAGCGGGGGATCCCGAGGCGTGCGCTCGCCTCCAGCGATTCGCGCAGCCGCGCGGGCTCGTACTGCGAGGCGCCGATCGCGCGCACCTTGCCTGCCTTGACGAGTGCTGCGAGCGCCTCGAGCGTCTCCTCGACCGGTGTCGCCGTATCGTCCTTGTGCGTCTGGTAGAGATCGATGCGATCGGTCTGCAGCCGCCGCAACGAACCCTCCACGTGGCGCTCGATCTGCGCCGCCTCGAGCCCGGCGCCGTCGCCCAGGGCCGCCATGCCGACCTTGGTCGCGATGACCACGGCATCGCGGCGCCCCGAGCGCTTCAGCCACTTGCCGATGATCGTTTCCGACTCGCCGCCCTGGTGTCCGGGCACCCAGGTCGAGTAGCTGTTCGCGGTGTCGATGAGCGTGAGGCCGGCATCGACGAAGCGGTCGAGGATGTCGAAGGAGGTGGCCTCGTCCGCGGTCCAGCCGAAGACGTTGCCGCCCAGCGCCAGGGGCGCCACATGCAGGCCGGAGCGGCCGAGGGGTCGTTTTTCCATGGCGGCATTATGCCGTGTGGCTTTCGAGTGTCGGCGTTTCACCGACCCTGCGGTCCGCCGCGGACCCACGCCGCCGAGAGGCGCCATTCCCTTGAGTCGGGCGCAGGGATGGCGCATGCTGGAATCGAGACAGCCGCGAATACCGCGAACAAGGCGCGTCAGGCGAGGAACGGGAGCGCTGCCCGGCAGCGTTCCCGCTTTTTTTTGGAGCTTAGTTTCCGGCCCGCGCCCTGGCCTCGTCGCACTGCCGCCGGAAAGCCGTGAGCCGCGGATCGTGCTGCTCTTCGGCCATCGCCACCGCTTGCGTGCAGCTCCCGACCGCCTCGGGCACGCGGCCGGCAACGAGGTAGGCCTCGGCGAGGCTGTCGTACACGTTCGGCGATTCGGGATGGGCTCGCGCGTTGAAGGCGAAGATCGCGATCGCATCGGCGCTTTGGCGCTGCACGAGCACGCGATAGGCCACGGCGTTCACGTCCTGTTCCGTGCCGCCGAGCACCCGCGCGCGATCGAGGGCTGCATCGACGCCGGAATGGCGCCATGCGAGATACATCGCACGCCGCGGCGACGGTGTGGGAGCGGCATGGCGGGAGGGCTCGAGCAGCCACGCGCCGAGCGTGCTCACCTGCGTGCCGGTGAAATTGGCCAGCACGACGATCGCGCGCTGCCGTTGCGGATCCACGTGCAGGTAGCTGGTGTAGCCGAACGTGGCGCCCTGGTGTCCCACCGCGCCCCCATGCGGCTCGACGCCCCAGCCCAGTCCCCAATACCGTCCCGTCCCATCGATCGGCCGCTGCGGCACGCGCGCATCGTGCAGCGCACGATCGATCGGCGCGTCGCCCTCGCGCATGTTCGCCGCCGCGAAGCGCAGCAGGTCGTTCGCCGAGGAACGCAGTCCCGTCGCGGGCACCAGCGCGGGCACGACGAAGTCGGGACTCTCGTCGCCCAGGTCGTCGTGGCCCTGCGTGTCCTTCGCGACGAGCGTGCCGGTCGCGGTGAGGTCCAGCGGGGCGAGCACGCGTTCGCGCAGCAGCTCGTCGTACGGGCGGCCTGCCCGATGCGCGAGCGCATGGCCGACCAGTGCGAAGAGATTGGAGTACTCGTCGCGCGTGCCCGGATCGCGCGGCAGCGAATAGCCCGCGAGGAATGCATACAGGTCCGCCGTCGTGTAGGTCGCATAGGCGCGCGGGGTGTTGCCGAGGTTCGGCGGGTCGCGCGGCAGGGCGGAGGTGTGCGTTGCCATGTCGAGCAGCGTGATGGCGCGCCATGGCGGCCCCGGCACGTGCACGCCTTGCGGCAGGTAGCGCTCCAGCGGATCGGCCAGCGCCACTTCCCCGCGTGCAGCCATGTCCGCGAGCAGCACGCCGGTGAAGACCTTGGTGAGCGAGCCGATCTCGAAGATGCTGCCGGCGTCGACCCTCGCGGCGCCGATGCCCGTGCCACCGCATGCGACCACGCGCGGTGGCGCTCCGGCCTCGAGGATGCCCACCACGATCCCGATCTCGCCGTCGCAACCCACCACGTTGTCGAGGACCGCGGCGATCTGCGGGCTGGACGGAATCGGCGGGGGCGCACGCGGTGCGGCTGCGCACCCCGCGAGCAACGCGCACATCGCGAATAGCGCGAAGAGCGCGCGCGCGCTCATCCGGCGTGCGCCGCCATCCACGCGGCGAGCCGGTCGAGCACGTCCGAGCGCACCTGCGCGTCGGTCCGCCCGCTCTTCGCGGGGACGTGGAAGGAATGATCGGCGCCCTCGATCGCTTCGAGCGCGGCGCGGTCGCCGAGGCTCGCAACCACGGGACGCAGCAACGCGAGCTCGGCCAGCTCGTCGCGCGTACCCTGCAGGAAGAGCATCGGCACGCGCACGTGCTCGAGATGCTTCGCGCGCTCGTCCGATGGCTGGCCCGCCGGATGCAGCGGAAATCCGAGGAAGGCGATGCCGCGCACGCCCGGCAGCGGCGCCAGCGCCTGCGCCTGCGAGGTCATGCGCCCGCCGAAGGACTTGCCGCCGGCGAAGAGCGGCACGCCCGGCAGCCGTCGCGCGGCCTCCGCGACCGAGGCACGCACCGCCGCGTGCGCCACCTTCGGCGTGTCGGGACGCCTGGATCCGCGCTGCATGTACGGGAAGTTGTAGCGCAGGGTAGCGACGTCACGGCCGGCCAGCTCGCTTGCGACCGCCGCCATGAAGGCGTGCGTCATGCCCGCACCCGCGCCGTGCGCGAGGACATAACAGGCGCGAGGCCGTGGCGGGAGGTCGAATAGCGCCGCGAGCGGCTCCGTGCCGTTGTCGATGGACAGCTCCTGCGCCATCGGCCGGTACGCTCAGGACGCGGCCGCGAAACGCATCAGCGTTTGCGCGTAGGCGGGCGCGGTGGGCTCGTGCATGAAGTACACGTACTTGTCCTGCCAGCGCGTGGCGGCCAGCCGCCTTGCCCACTGCTCGAGGTCCGCATCGCTGTATTCCTCGAGGCGCAGGCGCACGTAGCCCCACGGCGCGGTCTCCACGAGCGGCGGCGGCGCATTGTCCTCGCGCTCGGAAAAGCACAGCGACGCGCCCGCCCCCTTCAAGGCGTCGTAGACGTCGTCGGAGAACCACGAGTCGTTGCGGAATTCGAAGGCCGCGCGATGGTCCGCCGGCAGGAGCGCCAGGAAGCCCTGCAGCCGCGCGAGGTCCTTCTTGAGCAGCGGCGGGAGCTGGAAGAGAACCGGCCCGCGCTTGGCTCCGAGTGAAGCCAGCGCCTGGTAGAGGAAGCCCACGGATTCGGCGACCGATTCGGGCTTGAGGCGGCCGATGTGCGTGATGCGGCGCGGCGACTTGATGGAGAAGCGGAAATCCTCCGGCGTGCACTTCACCCAGTCCTCGAGCATCGAGGCGCGCGGCATGCGGTAGAACGTGTTGTTGATCTCCACCGTCGGCAGGCGCCCGGCGTAGAAGGGCAGCATCTCGTCCGGTTTCATCTTCTCCGGATAGAAGGTGCCCTTCCATTCCTTGAACGAATAGCCGCTCGCGCCGGCGAAGACCTTCGAGCCCGTCATAATTCCCCCATGGCCAAGAGCCTCCTGGCTGAATATGCCGCGCGCCGCAGCTTCGCGGCGACACCCGAGCCCGCCGCCACGGCGCCGAAGCGCCGCACGGGACCGCTGCTGTTCGTGATCCAGCAGCATTCCGCGAGCCACATGCACTACGACCTGCGCCTCGAATGCGACGGCGTGCTGCGATCGTGGGCGGTGCCCAGGGGGCCGTCGCTCGATCCTAGCGAAAAGCGGCTCGCCATGCAGACCGAGGACCATCCGTACGAGTACGCCTCGTTCGAGGGCGTGATTCCGCCGGGGCAGTATGGCGCGGGCGAGGTGATCGTGTGGGACTGCGGCGTCTATTCGCCGGACGAGGGTGGCACGGCCTACGGCGATCGCGCCGAGGCCGAACGCCGCGTGGCACGCGAGCTCGCCGCGGGGAAGCTTTCGTTCGAGCTGCGCGGCGAGAAGGTGAAGGGATCGTTCGCGCTCGTGCGCACGAGGCAGCAAGGCCAGTGGCTGCTCATCAAGCACAGGGACCGCTTCGTGCAGCAAGCCGATATCACCGCGCGCGACCGCTCCGTGCTGTGCGGGGCTTCGGTCGCCGAGATGAAGGCCGTGCCCGCGCAGCGGATCGATGCCGCGCGCCTGGTTCCCGCGGGCAGGCTCGCCGCGATGCCGGCGAAGCTCGAGCCGATGCATGCGGAAGCGGCCGGGGCCCCGTTCAACCGGCGCGGCTGGATGTGGGAGCCGAAGCTCGACGGCTATCGCGTGCTCGCGTTCATCGAGCCCGGCCGCGTGAGCCTGCGTTCGCGCCGCGGGCTCGAGATGTACAGCGACTATCCGGGGCTCGCGGCAGAGCTGGCGAAGCAGGGCGCGAGCATGATCCTCGACGGGGAGCTGGTGGCCTTCGGGGCGGACGGCCGTCCGTCCTTCAACGCGCTGCAGAATGCAGGGGCGGGCACGCTCGCGGCCCTCGTCTGCTTCGACCTGCTGTATTTCGCGGGGGTGGACGTGCGCGCGGCGCCATACGCGGAGCGCCGCCGCTGGCTCGCGCAATGCCTCATGCCGGCGCCGCTGGTGCAGCTCGTGCACGCCTCGGAGGACGGCGTGGCATTGCACGAGGCCGCGCTCGCGAGCGGCTTCGAGGGCGTGATCGGCAAGCGCATCGATAGCGTTTACGAGTCGGGCAAGCGTTCGGCGGCGTGGCTGAAGGTCAAGCCCGCCACCACGGCCGAATTCGTGATCGGGGGCTATACGCGTGGCAAGGGCTCGCGCGCGGCGCTGGGCTCGCTCATCGTGGGCTACTGGGACAAGGGCAAGCTGCGTTATGCCTCGCACGTGGGCTCGGGCCTCGACGAGCGCACGCTCGCGAAGCTGCGCCGCGACCTCGAGGCGATCGCTTGCCCCGATTGTCCCTTCGCGGAGGAGCCCGAACGCAACGGCCCGCCCGTGTGGGTCAAGCCGCACGCTGTCGCGGAGGTGAGCTTCCATAGCTGGACCGGGGACGGGCGGCTGCGCGCGCCGGTGTTCGTGCGGTTGCGCGAGGACATCGAAGCGAAGACGGTGAAGCGGGGAAATTGGGCCCCGGCCTCCGCCGGGGCGACGAAGGAAAGCGCGGGGGCGACGAAGGAAAGCGCGGGTGCGACGAAGGGAAAGCCGGGCAGCCGTCGCCCCGGCGCAGGCCGGGGCCCAATTTCCGGCGACGACATCATCGCCGCGATCGTCGCCCAGCTCGAAACGAAGAAGTCCTCGTTGCCCCTCGTCGTGGGCGCGCACACCATCCCGCTCACCAACCTCGATCGCGTCTACTGGCCCGCCAACCCGGGCTTGAGGGAACGCGCGCTCACCAAGCGCGACCTGCTGCGCTATCTCGCCGAGATCTCGCCCTTCATGCTGCCGCACCTCGCCGATCGCCCCCTCACCATGATCCGCATGCCGCAGGGGATCGGCGGGCAGCGGTTCTTCCAGAAGCACTGGGAGCAGGAGCGGCCCGGTTTCGTCGAGCGCATCACGGTGTACTCCGGACACAGGGACGAGAGCCACGAGTACCTCCTGTGCAACAACCTGCCGACGCTGCTGTGGCTCGCGCAAAGCGGCACGCTCGAATTCCACATCTGGCATTCGCGTGCGCGCCCCGGTGCGGATGCGGCGTCCAGGTCGACCGATTACGCGACATCGCTCGAGTCGCTCGAGGCCTCGGTGCTCAACTACCCGGACTGGGTCGTGTTCGACATCGACCCCTACATCTACTCGGGCAAGGAAGCGCCCGGCGGCGAGCCCGAGCTCAACACCGTCGCGTTCGAGAAGGGCAAGGAGGTCGCGTTCCGGCTGCGCGAGGTGCTGCACGGGCTCGGCCTCGAGCCGATCGTGAAGACCTCCGGCAAGACCGGACTGCACGTGTTCGTGCCCATTCGCCGCGCGCTCGACTTCGATGCCGCGCGCCATGTCTCGGAGCTGGTCGGACGCCACCTGGTCGCGGAGAACCCGAAGGACGTCACGGTCGAATGGAGCATCCCGAAACGCACCGGCAAGATATTCATGGACTACAACATGAACGTGCGCGGCAAGACGCTCAACGTCGCTTACTCGCCGCGCGGCGAGCCGGGCGGGCCGGTTTCGATGCCGCTCACGTGGGACGAGCTCGCGCGGGCGCATCCCCTCGATTTCCGCCTCACGAACGCGGCAGCGCGCGTACGCGATCTGGGCGACCGCTGGGCGAGCGCGTACGACGACAAGCAGGACCTTTTGGGCGCATTGCAGAAAGCCGGCAAAGCATGGGACGCAGATGAACACAGATGAACGCGGATAAGAGCGTTCGGGTGTGTCGTGCTCATTGAACCTGCGCGGCCTACATCGAATTCGTTCCATCTGTGTTCATCTGTGTTCATCTGTGTCGATTGCTTTTGCTTCCCTGCGCCCCATTACGTCGAACTCGATCGGCAGGCTGGACGGCCCGTGCAGGTGCAGCGCCTCGCGCGGCTTCCACGGACGCTTCGAGGCGGCGCGAAGCCCGTGGAGGCGGCCGAGGAGATCCTCGAGCGCCACGCGCGCCTGCATTCGCGCCAGCGCCGCACCGAGGCAGAAGTGGATGCCGTGCCCGAAGGCGAGATGGTCGTTCGGCGTACGTGCGATATCGAAGCGATCGGGCGCTTCGAAGGCCGTGGCATCGCGGTTGGCCGAGCCGATCACCGGCAACACCAGCCGGTTCGCGGGAATGAGCGTGCGATGCAGCCGCACGGCGCGCGTGGTCTGCCGGAAGACCATCTGCGCGGGCGAGCGAAAGCGCAGCACCTCCTCGATCGCGGAGGGCAGCAGCGTGGGCGCCTGCCGCAGCCGCGTGAGCTCGCCGGGATGATCGAGGAGGCACACCACCGCGCTCGCGATGAGGCTCGCGGCCGTCTCGGTGCCGGCCGACAGCAGCAGCTCGAAGAAGCCGAGCAGCTCTTCGACGGACAGGCAGGTGCCGTCGATCTCCGCGCGGGACATGCGCGTGAGGATGCCCTCGTCCTGCTCGCCGCTGCGTTGCGCCAGCCGCGACTCCAGGTACTCGCGCATCTCGAGCCTCGCCTGTGCGTGCGAACGGGCCGCGGCCTGCGCGCGCTCTCCGCCCGCGAGCACCTGGCTCAGGTTCGCGATCGCGTCGCTCCATCGCTGCAGCCGCGGCAACTCGAGGAGCGGCATGCCGAGGAGCTCGGCGATGGCCATGGCCGGCAGCAACGCAGCGTAATCGGAGAAGAGGTCCATGCGGCCGCGCGGCAGGCTTTCGTCGAGGATGTGCGCCGAAAAGCGGCGCAGGCGCGGCTCGAAGGCTGCGAGCGATCCGCGCGGAAAGGCCTTCATCGCGATCGCGCGCAGCCGCGTGTGCCGCGGCGGGTCCATGAAGAGCAGCCACTCGGGCGCGCGCCCGCCGGGCGGCACCGCGGCGGAGCTGAAGGTGTCCTCGTCGGTGACTGCGCGCCGTACGTCCGCGTGATCGAAGAGCAGGTAGAAGTCCCGCCCTGGCACGTGCACGACGGGCGTGAAGCGCCGCAGCTGCGCGTACAAGGGGAAGGGATTGCGGCGCACCGCGTCCGGAACGAGGGCAGGCATCATACTGGCGCTCCGAATCCACGCAGCGCCGCGTCGACCAGCGCGCGCGCCATGCGATCGTCGATGGGGCGCCCGGTGACGAGCGCCCGGTTGGAGAAGCAGCCGCCGAGGAGATCGACGGCGAGGTCGATGTCGATGCCGCGGCGCAGGTCGCCGCGCGCGATGCCGTTCTCGATCACGCGCCGGACGGTATCGCTCCACGCGGCCACGAACCCGCTGCGCACCGCGCGAGCGATGACCGGGCTGCGCGCCATGGCCGCCACGAGTCCCGACAGCAATCCGGCCGTTGCCGGGTCCGCGTAGAGCCTGACCGTATCGCGCATCACGGCGAGGAGGTCGCGGCGGGTGGAGCCGGTCGACGGAACGGCAATCCTCGCCACGATGAGCCCGACGGCTTCCGAGACGAGCGCCTCGCGGCTCTTCCAGCGCCGGTACAGCGTGGCTTTTCCCGCGCCCGCGCGTGCCGCGATCGCCTCCATGCTCACGGCGTCGTAGCCGACCTCCCGCACGAGCGCCACGGCGGCGGCGAGGATGGCGGCGTGGGCTTCGCCGCTGCGTGGGCGGCCGCGCTGCGGCCCGTTTTCGAGACGAGTGCGTTCCATAATGTCGCACGCTACGCCGGCATCATACGAAACGCAATCGTTTCGTAATCAGCGGCCGCGGACGCTGCCAACGTACGTGAAATTTGCTCTCCAAGTGCTTCATCCTTATGATGTGCGGTCCGACAGGCATCGAGGGCACCCACCCATGGCTGCGCGCTCCATCGCTTCGCTGACCATCTCGTTCGGGCTCGTCTCGATCCCGGTGAAGCTCTATTCGGCGACCGAATCGAGCAAGGCGATCTCCTTCAACATGCTGCACAAGGGGTGCGGCTCGCGCCTGAAGCAGCAGTACCTGTGCGTGAAGGAAGAGATCCCCGTCGCACGCGAGGACATGGTGAAGGGGTACGAATTCGCCAAGGACCAGTACGTGCTCTTCTCGCCCGAGGAGCTGAAGGCGCTCGAGGAGGCCGGAACCGGCATGGCCGAGATCACCGAGTTCGTGCCGCTGGAATCCATCGACCCCGTCTATTTCGACAAGGCTTATTACCTCGGCCCGGACAAGGGAGGCGCCAAGCCTTACGCGCTGCTCACGAAGGCGCTGCGCGAAAGCGGGCGTTGCGCGCTGGGACGCTGGGCCGCGCGCGGCAAGCAGTACATCGTGATGCTTCGGCCGGTGGAAGAAGGCCTGGTGATGCAGCAGCTCCTCTATGCGGGCGAGGTTCGCTCGATCCGGGACATCGAGATTCCGCCCACCGAGGTGAAGGACGTCGAGCTCAAGCTCGCGAAGCAGCTGATCGACGCGCAGGCGAGCGAGACGTTCGATCCGGCGCTGTACACGGACGAGGTCGCCGCGCGCATCGAGGCTGCGGTGCAGAAGAAGGTCGAGGGCCAGGAGATCACGTTGAGCGAGGCGCCGGAGACGAGCGCGCAGGTGATCGACCTCATGGAAGCGTTGCGTGCGAGCCTGGAGAGGAAGCCGGCCGCGAAGCGCAAGGCCGCCACGGTCGCGGAGCCCGCCCCGGCGAAGGCGGCAGCGCCCGCGCCGGCGCGCAAGCCGCCCAAGCGCGTCGAGCCCGCAGAGCCCGCCACGACCGCGCGCAAGCGCGCCGCGAAGGGCTGATCGCCGCCCGGTGCCGCAGCAGGTCACGCATCCGTACGGCGTGGAGGAGGTCGAGCGCCTCCTGCGCCTGCCGCGCAGCACCATCCGCGCGTTCGTCGCCGCAGGCTTCGTATCGCCCGCGCGGGGCGTGCGCAACAGCCAGCGCTTTTCCTTCCAGGACCTCATCGTGCTTCGCACGGCGCAGGCGTTGGCCGATGCGAACGTGCCCAAGGCCCGCATCACGCGCTCCCTGAAGGAGCTGCGCCGTCACCTGCCGGCCTCGATGCCGTTGAAGGGGCTGCGCATCGGCGCCGTCGGCGACCATGTCGTGGTGAAGCAGGGAAGCGATCGCTGGGACGCGGCTTCCGGCCAATACCTGCTGGGCTTCGAGGGCGATCCTGCGGAGGGCGCATTGAACGTGAAGGCCGTCGCGCAGCCCCTCGCACCGGCAAGCCACGCAATTTCCGCGCAGGATCTCTTCAATACCGCCGTCTCGCTCGAAACGGCCGACCGCGACGCCGCGATCCAGGCGTACGAGCAGGCCATCGCCACCGATGCCTGCTTTCTCGACGCGCGCATCAACCTCGGGCGGCTGCTGCACGAGATGGGCCGCCATGCGCAGGCGGAGAAGGCCTACCGCGATGCCCTCGCTCGATGCGGGCCCGATGCCGTGCTCCTGTTCAACCTCGGCGTGCTGCTCGACGACCCAGCAGCGCCTGCCGACGCCCGCGCCGCCTACGAGGCCGCGCTCGCCCAGGACGCGACGATGGCCGACTGCCATTACAACCTCGCGCTGCTTTGCCAGAGGATGCGGCAGCACAGCGCGGCGATCCGGCACATGTCGCGCTATCGGACGCTCACCCGGGCAAGCTGAGTTCCCGGCCCGCGCTTGCACGATTATTCACGTGCAACGGCGCGGGCATGCGCCTACAAGTAGGGGCAATCCTTCACCCCCCGCGAGCAGCGCCATGGAAGTGCCGACGTATGAGGCGATTCGCCTGGTCTTCGAGTACGCAGGCGACAAGGTCCGCCTCGTGAGCCAGCAGGATGGCGAGATCGGCATCTCGGCGTTCGACATGTCCGGCGCCGGCCGTCCCGGCTACTACGTCGACACGCGCAACGCCTCGGGCGCCACCCTCGCGCGGGTGGCGGTGCCCGCAGCCTTCGGGAGCGACCCACCGAGGGGCGTCTTCACCGTGGTCGTGCCCGCCGCGCGCTCGGCGAGCCACGTCGTGCTCACACGGATCGCGCGCGCTGCCCGAACGGCACGCGATGCATCCGCACGCAGCGTATGCAGTGCGGTGACGACCGACATCGCCACCTTTCCGCTCGGCCGGCGCACGGAGCCGGGAGGCACGCCGTGAGCGCCCGCGAGGATCAGCGCTCCGGCTCCAATGCGAGGCTCGCGGCCGCGCGGGCGACCCCGTCCCGCCCGAACGGAATGCCCTGCGCCAGCATCGCCGCTTCGACGCCTGCCAGGCATCCGAGGATCATCGCGGCATTGAGGTCGCCCAGGTGGCCGATGCGGAACGCCTTCCCATGGAAGGGCCCCAGTCCCCCCGCGAACGCCACCTGGAAGCGCTCGCGGGCGACGGCGCGCAGCGCCTCGGCATCGATGCCCTCGCGCACCTCGATGGTGGTGACCGAGGCCGAGCGCGCTTCGGGCACGCGGCAATGCAGCGAGAGCGCGCCTTCGGCAGCCCAGCATTCCACCGCGGCATGCACCGCGCGCGCGAGCGACGCATGTCGCGCCACGATGTTGCCGATGCCTTCGCGTTCGATCAACGCCAGCGCGGCTTCCACGCCGTAGAGCAGGTTCTGCGGCGGCGTACCGCAGAACTTCTGGTAGCTGTACGACCCGCGGCGGCGATTCCAGTCCCAGTAGTAGCGCGGCGCCGTATTGCGCGCGGCGGCCGCAGCGGCGCGCGGGCCGGCGGCAACGAAGCCCATGCCCGGCGGCGACATGAGGCCCTTCTGTGTCGCGCCGACGGCCACATCGACACCGAGCGCATCCATCGCGAACGGGATCGCGGCGAGCGAGGCGATCACGTCCACCACGAGCAGCGCCGGGTGACCCGCGGCGTCGATGGCCGCCCGGATCGCGGCGACGTCGTGCGTGATGCCGCTCGCGGTGTCGGTATGGACGATGAAGACCGCCGCGATCGCGCGCTGCGTGTCGGCGCGCAGCATCTCCTCGACGGTTGCCGGGTCGATCGGATGGCCGGGCCGATAAGGCGTGCGCAGGGCGCGGCGGCCGGTCGCTTCCAGCAGCAGCGCCCATTGCTCGGAAAAATGCCCGGTCGCGGGAATGAGCGCCGTATCCGCGGGCGCCAGCAGGTTCTCGCTCACCGCCTCCCAGACGCCGTGGCCGTTCGCGGCATAGAGGAAGAGCTCGCCGTCGGCGGTGCCCAGCAACCGGCGCAGTCCCGCCTCGCAATTCGCGATGGTCGCATCGAGCCGCGGATCCGCATGGTCCATGGGCTGGCGATGCATCGCATTGAGCACCTCGTCCGGAATGTGCGTCGGGCCCGGCGCATGCAGGAAGCGCTCGCCGGGGATGCGAGGCGACGAATTTTCGTGGGGACGTGTCATGAGCGTGCGAGGCAGTGACGGCCACGCAATTTAGCATGCGCTGGATACCGCTTTGCGCTCCCCGGCACAACGTGGCTGCGCGGCGGAGCGACCTCAGCGCGAGCGCCCGCGAAGCGCCGCTTCTCCCGCGGGGGTCAGCACGACCACGTCGTCGCGGCCTCCCGCGCAGTCGACGAGCCCTGCCTCGAGCGCATCCTCCCAGATGGTGTGGCGCGGGCAGTGGCTGTGCCACACCTCCAGCGTTTCCGCATAAGTGCGTCGGCCGCCTGCGACCCACTCGAGCAACTGGCGGGTGAGGGCTGCGTTCTGCGACGCGAGCTGGCTGTAGGTATCGGGCACGGCGGACGTTACTTTACGCCGGTTGCGGCGTCCGCAGCGCGGGCAGGACGATCGTCGTGCGGGTGGCCGTGGCACCCAGCCGCCCGCCCATGCCGGCCACGCGCCTGCGGGCGGACTCGAGGCGCGGATCCGCGGCGGGCAGCTCCACCGACGTGCGCGCGTCGCACTCGCAGGCGATGGTGAGCGCGACTTCCGCGGCGACCGCCGCCGTGGAGACCACGATCCGGCCGCGTGCCCCGGCCCTGGCGCCCGTCTCGGCATGCACCCCGAGCAGGCCCATCAGCACCTCGTTCAGGTGCTCGGGAATGGCGATGCAGGCGGGTAGCTGGGGTGCCAGCCGCGTCTCGATGCGGATGCCGCGGTAGCGGTCGTCGAATGCGAGGAACTGGCAGACCGAGGCGACCATCTGGTTGAGGTCGACGGGCTCCGGCGTCTCGCTGCGTGCCGAGGCGAACTGCGTGATGCGCCGGCTCATCTCCGCGATGCGATCGGCCTGCTCCAGGATGGCCGCGGGCTGGGCGCCGATGTGCCCGCCGGTGCCGCGAGCGCGCTCGAGCTCGTCGGCGAGGCCGGCGATGACGGCGAGCGGGTTGCCGATGTCGTGCGAAGCGTTCGCCGCCATCGTGGCGAGCGCCGCCATCTTCTCGCGGTACGCCGCCTGCTCGCGAATCGCCGCGTGCTGGCGAGCCCGGGCCTGCTCGTCGATCACGCTCTGCGCGTAACGCACCAGCACCCACAGCGCCGTGTACAGCAGCGCAAGCAGGCCGCCCAGGATCACGAAGTGCTGCGCCGAGCTCGAATCCACCTTGCGCTGGTTGCTGCGTGCGGTGGCTTCGGTCTGTGCCTGGTTCGCCGCCGCCATGCCCTCGATCGACGCGGTGTAGGTGTCGATCTGCCGCAGCAGGAGGGTCACGTCGGAATAGATCTCGAACACGCCGAGCACGCTCACGTCGCCGGCGAGGAACACCGGCAGGTAGCTCTGGATCAGGTCGCGGTTCTCGACCTCGCCCTCGAAGCTGCTGAAGCGGTCGCGGTGCACCAGCTCGCTTGCGGGCCGTCCGCGCGCGGCCGCGAGCCAGCCCGCGTTGTCCGACTTGTCCTCGCCAACCTGCGCCGCTTCCGACGAGTACACCGTGAGCCCGCGCAGGTCGTACACCTTGATCTTGAACACCGCCGTGCCGGCCGTCATGGCGTGCACGGCCTCGTCGGCGGACGCGAAACCGGGAAGCGCGCGGACCTGGCGGCCCAGCTCCGCGTAGCAGGATTGGCGTTCGGCCGCGCCGCGGCACCTCTCGACCGCGACCGCCTGTGCGCGCGCCACCAGCGGCGCGAAGCGCTGCTCCCACACCGCATTGGCGATGACGCGCGCGAGGTTCACGTGGCTCGCCTCGTGCTGCGCGAGCAGGTTCGCACGCGCGGCCGCCTTCTGCCTGCTCACGAGCTCCGCCTGGGCGTGCGCGAAGAAGGTGTTGGTCTCCACGACGGTGCCTTCGAAGAAAGTGCCCTCGGCGCGCTCGAGGAAGTAGAGCGCGATGCCGACCACGCCGAACGCGACCAGGCTGGTGACGGTGAAGTACTGGGTGAGCCGGAAACGGCCGGGTTGCGAGCCCCGCAGGAGGCGGGCCCAGCGCGCGTGCCATGAGGTCGGTGCCGCTTGCACGACATTCCTTCCTGCCCGATGATCCTGCCCGGTATGCCGGCCCGCAGGGTGCGGGAGGCTCCAACCTAGCAGGCCCTTCGCTGTCCCATTTGACGAGGAATAAGCATGCGCGCATCCATCGCCGTCCTGGCCCTCCTGCTTGCCGCCGCCGTCCCCGCCGCCGCCCACGGCCCCAACGACCCGCCGCACCAATCGTACGCGATGGGGGATCTCAAGCTCGAGAGCGGCGAGGTGATCCGGGATTTCTCGATCTCGTACGTGACGCACGGCACGCTCAACGCCGACCGCAGCAACGCCATCCTGATGGTCACCGCCATCGGCGGCAACCACCATCGCATCGACTACCTCATCGGCCCCGGCCGCGCGCTCGACCCGGCGAAGTACTTCATCATCGCCACCGATGCGATCGGCAACGGGCTCACCTCGTCGCCCTCGAACAGCAAGGCCCAGCCGCGCACGCAGTTCCCGCGCTTCAACATCCGCGACATGGTGGCCTCGCAGCATCGCCTCGTCACCGGGAAGCTCGGCATCAGGCATCTCGTTACCGTGGTCGGCGCGTCCATGGGCGGGATGCAGGCGCTGCAATGGGCGGTGAGCTATCCCGACATGATGGACAGCGTGGTGCCGATCATCCCGCTCGCGCGCACGCCGGCGTGGACCACGGGCGTGCTGGAGATGCTGCGCCAGAGCATCATGGCGGACCCGCGCTGGAAGGGCGGCAACTACGACGCAGCCGATCCGCCCGAGCAGGGCATGCGCCTGTGGGCGGGGTGGCTCTCCGGCGTGATCGTGCGCACGCCCGTGTTCCAGGAAGAATCGTTTCCGAAGGGCGGCGAGGACGAGCTCAAGTTCCTGAAAGGCATCGAGGACGGCGGCTGGAAGCGGATGGACGCGCTCGACTGGGTCTACCAGAGCTGGGCGTACGACCAGCACAACGTCGGCAACACGCCGGGCTTCAACGGCGACTACAACCGCGCGCTGGGCTCGATCCGCGCGAAGACGCTGATCCTCGCGGGCTCGACCGACCTCCTCAATCCGGAATACGAGTCGATGCAGGCCGCGCGCCAGATCCCGGGCGCGCGCTACGTGAGCATCAACGCGGAGCGCCCCCTGGGCCACCTCTCGGGCGCCGGCGCCACGGCGAAGGAGAACGAGGTGCAGAACCGCGAGATCGCGGCGTTCCTCGCGAGCCTGGGGCGCCGCTGAAGGGACGCCGGCGCGCGCGGGGTTGCATGGGCCAAAAATATTTGGTACAAAAACGACCGGGGTAGAAGGGCGCGTGCCCGCTTGCTGCGCGGGCCGCGCTACGCAGTGCAGACGCAGCTGGTGGCTGGGACATGGGGCGGTGCCTTGGGCGCCGCCCTTTTTTTCCGCAGCGGCCGCGAGCGGCGAGAACTCCGCCGCCGCCTGCAGTCGAAGCAGGTATCGCCCCTGCCGGAGGAGGCCGCCATGCTGGTCCTGATGCGCTCGTTCGCCGTGATCGTCGGCATCCTGGCCGTGGTCGCCGCGTCGCTGTACGCGACGCTGGTGGTCTGGGAGCGCACCCACCCGCCCCGGCTGCCTACGGTTTCCACCGCGGCGCCCCAGCCGGCGGTCTTCTACCACTCCGTGCCTGCGAAGGGCATCGCTCGCCCCATGCGCTAGGCTAGCGCGATTCCCCGGCGCGGCTATTCCGCCGCGTCGCCGTCGCGCAGGATGTCGCCGATGGGCATGGAGGCCGCGCGGCGGTCGACGCGGCCCATGCGCTGCAGCACCTTCTCGAGCTGCGTGTTGAGGGCGCGCAGCTCGCGCGCCTCCATGTCCATGAGCGCCTTCTGCAGGATGCCCGCCGAGGGCTTGGGCGCGCGTTGCAGGCGCTTCCTGCCCCCGGCCGTCGGCGAAATGGTGACTACCCGCTGGTCCTCGCCTTCGCGGGTGCGTTCCACCAGGCCCATCGACTCCAGCCGCTTCACGAGGTTGCTGGCCGTGGAGAGGTGGATGGCGAGCTTGCGGGCGAGCTCGCCCACGGTGAGGTGGCGCGCGTTCACGATCTCCGCCAGCGCCCAGAGCTGCGCGCCGCCAAGGCCCGAGCGCTCCTCGACGCGGCGGTAATGGGTATCCATGGACCGCACCAGGACACGGAACTGCCTGAGGACTGCGATCATGAGCTCGTGGTCGGCCACGGGGCTACTGTGCCATGCCTGACGCGCTGCGGATACTGTTGCCCCTTATTCGGCCTTGGCGCCCGATTCCTTCGCGAGGCGCACCCAGAGCTTCTCGTCCTGCGCGAGGAATGCCGCGAACGCCTCGGGCGACTTCGACAGCGACACCTCCGTGCCCTCGAGCGCGAGTGTCGCCTTCACCTGCGGCTGGCGGCCCGCGATGGTCGCCGCGTCGAAGATCCTGCCCACCACATCGGACGGCGTCCCCGCCGGAACGAAAAGGCCATACCAGAAGCTCAGGCTGTATTCGGGCAGCCCCGCTTCGACCATTCCCGGAATGTCCGGCATCAACGGCGAACGCTCGGGGCTCGTGACCGCGAGCGCCCGCAGGCGTCCCGCCTTGACCATCGGCAGCACCGAGGGCGGCGTTGCGAACGTGACCTGGGTGTCGCCTGCCACGACCGAGGTGACCGCGGGCGCGCCGCCCTTGAAGGGGACGTGCACCATCTCGGTTCCGGTGATCTGCGTGAAGAGCGCCGCGCCGAAATGCGGTGCGGAGCCCACGCCGGAGGTCGCATAGTTGAGGCGCCCCGGCGTCTTCTTCGCCTCGCGCACGAGGTCCTGGATGGAAGCGATGCCGGTGGCCGGGTTCACCACGATGAGCAGCGGCGAGGTGGTGACCTTCGTGACCGGCGCGAGATCCGACGGCTTGTAGCCCAGCTTCGGGTTGAGCGCAGGATTCACGGAGATGCTGGCCGGGCTCGCGATGAGCACGGTGTAGCCGTCCGGCGGCGCCTTGGCCACCGCTTCGGCCGCGATCGAAGAGCCCGCGCCGGCGCGGTTCTCGACCACGACCGGCTGTCCAAGCGCGCGCGAAAGGGAATCGGCGAATGCGCGTCCCACCGTGTCCGCCGCGCCGCCGGGAGCGAAGCCCACCACGAGGCGGATCGGCCGCGTGGGCCACGATTGCGCCGCGGCGTCGAACGCGGGCAGCGCCGTCGCCACGAGCAGCGCCGCGGCGCCGAGCCTTCGCGCGAGGTTCTCGTTCATGCAATCTCCAGGACGATCTTGCCGACGTGCCGGTTCGCATCCATGCGTTCGCGCGCGTCCGGCAACTTCTCGAAAGGATAGCTGCTGTCGATCACCGGGCGGATGCGGCCATCGGCGATCGCGGGCATGAGGTCGCGCATGAAGGCCGGCACGCCCGAGGCGCGCTGCTCCTTCGTGCGCAGCTTGTTGGAGACGCCGAAGAGCGTGAGCCGCCTCGTGTGCAACGCCTGCAGGTCGATCGTGGCCTCGAGCGTGTCGTCGACGTAGCCGACGGTGGCGAGCCGGCCCTCGAAGGCCATCGCGCGCACGCATTCGGCGAACACCGTGCCGCCGACCGCGTTCACCACCAGGTTCACCCCCTTGCCGCCGGTGGCCTCCATCACCGCATCGTGGAAGCCGCCATTGGGCGCCACGAGGCCCACGTCGAGCCCTTCGGAGCGCAGGCGCTCGAGCTTCTGCGGCGAACCGGACGTGCCGATGACGCGCGCGCCCAGCGCCTTCGCGGCCTGCAGCGATGCGACGCCGACGCCGGACGAGACGCCGGTGACCAGCAGCCATTCGCCCGCGCGAAGCCGTCCCTGCTGCACCAGCATGTCGTGCACGACGAGGAAGGCGAGGGGAATGGACGCGCCCTGGGCGTACGTGAGCGAGTCCGGCATGCGGATGGCCTCGCGCACGTCCATCAGCGCGTACTCGGAGAAGGCCCCGGCGCAGCGCCCCATGACGCGGTCGCCCGCGCCGAAACCGCCGTCACCGCGTACCACCTCGCCTGCGCCCTCGGCGCCGATCGCCTTGCTCGTGCCGGTCTTCTGCAATCCGTGGCCGAGGATGAACTCGCCGCGGTTGAGGCTCGCCGCGCGCATGCGCACGAGCAGCTCCCCCGCGCCGGGCCCGGGCACCGGCACCTCGCGCAACTCGAGCGTGGCCGCGCTCGCCTGCGCCTGCATGAACCACGACTTCATCGTTCCTCCCGTCGATGTCCTGCCGGAACTCTAGCGTATCCCGCGGCCGCCGCCCCGGGAGCAACCATCCGGTTGCCTTTTGCCCGCGCACGTGGTACAAAACAGGCAACCGGGAGGTTGCACATGGAAACGGACCGCATCGACAAGCGCATCGTGCTGCGCGCGCCCCGCGAGCGTGTATGGAAGGCGGTGAGCGAGGCGAAGGCGTTCGGCAGCTGGTTCGGCGTCGAGTTCGACGGCCCGTTCCGGGAGAACACGCGGCTCACGGGGCGCATCGTGCCGACCACGGTGGACCCGGAAGTCGCGAAGATGCAGGAGCCGCATCGCGGCAAGGCGTTCGAGTTCACCGTGGTGCGCATCGAGCCGCCCCGGCGCATCGAGTTTCGCTGGCATCCCTATGCCATCGAGCCCGGCGTGGATTATTCGCGCGAGGAAACCACGCTCATCGTCTTCGAGCTCCGGGATGCGGAGGGCGGCACCGAGCTCACGATCACCGAGTCCGGCTTCGACCGCATCCCGCTCGAGCGCCGCGCGAAGGCGTTCGCGGCCAACGATGCGGGCTGGGCGCACCAGCTGGAGCTCGTGCGCAAGTACCTCGCCCTGCAGCCCGCATGACGCCGCGGGCGGGGCCCCGCGCCCGGCTCCAGGACAACGCGCCGGTGTTCGCCGCGCTCGGCGATCCGACGCGCCTCAAGCTCGTCGCGCGGCTGTGCGAGCGCGGGCCGCTGTCGATCGCGCGGCTGGCCGATGGCGTGACGGTCTCGCGCCAGGCAGTGGCGAAGCATTTGCGCGCGCTGCAGGAGGCGGGCCTGGTGCACGGCAGCCGGGCCGGCCGCGAGAGCGTCTGGGCGCTGCGGCCCGCACGGCTGGTGCAGGTGCGCCGCGCGCTGGAACGCATCTCGAGCGACTGGGACGCGGCGCTCGGGCGCCTGCGCCACATGGTCGAGGACGAGGAGGAGCCCTGAGCGGCGTTGATCCATCTCAAGGCCGCGCGCGTGGCATGCGCAAAGATGTCGCTGTCATTCCAGCGAAAGATCCCATGAAAGCACGCATCTTCCTCGCGGCGGCGCTTGCGGCCGCCAGCCTCGCCGGCCCCGCCACGGCGGCGACGCCGCAAAATGGCACGCTCTCGGGCGAGGTCCTCGAGGCCCGCAGCGTCGAGGGCTATACCTACCTGCGTCTCAGGACCGCGACCGGCGAAACCTGGGCCGCGGTGCCCACCGCCACCGTCAAGACCGGCGAGCGCGTCACGCTCGCGGACCCGATGGTGATGGAGAACTTCGAGAGCAAGTCGCTCAAGCGCAAGTTCGACCGCATCGTGTTCGCAACGGTGGCCGGCAACGAGGCCGCGCCCGCCGCCGCGAAGGCGGCGCAGGCAGCGCCACCGAAGGCGGCCGCCGCGGTGCCCGTGGGCAAGGTCGCGAAGGCGAGCGAGGCGGATGCGAAGACCGTCGCCGAGGTTTCCACCGGCAAGGCGGCGCTCAAGGACCGCAGCGTCACGGTGCGCGGCCAGGTGGTGAAGGTGAACTCCGGCATCCTCGGCAAGAACTGGCTGCACCTGCAGGACGGCACGGGCAAGGCCGCGGACGGCAGCGACGACCTGATCGTCACCACCACCGACGCCGCAGCCGTGGGCGACGTGGTCACCATCAGCGGCACCGTGCGCACCGACGTGAACGTGGGTTCCGGCTACGCGTATGCGGTGCTGGTGGAGAACGCGAAGGTCCGCAGGTAACCCGCTGCGCCGCTACTCCGCCGGCAGGAACCCCTCCACGGAGAGGTACCGCTCGCCGGTGTCGTAGTTGAATCCGAGCACGCGCGCGCCGCTGCCCAGCTCGGGCAGCTTCTGCGCGATCGCGGCGAGCGTGGCCCCCGAGGAAATTCCCACGAGGATGCCTTCCTCGCGCGCGCAGCGCCGCGCCATCTCCTTCGCGCTCTCGGCCTCGACCAGGATCACGCCGTCCAGCAGCGAGGTATCCATGATCGCGGGAATGAAGCCCGCGCCGATGCCCTGGATCGGATGCGGCGAATGCTTCCCGCCGGACAGCACCGGCGAAGCGGTGGGCTCGACCGCGAACACCTTGAGCTGCTTCCACTGCTTCTTCAGCACCTGCGCGCATCCGGTGATGTGCCCGCCGGTGCCGACGCCGGTGATGATCGCATCCAGGCCCTCGGGAAAATCCGCGAGGATCTCGCGTGCGGTGGTGCGCGCGTGGACCTCGACATTCGCCGGATTCTCGAACTGCTGCGGGATCCAGCCGCGGGGCGTGGCGGCGAGGATCTCCTGCGCCTTCGCGATCGCGCCCTTCATGCCCTCGGCGCGCGGCGTGAGGACGAGCTTCGCGCCGTACGCGAGCATGAGGCGGCGGCGCTCGACCGACATGCTGTCGGGCATGACGAGGATGAGCGCATAGCCCTTCACCGCCGCCGCCATGGCGAGCCCGATGCCGGTGTTGCCCGACGTGGGCTCGATGATCGTCGCGCCCTTCGCGAGCCGCCCGTCGCTCTCCGCCGCCTCGATCATCGCGAGGCCGATGCGGTCCTTGATCGATCCGCCGGGATTGGCGCGCTCGGACTTCACCCACACTTCGCTCGCACCGAAGAGGCGATTGATGCGGATGTGCGGTGTGTTGCCGATGGTGGCGAGGATGTTCGCCGCTTTCATGGAGTGCTCCCGTGGCAGGCGATGGAGGGCGCCCAATCTACCATGCGCGACGGCAGCCTCCGGATTGCCGCTCAGCTCGTCCGGCCGCCGAACGAGGCCGCGATGAGCATTGCGAGCATCGCGGCCGCGCAGATCCAGAACGCGAAGCGCCGCCGGCCGATCGCCTCGGGCGCGTCACCGGCCGCCGCGGGGGGACTGCGCGCGAAGATGTACACGTCGTAGAAAGCGAAGCTCATGTAGCCGGCCGCGAACACGAGGAAGATCGGCTGCAGCGGCTCCAGCGACTCGAGGCGGCCTACCCACTCCGCA
>Ga0207698_10000301_pt1 | contig 29690 bp, 26 predicted proteins | sample KBSCornC22_FD_184298 | JGI IMG/M metagenome (GOLD analysis project Ga0207698, IMG submission 184298) | Corn rhizosphere microbial communities from Kellogg Biological Station, Michigan, USA - KBS Corn C2-2 (SPAdes) (version 2) | ecosystem: Host-associated > Plants > Roots > Rhizosphere > Soil ... | reverse complement strand
TTATCGCATCGGGCTGCGCGTCGAGGACGGCCGCCTGGCGATCGATATCGCGGACCGCGACAATATGCTGCTGGAGACGATCAAGCTGGGACTCACGCGCTTCCGTCGGCCGATCAAGGATTATTTTGCGATCTGCGAGAGCTATTTCCGCGCGCTGGGCAACCAGCAGCAGCCCGCGCAGATCGAGACGATCGACATGGCCAGGCGCGGTATCCACAATGCCGGTTCGCAGCTGCTGATGGACTGTCTGGAGAATAAGGTGGTGATCGATTTCGAGACCGCACGGCGGCTCTTCACCCTGATCACGGCATTGCACATCCGTGGTTGAGATCGCGATGGAAGACGTCGCCGGCCGCGTGCTGATCGATCATGCGCTCGAGGCGGCGAGGAATGCACACGCACCTTATTCGAAATTCGCGGTGGGCGCGGCCTTGCTGCTGGAGGACGGCAGCATCATCCCCGGCACCAATTTCGAGAATGCGAGCTATGGCCTCTCGCTCTGCGCCGAGACGGTGGCGCTCGCCGCCGCCAATGTCGCCGGGCGGCTCAAGGACGTGGTCGCGATCGGCATCGTCGGCGGATCGATCACCGCGCGGGGAATAAACGGCGATACGCCCATCTATCCGTGCGGACGATGCCGGCAGATCCTGAACGAGGCGGCCGACTTGGGGAAGCGCGACATCATTGTCTATTGCGCTTCGGCCGATGGCGCCGTGATGCGGCGTCACCAGCTTTCCGAACTGCTGCCGCATGCCTTCGGCCCAGGCGATCTCGGAATCGGGTGACGGAATGGATCGGGTCAGCCGCTCGTGCCGACCAGGAACGGCATTTTAACCGCTCGGCGCGCATCCGCCATTGCGATGATCTTGGCTGATCCACCCTCGAGCGGCCGCACCCGCCTGGCGGGGCTGTCGCCGCGCGCCGCAATCGGCCTGCTGCTGGCGGTACTGCTTCTGATCGGTGCGGGACTGGCTTCCCCGCCGACCACCAATCCCGGCGGCTCGCCCGACGGCGGCGACGCGGCGCTCTACCGCCAGATCGCCGCGCGCGTGGCACATGGCGAAGGTTATTATCAGGCCGCCGCGGCCGAGCAGCGCGCGAGTGGTTATCCGCTGAAGCCCTTCACCGCGGTGCGGCCGCCCGCCCTGGCCGAGGCCGGGGCGCGCCTCGGGCCAACCGCGGCCGACTGGCTGCTGTGGCTGCTTGCGATCGGCGCCGGCATCGCCACCGCGATCCGATTGATCCCGCATTTGCGCTCGCCCTGGCGCGAGGCGGCCATCCTGCTTGGTGCGACATCGGGCATTCTGTTCGTGCGAAGCGGAATGTGGGTGTGGCACGAGGCCTGGGCGGGCGTGCTGGTCGGCCTGGCGCTTGCCTGCCGGACCGATCGGCACTGGCGCATGAGCGTTGTCCTGGGTCTCGCCGCTGCGCTGGTGCGCGAGCTGGCTTTTCCGGCCCTGATCGTCATGGCGGGGGCGGCATGGGTGAATGGCGCGCGCCGCGAAGCCTGTGCCTGGATCGCGGCCGCCGTGCTGGTGCTGCTCCTGCTTGGTGCCCACATGCTCGATGTCGAGCATGTCGCCCGGCCCGGCGATGTCACCTCGCCCGGCTGGCTCGCCTTCGGCGGATGGCGGTTCGATCTGGCGCTCGCGCGTCAATCGTCGCTGCTGATCGAACTGCCGTCATGGGTGACCGCGATCGTCGCGCCGCTGGCCCTGCTCGGCTGGGCCTCCTTGCCCGGCGGCTACGGCCTGCGCGTCGTGGCTCTGCTCGGCCTGTGGATGACCGTATTCCTGGTCATCGGCCGTCCCGACAACAATTATTGGGGCTTCCTGATGGCGCCCTTTCTGCCGCTCGGCCTTGCACTCGCCCCCGCCGCGCTCCGTGATCTCTTCATCGCGACGGGTCGACCGCGCCCTGCCGAAGCCGCGACCGTCCGACCGTAAAAACCAAAGGCGCAGCTCTTCCCGCGGTTTTTCTCCAGGTCATCGCGAAGCGCGCAGCGCCGTGGCGATCCAGGCCCGCCGGACTGGATTGCCGCGCCCCTGCGGGGCTCGCAATGACGGGGTTCAAGCGTCAGGGTCCAAACGCTAGCGCGCCGCGGCTTTCTCTTTCGCCAGTTCCTGCTCGAAATCGTGCCGCGCATTGGCGACGAGGCGCTGAAGCAGGCCCGGATCGACGAAGGCATCCGGGCCACCGTCGCGGCGACGTGCTGCCCGGCCCTGTACATCGGCAAGTTCGGGATGTCCGGTCAGCACCACATCAGCCTTCATTGCCGCCAGCCGCGTGAAGCTGCGCCGGAAATCCGAGACAATGTCCGGATAGGGCTCGTTGCCGACCAGCTTGTTGCCACCGGCGGTGAGGCTGCAGGGGAAGACCACGCGCAAATTGCGGCCATGATCGCGCACGATCATGCTCCAGCTGGTGCAGCCGGGCGTGTGACCGGGGGTGAAGATGGCCGTCATCGCGATCGGCCCGACATGGATGGTCTCGCCGTCGCGGAGCGTTCGATCCACCTTCACCGGAGGAAAGTCGAGCAGCTCGTTGCTGTTTGGGAGCGTGATATGGCCGCTTTCGAGGATCGCCTTATCGCGCGGATTGGCGAGGAAAGTCGCGCCGCTATCCGCCTTCAGCTGCGCCAGCGCGCCCGCATGGTCGAAATGAGCGTGATTGTTGAGCAGTAGCTTCACGTCGCGGATGTTGAAGCCCAGCTTGGCGATGTTGCGCTCAATCATCGCACCATTCTCGGCCTCGGTGCCGTCGAGCAATATGTCGCCCTGCGGCGAGACGACCAGATAAGCGGCGATGCCCTTGCTGCCGACATAATAGATGTTGCCGACGATGTGGAACGGCTCGGTCGGCTCATGCCATGAAGCGGGCCAGTCGGTGGCAGCCGCCGCCGATGCGAATGCAGCGCAGGCGAGCGCCGTCAGGATAAGCCGTTTCATATCGCTCCCCTTGCCCTTGGCCGTCTTTCCGGCAAAACGCTGTCGTCCTTTTCAATCGCAGCGAGCGCCGATGTCCATCCTGTCCGACCGTTGGATCCGCGAGCAGGCGACCGCCCATGGCATGATCGAACCCTTCGTCGAGGCGCAGCGCCGCGAAGGGTGCATCAGCTACGGCCTGTCCTCCTATGGTTACGACGCGCGCGTCGCCGACGAATTCAAGATCTTCACCAATGTCGACAATGCGATCGTGGACCCGAAGGACTTCGCGCACAACAGCTTCGTCGATCGCAAGACGGACGTCTGCATCATCCCGCCCAACAGCTTCGCCTTGGCCCGCACGGTCGAATATTTCCGCGTGCCGCGCGACGTGCTTGTCATCTGCCTCGGCAAGTCGACCTATGCGCGCTGCGGGATCATCGTGAACGTGACGCCGCTCGAGCCGGGCTGGGAGGGCCATGTCACGCTCGAATTCTCGAACACGACGCCGCTGCCCGCGAAGATCTATGCCAACGAAGGCGCGTGCCAGTTCCTGTTCCTCAAGGGCAACGAGCCGTGCGAGGTGAGCTATGCCGACCGCGCCGGCAAATATATGGCACAGAGGGGCGTCACCCTGCCCCGGCTTTGAAGGATCGGATCATGGGCATTCCTGGATTGCGCATCCTGCTGGTGATTGCCGCCGCCGCGGGCGCCACCGCCGCGACCCAGTATAAGGGCTATCTCGACAACACGGTCGACTTCACCACGATCCTTCCCGACGCGCCCCAAAAGGGCGACATACGGTACGAGGCGGATCGCAGGGTCTTTCGCGCGACCCGTGCGATGCTGAACACACCTCGTGGGAAGCTCGCGACCGACGACGTGCCCTCCTCGGTCACCGACGTGATGAAGGATTTCAGCTGCGCGGCAGGCGTCAGGCTTTCGCCCGAGAGCACGCCCGCTACGTATCGCCTGCTCGCCAATGCCAATGCCGACACGTCGCGCGCCAACAATCTGGCCAAGGATCATTGGCAGAGACTGCGCCCGTTCCTGATCGACAATGGGCCGATCTGCGATTCGAAGGAGGAACTGGCCAAAAGCTACGATTACCCCTCCGGCCACAGCACGCGCGGCTGGACGTTCGGGCTGGTCCTGTCTGATGCCGAGCCTGACCGCGCCACCCCGATCGAGATACGCGCCCGCTCTTATGGCGAAAGCCGCATCGTGTGCGGGGCGCATAATATGAGCGCGGTCGAAGCTGGCCGCCTCGGTGCGACCGTCACGATGCAGAGCGTCCGGCAGAGCGCAGCTTATCAGGCCGATCTGGACGCCGCTCGTGCGGAGCTCAAGGCCGCACGCGCCAATCCCGCGCTTGCTCCCGACGCCGGATCCTGCGCGATCGAGGGCAAATTGGTCGCGAAATCAGTGCTGGTCGGCCTCAAACCCTGAGGCAGGATCCGGCTATTCGCACCCTGCCGCGCTGATCGGCGTGGATCTCAACCCAGTCCGTTCGGGCTGAGCTTGTCGAAGCCCCGCTTTTCGTTGATCGTTTCGAGAAAAGGGCAGCGCTTCGACAAGCTCAGCGCGAACGGTTTTGACTGCTGGACGCTCAGTTCCGATTGGGAATCAACGCCTTCAGGATCGGCCGCACCCAATCATCCTTCTTCATGTCGTAGACGATGAAGTCGCCGTCGAATTGCCAATAATCCCAGGCGAAGCCATGCCGCTCGGCCGAGCGCGCGACCGCGCTGGTCCAGGCGACGCGCGAGTCCATGTCACCGCCTTCGCGCGCGCCGAATTCACCCAGCAGGATCGGCCGGTCATGCGCCTTGGACCAGGCGGCAACCCGGTCGAAATCGGAATCGATCCTGGCGCGCTCCTCCGCCGTGCAGCAGGTCACGCCCGAGACATGGGCGAATGCGGGCACCCAGCTCGCGCCCTGATGCGTGAAGCGCATCGGATCATAATAATGGAAGGTGACGATGATGTGCCGGTCCTTCTCCGGCAGTTCCAGCGTGTCGAGCTGGTGAAAGCTGTTCCATTCGGTCGGCCCGATCACCAAAGTGCGCGTCGGATTGTCGCGGCGCACGATCGGAATGAGGTCACGCAGCAGCGCATTCCAACCCGCCGCGTCGAGCTTGCCGTGCGGTTCGTTCAGCAGTTCGAACAGCACATTGCTGTCGCTCTTGCGCAGATGATGGCCGACCTGACGCCAGAAGGCGGTCAGCTTCTGGCGGCAAAGGTCGGGCGCGTCGCTGCATTTGTCGAAATCATGCTCGTCGACGATCACCATCAGCCCGGCGCGCGTGGCGCCGTTGATCGCCCAATCGAGCGTATCCAGCCACTTCTGCGGCAGGCGATCATGATCGTCCATGTGGTTGAACGCCTGCAGCACGATGCGTACCGAGGAGAAGCCTGCCTGGCGGATCTTGGCGAAATGCTGCGGCTTGAAGCGTGCCTGGCGGAAGTCGCGCCACAAAGGATCATAGCCGATGATGTTGACGCCTCGATCCAGCATGCGCTGCTGGTCCCAGGCGGAGGGGGCATATTTCGCCGAGGAGGCCGCGGTCAGTCCCGAAGCCGCCAGGGCCAATGCGCACGCCGCTTGCCACATCGCCCGCATCCTCGCTCCCCTTGCTTATCGTTTCCTGTTGTTATGTCGTATGTTAGCGGGACGCCCGCGTCGAGGGGCGATCCGGTCATTGCGCTTGCGTTGCGGTGAGCCGAGCAGCTCCGCGCCTTCTACCTCGAACCGCAGCGCGCCCGAGATCGGGTTGGCTTCCGCCAAGCGAAGCCTGAGCTTCATGCCCGGCGTGTAGCGCGTGCCGCTCTCCTCGCCTTCCAAGGCCTGTGCGGCTTCGTCATAACGGAAATATTCGCGGCCCAGCGTCGAGACCGGCACCAGCCCGTCCCCCCCCAGTCCCTCGACCGTCGCGAAGAAACCGAAGGGCTGCACGCCGGTGATGCGCGTCTCGATCATCTCGCCGACCTTGGTCGCAAGATAGGCGGCGACATAACGATCGAGGGTCTCGCGCTCCGCCTCCATCGCGCGGCGCTCGGCCGCGCTGATCGCCTCGCCGACGCGAACGAGCGAGGCCTGGTCCTCCATCGACAGCCTGGTCTGGTCGACGGCGGGTGCAAGACCATGAGCGCCAACCAGCGCGCGATGCACGAGCAGGTCGGCATAGCGGCGGATCGGACTGGTGAAATGGGCATAGCTGCCGAGCGCGAGCCCGAAATGGCCGGCATTGGTCGGCGCATAATAAGCCTGGGTCTGCGTGCGCAGCACCTGCTCCATGATCTGCGGCCGCTCGTTGCGCTCGCCGACCCGCTCGAGCAGCCGGTTGAAGGTGGCGGGCTTCACTACCTGGCCCAGCGCGAAGCTGATCCCGAACGTGTCGAGATAATCCTTGAGCGCGACCAGTTTCTCGCGGCTCGGCGGCTCGTGCACGCGGTACATGACCGGCGCCTTCTTCGCCTCGAGCGCCTTGGCCGCGGCAACATTGGCCGCGATCATATAATCCTCGATCAGGCGATGCGCGTCCAACCGCTCGCGCGGCGCGACCGAGAGGATGCGCCCCTTCTCGTCGAGCATGACGCGCCGCTCGGGCAAATCGAGTTCGAGCGGCTCGCGCTTGTCGCGCGCCTTCGCTAACGCGCGCCAGCAGGCCCAAAGCGGCTTCAGAGCATTGTCCAACAACTCCGCCGGGGCGACGATATTATTACTCTTATGGGAGTGATCAATCGCCGCTTGAGCATCCTCATAGGCGATATTCGCAGCGACCCGAATAACCGCTCTGGTGAATTTCCAAGCCTTGAGCGCGCCATCGGCCGCGACCGTCAGGTGACAGGCCAAAGCCGCCCGGTCCTGTCCTTCCTTGAGCGAGCAGATGTCGGCCGAGAGCTGCTCCGGCAGCATCGGCACCACCCGGTCGGGGAAATAGACGCTGTTGCCCCGCCGCCGTGCCGAGCGGTCCAGCTCCGAACCGGGCCGGACGTAGAAGCTCACATCCGCGATCGCCACGATCGCCTTGAAGCCGCCGGGATTGGCGGGATCGTCGTCAGGCGCGGCCCAGACCGCATCGTCATGGTCGCGTGCATCGGCGGGATCGATCGCGACGATCGGCAAATGGCGCAGATCCTCGCGCGCCTCGCCCAGCGGCAGTTTGGAGACACGCGCCGCCTCGGCGATCGTCTCTTCGGAAAAACGGTCGGGAATACCGTGTTTGTGGATCGCGATCAGGCTGAAGCTGCGCGGCGCGAAGGGCTCCCCCAGCCGCTCCACCACACGCGCGGTGATGCGCGGCGGGCGGCCGGCTTTCTCCGCCAGAACCAGGTCGCCGGCCTGAGCCTCACCCGCGTCGGACACGGGCAATTCGCGCCGCTCTCGCTTGTCGACCGGCTTGAGCCACAGCCGATCGCCCTCGGCGTGCAGCACACCCAAGACCTGCTCTTCTCCGCGCGCGAGCCGCTTCATCGGATGCGCGACCCAGCCCTTCCCCGCTTCCTCGGTGCGTGCAAGGATCCGATCGCCCGGTCCAAACGCCGCGCCCCTTTTGCCGCGTTCGATCACGCGCAGACGCGGCGGAGGCGCATCGGCATGCCAGCTTTCGGGAACGGCATAGGCCTGCCCGCTGTCGTCCACATCGACGACGCGCAGCACGGTCACCTTGGGCACGCCGCCCATCTTGTGAAAAGCACGGCCGGGAGCGCTGTCGATCAGCCCTTCGTCGGCCATGTCCTTGAGCAAGGCCTTGAGCTGGACCTTCTCGTTGCCATGCAGTCCGAAAGCGCGCGCAATCTCGCGCTTGCCCGCGGGTGTGTCGCTGCTGGCGATGAAATCGAGGATCTGCTGCCGCGTGGGCAGGCCGGGTGCGGGGCGGCGGGGCATTTACGCCACATAGGAGTCATCTCTGCGCCGCGCCACCGTCGTGCCGCTGGCAGTGAGACGAACATTATGGTTTAGGATTCGGGCAACCGGCTTTTTGGGGGCTTTCGGGGACCGGGAATGATCCTGATCGGGCAGTATGATTCGCCCTTCGTGCGGCGTGTCGCGGTGACATTGCAGCTGTATAAGCTTGCATATGAGCATCGCCCCTGGTCGGCGGTCGGCGACGGGGACAAGATCGCCGAGCTCAACCCGCTGATGCGGGTGCCCACGCTCGTCACCAACGACGGTGTGGCGGTCACCGACAGCGGCACGATCGTTCAATTGCTCGATCATATGGCAGGATTCGGCGCCTTCCTCAGTCGCAACTGGCCGCAGCAGGGCGAGGTGCTGCGCCTCGCCGCCTTCGCATCCGGCGTGGCCGACAAGGCGGTCGCCTTGATCTACGAAAAGGCATTCCACCAGGGCGTGGTGCCGGCCTGGCACGAACGGCTGCGCAAGCAGGTCGGGGACACGCTGGCGATGCTCGATCGCGAGCGCGCGGCCAGCGAGGCTCCCTGGCTGTTCGGCGAGCGGCTGAGCCATGCCGACGTGATAATCGGTACGATGTTCTGCTTTCTGCGCGAGGCGCTGGCCGGCGAGATCGACCTGGAGGCCTACAAAGCGCTCAAGAAACATTCCAAGGCATGCGACGCGTTGCCGGAATTCAAGAAGGCCTATCAGCCGTTCAAGCTGGGCGGAGCGGACTAGGAGCCGCCATTCCCACGCGGGAATGACGGGCGTGAGCTTTCGGCAGCCGAAGCCAAAAGAAAGGGCGGCCTCTCGACCGCCCCTTCTCGTCTTTCCCGTGATCGATCCGATCAGCCGGCGGCCGGCTTCGGCGCGTTCGGCGTGGTCGGATGGTCCAGGTGGATGATCCAGAAATCCGCCAGCGTCTTGCGGGGACCGGTGATCGCGGCGAAGGTCGTCTTGGCGCCGGCCGTGTCGCCCGACAGCGCCTGCGCCCAGCCGAGATGGAGGTTGGTGAGACCTGCATCGACCCCGCCCTTGGCGAGCGCGACCTTGTAGAGGTCGATTGCCTTGGCATAGTCGCCGTAGCCGACAAAGGCGTCCGCCGTGCTGAGCGCGGCCTTGCCGTTGGCGGCAGCGCGGGCCGACTTGTCGGCGGCGACGAGAGATGCCTTGTCGGCCGCCACCTTGCCCTTGACGATGCCCATGATGTCGGACGCATCGCCCTTGGTGGTCAGGTTGAGCAGATTCTTGCTCGCGCCTTCCTGCAGCACCTGCATCGCCTCATTGGGGAAGCGCAGATAGGCTTCCTCGGCATATTCGCGATAATCATAGGCGCCCTCGAGCGCACCCGCTGCCTTGAGCAGGCGCATCACGTCCAGGCGCGTATCGTTGTCGATCGTGCTCTTCTCTTCATAGACACGCAGCGCCGTGTTCCAGTTATGCGCCTGCGGATCGGCCGCGACCCACTTCTGCGCGAGGTCGATCAGCTGCGCGTTGATCGCGGGCATTTCGGCCGGGCTTGCCTTGGGTCGATAGCCGATCTGCACGCCCTTCTGATACCATTCGGTCGGAATCGGCTTGCCCGCGGCGGTCTGCTTGGCGATCGCCGCGTTGAGCGCCGCCAGCGACTTCGAGGTCTCGCCCGCAAGCGCATAGGATTCGACCAGCAAAGGCACGATCTCGTCGGCCGAGGCACCCGCGTCATAGGCCTTCTGGAAGGCTGCGGCCGCGCCGGCATTGTCCTTGTTCTCGACCGCGAGGAGCTGGCCCTGGATCTCGTACAGCTGCGGCAGCACATCGCCCTTGGCCTTGCCGCTGTCGATCATCAGCGTGATCGCTTCCATGTACAGCTTACGGTCCTTGTTCTTCTGATAGATGTGATAGCCGACCTGGCCGACCATCATCTTGTCGTCGTCGCTGACGATCGCCGCCTTGGCGGTCGCATAATTGGTGAGCGCGGTCGGGAAATCGCCCGCATCCGCCGCCTTCTGCGCGTCATAGGCTGCCTTCTGCACCGCCGGCGTCGCCTTGGCGGCGGCCGCGGCCGGCTTGTCTTCCTTCTTGGCGGCATAGGTCGGGGCGGCCACGGCCATCCCGCCCAGCGCGATGGCGAGCGCCATCTTGGACACGATCTTCATCTGCATCTTCTCCTCCAGGCCGGCGGAATGGGGTGCGCCGACAGAATAAAGCCACAAGTGCCTAATAGCGCCTGCGCATTGGGGCAAGCTGAACGGAGAGGTCCGGAACGCGGGAAAAGAGCAGCGCCGGGCAATTGCCCGACTCGAACGGAGCCCCTAGGCTGGTGGCCATGTTCCGTCGCCTGTTCCTCGACCATCCCGCCAGCGTCGGCGAAAGCTATGGCGAGCATTTCCGCGTCGCGAGCAGCTTCGGCTGGGCGATGCTGGTCGGTGCGCTCGGCGCCTTCGTCCATGCGCTCGTGCCGGCCTTCTGCCAGCGGACCGGCAGCACCACGGTCAAGACACTGCACAAGCGCCTGACGCACGACCCGCAGCGGGACGGCAAGCGGCCGGAATTCGAGATCTAGGCACGACCTCCCGAGCCGGTCACGCCCGCGAAGGCGGGTATGCCGCGGCCTTAGACTCTGCGCCTCCGCGTTTCCGCGCCATTTAGAAAGCTGGACTCCCGCTTTCGCGGGAGTGACGGTGGTTTTTTTCGCTGGCGCGCGGCTGATCGGCACCGGCTCGCTTAGCGAGCCGACTTCGTGCCTGCGATATGCCCCCGGCATATCGCTGATCGGCACTACGTTATCCCCAGCTTTCCCTCGCGTACGCGCGAGCGCGCGTGGGCGCGGGGTGGTGTTATCGGTCAGCCGCGCCTAGAGGGGTGATGCGGCCAATTGCCGCCCCATCAACAGAAAACGGATCCGCTTCTTGGCTACGACCCCGCCGACCATCGACGGCAGCGACATTTCCCCGATCAACATCGTCGACGAGATGAAGTCGAGCTACCTCGACTATGCCATGTCGGTCATCGTCGCGCGCGCTCTGCCCGACGTGCGCGACGGCCTGAAACCGGTCCACCGCCGCATCCTCTATGCCAGCCAGGAAGGCGGCTTCGTCCCCGGCCGCCCCTATCGCAAGTCGGCCAAGATCGTCGGCGACGTGATGGGCAATTACCACCCGCATGGCGACGCCGCGATCTACATGGCGCTCGCGCGCCTGGCGCAGGACTGGTCGATGCGGCTGCCGCTGATCGACGGCCAGGGCAATTTCGGATCGATGGATCCCGATCTGCCCGCGTCGATGCGTTACACCGAGGCGCGGCTCGCCAAGTCGGCGATGAGCCTGCTCGAGGATATCGACAAGGACACGGTCGATTTCGGCCCGAACTATGACGGCTCGCGCGAAGAGCCTCTGGTTCTCCCCGCCCGCTTCCCCAATTTGCTGGTCAACGGCGCCGGCGGCATCGCGGTCGGCATGGCGACCAACATCCCGCCGCACAACCTGGGCGAGGTGGTCCAGGCCTGCAAAGTGCTGATCGCGAGCAAATTCTCGGGCGACTATGTCAGCGACGAGCAGTTGATGGAGATCGTTCCCGGTCCGGACTTCCCGACCGGCGGACTGATCCTCGGCCGTGGCGGCGCGCGCAGCGCCTACACCAATGGCCGCGGATCGATCATCATGCGCGCGCGCCACGTGGTAGAAGAAGGGCGCGGCGACCGGCGTTCGATCGTGCTCACCGAAATTCCGTATCAGGTCGGCAAGGCCGGGCTGGTCGAGGGTATCGCCGAAGCCGCCAAGGACAAAAGGATCGAAGGCGTCAGCGACATTCGCGACGAATCCAACCGGTTCGGCGTGCGTATCGTCATCGACCTGAAGCGCGACGCGACCGCAGAGGTCGTGCTCAACCAATTGTGGCGTCATACCCAGGCGCAGACCAGCTTCCCCGCCAATATGCTCGCGCTGCGCGGCGGCCGGCCGGAGGTCTTGTCGCTGCGCGATATCCTGGAGGCCTTCATCGGCTTCCGCGAGGAGGTCATCACCCGCCGTTCCAAGTTCGAGCTGATGAAGGCCCGCGAGCGGGCGCATATCCTGCTCGGCCTGGTGATCGCCGTCACCAACATGGACGAGGTGGTGCGCCTCATCCGCGGGTCGTCGAGCCCGGCCGAGGCGCGCACCGCCTTGCTCGCGCGCGAATGGCCAATCGCCGAGATCGCGCAGTACATCCAGCTGGTCGAGGCGGTCGAGCATGAGATCGAGGGCGATACCTATCGCCTGTCCGAGGCGCAGGTTCGCGCCATTCTCGACCTGCGCCTGCATCGGCTGACCGCGCTCGGCCGCGACGAGATCGGGGACGAACTGAAGCAGCTCGCCGGATCGATCGGCGAATTGCTCGAGATTCTCGGCAATCGCCGCCGCCTCTACGAGGTGATGGAGGAAGAGCTCGACGCGATCACCGCAGCCTTCGCCACCCCGCGCAAGACCGAGATCGCGCCCGCGGGCGACGATATCGATGACGAGGACCTGATCGAGCGCGAGGACATGGTCGTGACCGTGACCCTGGGCGGCTATATCAAGCGCACTCCGCTCCAGGCCTTCCGCACCCAGGCACGCGGCGGCAAGGGCCGCTCGGGCATGGCGACCAAGGACGAGGATGCGATCACCAAATTGTTCGTGACCTCGACCCACACGCCGGTCCTGTTCTTCTCGACCGCGGGCAAGGTCTATCGCCTGAAAGTGTGGAAACTGCCCGAAGGCGCGCCCCAGGCGCGCGGCCGGCCGATGATCAACCTGCTGCCGCTGGCGCCGGGCGAGACCATCTCGACCGTGCTTCCGTTGCCCGAGGACGAGGCGGACTGGGGCAAGCTCCACATCATGTTCGCGACCGCCAAGGGGCTGGTCCGCCGGAACAGCATGGACGCCTTCACCAACATCCGCTCCGCGGGCAAGATCGCGATGCGCTTCGGCACCGACGAGGAGAGCGAAGATGCGTCCGACCGCCTGATCGGCGTGTCGCTGCTGACCGAGGAGGATGACGTTTTGCTCGCGACGCGCAACGGCAAGGCGATCCGCTTCGCCGCGACCGACGTGCGCGAGTTCCAGAGCCGCACCTCGGCCGGCGTGCGCGGCGCCAAATTGCTGGGCGACGACGAGGTGATCTCGCTGTCGATCCTCAAGGCCTTCGAGGCGACGACCGAGGAGCGCGAAGCCTATCTCAAGGCGGCGCCGTGGAAGGAAGGCGATCGCGAGCCGACGCTCAGTGCCGAGCGCATGGCCGAGTTCGAGGCGAATGAGGAATTCATCCTCACCGTCTGCGCCAACGGCTATGGCAAAAGATCGTCGGCCTATGAATATCGCCGCACCAGCCGCGGCACGCAGGGCATCACCAATATCGACAATCTGGAGCGCAACGGGCCGGTCGTCGCCAGCTTCCCGGCGCATAATGGCGAGCAATTGATGCTCGTCACCGACCAGGCCAAGCTGATCCGCATGTCGGTGGGCGACACGCGCGTGATCGGGCGCGGATCGGCGGGCGTGCGCCTGTTCCATGTCGCGCAGGACGAGCATGTCGTCTCTGCCGCGCGGATCGAGGAGAGCGAGGACGAAGCCGAGGAGGATGTCCGCGGTGATGTCGAAGCCATCTCGCCCGAGGTCGATCCGCAGGTGGCGGGCGACACATCCGAAGATCTGGCCGACGGCGGCGAGGCCGACGGGGCAACCGAGTAAGCCGGTCGGCGGTTGGCGCGATCAGAGGGAGACGAACGATGGCCGAGTCGATCGCCTACAAGGTGCTGACGGCGGAGCAGCTCTCCGTGCTGGAGCATAAGGGCCGCTTCGACGGCGCGCCGGTCGACCTGGCCGACGGCTATATCCACCTGTCGACCGCCGACCAGCTGGCCGGCACGATCGACAAGCATTTTGCGGGCCAATCCGACCTGCAACTGGTCGCGGTCGACCTGGATGCCTTGGGCGACAATGTGAAATGGGAGGTGTCGCGCGGCGGCGCACTCTTCCCGCACGTCTATGGCGCGTCGATCACGCTGGATGTGGTGATCGCCTACAGCCCGCTGGAATATGAACCCAATGGGGAGATCCGGTTACCGGTAGCGGGCTAAGTCCGTCGCCCCGGCGGAGGCCGGGGCGACGACCAGCATTGCCCAGTTCGCTTACCCCACCTCTCCCGTCCCACCCGTCTCCCGCACCCGCTCCGCACGCGCGACGCGGATCCATTCGAGCACCACGAATCCGATCCCGAGCAACCCGATCCACGCCGCGAAGCGGAACATGGTGGCATAGCCATATTCGGTGATCCCCTCGCCGAACGCGCCGCGGCCCAACGCGCCGATCAGCAGCGTGAGCGACGACAGAAGCGCATATTGCACCGCGCTATGCTTCTTCGAGGTGATCGACGAGAGATAGGCGACATAGGCACCGCCTGCCAAACCGCTGCAATTATTCTCCAGCCCGATCGTCAACAGCAGCCGGTTCATCCGCGCATCGAAGCCGAAGAAGGCGGTGAGCCGGTCGAGCCCGGTCAGGTGCGAGACGCCGTCGAGCCAGGCGCCGCCCGCCGCCAGATCGGCATAGAGCAGATTGGCGACCGCGGTGATCACCGCGCCCACGAGCAAGGTCGGCATGCGCCCGATCGTCGCGAACAGCACGCCACCCATCGCAATGCCCGTGATCAGCATGAAGACGCCGAAGATCTTCGACGCGAAGGCGACTTCGTCCTTCGTGTAATGCATTTCCTGCAGGTAGAAGGGGTAAGCGAACGGCCCCCAGATCGACTCGCACAGGCGATAGGTCAGGATCAGCCCGAGCACGATGATCGCGCCCCAGCCCAGCCGGTCGATGATCTCGCCCAATGGCAGGACTAGCGCGCGATAGAGCCGGTCGGTGGCCCGGGCGAGGCTGCTTGCGGGGCGCGACTGGGCGTCGGACACGCGCCGGTTGAGCAGGGCCGCGACGACGGCCGGCATGATGATGGTCGCGACGACGATCCATGGCCCAACCTTCGCGGTGAAGTCGCTTGCCGAGACCGGCTTTCCGTCCGGGCCGGGGCCGTTCAGCACCTTGATCATGAAGGCGGCGAGCGTGGCGATTGCCCAGATCCAGCCGAGACCGACGACGATAAGTCCGATCGCGCGGGTGCGGCGGTCGGGCACGGCGAAGGGCGCGAGCGGTGCATCGTCCTGCCCGACGGGCGCGGGTGTATCCGGTGCGAGCAAGGTCGCGATCATCGTCAGCGCCATCAGCCCGCCCATCACGGCGTAGACCGATTGCCAGCTCATCCGTGCCGCCAGGATCAGCGCGCCGGCGCCGCCCGCCAGGGCGGCGATCCGGAAACCCATTTGATAGATGGAAGACAATATCTCGACCGTGGCGCGCTCGTCCGCCACGTCGACGCGCCAGGCGTCGATCGCGATATTCTGCGTCGCCGAGACGAAAGCACCGAGCACGGCGATCCCTGCGACCGCGCCCAGCGCATTGGCCGGATCGGTCGCGGCGAGACCAAGGAAGCAGAGCGCGATCAGCGCCTGGCAGAGCAGGATCCAGCTCCGCCGCCGGCCGAGCCGCGCCAGCAAGGGCGGCCGCACCTGATCGACCACGGGCGACCAGAGGAACTGGAAGCCATAGGCCAGCCCGGCCCAGGAGAAGACACCGATCGTCGCCAGGCTGACCTTGGCCTCGCCGAGCCAGGCGGTGAGCGTGCCGATCAGCAGCGAGAAAGGCAGGCCGGCCGAAAAACCGAAGGCCAGCATCAACGCCGTCTTGCGGTCGCTCAGCGCCGCGCGCAGCAGCCTCATGCCGCCAAGCTTTCCCTCCGCCACGCGCTCCCCTCACTTCGCTTGTCCGGAAGGGAGCTTAGAGGGAAAAACGTGGCGAGTGAAACGAGGTTTGTGGATCAACCCTTCACTCTCTCCACCGTCATTTCCGCGAAAGCGGGAATGACGATCCGGGGCCTGCCCCTCACCCAAACAGAGTGAAGCATTTCGGCGGCTTCTTGACCGGCCGGCCTGATAATTTGGCATCGACCGTTGCGATCGCCGCGAGCAGGTCGCGCTGGCTGTAGGGTTTGGTCAGCAGGCCGATCGCCAGATTGCGCGCATCGTCGGGACGGCCGCCGGTCACGAAGATCAAGGGCACGCCTTTCTCCTGCGCTGCCCGGGCGACGTCGCGGCCATTGCCGCCGTCCGACAGGCGCACGTCGGCGAGCACCAGGTCGACATCCTCGTCGATCGCGCGCACCGCGTCCTCGACCGTGTCGACCGTGGCCACGATCTCATAACCTGCTTCCTGCAGCGAATGCTCATTGTCGAACGCGACCAGCGGCTCATCCTCGACGATCAGGATGCGCTTGAGCTTCCGTTCGCGCTTACCGAACAACATGCAACATCACCCTCACATCGCAGGCTTGACGCCTCGCCGCTTTGCCACGACCACCGGGCCTTTCCGGATAGCGAGACCAGAGTGGCCAGGCGAATTACCTATCTCATCCTGATTGCGATGATTCTGGGAATCATCGTCGGTTTCATTCTCAATCAAACGATCAAAGATCCATCCTCCGCCGCAACGATCGCGGACGGACTCTCGATCCTGACCGGATTGTTCCTGAAACTGATCAAGATGATCATCGCTCCGCTGGTGCTCGCGACCCTCGCCGGCGGTATCGCGCACATGGGTGACAGATCGGCGCTGGGGCGCATGGGCGCACGCACGATCGGCTGGTTCATCCTTGCCGGGTTCGTGTCGATCACGCTCGGCCTGCTGTTCGTCAACATCGTGCGGCCCGGCGTGGGGCTGGGCCTGCCGCTGCCGCCCGTCAACGAAGCCAACGGCGTGGCGCAGGCGCATTTCGTGCTCAAGGATTTCGTGCTCGACCTGGTGCCGGCCTCGATCTTCGATGCGCTGGCGAAGAATGCGATCCTGCAGATCGTGGTGTTCGGCACCTTCGCCGGCGTCGCCGCGATCGCGATCGGCGAGAAAGCGCAGCCGATTGTGCGGGCGATGGATTCGCTGGCGCAGCTGATGCTGCAGATCACCGACTACGTCATGCGTCTCGCACCCTTTGCGGTGTTCGCGGCGGTGACGAGCGCGGTGATGAAGGAGGGATTGGGGATCCTGCTGACCTTCGGTTATTTCATGGGCGGCTTCTATTTCGCGCTCGCCTGCCTGTGGGCACTCCTGTTCCTGGTCGCGGTGGTGGCGGTCGGCAGCGGGCGCGCCAAGGACCTGTTCCGCTGGATTCGCGAGCCCTTCCTGATCGCCTTCTCGACCGCCTCGTCCGAAGCCGCCTTCCCCCGCACGCTGGAGGCGCTTGAAAAGTTCGGCGTACCGCCGCGCATCGCCGGCTTCGTGCTGCCGCTCGGTTACTCGTTCAACCTCGACGGATCGATGATGTATTGCAGCTTCGCGACGATGTTCATCGCGCAGGCCTATGGCATCCACATGTCGATCACGCAGCAGGTGACGATGCTGCTGCTGCTGATGGTAACCTCCAAAGGCATCGCCAGCGTCCCGCGCGCGAGCCTGGTCGTGATCTCCTCCACGCTCGGCGCCTTCCACATCCCCGAAGCCGGGCTGCTGCTGATCCTGGCGGTCGACCAGTTTCTCGACATGGGGCGGACGGGGACCAACGTCGTGGGCAATGCGGTAGCGTCGACCCTGGTGGCGAAGTGGGAGGGGGTTTTGGGGAAGGGCGAGACGGATATCCTTCCACAATCCGCTCGCCCCGAGCGAAGTCGAGGGGCCTAGCCGAGCGAAGCCGAGGCTTCTGCGTCACTTCTCGCTACGCTCGAAGATGCGTCTCGACTTCGCTCGACGCGAACGGGAGGGGGGTCGCTCTTACCGAGCGACGGTCCGGCCCATCGAGCCCCCGACCGGCCCGAAAGCACTGCCGAACCCGTCGTAAAGTACACGCGCCAATTGGGCGATCGTCCGGTCGCGTTCCCATTCGGAACGCATGCCCTTGGCGAACAAGGCGACCGCAAGGTGATGCCCGTTCGGTAACGTGACGATCCCGACATCGTCGGACACGCCGGCGAGCGTACCCGTCTTGTGCGCGACCTGGGTTCCGGCGGGCAGCGCGCCCTTGATCCGGTGCGGGCCGGTGACGCAGCGTGCCATCACCTCGAACAGATAGCGTGTGCTCCGTTCGCTCAGCAGTGCGCCACGATGGAGCTTGGCGAGCAACTGCACCATCGCCGAGGGCGTCGCCGTATCGCGTGCGTCGCCGACGAAGGCCGGATTGATCTGACCGTCATCGTTGAGCGTCGCCGATTGCGCCACCTCCAGCGGCGTGCGCGGCATATTGGCCGGCAATATGCGACCCGTCCGCCAGCGATCATCGCGCACGAGCCGCGCGATGGTGCGGTCCATCCGTGCCCCGCGCACGCCCGCGCGCATCAGCCAATTGTTGACCGCCTGGGTCCCGCCGACGGTGCGCAGCAAAATGTCGGCCGCGACATTGTCGCTGCGGATCAGCATCCGTTCGAGCAGCTGGCGTGCGGTCACCTTGATGCGGCCGCGGCGGCCGAACCGGTAGGTCTGGTCGAGGTCGAACCGGCCATTGTCGACGCCATTCAGATAGGCGCCCGCAATCGCGACCTTGACCGTGCTCGCCATTGGAAAGGGGTCGTGCCCCGCATAGGAAATGGTCTCGCCCGTCTCCAGATCGGTCGCCGCGACGCCGATGCGGCCCTTGTCGCTGAAGGCATTGGCGGCGATCTGATCGGCGAAACTGGTGGGCTTGACCTGAGGCGCGAAGGAGATGGGTTGGGGATATTGCGCGCCCAACGGCGAGACGAACAGGGATGCCCCTGCCAACGTCATGAAAATACGCGATTTAAGCCCCGTCACGCCCGCCCGCTCACCGACTTGCCCACAGGCGCATAGAATCAACATAAAGAGGTTAAGACAAGCTTTTTGCGGGACGATTGCGGTGAGTGCGTCTAGAGACGCGACGTGTCGCAGAAACCCTCTTCCCTCCGCCCCTCCGCCAGGACCGGACGCGAGCCGCAGCGCATCGCCAAATTGCTGGCGCGTGCGGGCATCGCCTCGCGCCGCGAGATCGAACGGATGATCGAGGCGCGCCGCATCGCGATCGACGGCGTGGCGATCGAAACGCCTGCGACCCTGCTCACATCGCTCCACAACGTCACAGTCGATGGCAAGCCGGTCCAGGCGCCCGCGCCTGCGCGGTTATTCCTGTTCCACAAGCCGGCGGGCGTGCTCACCACCGAACGCGATCCCAAGGGGCGGCCGACCATCTACGATCGGCTGCCTAAGGATCTGCCGCGCGTGGTGCCGGTCGGACGGCTCGATCTCAACACCGAAGGGCTGCTGCTGCTCACCACCGATGGCGAACTCAAACGTCAGCTGGAATTGCCTGCGACCGGGGTCGAACGCACCTACCGCGCGCGCGCCTTCGGTACCGTCACGCAAGCGCAATTGGAGGCGCTGATCGACGGGATCGAGATCGACGGCATTCGCTACGGATCGATCGACGCCAATCTGGAGCGGCGCACCGGCGCCAATGTCTGGGTTGAGATGCGCCTCAAGGAAGGCAAGAATCGCGAGGTGCGGCGCGTGCTCGAGCATCTCGGGCTCAAGGTCAGCCGCCTGATCCGCATCGCTTATGGCCCGTTCGTGCTGGGCGACATGCCGGTCGGCGAGGTAGGCGAAGTGCGCCAGGTCGACCTGATCAATTTCCGGAAGACTCTAAAATCCTCCCCATCGCAGATGGGGAGGGGGGCCGCGCGCAGCGCGGTGGAGGAGGAGAGCCCCAAGCGCCCCGCTCCCATTGCGAAAGAAGGGCTGGGCCGACGCGACGCAGACAAGCGCGACGACCAGCCTCGTCCGCGTGGCGGTCGAGGCGGCCCCTCCCGCCCCTCCGCCTCGCCCCGGCCCCGCAAGGGGGAAGGGAAAAAGAAGTGAGGATCATCTCCGGCGCCTGGCGCGGGCGGGTGTTGAAAGCGCCGTCCGGCGCAATCACGCGGCCGACGGCGGACCGAACCCGCGAGGCGCTCTTCTCGATGCTCGCCAGCCGGCTGGGATCGTTCGAGGATCTGACGGTCGCGGACATCTTCGCCGGCACCGGCGCCCTCGGGCTGGAGGCGCTGTCGCGCGGCGCGGCTTTTTGCACCTTCGTCGATGATGATCGCAACGCGGTCCAGGCGATCCGCGCCAATATCGCGATGCTCGACGCCAAGGGTGAGGTGCTGGCCGTGTCCGTCTCCGCGCTCGGGCCGGCGCGCAGGCCATACGACCTGCTGTTGTTCGACCCGCCTTATGGCAGCGGCGGCGCCGGCGCCTTGCTGGAGAAACTGACGCGGCTCGGATGGGCCGCAGACTCGGCCTGGGCGGCGGTCGAGACGCGGAGCGACGAGCAGGTCTCGGCCGACGGCTGGACGCTCGATGCCGAGCGCCGCCACGGCATCGCTAAGCTGTCCGTCCTCTGCCGGAAAGCGCCAACGCGACCAGACTGATCAGCGCCGCGCCACCTGAATAAAGGCCGACCGCCGCCAGCCCATGCCGCTCGGCGAGGCTCTGCGCGACGAGCGGGGTCAATCCGCCGCCGAGCACGCCCGCGACGTTGAAGGCCATCGACACCCCCGTATAGCGCACGCGCGCCGGGAACAGGCTCGGCAGCCAGCCGCCGAGCGGGCCGTAGACGAAGCCCATCAAGGTCAGCGACAGCGCCAGGAAGACGAACACCTCGAACAGCGAGCCGGATGTCATCAGCGGCGCCATCAGCAGCCCTGCCGCCATCGTGCCGACGCAGCCCGCCATCAGCACACGCCGTTCGTCATAATGGCGATCCGCCATCCAGGCCGAGGCATAGATACCGCCGGCCATGAACAGGATCGCGCCCAGCTGCACGCCGAGGAAATCCTGCATCGAATAACCAAGCGTCTTGGTGCCGTAGCCGAGCGCGAAGGCGGTCGCGACATAGTAAAGCGCGAAGCAGGCGATCGCGCCGATCGTCCCCACCACCAGGGCCCCCGAATGGCGCGCGACCAGTTCTCCGAACGGCACGGCGGGAGGCGGCGCTTCCTTGAGCGCCGCGGCGAATTCGGGGGTCTCTGCCAGCTTGAGCCGAATCCACAGCCCGATCACGACCAGCCCGGCGGACAATGCGAAGGGGATGCGCCAGCCCCAGTCATGGAATTGCTGCTTGGTCAGTAAAGCGACAAGGATCAGGAACAGGCCGTTGGCGGCGACGAACCCGACCGGCGCCCCCAATTGCGGGAACATGCCGTAGCGTGCGCGCTTACCCGGCGGCGCATGCTCGACCGCGAGCAAGGCCGCCCCGCCCCATTCTCCGCCCAGGCCGAAGCCCTGGCCGAAGCGCAGCACGCACAGCAGCAAGGCGGCCGCCCAGCCCGCGCTCGAATAAGTCGGCAGCAGCGCGACCAGAGTGGTCGAAATGCCCATGGTGAGCAGCGAAGCGACGAGCGTGGACTTGCGCCCGATCCGGTCGCCGAAATGGCCGAAGAAGAGCGATCCGAGCGGACGCGCGACGAAGGCGACCCCAATCGTGGCGAAGGCCAGCAATTGCTGCGCTGCGTGCGAAGCCTTGGGAAAGAACAGTTCGCCGAACACCAGGGCCGCGGCCGTGGTGTAGACGTAGAAATCGTAAAATTCGATGCTGGTGCCGATCAGGCTGGCCGCCAGCACGCGGCGTGTCGACGCCGTTTCCGCCATATCCCCTCTCCCGCTCGGACTTCAGCCCATGCGGGAGGGGGATTGGCCGGTCGGACCGCGGCGGTCAACCGCCGGGCCAAGAAAGATCAGCCGCGCCGGTGATGCGTCGTGCGGCCTGCCTTGCGGGCAAGCTCATGCGTCTGGACGCAACGATCCTGCACGGTGCGCGAGCAGGGCGGGTAATTGGCGGTGTCGGCGCTCGCGGTCTGGGTCATGCCCGACGCACCGGTCGTGCCGGTGCTGGCGTTCATGCTCGTGTCGGGCGTGCTGCTCACGCCCGACGAGGTCGTGGCATTCATGCCAGTGCTGGTCGTGGACGGCGTGGTCGCACTCATGTCGGGGGTGGCCGCAGGCGCTGGCGCGGTCGCGGTGCTGGCGGCGTCCGGCGTAGTCGCGGCCGACGGTGCGGGCGCGGTCTGCTGAGCTACGGCGGCCGTGCCCACGATCAGCGACGCGGCGATCAAGAACTTGGCTTTCACGGATGGTCTCCTTGCTGACGAACCCTTCGGGTAAGAACCTCTGGTCCGCCTCCACGCTCGTCTGGCGTGGCCGGCACCGCTCCTACGGCGAGAGGGACGGAAAGTTCCGTTTCGGCGCCGTCAACCGTCGCAAAAGCCCCAAGGCCCGGACCCCAGTACAAGTGGTTGCCCCGGGCCTGTCCGTTCCCTACCTGTTCGCAGGTGAGTCTCCCCGCCCCCTCCCCCGACGACCCAGCCTATTTGCGCGGCCTGAACACGCCTCAGCGCGAAGCGGTGCTGACCACCGATGGGCCGGTGCTGGTGCTGGCGGGCGCGGGCACGGGCAAGACGGCGGCGCTGACCGCCAGGCTGGCGCACCTGATAGCGACGCGTCGCGCCTGGCCAAGCGAGATATTGGCCGTCACCTTCACCAACAAGGCCGCGCGCGAGATGCGCGAGCGGGTCGAACGCATCACCGGCGGCGCGATCGACGGCATGCCCTGGCTCGGCACCTTCCATTCGATCGCGGCACGGATGCTCCGCCGCCATGCCGAACTGGTCGGCTTGCAGAGCAATTTCACCATCCTCGACACGGACGATCAGCTGCGCCTGCTCAAGCAATTGATCCAGGCCGCCGACCTCGACGAAAAACGCTGGACCGCGCGCGCGCTCGCCGGGCTGATCGATCGCTGGAAGAACAGGGGCTGGACCCCGGCCGAGGTGGACGCCGCCGAAAGCGAGCAGTTCGCCAATGGCCGCGGACGAGACCTCTACGCCGCGTACCAGGAGCGGCTGCGCAGTGTGAACGCGTGCGATTTCGGGGACCTGCTGCTGCATATGCTGGTGATCCTGAAGAAGCACCGCGACGTGCTCGCGGACTACCAGCAGCGTTTCCGCTACATCTTGGTCGACGAATATCAGGACACCAATGCCAGCCAATATCTGTGGCTGCGGTTGCTCGCGCAGGAGCGCAAGAATATCTGCTGCGTCGGCGATGACGATCAGTCCATCTATTCGTGGCGCGGCGCAGAGGTCGCCAACATCCTTCGCTTCGAACGCGATTTTCCCGGCGCCAAGGTGATCCGGCTCGAACAGAATTACCGGTCGACGCCGCATATCCTGGCCGCCGCTTCGGGCGTGATCGCGCATAATGGCGGGCGGCTCGGCAAGACTTTGTGGACCGAGCAGGCCGGCGGCGAGAAGGTGCGCGTGATCGGCATCTGGGACGGCCCGGAGGAAGCGCGCCGCGTCGGCGAAGAGATCGAGAGCGCGCAGCGCGGCGGCCAGCGGCTCGACCAGATTGCCATCCTCGTGCGCGCGCAGTTCCAGACGCGCGAGTTCGAGGACCGCTTCATCGCCATCGGCCTGCCCTATCGCATCGTCGGCGGTTTCCGCTTCTACGAGCGCGCCGAGATTCGCGACGCGCTCGCTTATCTGCGCGTGATCGCGCAACCCGCCGATGACCTGGCGTTCGAGCGCATCGTCAACGTGCCCAAGCGCGGCATCGGCGACAAGGCGATGGCCAAGCTCCATCAACTGGCGCGCGCCGAGGGCCTGCCGTTGACGCATGCCGCCGCGCGTATCCTCGATACGGACGAATTGACCCCGCAGGCGCGCCGCGCGCTCGGCAATCTGATCGGCGACATCGCCCGCTGGCGCTCGAAGCTCGACGAACTGCCGCATGCCGAGCTGGCGCGGATCATGCTCGACGAGAGTGGTTATACCGGCATGCTCCAGGCCGAACGCTCGACCGAGGCGGCGGGGCGGCTGGAAAACCTGACCGAATTGGCGCGCGCGATGGAGGAGTATGAGACGCTCGGCGCCTTCCTCGAACATGTCAGCCTGGTCATGGACAATGACGCCAATTCGCAGGACGCGAAGGTCACGATCATGACGATCCATGCCGCCAAGGGGCTTGAGTTCGACACGGTCTTCCTCGCCGGCTGGGAGGAAGGCGTCTTCCCCTCGCAGCGCGCGCTTGACGAGGGCGGCAATAACAGCCTCGAGGAGGAACGCCGCCTGGCCTATGTCGCGATCACGCGCGCGCGGCGGCGGGCCTACATCCTGCATGCCGCCAACCGCCGCATCTATGGGCAATGGACCTCGTCCATCCCCTCGCGCTTCGTCAACGAGCTGCCCGCCGAGCATATCGAGAGCGAGACGACGATGAGCGGCGGCGAGAGCCTGTGGCGCGCGCAATGGAGCGAGCAGGCCGATCCCTTCGCCCATGTCGCGCGCGCGCAGCATCGCGGCCCCGGCTGGCAACGCGCCGCTGCCCGCCCGCTCGACATGAGCCCGACCCGCCTGGCCGAGGTCAAGGCCAGCGCCGCGAGCTTCGCCGCGAAGCCGCGCGCCGACATCGCGCTCGGCATGCGCGTCTTCCATTCCAAGTTCGGCTACGGCCTGATCGCCGAGATCGAGGGCAACAAGCTGGAGATCGATTTCGAACATGCCGGCCGCAAGCGCGTGCTCGACAATTTCGTCACGCCGGCTTGAATCCCAGCCCCCGTCGTCCCGCGAAAGTCGGGATGACGGAAGAAGTAAGAGGCGGCGGTCATTCCCGCCGCCTCCCGTCAAACCCTTACGCCGCCGCGAAGTCGCGGTCGTAGAAGGTGTCGATCCGTTCGTTGAAGTCGCGATTATAGGCGGGTTCCTGATCGGCCGAGTAACGCGGCGCCTCTTCCAGATCCTCCTTGACCAGGTCGATCTGGTAGCCGCCCAGCTCCTCGCCATAGGTCAGCCGGTCCCAGGGCAAGGGATAATAGTCGCTGCCGAGGCCGAACAGCCCGCCGAACGAGAGGACGGCATATTCGACCTGCCCGTTCACCTTATCGACCATGAAATTGTAGATGGTGCCGAGCCGATCGCCATTGCGATCGTAGACGGCGGTGCCCTCGACCTTGTTCGACGCGATCAGGTCGACGGTTTCGTCGGTTTCGATGTCGGTGTCAGCCATGTGTCGTCTCCACGCTGCCCCCCGGCGCGGATCAGGCTGAAGCCCAATGGAGACAAGGGCATGACCGATTTGCGACAGCGCGAAAATTCCGCGCCGCCGCTTGTCGCTAAATCGGAGCCCACGCTCAATCGGCGCCCAGCATGCCCTTCAGCCGCGCGAAGAAGCCGCTCGCTTCGGGGCTTTCCTCACCGGTCTCGGTCGCGCGGAACTCCTCGAGCAATTCGCGCTGGCGCGGGGTCAGCTTGGTCGGGGTCTCGACCTCGACCTGCACCACCATGTCGCCCTGCCCGCGCCCGTTGAGCACGGGCATGCCCGCGCCGCGCTGGCGGAGCTGCTTGCCGGACTGGATCCCGGCGGGAATGCGCAGCTCATGCGCCTGTCCATCGAGACCGGGCACGGTGATCGATCCGCCCAGCGCGGCGGTCGAGAAGCTGATCGGGGCGCGCGCGAACAGGGTCGTGCCCTCGCGCTGGAACAAGGCATGCGGCCGGATGTGGAGGAAGATATAGAGATCGCCGGGCGGGCCGCCGCGCGCGCCCGCCTCGCCCTCGCCCTGCATGCGGATGCGCGTGCCTTCATCGACACCGCGCGGGATCTTCACCTGGAGCGTCTTGGACTTCTCGACGCGTCCTTCGCCGCGGCAGTCGCGACAGGGTTCGGCAATCACGTCGCCGCGGCCATGGCAGGTCGGGCAGACGCGCTCGATGACGAAGAAGCCCTGCTGCGCGCGGACCTTGCCATGGCCATGGCAGGTCGGGCAGCCCCGCGCCGACGTACCGGGCTTGGCACCACTGCCTTCGCACGTATCGCAGCGCGCAGCGACGTCGACGCGTATCTCTTCGGTGGCGCCGTGAAAGGCCTCTTCGAGGCTGATCTCGAGATCGTAGCGCAGGTCGGCGCCACGCTGGACCGAAGAGCGGCTGTTCGACCGGCCCTGGCCCATGAATTCGCCGAAGATGTTCTCGAAAATGTCGGCGAAACCGTCGAAGCCCTGCGGCCCTCCCCCGCCGCCGCCATTCTGGAAGGCGGCATGGCCATAGCGGTCATAAGCGGCGCGCTTCTGCGGATCCTTGAGCACGTCATAGGCTTGGCTGATCGCCTTGAAGCGCGCTTCGGACTTCTCGCAGCCCGGATTGCGGTCGGGATGGCATTCCATCGCCAGCCGGCGATAAGATGACTTGATCGTCTTCTCGTCTGCGGCCCGATCGACCTGCAGCAGCTCGTAAAAATCAACTTCAGCCATCGAAACTCCGGACACCCCCCTGGACCGTCGCTCCGGCGGAGGCCGGAGCCCCAGGAGGGAGAGGACTGATCGCCCTCAACCTCCTGAGATTCCGGCCTGCGGGTTCCCAGCGACGCAACACTTTGCTGGGGGCCCGTGCCGGCATGACGAACATTTCCAGCCTTACTTCGTATCGTCGACTTCCGAGAATTCAGCGTCGACCACATCCTCGTTGGACTTGGTCTCCGCCTCGCCCGAACCGCCCGCGGCAGCGCCGGCAGCCTGTTCGGCCTCGTAGATCTTCTGACCCATCTTCATCGCCGACTGGGCGAGCGCCTGGGTCTTCTCGGTCATCTCGTCCGGGTTGCCGCCCTCGACCGCAGTGCGGGTCGCGGCAATCGCGGCCTCGATTTCCGACTTCAGGTCCCCATCGATCTTGGACTCATGCTCCTTGAGCTGGCCCTCGGTCGAATGGATCAGGCTTTCGGCATTGTTCTTCGCCTCGGCCGCCGCGCGACGCTTCTTGTCTTCCTCGGCGAACTGCTCGGCATCCTTGACCATCTTGTCGATGTCGGCGTCGGACAGACCGCCCGAGGCCTGGATCTTGATCTGCTGTTCCTTGCCGGTGCCCTTGTCCTTGGCACTGACGTTGACGATGCCGTTGGCGTCGATGTCGAACGTGACCTCGATCTGCGGCACGCCGCGCGGCGCCGGCGGGATGCCGATCAGGTCGAACTGACCGAGCAGCTTATTGTCCTGCGCCATCTCGCGCTCGCCCTGGAAGACCCGGATCGTCACCGCATTCTGGTTGTCGTCCGCGGTCGAATAGACCTGGCTCTTCTTGGTCGGGATGGTCGTGTTGCGGTCGATCATCTTAGTCATGATGCCGCCCAGCGTTTCGATACCCAGCGAGAGCGGGGTCACGTCGAGCAGCAGCACGTCCTTGACGTCGCCCTGCAGCACACCGGCCTGGACCGCCGCGCCGATCGCAACCACCTCATCCGGGTTGACGCCGGTATGCGGTTCCTTGCCGAAGAAGGCCTTCACCGCCTCGCGCACCTTGGGCATGCGCGTCATGCCGCCGACCAGCACGACCTCGTCGATCGCATCGGCCTTCACGCCGGCGTCGGCGAGTGCCTTCTTCATCGGATCGATCGTGCGCTTGATCAGGTCGTCGACCAGACGCTCCAGATCGGCACGCGTGATCGTCTTGACGAGGTGCTTCGGCCCGGTCGCGTCGGCAGTGATGAAGGGCAGATTGACCTCGGTCGTCTGGGTCGACGACAGTTCGATCTTCGCCTTCTCGGCCGCTTCCTTGAGGCGCTGGAGCGCGAGGCGATCTTTGGTCAGATCGATGCCCTCGGCCTTCTTGAAGTCGTCGGCGAGATACTGGACCACCTTGGCGTCGAAATCCTCGCCGCCGAGGAAGGTGTCGCCATTGGTCGACTTCACCTCGAACACGCCGTCGCCAATCTCGAGGATCGACACGTCGAAGGTGCCGCCGCCAAGGTCATAGACTGCGATCGTCTTGTTATTGTCCTTCTCAAGCCCGTAGGCGAGCGCCGCCGCGGTGGGCTCGTTGATGATGCGCAGCACTTCCAGACCCGCAATCTTGCCGGCGTCCTTGGTCGCCTGGCGCTGCGCGTCGTTGAAGTAGGCCGGCACGGTGATGACCGCCTGGGTCACCGTCTCGCCGAGATAGCTCTCGGCGGTTTCCTTCATCTTCTGCAGGATGAAAGCCGAAATCTGGCTGGGGGAATAATCCTGGCCACCCGCCTGGACCCACGCGTCGCCGTTCGCACCCTTCACGATGTGATAGGGGACCAGCTCGGTGTCCTTCTTGGTGATCGGATCGTCGAAGCGGCGCCCGATCAGGCGCTTCACCGCGAAAATCGTATTGTCGGGGTTGGTGACCGCCTGGCGCTTGGCCGGCTGACCGATCAGTCGCTCCCCATCCTTGGCGAATGCGACGATCGACGGCGTGGTGCGCGCACCTTCCGCATTTTCGATGACCTTGGGCTTGCCGCCTTCCATCACGGCGACGCAGCTGTTCGTCGTACCCAGGTCGATGCCGATAACTTTGGCCATTTCTATCCTCTTGCAAGTACCCTGTTCCGCCGCCCGGCACGCCCCCTCCACAGGCGGACGCTTGTTTCCGAAACGACACGTAACGCCGAGGGATATAGGGAGGCGAAAAGCGACCGCAAGGCGTGGGCACTGCAGCTGTTTTCGCGAGCAGGATTGACCGCTAGAGAAGATGGCATGACCCATCGCCTGCTGATTGCCGCCCCTTTCCTGCTTCTTGCGGCCTGCCATGGCCGCAATACCGAGCCCAAGGTGGTGCAGGCCTGGGTGCGCCTGCCCGCGGTCGCGGGGCAACCGGCCGCTGCTTATTTCACCATTCAGGGCGGCCGGCATGACGAGACTCTGGTCCGGCTGGAAAGCGCGCTCGCCGCCAAGACGGAAATGCATCAGAGCATGACCGGCATGCAGGGCATGACCAGCATGGCGCCGCTCACGCAGATCGACGTGCCGGCCGGCGGCACGGTCACGTTCAAGCCGGGCGGCAATCATGCGATGCTGATCGGGCTCGACCCGGCCGTAAAACCCGGAACCGCGGTGCCGATCCGGCTGGGGTTTTCGGATGGCTCCACCGCCGAAACCGAGGCCAAATCGGTCGGCGCGGGCGAGGATGCGCCTTATTGAGCTGGTTCAGCCGGGATCCGGGCCGCCCGCTCACGCCGGGCGAGCGCCATCTTGCCTGGCAGATGTTCGGCTGCGCGCTCGATCCCGATCCGGTTCGCATCCATCGCGCGAAATGGTTTCCGTTCCAGCCGCGCAACGTCGCCATGGCGCCCGATGGGCACATCTGGTTCCACCCCGACGGCGGGTTGTGGCGCAAGGATTTCGGCGCGGCACCGCTGCGCCTCCAGGCCTTTCTGGTGCACGAGCTGACGCATGTCTGGCAGCATCAGTGTGGGCTGCGGCTTCTGCTGCGCCGCCATCCCTTCTGCCGATATGAGTATCGGATCGAACCGGGCCGTCCGCTCGCGCGCTACGGAATCGAGCAGCAGGCGATGATCGTGGAACATGCCTTTCTCGCCCGGCAGGCTGGGAAACCCGAGCCCGCGCTGGAGGCGGTGTTGGCCGAAGCGGGTCTCGCGACCTGAGCTCCGATTGCGTTCACGGCGCTGCCGAGCCGGCATGACGCGCCGGCCGCGAATCGGTTGACCTCAGATCGACAAAGCCTGGTGCAACACGGCGGCAAGACCGAGATCGCGATCGTAGAATTGGGCCCGCAGCGGCGCGCAGGCTTGCTGCAGCTGGCGATAGAGCGCACGATCGGCGGCAAGCTTCATCACCGCGTCGGCATGGCTGTCCGCGTCGTTCGATCGCGCCGCCACGGCCGCTGGCGCAAGCAGCTCGAGGGCGGGCACGATCGGGTTGCTAACGATCGGCCGGCCCGCCAGGATCGCCTCGGCGGCGGTCATCGCGAGCCCTTCGGCGAAACCGCTGCGCGTGGGCACGATCGAGATGTGGCTGCGCGCGTAGATCTGCTGCAG